>OGZZ01002398.1_pt1 | contig 12108 bp, 7 predicted proteins | sample 1577021 | NCBI WGS metagenome assembly OGZZ01 (sample SAMEA3541526, study PRJEB24748) | human gut metagenome | biome: human gut; feature: human-associated habitat; material: faeces | place: China | collected 2012
TGGGCCTCGACGAGGATGTGCCCATCGAGAACAAGCTCATCACCAACACCATCGAGAGCGCCCAGAAGAAGCTCGAAGCGTCGAACTTTGCAATTCGTAAGCAGGTGCTGCAGTATGACGATGTCATGAACCAGCAGCGCGAGATCATCTACAAGCAGCGCCAGATGGTGCTGGACGGCGAGGACATCTCCGGCAAGCTGCACGAGATGATGCGCCAGGCCATCGACGATGCCTGCACGAACTACCTGAACGGCGAGACCGCCGACGACTGGGATTTTGCCGGGCTGCGCCGCCACTTCATGAACTGGCTGTGCCTGCCCACCGACTTCAACTACACCACCGAGCAGCTGGGCGACCTGACGAAGGAGGGCATTGCCGACGAGCTGTACAAGCGCGGCATGGACATCCTGACCGCCAAGGAAAAGCGCTACGGTGCCAAGACGATGCGCGAGCTTGAGCGCATCTGCCTGCTGCGCAATGTTGACAGCAAGTGGATGGAGCACATCGACAACATGGACCAGCTCAAGCAGGGCATGGGCCTGCGCGGCTACGGCCAGCATGACCCCGTGGTCGAGTACCGCATCGAGGGCTTCGCGATGTTCGATGAGATGATCGCGTCGATCCGCGAGGATGCCGTCCACATGCTGCTGACGATCGAGATCCGCCAGCAGAACGCCGAGCCGAAGCGTGAGCAGATCGCCAAGCCCACCGGCGAGGGTGCCCCCACCCAAGCTGGCACCAAGGGTGCCGCCCCCGTGCGCGTGACCAAGATCGGCCGCAACGATCCCTGCCCCTGCGGCAGCGGCCTGAAGTGGAAAAAGTGCACCTGCAAAGAGTACCACCCCGACCTGTAAGCTAAAAGCCAAGGCGCACCGTTACATGGCGGTGCGCCTTTTTAAGTATGAGGTATGTTTATGAAAGCACGTATCATCCAGGAGCCGCGGTGTGTGTTGCTGTGGCGGTTTGACGAGAAAAGCGCCGGGTATGACGCCCTGGCCCATGCAGCGCGGGCCTATAAGCTGAAGATCCGCTGCATCGGGGACGGCGACCTGGCCGCCAAGGTGGGCGACCTGTGCCGGGGGCTGCCCTCCCCTGCCTTTGCGCCGCTCATTAAGGTCAGCGACCGCCCCGCCATGATCGTGAGCGGCCTGCGCCACGATACCGGCGAGCTGGGGCATTTCCTCGACCTCGTCAAGTCGGGCGGGGCGGAGTTCCCGCTGCGGGGCATGGTGACCCCTACCAGCAAAAACTGGACGCTGCTGCAGCTTTTGCAAGAGCTGAACAGCGAGCACGAGACCGTGGCCGGGGGCAAAGCATGAAGCGACTGCTGGCCCTGGGGCTGGCGGCGATCTGCCTGGCCTGTGCCCTGCCCTTGACCGCCTGCACGCCCCAGCAAAAGCTGTACAGCGCCAGCTGGTTTGACATGTTTGACACTGTCACGATGGTGCAGGGCTACGCCGCCAGCCAGGAAGAATGGGACACCCAGGCCGATGCCCTGCACGACGATTTGGAGCATTACCACCAACTGTTTGACATTTACCACCACTACGACGGCATGGTGAACCTGTACGACGTCAACGCCCGTGCCGGGCACGCCGCTCTTGACCTCGGCACCGATGCGGATGATGCCGCGCTCGTCCAGATCTTTCAGGGCATCCTCAGAAACATTGGGGATGTCGCGGGTGATCTCTTCGGGTCCCAGCTTGGTATCGCGGCTCTCGGTCTCGTACTCCTCGATGTGGATGGAGGTGTACACGTCCTCACGCACGATCTTCTCGTTCAGCAGGACGGCGTCCTCGTAGTTGTAGCCCTCCCAGGTCATGAAGCCGATCAGGGCGTTCTTACCCAGAGAGATCTCGCCGTTGCGCATTGCGGGGCCATCGGCCAGCACCTGACCGGCGGTGACGGTCTCGCCCACTTCTACGATGGGGCGCTGGTTGATGCAGGTGCCTGCGTTGGAGCGGGCAAACTTGATCAGAGAATAATCCTCCAGAGCGCCCTGCTCGTTGCGCACCACAACATGGTCGGCATCGACCTTTTCCACAACGCCGTTGCTCTTGGCCAGCACAGCAGTGCCGGAATCGGTAGCAGCCTTGTACTCCATACCGGTAGCAACAATGGGCTGCTGGGTGACCATCAGAGGCACTGCCTGACGCTGCATGTTAGAGCCCATCAGTGCACGGTTACAGTCATCGTTCTCCAGGAAGGGGATGCAAGCGGTAGCAACAGAGACCATCATTCGCGGAGAAACGTCCATGTAATCGACCTTCTCTGCGTCGATTTCCAAGATCTCGTCGCGGCGGCGGGCAGACACACGGGGACGGATGAAGTGCTTGCCTTCATCCAGCGGCTCGTTGGCCTGTGCCACAACGTACTCGTCCTCCACATCGGCGGTCATATACTCCACCTCGTCGGTGACGACCTGCTCGATGAAATTGTTGTTCTCGTCGTAGATCTTCTTGACCTTGCGGTAGGGAGCCTCCACGAAGCCGTACTCGTTGATCTTGGCGTAGGATGCCAGATAGGAGATCAGACCGATGTTGGGGCCTTCAGGGGTCTCAATGGGGCACATACGGCCATAGTGGCTGTAATGAACGTCGCGGACTTCGAAGCCTGCGCGGTCACGGCTCAGACCGCCGGGGCCCAGAGCAGACAGACGGCGCTTGTGGGTCAGCTCAGCCAGAGGGTTGTTCTGATCCATGAACTGAGACAGCGGAGAGGAGCCGAAGAACTCCTTGATGGCTGCCACCACAGGACGGATGTTGATCAGTGCCTGCGGAGTGATGACGCTCTGATCCTGACTCTGCAGGGTCATACGCTCACGGATGACGCGCTCCATACGGGAGAAACCGATGCGGAACTGGTTCTGCAGCAGCTCGCCCACGCTGCGGATACGGCGGTTGCCCAGATGGTCGATATCATCGGTGGTGCCGATGCCGTAGCCCAGACCGTTCAGGTAGTTGATGGAGGACAGGATATCGTCGATGGTGACGGTACGGCCGATGAGCAGATCGTGATCCTTCTTCAGGCTCTCCATGACCTCCTCGGCGCTGGAGGCGTTATCAAGGATCTTGCGCAGCTCCTTGAGGCAGCAGCGCTCGTTGATGCCGCACTCCTTGACATCCACACCCTTGAATGCGGGGTAGTAGCTGTCGATGATGGCCTGTGCGTCCACGCAGCCGTTGGTGATGACCTTGACCTTGTGGGGCTGATCCTTCATGGGATCATCGATCTTCAGCACGACCAGATTCACGCCGGCAGCATCGATTTGCTCAGCCAGCTTGCGGTCGATCTTCTTGTCGGCCTCGACAAGGATCTCGCCGGTGAAGGGATCCACCACGTTCTCTGCGGCCACATGATCCATGATGCGGCGTGCCAGAGACAGCTTCTTATTCATCTTATAGCGGCCGAAGCGGGACAGGTCGTACCGGCGCGGATCGAAGAACAGCATATCGATCTGGCTGGTAGCGGACTCCACCGTGGGGGGCTCGCCGGGGCGCAGCTTGCGGTAGACCTCCAGCAGGCCCTCCTCGCGGTTCTTGGTGGTATCCTTTTCCAGCGTGGCCAGAATGCGCTCGTCCTCGCCGAAGTAGTTCAGGATATCCTCGTTAGAGGACAGGCCCAGTGCACGGCACAGCACGGTGACGGGCAGCTTACGGTTCTTATCGATACGGACATAGAACACGTTGGCGGCATCGGTCTCGTACTCCAGCCATGCACCGCGGTTGGGGTTCATGGTGGCGCTGTACAGGTCGTTACCGACCTTATCCTTAGCATGGCCGTAGAACACACCGGGAGAGCGGACCAGCTGGCTGACGATTGCACGCTCAGCACCGTTGATGACAAAGGTGCCTGCGTCGGTCATCAGGGGGAAGTCACCCATGAAGATCTCCTGATCCTTCACCTCGCCGGTCTCCTTGTTCAGCAGACGGGCGGTGACGCGCAGGGGGGCTGCATAGGTAACGTCGCGCTCCTTGCACTCCTTGATGCTGTACTTCGGCTCCTTATCCAGCCGGAAGTCCACAAAGCTCAGTGCCAGATTGCCGGTGTAGTCCTCAATGGTGCCGATATCGTGGAAGACCTCCTTCAGGCCTTCATCCAGGAACCACTGATACGAGTTCTTCTGCACCTCGATCAGGTTCGGCATACTGATGACTTCGTCGATGTGGGAGAAGCTCATGCGCTCGGTTTTGCCGAGCTTTACGGGCTTGACTTTCATCATAAAATCAACCACTCCTTACTTTTATATTCTACGGGATGTCGTATACGCGGGTCAAATTTGAGCAGACACACATAATTCGACCCGCGTCCTGTGGAACCTTCCGGCATTTTGCACAAACTTTTCGGGGTGACCCCTCAAGTGGCAGCCATCACAGCTCCCTTTTTGACGCACTAGTCCATTATGTGATACTAATGCAGTATACACCCCAAAACCCCTGTTGTCAAGCCATTTTTCAGTTTTTTGCCGAAATAAATTTTATTTTCGGTTTGTTTTCGAACGCCCGGTAGCGTGTAGCCGTTTACTTTCCAAGTACTTGATTTTTTTATTTTGCACGTTCCTGTTCATAACACCCTTGTGCAATTTGTCTATCTTTGCTCTTGCGCCCGGAGGCATTACTTTTCCACTTCCCCGCCGCAAAAGAAGAGGCCGCCGCACGGAACGCCGTGCAGCGGCCTTGTCCTATTATACAGAATGCTCACTCGTCCAGATAATCCCGCAGCAGCTTTGCGCGGCTGGGGTGGCGCAGCTTGCGCAGCGCCTTTGCTTCGATCTGACGCACCCGCTCCCGGGTCACGTTGAATTCCTTGCCCAGTTCTTCCAAGGTGCGGGCGCGGCCATCCTCCAGACCAAAGCGCAGGGTGATGACCCTCTCCTCCCGGGGCGTCAGGCTTTTAAGGACGTGCAGCAGCTCCCGCCGCAGCAGCTGGCGCCCAGCTTCATCCACCGGGACACCGGCGTCCTCGTCCTGAATAAAGTCCTCCAGATGGGCGTCCTCTTCCTCCCCTACCGGCGTTTCCAGACTGATGGGTTCCTGCGACAGTTGCAACAGTTCCCGCACCTTGTCCGGCTCCATATCCAGTGCGGCGGCGATCTCCTCCACGGTGGGCTCCCGCCCATTTTTGTGCAGCAGATCGCCTGCCGTTTTCTTGACCCGGTTGATGCTCTCTACCAGATGCACCGGGATGCGGATGGTGCGCCCCTGATCCGCAATGGCGCGAGTGATGGACTGACGGATCCACCATGTTGCGTAGGTGGAGAACTTGAAGCCCCGCTCCGGCTCAAACTTTTCAGCAGCCTTCATCAGGCCGAGGTTGCCCTCCTGAATGAGATCCAGAAAAGGCAGTCCACGCCCGGCGTAGCGCTTGGCTACCGACACCACCAGCCGCAGGTTCGCTTCGCTCAAGGCGCGGCGCGCCTCTGCATCCCCTGCCCGGGCGGCCTTTGCCAGCGCCATCTCCTGCCCGGCGGTCAGCAGCGGCACCCGGCCGATCTCCTTTAAATAGGTCTTGACCGGGTCATCCAGTGCCACACCCTCCGAGGAAAGCTCATTCTCCAGCCTGCCGATCTGGGCATCATCCAGCACAGGCAGCTCGGCAGGTTCCTCTGCCAGATGAACGCCCCGCTGCTCCAGCGCCGCGTAAAGCTCGTCCAGCTGTGCAATATCAAAATCCGCTTCTTCCATGGCACGGCTAATCTGCTCCGTGGTCAGGGTGTGACGGTGAGCCTTTGCGGCAAGGCTGCGGGCAAGTTCTTCCGTTTGCGACAATTTCTGCATGATTCCTGCTCCTTTTCTCTCCAGCTCCAGCCGGAGGGAAAACAGGGATCAGTCTTGTTCGGGCAGCGTCCCCTGCTTTTTTTCGCGCATCGACTGAAGATACTGTGTGATCTCATCGCCGGACATTGCAGCAGCTTTGCTAGCAACCGGCATTCCCCGGGCGATCCTGTCCAGATACAGACGGATATCGTCCGGAGTGCAGTTCACATCGCTGTATTGTGCCGCAAGCCGGCTCAGTTCATTCAATGCTTCTTCGCTTACAAATGCCCGCAGTGCAGTCAGGCTGAGTTCCACGCCCTCCCGGCTGCAATTGAGCATCGCTTCGTATAGTTCCTTCTGCTGCGGCTGGATGAATTGCTCCGCCGTCAGCTGCTGTTTGGCCAATTCCAGATAGCGGGGCTCCCGCAGGATGGCTGCCAGCAGCCGCTGCTGGGCGCTGGCGATGCCCAGCGCCTGACTGCCGCCTGCGCTGTAAGGCACCTTGATCTGATCCATCTCACCGGAGCGCAGCAGCTCGCGGTTTTTCTCCCGGCGGTACTTGCCGCCCGCCCGCTTTGCTGCGGTGCCCAGCTGCGCCAAAATGGCAGTTTTGGAGATGTTGGTCTCCTCTGCCAGCCGCCCGGCGTACACCTCCTGCTCAGTGGGGTTGGAGCGCTCGGCCAGCATCTCCACGGCTTCCTTTACATATTGCAGCCGCTGCGCATCCTGCGAGAGATCATACTGGTCTCGCAGGCGCTTGAGCCGGAAGTCCAGCGCATTGCCCACCCCATCCAGAAGTGCCTGAAAGCGCTCCGGGCCGTATTTTTTGATGTATTCGTCTGGGTCCTTTGCGCCGGGAATCTGCAAAACGCCCACCTTTACCGGGCTGTTGCGGAACAGTTCCAGCGAGCGCAGGGTCGCCTTCTGGCCAGCCTCGTCCGAGTCATAGCTCAGAATGACCTCATCGGCATATTCGCTGATGATGCGCACCTGTCCGGGGGTCAGGGCGGTGCCGCAGGCGCAGACGGCGGTATCGATGCCCGCCTGCTGCATACTGATGACATCCATGTAGCCCTCGCACAGCACGAACCGCCGGGAGGCGCTGCGCTTGGCGATCTGCATGGCAAACACCGTCTCGGATTTGTGGTAGACCAGCGTTTCCGGGCTGTTAACGTACTTGGGTTTGGAGTCGTCCATCACGCGTCCGCCAAAGGCAATGATGTTGCCGCGCAGGTCAAAGATAGGGGTCATGACACGCTTCCAGAACAGGCAGTAGATGCGCCCGGACTGGCTGCGTTTGAACAAGCCGCTGGCGTCCAGTTCCTGCTGGTTGTAGCCCTTATCCCGCAGGTACTGGTACAGTGCCTGCCCATCGTTGGGGGCATAGCCCAGCCCGAACCGGACGATGGTCTTATCGTCCAGCCCGCGCCGCCGCCAGTAAGCGCGCGCCTGCCGTGCCTCCTCCACGGTAGAGTTCAGACAGGCGTGGAAGAAGCGGGCGGCCTCCTTATTCATGGAAAGCACCCGGCTGCGCAGACGTCCGGTCTTGTCGTCCTCCTGCGGCTCCGGCATACCGGCGCGGGAAGCCAGCATCTTGATAGCTTCGCCGCTGCTGATATTGTTGATCTTTTTGACAAAGCTGATGGCATCTCCGGCTGCCTGACAGCCGAAGCAGTAAAAGCTTTGAGTGTCAGGGTATACATAGAAGGACGGCGTTTTTTCGCTGTGAAAGGGGCACAGACCGCCGTATAGCCGTCCCTTGCGCTTGAGCTGCACATAGCTGCCCACCAGCTCCACAATGTCGGTGCGGCGGGTGAGCTCCTCGATGTATTCGTGTGGGATCATGTTGTTTTAAACGACCTCTCCAGTTTTAAAGGACGTGCCATTTCTGGGGCACGAACAGTTCTTCAAAGGTGCGGATGGCAAACTCGTCGCTCATACCGCTGATGTAATCGGTGACGGCGCGTTCCCGTCCCTCCTGATAGGCCAGCTGCACATAAAAGTTGGACATCTGATCCACATGGGTCAGGTAGTACTCGTACAGTTCCGCGATAAGCTTGTCCACCTTCTGCTCCTCGCGCTTGGCGTTTTTGTCCACATACACGGTGGCGTACATGAAATCCCGCAAAGCGAGAAAAGCCTCGTATTCCTCGGTGCCCATGCGGACATCTTCCTCGCTGTGGGTGAGGATGCTGTTGATCATAGTGGTGATGCGGGCGGACTTAGTCTGCCCCAGCACTGCCGTGCAGTCCTTGGGCAGGGTGGCAGCGTCCAACACACCGGCGCGCACGGCGTCCTCGATATCGTGGTTGACAAAGGCGATCTGATCCGCAAGACGCACGATGCGCCCTTCCGGGGTAGCCGCCCATGTGCCCTTGGTGTGGGTAACGATGCCGTTGCGCACCTCCCATGTCAGGTTGAGACCCTCGCCATCCTTTTCCAGCCGATCCACCACACGCAGGCTTTGCATATAATGATGGAAGCCGTCCGGGCAAAGGTCGTTCAGTGCCTTTTCGCCTGCGTGGCCAAAGGGAGTGTGCCCCAGATCATGCGCAAGGCTGACGGCCTCGGTCAGATCCTCGTTCAGGCGCAGACCCCGTGCGATGGTGCGGGCGATCTGCGAAACTTCCAGCGTATGGGTCAACCGGGTGCGGTACAGGTCACCTTCCGGCGAGAGGAACACCTGCGTTTTCTGCTTGAGACGCCGGAAGGCCTTGCAGTGCAGCACCCGGTCGCGATCCCGCTGGAACACCGGGCGCAGCGGGTCCTGCGGCTCTGGCACGACTCTGCCGCGGCTTGCATCGCTGAAGGTCGCCCACGGTGCAAAGGTGAGGTGTTCGATCTCCTCGGTTCTCCGGCGCACATCCATACAGATCCTCCTTTTGTTTTTCGGGCTTCTCCCCTCCCCTCTGCGCACAGCCGATCCCAATTGCTGCGCTACGGCAATTGTAGCACATCGGCCGTGTCGAAGGGGGAAGTTCCGTGTCGGTTTGCAAAAAAGACTTTGTTTTTTAAAATGGTGCGTAGAACGGGTCAGACACCGTTACCTGAGCGCTGCCCCGGGTCAGTTCCCGCAGCTGCTCCAGCAGCGGGGCTTCGGTATGCTCCGGCATCTGCCAGCGCAGGGTGACCCGGTCTGTAAACTCCGGCGGTGCCTGCTTTGCCCCGGCGGCGTCAATGAGCAGAGATGCACGCTCGTAAAGGGCGTAGTCCACTGTCACTTGTAATTCCACCACGCTGCGCACCGTGACCACCTCGGCGTTTTCCAGCGCACGGGCAGTGGCGGTAGTGTAAGCGCGCACCAAGCCGCCGGTGCCCAGCAGCACCCCGCCAAAGTAGCGGGTGACCACCACGATCAGGTCTGTCAGGCCGCTGTGCTGCAACACTTCCAGCGCGGGCGTACCGGCGGTCTTGGCCGGCTCGCCGTCATCGGAATAGCGCTCGCGGTTGCCCGCCCGCAGGCGGTAAGCGTAAACGTTGTGCCGCGCGGTGCGGTTAGCCGCCCGCACCTGCTCCAGAAAAGCCACCGCAGCTTCCTCACTGTCAGCAAAGGAAAGCTGTGCGATAAAGCGGCTTTTTTTCTCTTCATATTCGCCGGTGGCCGTGCCCCGGACGGTGCGGTAATCCTCCACGTTAGATCCTCCTGATAATAACTCAGAATAAGTATAACACAAACGGGCGCAAATAAAAAGACTGACGAAGCCTTGCGGCCCCGCCAGTCTTTTTATAAGAAGAAAGCAGTTAATCACTTGGTAAAGATCTGAATCCACTGATGACCCCAAGTGCTGTTGCTGTTGTAGTAGTAACCAACACTCATCTTGCGAGCCTCAGGGTTCAGGATATTGGCACGATGGCCTTCGGAGTTCATCCATGCATTGACGACTTCTTCAGGAGAGACGCTGCCCCATGCGGCATTCTCGCCGGTGGGGGTATCGGTGACGCCATAGTCCTTCAGGACGGTGAAGCACTTGGAGCCATCGGGACGGACGTGGGAGTTCACAACGGCGATCTCCTCGGCGCGGGTCTGTGCAGCGGCGGTCAAAGCGTCATCGCCCATTTTCAGAGCAGTCAGACCATACTTTGCGCGCTGGGCATTGACCAGATTCAGAACTTCCTGACGGTAATCCTCGGTGTGAGAATTTTCGGGGTAAGAGAAGATCAGCACCCAATAGTTATTGTAAACACCGCCCTCATAGTAGCCAACGCTCACGGTGGTAGCATCGGCGTTCAGGATACGCTCACGGGTGAAGTCGGTAGCCATCCACTGATCCATTGCGGAATCGGGGGTGGAGCAGCCGGCCATGTAGTTCTCGCCGATGGAGACATCGCTGATGCCGTTCTCTGCCAGAACGGTGAAATCGCGCTGACCGTTGGGACGAACGTAGGAGTAAGAAACTGCCAGCTCTTCGGCACGCTCCATTGCAGCGGCGTTGTGGTTGCTGTCGCCCAGAGCAACAGGAGCCAGACCAGCCTGTGCACGCTCGTTATTGATCAGGGTCAGGAAGCTGCGCTGGTAAGCGTCTTCCTCAAAGTAGGAGTTCTCTTCTTCCACAGAAGCGGTGGCAGGCATGGCAGCCTGTGCAGCGTTTGCGGTGACGGGCTTGAAGCCTGCAAAGCCAAAAAACACAGCCAGCGTCATTGCAGCTGCTGCGATATTCTTCACGGTACTCATTGCACGCTTCATAAGATTGCCTCCGGTCTGTTGCCTTATGCAGTGTGATCTTGGATATTGCAACTCGTTTGCAACTCTGTCGTATCACATCCGCAACTCTTATGTAACAAGAGTATCACAAAACCATACAGACGTCAAGAGGTTTAGAGCTTGATTTGCAGAAAAAATACAGATTTTTTAAAAAATTCTCGCCTTTTTATCGCAACTCAAGCGTAACAAAGAGTCCGAAAACGTTACAGTTGTGTTGCGCTTCTCACCAAAACAAGCCAAGTGCAACAGTTTCCGCACACTTTTTGGGACACTTCGGTGCGTTTCGTTTTGTATATCACTGTATTTATATGCACCGCTTTGCATATCGTGGTTTCTGTGTACGTTTTTGTGGCGCTTCGCTGTGTTCCCTTCTGCGTTCCTTTCCTGTGGAGCAAATCGGAGCTGCTGTGCAGTGGCCGGCACAACAGCTCCTTTATAAAAAGCACAAAAAGGAGGCCGCTGCACAAAAATGTGCAACGGCCTCTCACAATTCAGGCTATGCTATTGAACAATGCTCAGGAACAGGCGATCACAGAGCAGCCTTTGCTGCCTCGATCTGCTTGATCAGCTCAGGCACGACCTTGAACAAATCGCCCACGATGCCGTAGTCAGCAACGCCGAAGATGGGAGCACCCTCGTTCTTGTTGACGGCGATGATGCACTCAGAATCCTGCATACCGGCGGTGTGCTGGATAGCACCAGAGATACCCAGAGCCACATAGATCTTGGGGTGCACAGTCTTGCCGGTCTGACCGACCTGATGGTCAGCGGTCATCCAGCCTGCATCGGTGACGGCACGGGAAGCGCCCACGACGCCGCCGCCCAGAGCGGCTGCCAGCTGCTCGGCCAGCTCGATGCCCTCGTTGACATCCTTGCTGATGCCACGACCAACGGAGACGATGACATCTGCGCCAATCAGGTCGACCAGCTTCTCAGCGGCCTTCTCCACGCTCAGCACTTCGGTCTTGATGTCCTCAGCGGTCAGGCTGAAGGCGGGCTTGACGATCTGGCAGGCATCAGCCTTGGCCTGATCGAAGGGAGCCTTCTTCATAACGCCGGGACGCACGGTGGACATCTGGGGACGGAAGCGGGGGCAGATGATGGTAGCCATCAGATGGCCGCCGAATGCGGGACGGGTCATCTTCAGGTTGCGGTCTTCCATATCGAACTTCTGCTTGGACAGGTCGATGGTGGAGCTCTCCTTCAGGAAGTCGATGTACTTTGCAGTGTCGATATCCAGATGGGTAGCGTCGGCGGTCAGGCCGGTGTGCAGACGGGCTGCGCAGCGGGGGCCGAGGTCGCGGCCAATGTTGGTAGCGCCGATCAGCAGCACCTCAGGCTTGTACTCGTTGACCATATCGCACACGACCTTAGCGTATGCGTCGGTGGTGTAATCCTTCAGCAGGGGGCTGTCGCAGACCAGAACCTTGTCGGCACCGTAGCCGCCCAGTTCCTTGGCAATGCCCTCCACGTTGTCGCCCAGCAGCAGACCGGTGACCTCGCAGCCCAGCTCGTCGGCCAGCTTACGGGCCTCACTAACCAGCTCGAAGTCAGTGGACATCAGTGCGCCCTGGCGCTGCTCGCAAAAGACCCATACGCCCTTGTATTCGTTAAAATCAGCCATTGTAATCCTATGCTCCTTTCATCAGA
>OGZZ01002399.1_pt1 | contig 12106 bp, 10 predicted proteins | sample 1577021 | NCBI WGS metagenome assembly OGZZ01 (sample SAMEA3541526, study PRJEB24748) | human gut metagenome | biome: human gut; feature: human-associated habitat; material: faeces | place: China | collected 2012
TTCCTTTTCCTGTAAATAAGGCTCAAACTGCTGCATCGGCGGTGCAGTTGTTATCGACGGTAAATTATTCAACGGTTTTGCCAATCGGGGAACGGAATTAGGGCACGTACCCTTAATAGCCAATGGAGAGCCCTGCGCTTGTGGTTCTGTCGGCTGTCTGGAGCACTATGCTTCTACTTCCGCTCTCGTACGACGTTTCAGTAAACGAATAGCAGAAGCCGGTATCTCCTACCCGGGCGAAGAAATCAACGGTGAATTGATTGTGCGTCTTTACAAACAAGGCGATAAGATTGCTACCGAATCACTGGAAGAACATTGCGATTTTCTGGGACACGGTATTGCCGGATTCATCAATACGTTCAGCCCTCAGAAGATTGTGATCGGCGGAGGCCTTTCCGAAGCCGGTGATTTTTATATCCGGAAGGTAAGTGAAAAAGCACACCGTTATGCTATCTCCGACTGTGCCGTGAATACGGAAATCATGGCTGCCGCATTAGGCAATAAGGCAGGAAGTATCGGGGCCGCTTCCCTCTTCTTTAATGGAAAGTTAAAAGTTGAATAAACTCTCGACTTCCAATTGTCAACTTTCAACTTATTCAAAATTATGAAAAGAAATATAGGAATGCTGGCGCTGATAATGGCGTTTTGGTTCACAATCTCGTTTATCACTAATATTCTGGGACCACTTATTCCGGACATCATTCACAACTTCAATTTAAGTGACCTGGCAATGGCGGGTTTTATCCCGACCTCTTTCTTTCTGGCTTATGCCATCATGTCCATTCCCGCCGGGTTACTGATCGACCGTTTCGGTGAAAAGCCGGTATTGTTCGGCGGATTCCTAATGCCGTTTATCGGAACGATTCTGTTTGCTTGTATGCATACCTATCCGATGTTGCTGGCTTCTTCCTTCATCATCGGCTTGGGGATGGCTATGCTGCAAACGGTACTGAATCCGCTTCAACGTACTGTGGGAGGGGAAGAGAACTATGCGTTCGTTGCCGAACTGGCGCAATTTATGTTTGGAATCGCTTCTTTCCTGAGTCCTTTAGTGTATACTTATCTGATTCGTGAACTTGATCCGGCAACGTACACAGCCGGAAAAGGATTCTTCATTGATTTATTGGCAGACGTCACCCCGCGGGAAATGCCTTGGGTATCGCTTTATTGGATATTCGCCTTAATTCTGTTGGTCATGTTGATTGCCGTCAGTCTCTCCCGTTTCCCGAAAATTGAATTGAAAGAAGACGAGAAAAGCGGATCAAAGGATTCCTATCTGGCTTTATTCAAACAAAAGTATGTATGGCTGTTCTTTCTGGGAATCTTCTGTTATGTCAGCACAGAGCAGGGCACTTCTATCTTTATGAGTACATTCCTCGAACAGTATCATGGAGTCAACCCTCAAACAGATGGCGCGCAAGCCGTTAGTTATTTTTGGGGATTGATGACGACCGGTTGTCTGGTCGGAATGTTGCTGCTGAAGTTGATTGACAGCAAACGATTGTTACAGATTTCGGGAGTATTGACGATTGTGTTGTTGCTTTCCGCTTTATTCGGAAGCAAGGGAATTGCTTTGATTGCTTTCCCTGCCGTAGGATTCAGCATTTCAATGATGTACTCCATCGTGTTCTCTCTGGCCTTGAATTCCGCCTCACAACATCATGGCTCCTTTGCCGGTATTTTATGTTCCGCAATCGTAGGCGGAGCAGGCGGTCCGATGATTGTCAGCACGATAGCCGATGCTACGTCGCTGAGAACAGGTATGTTGTTTATCCTGGTCTTTGTAGGATACATCACGTTCATCGGCTTTTGGGCTCGCCCGTTGATTAACAATAAGACAGTGAAACTGAAAAAACTGTTAAAAAAAGCATGATTATGAAACAACGAAGCTATATTCTCCTTTTGTTTTCCATCCTGTTATCCGCAAACGGATATGCCCAGAAAGGTATTATGCGCCTTAGCCAACAGACATTGATGCATGAGGTACGCGAAACTCCTTCGCCACTGGACGGACAGCATATTGCAGTTAATCCGCCACGCTTCATGTGGCCGGATAAGTATCCGCATCTCGGCGCCGTACTCGACGGTGTGGAAGAAGAGGATTTCAAACCGGAAGTAACTTATCGTATCCGCATCGCACGTGATCCGGAGTTTAAGTCGGAAGTTATCACCGCTGAAAGGAAATGGGCATTCTTCAATCCTTTCAAATTGTTCGGGAAAGGAAAATGGTATTGGCAGCACGCATACGTTGACAAAGACGGTAAGGAGGAATGGTCGCCTGTTTACCATTTCTATGTAGACGAGCAGACGCGTACTTTCAACCCGCCTTCACTACAAGAAGTATTGGCTAAATTTCCAAAGACTCATCCCCGCATTCTGCTCGATGCGAACGACTGGGATAACATCATCGAACGGAATAAGAACAACCCGGAAGCACAGGCGTATATCACAAAGGCCAATAAATGTTTGAATCACCCGCTGAAACATTTGGAAGAGGAAATTGATACGACACAGGTTGTGAAACTGACGAACATCGTGCAATACCGTTCTGCACTGATTCGGGAAAGCCGGAAGATTGTAGACCGTGAAGAAGCGAACATTGAAGCAATGGTACGCGCTTATCTGCTGACTAAAGATGAGGTGTATTATAAGGAAGGTATCAAACGCCTTTCTGAAATTCTCTCATGGAAAAACAGCAAGTATTTTGCAGGAGATTTCAACCGTTCCACGATTCTGTCGATGAGTACTTCGGCATACGATGCATGGTATAACCTGATGAAACCGGAAGAAAAAAAACTGCTCTTGAGAACGATCCGCGATAATGGCAAGAAGTTCTATCATGAGTATGTCAATCATCTGGAAAACCGTATTGCCGACAATCATGTCTGGCAAATGACTTTCCGTATTCTGAATATGGCGGCTTTCGCAACGTACGGCGAACTTCCGATGGCTTCCACCTGGGTGGATTATTGTTACAATGAATGGGTATCTCGTCTGCCGGGACTTAATACGGACGGGGGATGGCATAATGGCGATTCTTATTTCCATGTCAATCTCCGCACGTTAATCGAAGTGCCTGCTTTCTACTCTCGTATCAGTGGATTCGATTTCTTTGCCGACCCGTGGTATAACAACAATGCACTTTATGTCATCTATCAGCAACCGCCATTCTCCAAATCTGCCGGACAGGGGAATTCTCATGAGACAAAGATGAAGCCGAACGGCACGCGTGTGGGCTACGCAGATGCACTGGCACGTGAATGTAATAATCCGTGGGCGGCAGCTTATGCACGCACGATATTGGAAAAAGAACCGGACATCATGAAGAAAACATTCTTAGGTAAATCCGGCGACTTGACTTGGTACCGCTGTACTACTAAAAAATCATTACCGAAAGAGGAACGTTCATTGGCTGAGCTCCCTATGACAAAAGTATTCAACGAAACGGGAATAGCAACGATGCATACTTCACTGGGAGATATAGGTAAGAATGCCATGCTTTCATTCCGTTCGAGTCCTTACGGTTCCACTTCTCATGCACTGGCTAATCAGAATGCTTTCAACACGTTCTATGGTGGGAAGGCTATTTTCTACAGTAGCGGTCATCGTACCGGTTTTACGGATGATCATTGCATGTACGCCTACCGCAATACACGTGCGCACAATAGTATTCTGGTCAATGGCATGACGCAGAAGATAGGTACGGAAGGATACGGCTGGATTCCACGTTGGTATGAAGGGGAAAAGATTTCCTATATGGTGGGTGATGCGTCCAATGCGTACGGAAAAGTCACTGCTCCCATTTGGCTGAAACGCGGTGAGCTATCGGGTACTCAATATACTCCAGAAAAAGGATGGGATGAGAACAAACTGGATATGTTCCGCCGTCATATCATCCAATTAGGCAATAGTGGCGTATATGTGATTTATGACGAACTGGAGGGTAAAGAGGCTGTAACATGGAGTTATCTTTTGCATACGGTAGAACTTCCTATGGAAATGAAAGAACTTCCGAACGACGTGCAAGTTACGGGCAAGAATAAGGCAGGCGGAGTTTCTGTAGCTCACCTTTTCAGTTCGGCTAAGACAGAACAGGCTATTGCAGATACTTTCTTCTGTGCTCCGACAAACTGGAAAAATGTAACGAACGCGCAAGGGAAAGCTCTGAAATATCCTAATCACTGGCATTTCTCTTCTACAACCGTTCCATGCAAGGTTGCCCGTTTCTTAACGGTTATGGATACTCATGGAAATAATCGCCCGGATATGAAAGTAGTCCGTAACGGTAATACCGTTCAAGTCGGAGATTGGATTATCAACTGCAATCTGACCGAGAAAGGAAAAGCTGCTATCACTGTTACCAACAAATCTGAAAAGGTTTCTTTGAACTATGATGCAGGTAAAAAGGAAGGTGCAACAATCCTAACCGATCAGGTAAAAGGCAAACAGATCAGTAAAGTACTGACGGATTATTTGCCAGACTTTGAAATATAAAAAGAACTAATTAAAAGATACAAGAGGGTGTTCGAGGACACTCTCTGTATTCTCCACGATGACAACCCAATACAATTCACGAAAACCAACGAACTAACATATATGGATTTAAAATTTCAAAGCACTTCACCTTTTCGCCATAACGTCCTGTTCATCGTCGTTTGCGGGTGAAGGGTCTTCCCCTCATCAGTCTTTCACCTATCATAGAATCTCGGAAACGCTTACATAGAATCGCAGAGACGCTTACTTACATCTCATCCGAATAGCGTTCCGTATAAACAGGGCGCATACTCAGCCATGTTTTACTAATAGACAACTTCTTCTTCCCTATAGCCAAACTTCTCTTCATCAGTAACTAAATCTCGGTTTGACTAGTCGCAATCTATAAACGAAGCCTTTGATTATAAAAACGAAGGTTGCGTTTATATAAATGAAGCCTTTGTTTTTATAAACGCAATCTTCGTTTATAGTTTCATTGCCGCAAAACGGAAGTTTAGATATAATCATAAGGAAGTTAGGATATAAGAGAACACAAGTTTTACTACAATAAAAAGCATTCAAAGCTACGCACAACGGGAGCAGTTTCAAACTTTATTAAATATATTCCTATATTAAATATATTCATTACCTTTGCAATCATAGCCAACATAATCATCTCATACAATTATAGATATAACAATGAAAAAAATAGGAGCACATGTAAGTGCATCCGGCGGGGTAGAGCTTGCCCCTGTCAATGCACATGAAATAGGAGCAAACGCGTTTGCTTTGTTCACCAAGAATCAACGCCAATGGGTAAGCAAACCATTGACGGAAGAAAGTATCGCTCTCTTCAAAGAGAATTGTAATAAATATGGTTTCCAACCGGAATACATCTTGCCTCACGACAGCTATCTCATCAATTTGGGACATCCGGAAGAAGAAGGACTTGCCAAAAGCCGTGCCGCTTTTCTGGACGAGATGCAACGCTGCGAACAGCTTGGCCTGAAGTTATTGAATTTTCATCCTGGAAGTTCTCTCAATAAGATATCAATCGAAGAATGTTTATCCCTTATCGCAGAAAGTATCAATCTGGCATTAGAAAAGACAAAAGGCGTGACGGCCGTTATCGAAAATACAGCCGGACAAGGCAGTAACTTGGGAAGCGAATTCTGGCAACTAAAATATATCATTGACCGGGTGGACGACAAAAGCCGGGTAGGTATTTGTCTGGACACCTGCCATACTTATACGGCCGGTTACGATCTTGTCAACGAGTACGATAAGGTCTTTGATGAATTTGACAAGGAAGTAGGTTTCGGTTATCTCCGTGGAATGCACCTGAATGATTCCAAGAAAGCATTGGGCAGCCACGTAGACCGCCACGACAGTATAGGCGAAGGCCTGATAGGAAAGGCTTTCTTTGAAAGACTGATGAAAGATCCCAGATTCGATAATATCCCACTCATACTCGAAACTCCGGATGAAAGCAAATGGGCAGAAGAAATTTCATGGCTCAGAAGCATTGAATAATCCGGTCAATAAATATTTGCCATGCTGACCAAAGGTTCATATAGTTTCTCGATATCTTGTGAATCCATTTCTATCTGAACCTGGTCACCCGGCATTAACGTTTGTCCCTTAGGCTCAAAATCTTTCTTATCCCGATGGACATTAATGATAATGCAACGTTCCGGCAGACGAAGTTCATCTACAATTTTCCCGTCTAAATAAGAACCGCTCATCACCTCAACAGACAAAGTATAGCGTGTTTCCTCCTTAAATGCGGGCGAATGAATCATATCTTCATATAAAGTCACATTAAGGGGTTTTATCTGGAGCATTTCCGTGAAATAATAAGTCAATCCTCCTACAACAATCGATGGATAGAATACTTCCAGATGTCCTGTTATCTCCGTTATCAAGACGATAGCAGTCAAAGGAGTACGGACGACTGCCACCAGAAAAGCAGACATACAAATCAACATGATATAACTAATATTCTCATAAGCAATAACACCCTGTTGAACCATAATTAATCCCACTATTTGTCCAAGAAGTCCTCCCGTCACCAGCGTCGGGATAAAACTTCCTCCCGGTAAACCCGAAGAAAAAGAAAAAGTGCTAAAAACAAAATGCAACAACATCATGCCGACAATCCAGAGAATATGCGTGTCCGGATGCATAGCTTGTGATAACAAGAACTGTTCCCCTCCTCCGGTCAGATTAAACTCGGCCATAGAAATCAGAAAAGCGATAAAAAGCAAATACAACATCTTCACGTATTCCGGATGCTTAATAGCAGGGTAAATACGTTTCACCTGAAGAGTGGTGACAGAAAAGAACTTTCCAAAGACAGAAACCACTGCTGCCAGCAAAAGAAACAATTTCACTTGCCCCCAGAAAGTCATCTCCGGTACAATAGCATCAATATGAAAATAAGGATTGATCGGGAAAATCCAACTGGCAACTCCACCTGCCACTACTCCTGCCAAAAGAGTGGTAATAGCTGTTTTAGGTGCATCGAACCGCTCGATAGATTCGATCACCAACAATGATGAAGCCAATGGGGCAGCAAAAGCAGCAGCTAACCCGGCACCGGCGCCGGCAGACAATAGTTGTTTCCGTTCACCACTAAGCACCCTCCCCCATTTGGATACCAAATATCCAACATACGAACCTATTTGCACGGAGGGACCTTCACGCCCCAAAGACAATCCGGTACTTAATGCAAGTATTCCACCTACAAACTTTGCCACCAATTCCAGAAAAGGATGTTTATAATCAACCCTACCATTGATAACTCCACGTGTTTGCGGAATACCCCCACCGGTAATAAGCGGCATTTTCTTTACCAACCAGGATACGAATACAAGTATTCCCCACATCAAAAGAAAAAGAGGTATGTACCAATACCATTTGGGACGAGAATCAAAGAAATCGTGACGGAGATTAAAGAAAAACTGTAATAGGTAATGATAAGGCACAGCCACAAGTCCTGTCAGTAATCCTACGAAGATACTGACAAAGTACAGTCGGGCATCAATCAACTTCAGTTTAAAAATGCGCCAACGACCTTTATCTTTTATCATTTTTATCAGTCGAAACATTCAGCCAGCCTTACATTGTTTTTATACGTAGGACATACAACAATCAAAACCCTGCTGTGGTTTTCAAACTAATGAAGATTTAATTTCTAATTATTTTCCCATCAAATTCAAACGAAGTATAGCATGCACCATAAAGTAAGAACCTAGCGCATTATAATCAGTGTCACGAATGGCAGTAGCGGTTATCGTGCGTATCATAGAAATGTCCTGATGAAGAATATCATATATTTTGAAGCGGATTAGTAACTGTTTCCTCTTCAAAAAGGCTTTTGACAGTTGGCAGTTCCACATGAAATTTGCTTTGGCATAACCCTCATAACCATATCCGGTACGAAGAAAATAAGTCAGGTCATTATATAACTCCATCCCCCAGGGAAGATAAAGCTGCAATTCGGTTCCTGCCTGATAATCAAAAGTTTCAGTACGTTTCTCCCGTACGTCATTATAAGAATTGTTATAAGTCAGGCCAACAAGCCCTGTAAGTTCCATTTGGCGGGTACGATAAGTAATCCGTAGACGTTCACGTCCCGTTAAATGCTGTACGGAAGTTTTCACCGGTTCTTCTTTATTCAAGGTTGTATAGCCATTCTGATTCCGATATTGCAGATAGGAGTAAGTACGAAATATCCAGTTACGATTCTTAAAAGGGGTATTGAGAGAAAAAGAACCCATGGCCCGCCAATTACCATTCATATTGACCGGAGATGTAGTTCGTACACCGGTTTCACTATCATAAGTCACCTGATTAGTTACATTGTTAATGGTATTCTCGAACAAAGCGGTAGCTACCATATTTCGCTGATATTTGGTATTATAAGAATTGAAATTCAGCGTAAAAGTATTCATATATGAAGGCTTCAACGAAGGGTTTCCGACACGGATATTCAAAGGGTTGGTACGGTCGGTCACAGGTTGGAGATCACGTATATTAGGCTGTTTCCCTTTTCCCCTATACACAATTTGCAAACGGGTGCGTTTTGAAAACTTATAGCGGAAATTGACAGTAGGCGAAAAATTCATGACCGATCTTTCCAACTGATCTTCGGGAGCATCACTCAACAATGAATGGCTAACAGACTTTTGAGGTTCAAAATCAACACCAATATTATAATTATACTTCTTTTGTGAAGTACGTATGGCAAGGTTCACTAAGTGATTACTGTATTGATTTTCAAAACGGTTACTAGAGTCTTCATCAAAGTCAGGAGCAAACTCTTCCAGTTCCTTATCCCAGTCATAGACAAAACGATCCGAATTGTTCACTCTATACTGATAGCTGTAACGAAGTTGCAGGAAATGCCGCCACGGCAATGGTTCTACATACACCAGTTGCACCCGGTAATTATAGCCGTCAACATCATCCTCTATTTTCTGATTCTGAATCTTCTTCGTATTATTTTTGAAGTACCGGGTGGTGGAAAGGCTCTTTCGGTCTGTAGCTGAAGCATTAGTACCATAGTCTACCTTCAAAGCAACATTTCTCCCCAAACGACTCAATTTCCGGCTAAGTTGCAACATCATCGTCAGATTATACCGGGAATTATGATTGGTGCCGGAGGACTCTCTTTCATTCAACAAGACATCATTCCCCCACCCTTCCTGAAAGCCACTATTCTCTCTGTCATTGGCTGAGAAACGATATTGAGGACGGAAAATCAATGTAGTAACAGAATCCATTTTCCATTCAAGAGAAGCATTGGCTACCAGTTCGTGATTCTGTTGTCGGCTATGACTCGTGCCCAGATTGATTGATTTATCTTCCCGGAGAAAGTTGTCGACTGTGGTACGGCTATCTTCCAAACGATCGGTGCCGACATATTGAATATTTGAACGTAATTTAACGCGCTTCCAATCATAAGTCGCATTAAGCCCCAATGAGCGGGAGGTAGTCAGTCCCATCCGGCTACGGATATTGCCTGTTGAACTGGAAGATTCATTCTGTAATTCCGAGAATCCCTGGTTATTGGTATTATTCAGATTCCCGATAATGGTTAATTGAGAGTTTTCACGAAAACGGTTCAAGGTATTGGCTAATTCATAACGGTCTTTACTTCCATATCCTCCCATAAAATTCTCCATCCAGCCCCGTTTCATATTTTTTTTCACAGACAAGTCCAGAATCATCTCTTCCTCTCCGTCATCTATTCCCGTAAGACGTGCCAAATCCGATTGACGTTCATACGCTTTTAACTTCTCCACCATCTCCACAGGAAGATTTTTAAGAGCAGCTTTCGGATCATCAGAGAAAAACTCTTTACCGTCCACCAAAATCTTTTTTACTTCCTTGCCATGTATTAGCAACTTACCGTCTGCATCTATTTCACCTCCCGGAAGCTGTTTTACCAATTCTTCAAGCATTGAGCCTTCGGGAGTACGATAGGCAGAAGCGTTGAATACCGTTGTATCCCCCTCTGTCACCGCCATTGGAGCCTGCCCTACTACCACTGCTTCATCCAAAGCATAACTTTCCTGAGTCAGATTTATATCCCCCAATTCGTAAGAAGAGCTTTTGCTGGAAATGGGATGAAAAACCTGCTTATATCCGACATATGACACCTGTAATAATAAAGACTTCGCTTTAATTGCATGATTAGGAATGGAAACGGAAAGTTGAAATTTACCGATAGCATCCGTAGCGCCGCCGCCCAACAATGTACTATCCGGTAAAGCTAAAAGCCGGACCGTAGCAAACGGTACCGGCTGATAGGTTTCAGTATCAATCACACGACCGGAAAAACGCTCTTTACCGGACTGAGCAAAAACAGTCAAACTAATCAGTAACAAGACATAACAAGTAATCAAACGGTACTGAAAAGAATAAATATAGCTGCCTATGTTCAAATTGTGTTGATTTAGTAAAATAAAACTATAATAAAATAAACCTAATCTTTATTTCTGGGCTTGACGCGGAGCACGAGGTCTTTGTCCCTGGTGGTGTCCCTGTCCCGGTTTCTGACCTTTTCTGCGGTCAAATTCTTTTCTGAATTTATTAGCATTCATCTTTTCCTGCTGATAAATTTTCAGAATCTGCTTCTGCGAAAGTATCTTGCTGAATTCATTGTAATACTTTTCACGAACATCCAGCATTTTACGGCTTTGAGTAAACTGGTTCCGTAACATGGTCGCAATCTCGTCATCAGTCATGGACGGCCGTTCTTTCTTAGCGTCTGTGCCTTGTCCTTTAGTTTTCTCTGTTCTCGCCTTATGAGTCATCATACGACATTCACGCAATTCTTTCAGATACTTCTCGTATACCGGAGTAAACTTAGCTGCCGTTGCATCATCCAACATCAATGTTTTTACTATTTGTTTAGTCTGCATCTGCACCATTTGTTCTGGTGTAGGACGCTGTTTTTTTTGTTTGTTATCCGTATTCTGTGCAGACAAAGTCATCTGGCTTCCCATCAGGAGGACGGCCATAATTACATAAATAAATTTAGTCTTCATAATCTTCACGTTTAAAATAATTGATTGAGTTACTTAATTCAAAAATATATCATTTTCAGAGAAGCTGACGAGCTCTTCCAACTCCTCATCCGATAGTTCTTTAATCCATTTATCTACAGATTCTGTACCATTAGCTAATACTTTCGAAGAAGACGTTTTCACCTCATCTGTTTGTCTCAAAGATGGAACAAACAAAAATCCGATCAATACTGCCGCCATGGTAATCACCGTAGAAATAATCAGCTTCATGTGAGATTTCCGCTGTTGCTTCACTCCGGCGCGTTCCATCACCTTTCGTTGCACATCCTCGAAGAATCCATCGGGGGTACGGTAAGGTGTCCGTTTACCAATATCGTCAAAATCAAAATCCTTTTTCATCATTCTATCTGTTTAATATATATTCCTTAATCTTCTCTTTCGCATAGTGGTAATTCACTTTTAGTGTATCCACTTTGCTATCCAGTACACGGGCAATCTCTTCATAGTCAAGTTCATCGTAATAACATAAGTTGAATACAAGCCGTTGCTTTTCAGGCAAACTTAGAATGGCCTCCTGAAACTTCACTGCCAGCTCATTTTCATAATCAATATAATCGGAAGCCTTCAACTTGCCCATCAACTCTTCCTGAACATCTTCTGCAGAAACAACTCCCTCATCTTTACGACCGTTCAGCAAGCGTAAACTCTCATTCGTGGCAATCCGGTAAATCCAGGTTGACAGTGAACTTTCTTCGCGAAACTGATCGATATACCGGAACACCCGGATAAAGACTTCCTGAAGCACATCCTCCGCATCTTCATGAGATACGACCAGTCTACGGATATAATTATATATCGGTACCTGAAAAGAGTCCATCAACATCTTGAATCCCCGTTCGCGATTCGAGGCACAAGCTTCACGAATTTTATTCTCGTTTATCATCAATTCTTTTTCTGAGCTTTATTAGTTAGAACGAAGAAGAGCGGGGAAGTTAAATACGGGAATCCGCATTTTGCTTTTATTAACAAGAAAGAGTAAGAGAGTAACTACTCAGCTATTCCTTATTGACACTATTCATTCATGATGGTATAGCCCC
>OGZZ01002400.1_pt1 | contig 12103 bp, 9 predicted proteins | sample 1577021 | NCBI WGS metagenome assembly OGZZ01 (sample SAMEA3541526, study PRJEB24748) | human gut metagenome | biome: human gut; feature: human-associated habitat; material: faeces | place: China | collected 2012
ACCATGCAGATCCACCAATCCGCAGAAGATTATCTTGAAACGATCCTGATGCTGAGCCAGCGTATGGGCAAAGTGCGCTCCATTGACGTTGTCAATGAGCTGGGCTTTACCAAAGCCAGCGTGAGCATCGCCATGAAAAAGCTGCGGGAGAACGGCTATATCGCGGTGGACGGCGAAGGCAACCTGACCCTGCTGGAGCCCGGGCTGGAAATTGCTCAGCGCATTTACAGCCGCCACCAGCTGCTGACCCACTTCTTTGTGCAGCTGGGCGTGGACGAGCAGACCGCCGCCGAGGACGCCTGCAAGGCAGAGCACATCCTCAGCGAGCAGACGCTGGAAAAGATCCGCGAAAGCGCCCTGCGCAACGATGCCGCCCATCCGCAGGCAAAGTGATTTGAGTTCAAAAGACACCGGAACGCCGAAAGACGTTCCGGTGTCTTTTTTTGTATGAAATTTTCGGTTTGTGTTGCATATCTGTTACGGATTTGGTACAATAAATCTGTGCGGAAAAGGAACGTTGGAAGAGCGAAATAGGGCCGGGACGGCGCAAAGCCGCCCTAGGGTAAAGGAGAGCGTTGCGGCATGGATGCGATTGCCCATACTCAGGTCAGTGGGTTCTGTCTGGTCACGCTGGCGGTCTTGCTGCGGGCGCAGCAGAAAATGCGGGATAAAAGCCTGCCCGGGCGGCTGTTCACGGCGCTGCTGTGGTCTGCCGGGGCGCTGACGATCGTAGACTATGGCAGTGCGCTGGCGCAGCTGGGCGCGTGGCAGGAGTTGGGCATCCCCCTGACCTACCGGCTGAACGCCGGGGGCAGTATTCTGTTTTATCTGCTGGCGGCGTGTTGCTGCCAGCTGGTGTTTTTGTATGTAGAGGCAGAGCTGGGGCGTACATGGATGGAGGACGGTCGCAAGCTGGCGCTCAGCGCCGCACCGGTGGCGTTGCTTTTGCTGGCGCTGCTGACAGCGCGGGACGAAAACGGCTTCTGCTATCTGAACGCAGAAGGGCTGCGGGGCAGCACCCTGTTCTGGGGGGCGAAGCTGGTGGGGCTTGCCTATCTGGCGGCGGCCTTTCTCCGTTGCAGCTGGACGCCGCCAACGCCGCCTCCGGCAAGCCCTATCAGATCGAGATCAGCATCGGCTGCGCCCGCCTTGAGCCGGACATCGCTACCGTGCACGATCTGGTCGATAAAGCCGACCGGGAAATGTACCACCTCAAGACCCGCAAGCACGGCACTTCCTGAAACAAAGAAAGCACCTGCAACCCTTCCTGTCTGTGCGTTGGCACCCGAAGGCGTTTGCGGGTGCTTTTTCTATACGTTTTTTACCCTTCTGCCCTTGCATCCCGGGGTGGAACGCGGTATTCTTATAGAATAGACCGGAACCGCGACAGCACAGGGGAGGGAGAACACATGGACGCACAGGAGATCCGCGCATTGCTGGGCAAAAGCATTTTTGAGCGGGCGCAGAAGTACCGCAAGCGTATCCTGCAAAGCAGCTGCACCACCAACGAGGACGGGGTGCGGCACCTGACAGCGCTGGTGCAGGGCAGCGGGCCGGACTGCTATTATACGCAGGTCTGGCTGCGGGAAAACGGCAGCTTTGTCAGCGCCTCCTGCGACTGCCCCTATAACCAGAACGGCGACGGCACCTACTGCAAGCATATCGGTGCGCTGCTATTACAGGACGCGGAAAAGAACCCGCCTGCCCCGGAAAAAAAGCCGGAGAGCATCCCCGGGGTGCAGCGGGGCGTGGCAGGCTTGAGCACCGAGCCCCGCAAGGACAGTTACAGCGCCGGGCTGGATATGCTGTTCGGCCGCAAGTGGCGGGGCGAGGAGCCGGAAACCGACTATGAGGCCCAGCTGCTGCTGAAGCGCTACCAGCGGGAGGATGCGCAGCCCCAGCCCCAGAACGCCGCCCAGCGCACCGGCTTTGCTCTGCTGGAACCGGAGCTTACGCCGCACAATGGCCGTGTCTGGCTGCGGCTGCGGGTCTCGGACGGCATCGGCAGGCGGCAGTATCTGGTAAAAAGCATCCCGCAGTTTCTGGATGCGATCGAGCGGGGCGAAAGCGTCAGCTACGGGAAATCGCTGGCCTTTGTGCACCGGTGGGACGCCTTTGCCCCGGATGCGCAGCAGCTGCTGCGGCTGCTGCGCCGTCAGGTGAGCGCCCGGCAGGCGTTTGAAGCCGAGGGTACCATGCGCTCCGGCTGGGACAAAGGCCCGGCGGGCGGTCTGCCGTTGACCGGCGAGGGACTGGATGCCCTTGTGGAGCTTTACGCTGCCGAGGGCGTTGTGGGCGGCTATACCCTTAAAGAGGGGCTGCCGGTCATCAGCCTGAAGGTGGAGCGCCGCAAGGGCGGCGTGCAGCTGAGCTGTACCCCGGCGCTCAGCGGGGTGCAGGGGCTGGACTATGCCTATCTGTTGGGCGAAAGCACCCTCTGGCGGATGCAGCGGGAGGAGTGCCGCCGGGTGCTGCCGGTGCTGGATACCTTTGGCGGGCGCAGCTTGTTCTTTACCAGCGCGGATGCCGCCGCCTTTTGCAGCTATGTGCTGCCGGAATTGGGCAACCGGGTCAACATCGTGGACCCCGACCGGCTGCTGCTGAACCAGATCCCGCTGGAACCGGTGGTGCAGTTTTATCTGGACGCCGACCGGGGGCTTACCGTCACGGCGTACCCGGTCTTTCTGTACGGCGAGGACAGGGTAGCCCCCGGCGAGCCGGTGCCGCCGGATCTTTTGCGGGATGCCCGCACCGAGAACCGGGCAAAGCGGCTGCTGGAAACCTATCTGGAACCCGAGACTGGCAAGCCGGGGCATTACAGCATTTCCGGGGAGGAAGCGCTTTTCCAGCTGCTGGAAGAGGGCATTCCCGCCCTGCTGGCCATGGGCGAGGTGTACCAGACCGATGCCTTCCGCAACCTACAAGCCGCCCCGCCTAAAATTTCGGTAGGGGTGTCGGTGCACGGCAGCGTGCTGGACTTGGAAGTGGACACCGGCGCGTTCCCGGTGGAGGAGCTGCGGGAGCTTTTGCAGTCCCTGCACCAGAAAAAACGCTACCACCGCCTGCGGGACGGCAGTCTGCTGCGGCTGGACGACAGTCTGGAAGGGCTGGACGAGCTGAACGACACACTGGAACTTTCCGGCGCAAAGCTGAAGGACGGCCACGCCGCTCTGCCGCTCTACCGCGCCCCCACGCTGGACTGGGCGCTTTCGGGGCAGAACGGTCTGCGGTTTGACCGGGACGATGCTTTCCGGCGCATCAGCCGCAGCTTCCACGCCGTGCGGGACAGCGAGTATACCCCGCCGCTCTCCCTGCAAAAGACCCTGCGCAAATACCAGCGGGATGGCTACCGCTGGCTGCGCACACTGGATGGCTACGGCATGGGCGGCATTCTGGCCGATGATATGGGTCTGGGCAAGACCGTGCAGGTGCTCAGCTACCTGCTGGCCATGAAGGAGGGCGGGCAGTGCCTGCCCAGCCTCATCGTCTGCCCGGCGTCGCTGGTGCTGAACTGGCAGGAGGAATGTCAGAAGTTCACCCCGCAGCTGCAAAGCGTTGCCATGGATGGCGATGCCGCCCACCGTGCCGCACTGGTCGATGGGTGGGCGCAGGCGGACATCGTCATTACCAGCTACGATTTGCTGCGCCGGGACGAAAAACTGTATGCCGGGCAAAGCTTTTACGCCTGCATTCTGGATGAAGCGCAGGCCATCAAGAACCACACCACCCAGAAATACAAGGCGGTGTGCCGGGTGAACAGCCGGGTGCGCTTTGCCCTGACCGGCACCCCGGTGGAGAACCGCTTGGGCGAACTGTGGAGCATCTTCTCCTTTTTGATGCCCGGGTATCTGCCCCCCTACAAGACCTTCTGCGCCCGGTTTGAAAAGCCCATCGTGCAGGACGAGGATGCCAACGCCGTGCGGCGGCTGAACCAGTTCACCGGCCCCTTCATCCTGCGGCGCATGAAGTCCGAGGTGCTGCGGGAGCTGCCGCCCAAAACGGAGAATGTGCGCCGCGTTGAGTTGGAGACCGAGCAGCGCAAGCTGTATCTGGCAGCGGTGGTGGACGCCCGGGAAAAGCTGCGGGCGGCAAAGCCGGAGGACAAGATGACCGTGTTTGCCGTGCTGATGCGGCTGCGGGAGATCTGCTGCGACCCCCGCCTCGTAGCGGACAACTGGACCGGCAGCAGCGCCAAGCTGGAGGCCTGTCTGGAGCTTGTCACCGAGGCGGTGGCGGGCGGGCACCGCATTCTGCTGTTCAGTCAGTTCACCTCCATGCTGGAGCTGCTGGCAAAGCGGCTGGACGAAGCCGGGGTGAGCCACTTCACCCTGCAAGGCTCTACCCCGAAGCCGGTGCGTGCCGAGCAGGTGCGCCGGTTCAATCAGGGTGAGGCAGACGTCTTTCTCATTTCGCTGCGGGCGGGCGGCACGGGCCTCAACCTGACCGCCGCTGATATCGTCATCCACTACGACCCGTGGTGGAACCTTGCCGCGCAGAATCAGGCCACCGACCGCGCCTACCGCATCGGTCAGCGCAACCCGGTACAGGTGTACCGGCTGATCGCGCAGGACACCATTGAGGAAAAAATCGTGGAACTGCAACAGGCCAAGCAGTCGCTGGCCGATACCGTTACCGGCGGGGCAGACGGCGCGATTTTGTCCATGAACCCCGAACAGCTGCTGCAGCTGCTGGGAGAAGAAGCATAAAGGAGTGTATCCATCATGAAGGTTTGGGATCTGCATTGCGATACCCTGTACGAACTGCGCCGCGCCGAAAAGGCGGGCGCGCCCAAAAGCTTTTTGCACAACGATCTGCATATCGACCTTGAAAAATTGCGGCAGGGGGATTATCTGCTGCAATGCTTTGCGGCCTATGTGGATCTGGCCGACCCCGCACCCGGAGCCGATCCGCTGGTAAGCGTGCTGGAGGAGATCGACATCTTCAAGCGGTTCATGGCGGCTTACCCGGAAAAGATCGCCCCGGTGTACACCGCCGCCGACCTTGAGCGCAACCGCGCCGAGGGCAAGCTCAGCGCCATGCTGACGGTGGAAGAGGGTGGCTGCTGCAAGGGCAGTCTGGGTGTGCTGCGGCGGCTGCAGGAGCTGGGCGTGCGCATGATGACCCTGACGTGGAACTACCCCAACGAGCTGGCAGCCCCCAACGCAAACCCCGGCGGGCCGCTGGTAGCCAACACCGAGACTGGCCTGACCGAGCGGGGCTTTGCCTTTTTGGAGGAGATGGAAAAGCTGCACATCACCGCAGACGTGAGCCACCTTTCCGATAAGGGCTTCTGGGATATCGTAAACCACAGCACCCGTCCCTTTGCGGCAAGCCACTCCAACTGCCGTGCTCTGTCGCCCCACAACCGCAACCTGACCGATGAGATGATCCGCGCACTGGCAGAAAAAGGCGGCATTGCAGGGTTGAACTACTGCGCTTCCTTTGTGGACGCAGACTCGGCACACCCCAAGCTCTGCCGCAGCACGGTGGAACGGCTGGCAAAGCACGCGGCACACTTCAAGCAGGTGGGCGGCATTGAGGTCATCAGCCTTGGCAGCGATTTTGACGGCATTGGCGGTCAGCACGAGCTGGAAACGGCGGCAGATATGCCGCTGCTGGCCGAGGCACTGCGCCGCGAGGGCTTTACCGAGGACGAGGTGGAGGCCATCTACTGGCGCAACGCATACCGCTTCTTTAAAAACAATCTGTAATATTGAGTCGAAAAATTGCAAAAAATGCCCGGAGATGCCCTGCTGTGTGCGGGTGTCCCGGGCTGTGTATTGCCCTGCGAGGGGAGGTTTTATATGGTCTGAGGCGCGCGTCCCCTGAAAAAGAACAAACGACTTGGAAAGATAAGAGGAATTATAACAATGGGTATCACGATCTCGCCGTGGATGATGGCGTTTCTCATGCTGATGACCGGCTTTGCAGGCTTTGTGGATTCGGCAGCCGGCGGCGGCGGGCTGATCAGTCTGCCTGCCTATCTGTTTGCCGGGCTGCCTCCCCACTACACCTATGCCACCAACAAGTTCAGCGCCGCTTGCGGCACCACCTTTGCCACGGCAAACTTTTTCAAAAGCGGCGCCATAAACGTGAAGGTGGGCGTTCTTGCAGCCATCGGCAGCTTTGCGGGCAGTGCGCTGGGCGCGCACATCGTGCTGCTGCTCAGCGATGAGATGCTGCGCACCATGATGTTCATCATCCTGCCGGTGGCAGCGGTCATCATTCTGTGGCAGCGCAACCTGCCGGACGAGAACCGGGACGACGGCACGCTGGACCTGAAAAAGATTTTACTGGCGCTGGCCATCGGTTTGGGCATCGGCCTGTACGATGGCGTCATGGGCCCGGGCACCGGCACCTTTGCTATCATTGCCTTTACCACCCTGATGGGCTTTGACCTGCGCACTGCCAACGGCAACGGCAAGGTGCTCAATCTGGCCAGCAACTACGCCAGCCTGTTCACCTACCTGATGAACGGTCTGGTAGTGTTCCACATCGGCATCCCCTGCGCCATCAGCAACATTCTGGGCAACCTGCTGGGCTCCCATTTTGCCCTGAAAAAAGGTGCCCGCTTTATTCGCCCCATGATGCTGGTGGTGCTGGTGCTGCTGCTGGGCAAGCTCATCTCGGACGCGGTGCTGTAAGGGCAAGGCGGGACGATTTGGAATAGTCTCCGCTTTGCTCTGGCCATAATCAGCGGAAAGAATATTTTATTTGTAGTTCCGAAACGCCTGCGGGCGTTTCGGAACTACTTTTTCACGGGTAAAAATAAAGACGGACAGCCCGCGGGCTGTCCGACTTGTTTTTGCGAATAGGTTTTATTCCAGCACCAGCTCTTTATCAAAGAACGCAATGCCGAATGCGCCGGGGCCGGTGTGGGTGCCGATGACGCAGCCGATCTGGCGCACCAGCGGTGCGTCCAGATGCAGGTTGTCCTGCAGGTAGGTCAGCAGCGGCTGCAGCTCCCGGTGGTTGACGGTGTAGCCCAGCAGCGGGGTGTAGCCCGGGTGGATGCCGCCCATCTCGTCGATCTTTTTGAACAGTGCCACATACACGCCGGGCAGACCGCGTGCTTTACCGGCCAGCGCTACCTTGCCCTCCATGACGGCGAGGATGGGCTTGATGCCCAGCATACCGCCTGCCACAGCTGCGGCGGCGGACAGTCTGCCGCCCTTGCGCAGATACTTCAGATCGTCTACGGCAGCTACCAGATGCAGGTGCTGCTTGGCCTTTTCCAGGTCGGCGGCGATCTGGGTGATCGTCTTACCGGCGTCCCGCAGCTGCACAGCCAGCCGCACCAGCAAGGACTGCCCCAGACAGACGTTCTCGGTGTTCACGAACACCACATTATCCACGTTGGCAAGGTCGGCAGCAAGTCTGGCGCACTGACCGGTGCCGGACAGCGCATCGGACAAAAAGATGCCCAGCACCTCGTCTCCGGCGGCAGCGGCGTCCAGATACAGCCGCTCGAACTGCTCCGGGCTGGGCTGGCTGGTGGTGGGCAGCTTGCGGCAGGCTGCCAGATGGGTATAGTATTCGCTGGGGGTCATGTCGATGCCGTCCCGCAGGACGGTGCCGTCCTCCAGCGTCACGTTCAGGGGGATCACGGTCACGCCCAGCTGCTGCGCCTCGGCGGGCAGGATGTCGCACGCGGAATCGGTGAGGATACGGATCATAATAATACCTCCGGTCTACCGGTAAAATACAGTATATACGACGCTTTCATCAAAAAGGTTGGAAATCATTATACCACCATTTAGGGCGATGTGTCAATGATTTGCATAAATTTGCCGCGACAGAACGCCCAAACCTTGCGCACCCGGCGGCAGATATGGTACTATAACCGGGAACGAACCATAGCAGGAGGAGACCAATCATGCACAAGCTGAACCCCCGCACCGCCGCGCTGCTTTCGGCCTTTGGCTGGGCGGTGGGGTATCTGCTGGCGGGCAAGGTGCTGGCGGTGCTGCTGCCCGTGCCGCCCGGCGGCGCGGCGCGGTTTTTCCGGGTCTGCCTGCTGGCTCCGCTGGCGGAGGAAGGGGTGTTCCGGGGCGCGGTGCAGCGCCGGGCGCAGCCGCTGGGCAGGGGACAGGCTGTTCTTTTGCAGGCGGCGCTGTTTGCCTTGCAGCACGGCAGCGCTGCCGCCATGGCCTATGCGCTAGTGTGCGGGCTGGGTCTGGGGTGGCTGGCAGACCGCACGGGGCATCTCTGGCCGGGGATGCTGCTGCACAGCGCAAACAACCTGCTGGTGCTGGCGATGGGATGAGAGGATGGGATACATGACCGATTTTGAACTGATGGGTCTTGCGCTGGAGGAAGCCGCCAAAGCCGCCGCCTTGGGCGAGGTGCCGGTGGGTGCGGTGGTGGCGCGGCACGGCGAGGTGATCGCCACGGCGCACAACACACGGGAGACCGAGAAAAACGCCCTGCACCACGCGGAGCTGCTGGCCATTGATGCCGCCTGCAAGGCGCTGGGCGGCTGGCGGCTGTGGGAGTGCGAGCTGTTCGTCACCTTGGAGCCCTGCCCTATGTGCGCGGGCGGCATCATCAACAGCCGTCTGCGCCGGGTGGTGTACGGTGCTGCCGACACCAAAGCCGGGTGCTGCGGCTCGGTGACCGACCTGTTCGCGCTGCCATTCAACCACCATCCGGTGGTGGAAAAGGGGCTGCGGGAGGCCGAGGCGCAGCAGCTTTTGCAGGCATTTTTTGTTTCCCTGCGGGAAAAGCGGGCGGGCAGACCCCGCTGGAAGCCCCCGGTGCCCGAAAACAGGGGAAAATAAGGAAAAATAGTGGGAACTGCGTAAAAAATTGCAGTTCCCACTTTCTTTTTGGGCTGGATTGTGGTATATTATTCAATGGAATCTTGTCGAAACCCATCGCAACTGCAGGCAGGCACGCCAAAGCACCGGACCTTTGCCGGACACATAAACGGAACGCTGCACTGTCTGGGGATGGGCACAGGGTTTTTCCGGTTTGGGCACTGCGCCCGGCCGAGAATACCGAACAGGAGGGATACACTCTTGTACGAGGACGAGTTTGAACTGACCTTTCAGGTGCCGGAGGAAGAGAGCGCACCGGAGCCCCTTGCCGCACCGGCCGCAAAGCCGGCTGCGCCGATGGAGCCGGTGGCGGACGAGCCTACCCGCATCATGACGCTGGGAAAAACGGCAGCGCCTGCGGTGGACGAGCCCACCCGGGTGATCACGCTGGAAAAGCCTGCAGAGCCGCCTGCGGTGGAGCTGCCCGAAGCGCCTGCGCCGGAGCCTGTAAAAGAGCGGCCTGCCCCTGCCGCACCCGCTGCGGCGCGCCGGGTACTGATCTCCGGCGGCGACCGGGGCATCGGTGCTGCCGCTGCCCGCGCCTTTGCGGCAGCAGGGTATCAGGTGGCGGTGCTCTACCACCAGAACGCCGCCGCTGCCGCTGCGCTGGAACAGCAGCTGCCCGGGTGCATCGCCATCCAGTGCGATGTAGCCAGCCGCGCCAGCTGTGAGCTGGCGTTCCATGCAGTGGAGCAGGCCATGGGCAGGGTGGATGTGCTGGTGTGCAACGCCGGCATCGCGCAGCAGAAGCTGTTTACCGACATCACCCCGGAAGAGTGGCAGCGGATGCTGGACGTGAACCTGAGCGGCGCGTTCCACCTGTGCCAGCTGGCACTGCCCGGCATGATCCGCCGCAAGCAGGGCCGCATTCTGACCGTGAGCAGTATGTGGGGCCAGACCGGCGGCAGCTGCGAGGTGCACTATTCCGCCGCGAAAGCCGGGCTCATCGGTCTGACCAAGGCACTGGCGAAGGAAGAGGGCCCCAGCGGCATTACGGTGAACTGCGTAGCGCCGGGGGTCATCGAGACTGACATGATGGCGGCTTTTACCGTCGAGGACAAGGCGGCGCTGGCCGAGGAGACCCCTGTGGGGCGGCTGGGCACCCCGGAAGAAGTTGCAAAGCTGCTGGTCTTTCTGGCCGGCGAGGATGCCGGATACATCACCGGACAGGTGTTCGGGGTGAACGGCGGCCTTGTGATCTGATGCACAGGGCAATATTACAGAATTTTCCCCGGAGCGGGAAGGAGAGAAAAAATGGGCATGACTTTGAAGGAACTGTTGACTAAGGGCGAGGGCACCCTCTCTGCACAGGAGGCCAAGGCGCTGGCGGCACAATGCCGCATGGATGTAGACACCCTCTACACCCTGCTGGAGGAGCGCGGCATCAAGATCCTGGAGGAAGAGAACGAGCCGAGTCTGGACGTGGACAGCATCATTGCTGAGGTGGAGAGCGCCGAGAACAACAACGATGACATGGGCCTTGCCGATGAAAACGAAGAGGATGCCGAGGAGAACCCGGCAGACCTGAAGGCTGCCATGGACGAGCTGCTGGACGACCCGGTGAAGAACTACCTCAAGCAGATCGGTCAGATCCCGCTGCTGAGCGCCGAGCAGGAGGTGGAGCTGAGCCGCCGCATCCATGCCGGTGCCGAGGCTGCGCACATTCTGCAGGCAGACCGCCAGAAGTACGGCGCACCGGAGTACATCAAGAAGAACAGCGCCCGTTTCTCTTTTGAAGAGGACGAGAACAGCCGCAGCTACAACGAGGATCTGGACGAGGACGGCGAAAAGTCCGCCGAGGATGCCGAGGAAAAGGCAGACGAGGAAAAGGCCATGGAAGCCGTGGAGAACGGCCCTCTGAGCGAGGAGCGCCGTCAGGAGCTGCTCAAGACCCGCCGCGACGGCCTGAACGCCCGCCGCAGCCTGAGCGAAGCAAACCTGCGTCTGGTGGTGTCCATTGCCAAGAAGCACGTCGGTCATAATCTTGCCTTCCTTGATCTCATTCAGGAGGGCAACATCGGCCTGATCAAGGCTGCGGAAAAGTTCGACTGCGACCGCGGCTTCCGCTTCTCCACCTACGCTACATGGTGGATCCGTCAGGCCATCACCCGCGCCATCGCGGATCAGGCCCGTACCATCCGCATTCCGGTGCACATGGTGGAGACCATCAACCGGATGCGTCAGGCCACCAACCAGCTGGTGTACCAGAACGGTCACGAGCCCACCCCGGAAGAGCTGGCAAAGGCCATGGACATGAGCGTGGAGCGCGTGCGCGAGATCCAGCGCATGGCACAGGAGCCTGCCAGCTTGGAAAGCCCCGTGGGCGAGGAAGAGGATTCCTCTCTGGGCGATTTTGTCGCCGATGAGAACGCCGAAGCACCCGGCAAGGCAGCCGACCGCGCCATGGTGGCACAGCAGATCAATCTGGCACTCAAGAGCCTGACCCCCCGCGAGGAAAAGGTCATCCGCCTGCGCTTTGGTCTGGATGATGGCCGTCCCCGCACGCTGGAAGAGGTCGGCCGCGACTTCGGCGTCACCCGTGAGCGTGTGCGCCAGATCGAAGCCAAGGCTATCCGCAAGCTGCACAGCCGCAAGTGCCTGACCCTGCTCAACGGCCTGATCGAGTAATACTAAAAAATAGAGACACCGGAGCGTCTGTAGACGCTCCGGTGTCTCTGCTTTATAAATAAATTTTCAGTACGAGCTCAGCCCAAGGCTTACGTCCAGCGCCTGATCCACCCGCTTCTGGTCGGCGGCGGTGATCTGTCCGGCGCGCTCCCGCACTGCCCGTGCCCTCCGCACCGGGCGATGACCGTACCGTATCATGCGCCGGACAGCGCTTTCGTCGCCCGCCGCAGGGAAAAAAGCCGCATCGCGGGTTTTCACCCCGAGGGGTGAGGTGCGACGCGGTATCCTGGTTTTAGGGAGAAAAGGGGAGGGATATGCCGAACGAACATGTTCGCAATCTTTTTAACGCACCGAGCGAACGGCGCGGCGTCGTCGCGGGCGTGCTTCAGTCTGCGGCGGGTCGAGGGCGCATTGCGCTGACGAGCGCATGCTATATGGTTTGGATGGTTGCGTGCTGCATGGGTCCCGAGGTGACGATGCCGTTGGGCGGCGGAGCGATGGTGGCTATGCCGGCATGGGCGGGTTCGCTGCTGGGGATGGCCATGGCAAGTGCGGTGATTGCCATCTGGTTCAAACGCACGCGCAGCGTGCCGGACAGTCCGTCGTGGTTGGTGGCGATCGCTTCGATCATGACGCTTGCGGCGGCGCTTCACTTG
>OGZZ01002408.1_pt1 | contig 12082 bp, 11 predicted proteins | sample 1577021 | NCBI WGS metagenome assembly OGZZ01 (sample SAMEA3541526, study PRJEB24748) | human gut metagenome | biome: human gut; feature: human-associated habitat; material: faeces | place: China | collected 2012
CTCTGCTACCAAGTTCATCGGCGGCCACGGCACGACCCTCGGCGGCGTTATCGTCGACTCCGGCAAGTTCGACTGGAAGGCTTCCGGCAAGTACGCGCCGATCGCTGAGCCGAACCCGAGCTACCACGGCATCTCCTTCGCGGACGCTGTCGGCCCGGCTGCTTTCGTAACCTATATCCGCGCGATCCTTCTCCGCGACACCGGCGCTGCCATCTCTCCGTTCAACGCATTCCTGCTGCTCCAGGGCACCGAGACGCTGTCTCTGCGCATTGAGCGCCATGTCGAGAACACCAAGAAGGTCGTTGAATTCCTCAAGAACCATCCGCAGGTCGAGCACGTCAACCATCCGTCTCTGCCGGAGCACCCGGATCACGCTCTGTACGAGAAGTACTTCCCGAACGGCGGCGCATCCATCTTCACCTTCGATATCAAGGGCGGAAAGGAAGCAGCATTTAAGTTCATTGACAAGCTGCAGATCTTTTCTCTGTTGGCAAATGTTGCTGACGTTAAGAGTCTGGTCATCCATCCGGCAACCACCACTCACTCGCAGCTGACCGCAGAGGAACTGGAGGATCAGGGTATCCATCAGGGCACCATCCGTCTGTCCATTGGCACCGAGAATATCAACGATATTCTGGCTGACCTCGAGCAGGCATTCAACTAAGCTGAATATCGCGTATTCCTATTTTACCTCTTACGATTTGACGAGAAAAGACCCGCTGAAAGCGGGTCTTTTCCTATCTGTACAGCAGTTTCATCCCTCGATGATGGCAAAAATGAGTGCAATTCTATCAACCGGCATAATACCCCCTTTTCGGTTTGCAGTTTATATAACCGGAAAAGGGAGATTTATTTTTACAGCTGCGAGAAAACCTCGCCGATTGGCGCGTGAATGACCAGATCAGCACGGCGATCCGCAGGAGTAGGGGACTTATTGACCAAAACCAGCTTATTGCCGCGGTAATAGTCGATCAGACCAGCGGCCGGATACACAGCCAGCGATGTGCCGCCGATGATCAGAATATCGGCCTTGGAGATGTAGTCTACGCTCTTGTTGATCGTGTAGCTGTCGAGTCCCTCCTCGTACAGCACGACATCCGGCTTGATAATGCCGCCGCAGGAGCATCGCGGAATACCGGTGCCCTTGGCGATATCCTCAACCGGATATGGCTTGCGGCAGCGCATGCAATAGTTTCGCAGCACCGAGCCGTGCAGCTCAAGCACTTCCTTCGAGCCTGCCTTCTGGTGCAGACCGTCGATGTTCTGCGTTACAACGGCACGACACTTGCCCTCGCGTTCCCACTCGGCCAGCTTGAGGTGAGCCGCATTCGGCTTTGCATCAAGAGCCAGCATTTTTGCTCGATAGAAGCGATAAAACTCCTCGGTTTCGCTCAAAAAGAACGTGTGGCTGAGAATGGTCTCCGGCGGGTACTTGTACTGCTGGTTGTATAGACCGTCCACCGAGCGGAAATCCGGAATGCCGCTCTCGGTCGATACGCCCGCACCGCCGAAAAAGACAATGTTGTCGCTGCCGTCGATCCACTCTTTTAATTTAGCAATCTTCTCATCCATGATATTAGCTCCTTTCGTCGCTAATGAATTGAAAATTAAGGTATTCGGCACAGCCGAATGATTTAATGCACGCAAGAATAGCGGCATTTTCCATTCTCAATTCTCAATTTTCCATTATTCGGTAATCGAAACTAAGCCCTCATGACGCGGCTTTGCCGGCGTTTCCTTCTCGATGTAGCCGATGGCTGCGGAGCAGACAACAATGTGGTCCTCCGGTACGCCGTACTCGGTCAGCAGTGCACGAACCTCGGGTACATCGCAGGTCTCGCGCAGCTGGTTGATCCAGCAGGAGCCGAGGCCAAGCTCGGTAGCCATCAGCAGCAGATTCTCCATCGCAGCAGCGCCGTCTACCAGAGCGTGGTGCTCATCCCGCTTGTAGGAAATGATAATGTTGACTGGTGCACCGTAGAAATTGTACTCCGGACCGCGATTGTCTGCCTCAGCAACGGCACGGGCCAGCTTGAGCGACTTCTCTGCATTGTAAATCACGGTAAAGTGCCACAGGTACTTGCCCATGCCGGAAGGCGCCCATTCAGCAGCTTCAACAATCTGCATGATCTGATCCTTCGGCGGCAGCTCGGACTTGAACGCGCGCGTAGAGCGGCGAGACTTGATAACTTCCATCAGGTTAGACATAGGGAAAAACCTCCTGAAACAAATAGGGATTGATATTTATAAATATAGTATATAGCATTCTGGGTGTCGTTTCAAGACAACATGAACAAAAATACGGCTGCATCTGTAAATTATCTGTGAAAACAGCGGTTTATGTGGTATACTGATTCTAATTGAAAAATAATGCGGGAGGAATCTCTTACATGATCACTATCAGCGATCTTAGCTTAAACTTCAGCGGCGAGCCGCTGTTCAAAGATGTAAACCTGAAATTTACCCAGGGCAACTGCTACGGTGTTATCGGTGCAAACGGTGCAGGCAAGTCTACCTTCCTGCGCATTCTGTCCGGCGATTTGGACCCGTCCACCGGCACGGTTTCGATTGCGCCCAAGACCCGTATGAGCGTACTCAAGCAGGACCACTTTGCCTTCAACGAGGAGACTGTTCTCAACACGGTTCTCGGCGGCAACGAGCGTCTGCTTGAGGTCATGCACGAAAAGGATGCGCTCTACATGAAGGACCCGTTCACCGAGGAGGACGGCAACAGGGCTGCCGAGCTGGAGTCCGAGTTTGCTGAAATGGGCGGTTGGGACGCCGAGACCGAGGCCAGCCAGCTGCTGAACGGTCTGGGTCTGGATGCAGATGCCATCCTGTACACCGAGATGAAGAACCTCGGTGACGTCGAGAAGGTCAAGGTGCTGCTGGCGCGTGCGCTGTTCGGCAAGCCGGATATTCTGCTGCTGGACGAGCCTACCAACCATCTGGATATTCAGGCAGTCCGCTGGCTGGAGGACTTCCTTGCCGATTTTGAGGGTACCGTCCTCGTTGTATCGCATGACCGTCACTTCCTCAACAACGTATGTACCCACATCGTCGACATCGACTACGGCAAGATCAAGCTGTATGTCGGCAACTACGAGTTCTGGTATGAGTCCTCTCAGCTGGTTCAGCGCATGATCAAGGATCAGAACCGCAAGAACGAGGAAAAGATCAAGGAACTGCAGAACTTCATTCAGCGTTTTGCGGCAAACAAGTCCAAGTCCCGTCAGGCGACCAGCCGCCGCAAGCTGATCGACAAGCTGTCTGTCGAGGAAATGCCGGCTTCGTCCCGCCGTTACCCGTGGGTAGCGTTTGACGCGGACCGTGAGGCAGGCAAGGACATTCTCGAGGTGCGCGGCATCTCCAAGACCATCGACGGTGAGAAGGTGCTCGACAACGTATCCTTTATCGTGCGCCGCGGCGACAAGATCGCGTTTATCTCGGATAACGAGCTGGCTATGACCACGCTGTTCCAGATTCTTATGGGTGAGATGAAACCGGATGAGGGCAGCTTCAAGTGGGGCGTTACCACCTCGCAGAGCTATTTCCCGAAGGACAACAACGAGTTCTTCGAGGGCCACGAGGAAAACATGCTCGACTGGATCGCACCGTATTCCCGCACGGATACGCTGGAATCCACGCTGCGCGGCTTCCTCGGCCGTATGCTGTTCTCCGGCGACGATGTTTACAAGCCGGTTCGCGTACTGTCCGGCGGTGAGAAGGTTCGCCTGATGCTGGCGCGCATGATGCTGTTCGGCTCGAACGTGCTCGTCATCGACCAGCCGACCAACCACCTTGATCTGGAATCCATCACCGCAGTCAACAACGGCGTTCGTGATTTCAAGGGCACCGTGCTGTTTGCTTCCCACGACCACGAGTTCGTGCAGACCATTGCGACCCGTATTATCGAAATTCGTGAAAAGGGCGTTCTGGACAAGGAATGCACCTATGACGAGTTCCTTGAGTTCCGCGAGACCTACAAGGGCTGATGCCGGAGCGCTTTCGGCGCGGTCTGAACGGCCTGCTCGTGCTGCTGATACTGGGTGCGCTGGCATACGCCTCGGCGCTGCTGTTCGGCTGGAACTGTCCGATCAAATACTTGATCGGCGTGCCGTGTCCCGGCTGCGGACTGAGCCGCGCACTTGCCGCTCTGCTCCGACTGGACTTTCGTACAGCATTGCGGTTTCACCCGATGGTTTTCGTGCTGCCGCCGGTCGTTTTGTACGCGCTGTTTGGCAAAAAGCCACTTTTCGGCTCCAAAAACCTCGAGCGCATGCTGCTGTGGAGCGCTATCGTGCTGGATATCGCAATTTGGCTGATACGTCTCGCGCTGCATGACCCGCTGATTTTTTGAAGATTTCCCGCTCGAACTGTACTGCACGGTTCGAGCGGATTTTGTTTTATTCGACATTTTGTGCAATATGCAAAGATTAGCCGGAAATTTGATCGGGTTTTACTGTACTTTTTCGCATGCACATGCTATACTGTTGCCAAAGGAGGGGATAGTTTATGATGTTTGGAATTGACAGCCTGTATATCTGGCTGGCTGTCATTATCATCAGTGTAGCGGTAGAGGCGTTTACACTTACATTGTGCGGCATCTGGTTCGCTGCCGGCGGTGTCGCGGCACTCATTGCAGCCAGCCTTTCGGTCGGACTGATGGGGCAGTGGATTGTGTTCATCGTGTTCTCCGCGCTGCTGCTTGTACTGGTGCGTCCGCTCTGCCGCCGTTTTCTCGGCAGCCGGCAGCAGGCGACCAACTCAGATCGTATCATCGGACAGACGGCCGTTGTTACCGAACCGATTGGCAATGTTCTGGAGACCGGTGCGGTAAAAATCAACGGAAAGATCTGGACAGCCCGCAGTATGACTGACGCGCAAATTGCAATCGGGACAAGAGTCACGGTTGTGGAGATCCGCGGCGTCAAGGCGATTGTAAAACCGAACCAACTGTAAAGGAGCGTTATCATGGATTATATTATTGTACCCATCATCTGGATTGTGCTGATTGTTCTGCTCATCGCGTTCATTGCAAGCAATATCGTGATCGTGCCGCAGGCGAAGGCGTATGTTATCGAGCGTCTCGGTACCTACCGTGACACATGGAGCACCGGCCTGCATTTCAAGGTGCCTCTGTTTGAGCGCATTGCCCGCAAGGTGACCCTCAAGGAGCAGGTAGTCGATTTTCCGCCGCAGCCGGTTATCACCAAGGATAACGTAACCATGCAGATCGACACGGTCGTGTACTTCCAGATCACCGACCCGAAGCTGTTTGCATACGGTATCGAAAGCCCAATGGCGGCAATTGAAAATCTGACTGCAACCACACTGCGAAACATCATCGGTGATCTCGAACTTGACCAGACGCTGACCAGCCGCGATATCATCAACACCAAAATGCGCTCCATCCTCGATGAAGCGACCGATGACTGGGGCATTAAGGTAAATCGTGTGGAGCTGAAGAACATCATTCCGCCGGCTGCTATTCAGGAATCTATGGAGAAGCAGATGAAGGCCGAGCGCGAACGCCGTGAGTCCATTCTGGTAGCGGAAGGTAAAAAGCAGTCCGCGATTCTGGTGGCTGAAGGCGAAAAGGAAGCAACTGTTCTTGCTGCAGAGGCAAATCGCCTTGCCAAGATCAAGGAGGCCGAAGGTGAAGCGGAAGCGCTGCTTACCGTGCAGAAGGCACTGGCAGACTCCATCAATCTGCTGAATGAAGCGGCACCGACGGAGCAGGTTATCAAGCTGAAATCCCTCGAGGCATTCAGCAGCGCCGCTGACGGCAAGGCAACTAAGATCATTATCCCGAGCGAGATTCAGAGCCTTGCGGGTCTGGCAACCTCATTCAAGGAAGTTATGACCGATCCGAAGCGCGAACAGCCCGAAAAGTAAAAATTACGTTCAAGTCCTGCAGACCATATCCGGCCTGCAGGACTTTTTTGCACGCAAAATTGTCATTTGTGTTCGACTCGATTCTTGACAGAAGTGGACTGGAATGTTATCATAAGTTGAATAGATATGCACATATTGCGGGAGGGATCAAATTGTCGGCAAAGCATACAGACGCAGAACTGGAGTGCTGCGAGGAGCATATCGTCCATACGGACGCAGTTATGGCAGCGCGCAGCGCAATGCCGGCAGAGGAGATCACTACAGCCGCATCAGATTTTTTCAAAGCGTTTTCCGACAAGACCCGCTTGCGGATACTGGCGGCGCTTGTGTCCGCGGAGCTGTGTGTCTGTGATATTGCGTCGCTGCTGAACATGAGCCAGTCCGCAATATCGCATCAGCTTCGTTTTTTGAAACAGGCGCGGTTGGTCAAGAGTCGAAAAACCGGAAAAACAGTATACTATGCGCTGTGCGATGATCATATTCAGACCATTTTGGCACAGGGAATCGCGCACGTGCAGGAGGGATAAACGGAATGAGCGAAAATAACCGCCCTGATTCGGAACAGAAGAAGGACCAGACAACGGCGGAAGATATTTTAGCACAGGTCGATTCGATTTTAGCGGATCTGGAAAATTCGGCAGTAGCGCAGCTGTTTGCCGCTCCGGAAAAGCCTAAACCCGAAGAGAACAAAAAACCGCCTGAAAAAGAAGAATCAGCGCCGCCCGGCGAGCCTGAGCCGCCGGACAAGAATGCGGAGCAGCCGGAAACTGAACCGGAAGCTGATACATCGCACCAAAGTGAAAGCGAATCTCCAAAGGCGGAAACGCCGCCAGAGGAAGCGGCGGCAGCTGAGGCTGCAAAGCCCTCGGAGGAATCAGACGCAGCTGAGGAATCGCCGGAAGATGCGGAAGACGAATTTGACGAAGAAGAAGATTCGCCGGATGAGACCGAAGACGAGGGCGACTGGGACGAACCGGAATTTGACGACGAAGGTATAGAGGACGAGCTTCCTGAGGAAGAACAATCAGAGGAAGCGGAATTCGAGCCTATCATAGAGGAAAAGCCGGACAGGCTGCAGAAGCTAAAAGAAAAACTTAAAAACCATGAAAAGGACAAGGCGGAGAAAAAGGAACAGGCAAAATCCGCACCTAAGGAGAAGCCTAAACCAAAGGATGAAAAAAAGCCGGAGGAAAAGAAGCCGGAACCGCCGGTAATCGAAGCTCCGGAGGACGCGGACGATACCACCGGTATGAATTTCGTGCAGAAGGCACAGTACCGGGCGAAAATGCGTCGGCGTGAGCAGACCCGTCTGCGGCGAGAAAATGCACGCCGTATACAGGAAGGCGCTGAAGTGACCTATCAGCCGATGACACGGCTGGATATGCAGAGTATAGGCGCACGGCTGGCTGCCGCGGCAATCGTTCTTGTGGCCGGAATCGCAATGGGAGATTCGAGCGCGGCATTGCCGCTCTGCCTGCTGGCGTTTTTGATCACAGCGCTGCCGATTGCAGCGCGTGTGCTGACCAATCTGACACACGGCTCGTTTTTCGATGAATATCTGCTCGTGCTAATAGCGTCTATCGGCGCATTCGCGCTCGGCAGCCGTGCAGAAGCAACGGTTGTGCTCATCCTGTTCGAGATTGGCAAAATTGCAGGTGATATCGTTCTGGCATCCACCTATCAGGCGTTGCCGCAGCAGCATGATTTCATGCCGGAAAAGGCAACGGTCGTCAACATGAAGGGCGAACAGCGTCAGGTTCCGCTGGCAGATATCCGTCTAGGTGAGCTGGTTCTGGTGCACTCGGGTGAGCGCGTACCGATTGACGGTGTTGTGCTTCGCGGAGACGGCACGGTGGATGACAGCGTGCTTACCGGTGAAAACGTGCCGATGGCAGTTGATAAGAATACGCGTGTGCTGGCAGGCAGTCGGTATAACGGCTCTCTGATGCTGATTCGTGTGATCTCGCGCTACGAGGACTGCGCGGTTCGTCAGATTCGCCGAGTACAGAATGCAGCTGCCGAACACAAGGCAGCGTTGGAAAACAGTGCGCAGCGTAATGCCAAGCGCCTGGTTCCGGTTGTGATCGTCATTGCCGTACTGGCAGCCGCACTTCCGCCGCTGTTCATGCCCGGTTCGGATATGACCGGCTGGGTATATCGCGGACTGACGCTTCTCATCGCCTGCTGTCCGACCGCACTGGCGTTGGCTGTACCGCTTGCTTTTGTATGCGGCGGCGGCCGACTTGAGAGCGAAGGCGTTCACATGAAGGGCAGCGAAGCGATGGAACGGACTGCAGACCTGCGTCTGGTCGTATTCAACAAGACCGGCACAGTGACCACCGGCAATCTGCAGATTAAATGTGTGATACTACAGAAGCTCCGGTGGTGAAAGTTGCGCTTGATTTGTTGAAACGTGATTGCCGGTCGGTACTTTCTGGAGAAATATCTCGTTCGGAGAATACCGGAAACATTTATGTCGGTACATGGGGAGAAAGCTCCGTGCTACAAGCGTTAGCTGATACTCGCCAGCTGGATGTAGCTCAGCTCGACGAGCATAGAGAGGCTTTTTTATTGAATGTACTTCCTGACGGAAGACTGGTTGTGGCAGGAAGTGATAAGCGTGGAACGGCTTATGGAGTACTTGAACTTTCTCGTATGATGGGAGTTTCTCCATGGGAATGGTGGGCTGATGCGGTACCCGAAAAAAAAGAGGAATTTTGTTTGCCTGCAGGTTTCCGGAAACTGGAGTATCCTCAGGTAGCTTATCGGGGAATATTTATTAATGATGAAGATTGGGGACTGACTCCCTGGAGTTGGAAACATTATGAGCCTTCCGAGCGGAAAGGACAGATAGGGCCGAAAACGCATGCACGTATTTTTGAACTGTTGCTTCGCTTGCGGGCCAATACTTTCTGGCCGGCCATGCATGAGTGCTCCATTCCTTTCTTTTTTACCGAAGGGAATAAGGAAATGGCCGATAAGTATGCAATTTATCTGGGTACTTCTCATTGTGAACCGATGATGCGCAATACTAACGGCGAGTGGAAAACGGCCGGGAAGGGGGAGTACGACTATGTACACAACCGGAAAAATGTCTTGTCTTTCTGGGAGGAACGTGTAAAGCAACTTTGCTACTCGGATGATATTTACACCTTAGGTATGCGCGGTGTACACGATGGAAAGATGCAGGGAGCCAAGACCCTGGAAGAACAGAAGAAAGCTCTTACGGAGATTCTGGCAGACCAGCGGCGTATGCTGGCAAAATATAAAGGAAAGGATTTGACAAAAGTGCCACAAGTGCTGATTCCGTATAAGGAGGTGCTGGATATTTATCAGGCAGGACTACAGGTGCCTGAGGATGTAACTTTGATGTGGTGTGACGACAATTATGGATATATTACCCATTTCCCTACTGCCGAAGAGGCCGCTCGTCCCGGAGGGAATGGCATTTACTATCATGTGTCTTATTGGGGGCGTCCGCATGATTACCTGTGGCTTTCTACGGCGAGTCCTTATTTGCTTTATCAGCAGATGAAGCAGGCATACGAAAAAGGTATCCGCCAGATGTGGATTCTGAATGTGGGGGATATAAAGCCGGCAGAGTATCAGACGGAGTTGTTTATGGATATGGCATGGAATATCGGTCGGGTGCAGCAGACTGGAGTCACCGGACATCTTTCTCATTTTCTGTCTAGGGAGTTTGGAGCTGTTTCGGCTTCTGCTTTGTTACCCTTGTTGCAGGAGCATTACCGGTTGGCATACATCCGTAAACCGGAGTTTATGGGGCATACAAGAACCGAAGAGAAAGATCCGAAATACAAAATCGTTACTGACCTTCCTTGGAGTGAGGGAGAAATCCGGAAGCGGTTGTCGCTTTACCAGGCTCTCGAAGACCGTGCGGAGGTATGGAGCAGAAGAATGCCTGAGACAAAGCGTACTGCTTATTTTCATTTGGTACAGTATCCCGTTCAGGGAGCTTCACAGATGAATAAGAAATGTCTGTATGCACAGTTGGCCCGTCACGGAAAGGCTGACTGGCAATTGAGTGAACAAGCGTTCGACAGTATTGTATCGCTGACACATAGGTACAACCAGGGGAAATGGCAAGGTTTTATGGATTATAAACCTCGTAATTTATCTGTATATCAACGGATTCCGAAAAGTACGGCTACTGATTCTTTGAAATCCACTCGCTCCTGTCTCTTTAAATGGAATGGTCTGGAGGCTATGGAAGGTAATCTGTTGCCGTGCGAGGGATTGGGGTACGAAGGTATGGCAGCTGGTATTTCAAAAGACTCCTCAGTGGTGTTTCACTTTGACGGGTGTCCGGCAGACTCGGTAGAAGTGGAACTTCGTCTTCTTCCGGCACATCCAGTGGTTGGAAATGAATTGCGCGTGCAAGTTTCTTTAGATGAGGTGCAGTCGCTTCCTGTGTCTTATCGTACTTATGGCCGTAGTGAAGAATGGAAACAAAATGTGTTGTCCAATCAGGCTGTGCTTCGTTTGAAATTTCCATTGCGTGGAAATCGAACCCATCGAATTACGATTCAGGCATTGGATGAGGGAGTGGTATTAGACCAGTTGTATGTATATGAATGGAAGGATTAATTATGTAAACAGAGATAACAATATGAAACAGTTGAGATTCTTTTTTATCCTTATGGCATGGGTCTGTATCCATACCACTTGGGGACAGGTGAGTACGTCGTCTGATCCGTTGTATGGAAAACGTATCGGAGTCATAGGCGACAGCTATGTAAGAAATCATCGTGAGCCGGTGGAATATACATGGCATTATAAGTTTGCGAAAAAGCATGGAATGCAATATTTCAATTACGGGCGTAATGGGAATTGTGTAGCCATGCCTCGTGCTCGTTTCGGCGAGGCGATGTATAAACGTTATAAAGAAATGACTGATTCATTGGATTATGTGGTGGTCATTGCCGGACACAATGATGCTTCCCTCCTCGATTCTATCGGTATTGATAATTACAAGGAAAAACTGGGCATATTGTGTGAGGGGCTGATTGAAAAGTATCCTTCTGCCAAACTGTTTTTCTTTACCTGCTGGACACGAAAAAATTTTTCAGGCAGTGCAGCCGAGAAAGTCGTGGATGCGACATTGGAGGTGTGCGGGCGTTACAGTATTCCTGTTTTTGATGCAGCATACTTTCGTATCCTTTGCATTACGTTTTCCCGGCGCACTCGGCACAACATAACGACGTGTCTCATCCGCGCGGATAATATCTCCTACCTTGGCAAACTGTGCTGCACTTGCCAGGGAACTTCCACCAAATTTTACTACTTTGACCATTGTTTTACTCCTTAACACTTGTGTATATATAAAAACCGTCCAATCAAATCAGATGCTTTCTATATCTTATACTGTTTCATCCATCGTTGCTACAATATATCCGTTCTCGATTATAGCATATTCTGTCAAGTGCACGCAATGGAAAAGCTTTTCGGTTATTCCTTCTGGTTATTCCTGTACGATACGATTGTAGGTCCGGGCAGTCATCAGATACACCAGCACATAGATGATACCAAATACCACAAAACAACCAACCATACATGCGACTAAAAGCGTTGTATTACGCATATTAAAGAGTGACAACATGCGGCAGATAATCGGGAAAGCAAAACAGGTATGAATGCAGGCAGTCACAAGCGGCAGGAAAAATACAGTTAATACCTGGGAACGAATGGCAGAGGATACTTCCTCATGCGTCATACCAACCTGCTGCATAATATGAAAACGTTTCCGATCATCATATCCTTCTGACATCTGTTTATAATAAATGATCAAAACCGTTGCTATCAGAAAGAGTACACCAAGAAACGCACCCGTAAAGAACAAACCACCATAAAGAGCATTCAACGATTTCTCATTCACGTTTCGGTTTTCCACAGAAAAGCTGCTCATGTTTGCGGATGGATACGTTTGTATTTTCTTATAGAGTTCCTTTTGCTGATTGGCATCTCCATCGATATCAATACCATAATATGACCGCAACTCGTTAAAACTGTCATCATACTGATATGGTATGTGCTCTGCTATTTGCTCTACCGCTGCTTCATCCGGGAAAACAATGTAATATCCACTTGACATATAAGATGCCAATATGCCATTGCAAGGTGCCTTTTTCACTTCTTTTACACGATAGCTCTGTCCCATAATCTC
>OGZZ01002415.1_pt1 | contig 12060 bp, 8 predicted proteins | sample 1577021 | NCBI WGS metagenome assembly OGZZ01 (sample SAMEA3541526, study PRJEB24748) | human gut metagenome | biome: human gut; feature: human-associated habitat; material: faeces | place: China | collected 2012
AGCCGGGTTGTAACGCCACAAGTGCCAGTAACCGCACTTACCGGAGGTGCTGTCAGTATCTGGAGACTTCCATGTGCCAGATAACGTCCATAGAGGTTGTGTCCCAGATAATGTTCGGCTGCCCAAAGGTAGCGTGAATGTCCGCGTGCCACAGCCGACCAGTTTTCACGCCGTTGCACAGATACACAGCCATAGCCTAGCGAAAGATTACCCTGTGGATCGGGTTCGGCACGAAAACCGTTCTCTACCAGTCGTTTGGCAATCTTACGCTCCTGAACGTTCGAAACTTTCGGCATATATTCCGGTGCCTGTTCCGCAGAAAAGGAATCGGAAGATACGAGACGCAGGTAGGCGGATGCCATCTCTTTATCAAAATCACCCTTTCCATCGGGAGTTCCGGCAATTGCCATTATCGCATAGTGCATGGGAACTAATTTCCCCTTTCCATCGGGATGGCGCCCGGACATAGACAAGGGAAAGTTCAGTTTATTGCAGTAGAAACGCATGGCAAGCAGGACATCTTTGACCGTCCGGTGTGCCAATTCGGAAACGGCAAGGCTTGTCCGACTGAAAAGATATATCATATTCGTTGCCCCGTCCAGTCCTCCAACGGCATAGGCAGGATAGTTATTACGGTGATGGAAAGCTCCTCCGTCCACTTTGAAAGAACCGGCCAGTCCCGGTGCAGGACGGCAACCGTAGTCAATCCATCGGGAGAAGGATTTCAAGTATTGCAGCTTCTCCGGTGTGTCTTCCATCATCAGAATGCTTGCGATACGCCCGGTGGTTTGTGTATTGAAAGAATCCATGTCGATTCCGTTGCCTTCCGGCTTAGGATATACTTCGTTGGTGATGGCATACCAACGCAACGTACGCTCCGCTTCGAGCAGTTTTCCTTCTTCCCGCAACACATCTTTCATCAGGAAATAAGCCGGATAAAGTCCGCGCACGCTATATCCGTAATGATGAATATTGCCCCAGCAACTACCGTAAGCCACTCCCTGATCGGTGATATGGTCGTACATCGCAAGAAATTTCCGCCTCATCTCCTTGCGGATCGGTGATCCTGCCTCACTGTTATTGTAAGCCACGGCAATCCGTTTCATTAAGTCAAAATAGGCACGCATCTCTATTCCCATCTTGGTCAGCATATCCTTGTCCCAGTCCGGAATCATCCGTTCGTAGGCTTCGGAAGCACGCACCATGAAAACGGGCACTCCGGACACTTGCCCGTCCTTATAGGTTATCTGATAGAGGTCGTATTTCTTACGGATGGTTTCGGCTTCTTTCTCCGTCACCTTCCCTTTGGTATAGATCATGTCACGGAAACGCTTTTCCAGCAGTTTCATTTCCTGCCGCTGCTTGTCGCTTACGGGAGTCAGTTCGATGTCCGGTTTCAGCAGGGAGTGTTTGTAGAGTACCAGCCAGTGATTGGTAGTGCCGGCATTGACAAAGGGGACTTGCAGATCGGCTGTCTGCTGGCGGGCATCCACCTTTGTCGCAGTGATCAGATGATCGATGAAAAGGCGTCCTTTTGCATCGGGAGCCACGATGCGGAGCTCGTTCATTCCTTCTTCCGGCGTGCCTTGCATATCGCGTTCATAGCAGACCCATGCCGCACGCCAACCTTTGAAATTGATGCCGAAAGGAAAAGAAGCGCACTTACGGCCGTCTTTCAGAAATTCAAACTCGATAGCAGCGTCCTGAGGCTGCTCATTGTATATCCATACGATGAAAGCGGAAAGATACAGGTCTTTCCCTGTCGGGTCCTTCTTTTCAAACTTCAGGTCTTTCCGGAGTTCCAGTCTCCCGTTCGGTTCGAAGGTCCATTCCAACGAATGTTTCCCGTCTTTATAATGTGCACCGGATATGCCTAACTGAGACTGAACACCGGTTATACAGGCAGGTAACTGCGGCTCTTCAAAAGAGAACATCCGCTCATCCGTAACTATCTGCGCATTGAGGAATGCCGGACAGAGAAAAGACAATATCAGCATTGTCACTGACAGAGTAAAAGATTGCTTTATCATAGAATATATCGTTTTAGGTCCGATGGTAAATCGGTTTATCATTAGCCGGTATTTACAGAGAAGATCACCTGTTCATCTCCCGAATGCAAAGAAACCCCTCTTTTGTTGGAAAGAGGGGTTCAAATCGTACAAAATAGTTCAAATTATGTGCTATATCTTATAGATAATGACCGATATGCTCTCTGCCGGTCCTGCTTTTAAGGGTGAAGTTCTTTAAAAGCCGCATTCTCTTCCTGCACGTGCTGAATGGTTTGTTTCAGCTCTGCAATCGGCAAATCATATCCATACCAGCCGGTATAACAATCTACTACATACCATTTTCCATCGGGCAGCAATTCGAACTCCACACGTAAGTCGATCTCCGATTCTTCGTATCCCGCCTCAAATACCTTATGCGCCGGTTCGTTCAGCGTAAACTTAGATACATAAACACCGCCCTCTTCCTGAGTGATACGTTCTTCTTTCAGCGTTTCACTGTCCAGCAACGGCCACTTTTCCTTCGTAAAAGGGAACGTTTTCTCAGTTTCCCCGTCATCCGCCAATAAAGTAACCGGCGTTTTCAACGGAAACTTGACACGAGTATACTGAAACGCCGCACTGGAAGTAAACTTATCCAGAAACGACTTGAAATCTTCTCCTGTCTGTGCTGCTTCACTTTCTACTTTCGCCCTGGAGCTATTGCCACAGGAAATAAATGAAATACCTGCCAGCAATGACATGACCATCAAACAGCATGCAAACTTCTTAGCTCTCATAACACGATATAAATTAAGAGTTTAAAATAACGCTGCAAAGATAATGACAAGTTCAATATCTTGATACGAATCGGGAAGAAAATAGTTAAACTACTACAAATAATAGACTTACCACACCTCATTATTCCGGTATTAAAATACCTTTGTCATAAATCGAAATACTAACTTAAATAAAAACACACCATGAGACCCCCCTACTGTTTTCTCCTGATAGGTCTTTTGCTTTTATGCAGTACACAGACTATCGCTTTCGCCCAATCCGGCACTTATCAGACAATTCCCGAATCTTTGCGAGGTTACTGGCAATTTAAAGCAGACAATGTGTCTGACTGGAACGGTCCGCTCATCGGAGAAAATTTCGTAGAGAACTATTATGTCGTTTTTTATGCCGAACAGATAAAACAGGAAGCTGACGGCAGCTACTTCTTCCATTTACGCAATCAGAAAGGAGATACGACGGAATTCCGTATCACACCTACCGGCAATGACGCCGCCACCATCTGGTACAAAGGCTGGAAAGAGCCGAAGAACTGTATCCGCAAGCAAGTCCCCGACCACACGGAACCGCTCACTCCCCTTACATTGCCCGACCGTGTTTATCAGAAATGGGTGAAAGGATTATCCGGAAAAGTAATCTACGAATTCACCCGTGACGGAAAACTGCTCTATGACGGAAAAACATGGGATATCTTATCGGCCGGATATTTTCTCAATAAAGAATATCGGCTGCTCGTCAAAAGCGGAGAATCATACAAACTGCTTTACCTCAGCTTCCCCCTGCCGAAAACAATGAACGTAGCCGCTGAACTGCAAAATGAAAAAGTCTCTCCCATCGCCTCACGCCCTGAAATATATGCTTTCGCCGGATGTTGGATAAATCAAGCGACCGGAGACTGGCGCATCGGATTCTTCGAAGACTTTGCTGTCTACCAATGTCAATTTTGGGATTATGAGTCGATAAGCATCCAAAAGAATCGAACCACCATCATCCTGAAAAATGGAACGGAACAACTGAAAGTGCGTTTAACTCGTAAAGATGAAACATCCTGCACCCTGTCTGTCGGAAAAGAAAAGGCACAGACATATGTTCTTTGTAACGACAAGTATCTACCCGATTATCCGGTAGCTGACACCACTCCTTTCGTCGACAATGGTTATCAAACGGATAGCGTGACTCTCATCGGATACCTGCGTAACCTGCCTTCGACACGTCCTTTCGAAGTTTCCGTGCCGGATATGATCACCGATAGAGAAGAAAAATATACCACCGCCATCGACTCACTGGGAAGATTTACCCTTCGTTTCCCTGTATTGAACAGCCACAACGTGTTCATCGATTGGGGACGTACCACTATCTGGACATCCGTAGAGCCGGGAGAGAGCTATTTCCTCTATGTGGACTTCGCTGACAAAAAGAAATTAGTGATGGGAGAAAAGGCACGTATCCTCAACGAACTGCTGAGCCACGAAGGGCTCAGTGAATATATCGGCTACGACGAAGGGAAAAAGATGGGTAATATGGAATATTTGCAAAAGCCGCAGGATATCATCCGTCATAAATCAGAATATCGCGCAAAGATGCTCAATGATCATCCGCTTCTCTCGCACAAATTCCGCTATTACACAGAACAGGAAATCCGCTACAACGCTGCACGCGACCTGATGCAACGCCGCTTTTCGGTAGACCGTAACAAGCAGGAGCATCTGCAACCGGAATTTATGAGTTATGTAGACTCGGCACTATATCCCCGTCCGGTAGAGCCTTATACGCTTCTCAGAGATTATGGTTCTTTCCTGCGGGATTACGTCGGATACATAACGGACATTGCTCCCGCTTCTTCAAACAGATTGACCGTAACTCCTCAAAAGATGGAAATGCTCTATCTTAAATTTGAAAGGGACGGAAAGATTCAGCTATCACAAGAAGAAAAAGATGCATTACACGCCTTCAGTAACTTCGAAAAAGAAATTGAAAAAATGAAAGCTGCGAATACTGCTGACTCGCTGACAATGGCTGCCTACAACAAAAAGATGGAACCGAGCATCAAAACAATACAGAGCCTCGTAGGCAGAGACGAAATTTTCAATGACTATATGATGGGAAACTTGCTCGCTAATTCCATCAATCGTACCCTTGCTATCATTGACTCCCTGCAAATGGACGAAAAATTAAAGGAGATACTAAAGGCAAATTGCTATTATGAGATGTTGCAGCAGACTCACAAAGAATTGCCGGACAGCCTCATCAATAAATTCAAAGCAGAAGTTTCTAATCCTTCCCTACAGGCTTATGTATTAAACCAACAAGGGATATACGAAGAAATATCCCATAAGGCCATCGAATATCCCGAAAGCCTGATGCCTAACGAACCTCTGGCAGAGATCACAGACGGAGAACAATTATTCCGCAAAATCATTGAGCCTTATAAAGGGAAAGTGGTTTATCTGGATGTATGGGGCACCTGGTGCGGTCCGTGCAAGGACATGATGCAATATGCAGGAAGCGCCAAGAAACTGTTTGAGGGAAAAGACGTGATATTCTTATATCTCTGCAACCATTCCTCAGACAAATCGTGGAAAAACATTATCAAGGAATATGGACTGACCGGCAAAATTGCCGTCCACTATAACTTGCCCGATGAGCAGCAAAGGGCTATTGAGAAGTTCCTGCAGGTTCGCTCCTTCCCCACCTATATGTTGATAGACAAGGAAGGAAACATCGTAAACCGTGACGCCCCCAGACCCAACAGGGAAAATGATCTTCTCAATGCAGTCTATAAGTTATTAGAGAAATAAACGACTCATTTCTTCCGCAAATACTCGTATCCGAAACGGCAAAAGAGACATTTCCGTTTATCACAATACTCTTTGCGGAGCTGTATCAATGCCTGGCTATCTGCCGCCGAACCGACCGGTAGCCCGGCATCTCCCCACGACCGGATAATATGATTATTCTCCGCTTTCAACTCTTCCAGAAAACGTCCGGCACGATCACACATCCGCTCATCGGTTCTATGCAGACCATAAGCATATAAGAAAGGAACAACGGTATTAATCACAATCAAGTCCTGTGACCTCTCTCCCATCGATTTCTCTTTCTGCGAAGAAGGCCGGCCGAATATATAATGATTATCCCAATAAGCAGAAGCATGAGTAGACAGTAGTTGACGCACTTCCGGCAAGGTTTCTGCCTCCATCATCTGCGAAAAAAGCTTATCAACTTTCTGATACAAGTAGGCCAACTGTGCTAACCGGATATGGGGGAAGTTTTCCGGACGAAGCCTCAAAAAACGCCATAAACCGGCATCCATCACCTGAGTTATTTCAAACTTCCGTTGCAGATAGCGAAATTCTTTACGAAGCCGGAGACTATACTCATCTTCCTGCTCCTTCTTTAAAAACGCCTCCTCCAGCAAACCGGCCTGCCCGAAGAAAAAAGCCTCTATCTGGAACAGATCATTCCGATGCTTGTCTATCGCCCGGAACGGAAGCAGTCCTGCCCACGTCTCAAAAGCATCGCCATTCAAGCCGAAACCGAAATTACGGGCAAGAGTGATAAAGAAGGCATGCAGTTCATGTTTTCAATGATAATATCGCGTTTCCCTCCCAATTTGCTATATTCTTCCATATAGTCGGAGATAGTGACCGAAGTTTGATGAGCGGCGGGATTGTAGGAGCAGATAATCAGGATAGGTTTCTGATCGTTAGAGACAGCAAATAACGCTGTGGCCCGGAAAAGCCATAGTAAACAGATAAACAGGCATCCTATATATCTCATCATACTTGTAAGTTTTGCCAGATCGTCGAGTACGGCACCGTCGAGGAGATCTTCTACGACGCATGGCACCCCTACACCTGGGCTCTGCTGCAGGCTCTGCCTCAGCTGGGTACCAAGGGTGAGGCCCTGCCCACCATCGACGGTACGCCGCCGAACCTGTTCAATGAGATCAAGGGCGATGCATTTGCACCCCGCAACAAGCACGCGCTGGCCATCGACTTCGTGGCAGAACCTCCGTTCTTCCAGGTGTCCGAGACCCACGCGGCAAAGACCTGGTATCTGGACCCCCGGGCTCCCAAGATGGAACGCCCGCACTCCATCCAGAACCTGCGTGAGAAAATGGGAAAGATGGGAGGTTCCAACTTAAATGGCTGAGCGTGAAAAGCTGATTGAGCTGAAAGACCTTCAGATCACCTTTGGCTCCGGCAAAAAGAAGTTCGTGGCCGTGGACCACGTCAATTTTGACATCTACAAGGGTGAGACCTTCTCGCTGGTCGGCGAGTCCGGCTCCGGCAAGACCACCATTGGCCGTGCCATCTGCCGCATCAACCCGACCTCCGGCGGCGACATCCTCTTCAAAGGCCAGAAGATCAACGGCAAAATCTCCAAAGAGCTGGACCAGGAGGTCATCCGCAAGATTCAGATGATCTTCCAGGACCCCATGGCATCCCTGAACGAGCGCGCCAAGGTCGAGTACATCGTGGCTGAGGGTCTGTTGAACCACCACCTGTACAAGGACCAGAATGACCTGCACGAAAAGGTCATGAACGCTCTGCACGAGGTCGGCCTGCTGCCGGAGTTCGCCTCCCGCTTCCCCCACGAGTTCTCGGGCGGCCAGCGCCAGCGCATCGGCATCGCCCGGGCCCTCATCGTGGAGCCGGAATTCATCATCGCCGACGAGCCCATCTCGGCACTGGATATGTCCATCCGCGCCCAGGTCCTGAACCTTCTGCGCCATCTGCAGAAAGAGCGCGACATCACCTACCTCTTCATCGCTCATGACCTCTCCGTCATGCGCTACATCTCCGACCGCATCGCCGTCATCCACAAGGGCGACATCGTGGAGCTGGCCGATGCCGAAGAGCTGGTGACCCACGCCATCCACCCCTATACCCGCAGCCTGCTGTCGGCCATCCCGCTGCCGAATCCGGTGGTGGAAAAACGCCGCGTGGCTGAGACCTACGACTACGCCACTTCCGGCATCGATTACAACAAGGGCACCGATCACCATGTGAGCGGCAGCCACTATGTCAAGTGCACCGACGAAGAGTTTGCCAAGTGGTGCAAATGATAGTAAACAAAGAAGGAGCGTTCCCGCGTGGAAACGCTCCTTCTTTGTTTTATTATAATTACGCAGAAAGGAATGGAATGCAGGAGATTCAGCAGTTATCGTAGCGGGCAAGGTTGCAGTTGCGGCGTTCGATAAAGTAGTACAGGGCTTTGCTCCGGCTGAAAAAGGCAAAGCGCATTTTATTGTAGAAGGACAAAATAGAACGGCTCTTTTGGTAGGCATGACGGATGAGCTGATCCGATTCAGGGTCTAAGGCAGAACGATAGAGGATCGGGTAATCATTCAGGGCCATATCCACAAAATAGGCATCGTTTTCCAGCATGTCAGGGTACAGCTTTTCAAGAAACAGATAACGCTCTGTGACCATCGCAAGCCTGTCCTGAAAGAACTTTATACAGTCTGTATGGAGAGTGCTGCCATCGCGCTGATAATAGTAATACAGGGGTTCGTCCGAGTACACGATCTGCCCTGCGTCGAACAGGATCTTGTGTGCAATGCCAAGATCTTCCATAACACGACCGACCGGAAACCGGATGGTGTCAAACAGTTCCCGTTTGCATAATTTATTCCATGCATAACATGCGTAGGTATCCTCCGTAAAAAGCTCCCGGATGGCATCAGCACCCTGAAAGAGCGTAACGTTTCGGGAAGAAAGCGGAGCAGGGACCTCCGGCGCGTCAGCATAGACGAGTTTCCAATGGACGGCAGAAATATCGGTGTGATACTCATGGAGCAGATCATAAAGGGTCTCGATGAAATTTTCTGCAATGTAATCATCGCTGTCAACAAAGGAGATGTACGCACCGGATGCCGCATCCAGTCTCACATTCCGGGCATCGGATTGGCCGCCGTTTTTCTTATGGATGACCCTGATGCGTGCGTCCCGCTGTGCCCATGCATCACAGAGTGCAGGGCAGTTATCGGGAGAACCATCATCGACCAGGATCACCTCAAGGTTCGGATATGTCTGGGCCAGAATGCTGGCGACACACCGGTCCAGATAGGGTTCTACTTTATATACCGGAACAATGACGGACACGAGTTCGTTATTTGTATTCTGCATGATATCCTCCTCCAAGCTGGTTTAATCATATCATGGGAGCAGGGATTCCGCAATGAGAACTTTATAAGTTTTGGGTTCAAGCGGTTATGAGAACGTCGCTAATTTTGAAATTTCATTTTTCTTGTGGAATCTTGTGACTATCTCATAATTCCGAAAAAACATCTTTGTGTACTTTGACGTAACTTTTGGTGTCTTTTCGTGTCTAAAATGGCTCTTTGTACCCAGAACCGTACCCAAGAATTTTTGGGTACGAAACTCGACACTTATTGTTACTATTTTGCTTTTACATGGCTCACTTTCAAAAAAAGGAGGTGAGCTTTTTCTTTTGTAAAAATCGGAAGGGAGGTTTTCCACATGAACAAGCACTCACAGTTGAAAATCCGTGGTCCCACCAAATGACGCTGGACTACTTCTACGGGCAGTCGGGCGAGTTGTTCTCCTATCATGGAACAGATGAAAGCTACCGAGGGCGTGACAGCGGAATTAAAGTGTACCTGTCAAATGGAATGGGTACAACGATATAATAACATCCATAACCGGGCAGAAGAAATTGATTTGCATGTGATGGTTTATTCATAACAGTATCGCAGAATGAGTATGACAAGCATAATTGGGGGAGCGATAAAACTTGCTGTTGATATGTAAATTTAGAGGTTGTTTTTTCTGTATTCAATAGGAGAAATCCCGTAAACCTCTTTAAATTTACGGCAAAAATAAGGCGCATCGTGAAAGCCGCATTGTTCTGATATGGTTATAACCTTCATTTCCGTGGCTGCCAGTAGTTTTGCGGCTTTTTTCAGCCTGTATTGTATCAAATAAGAAATAGGAGATTGACGGATACCATTCTTGAATATTTGCATACAAGTGTTCTTACTTACATGGGCAAAATCTGCGATGTCATCAAGTTGGATCTGGTCGGCATAATGACTATGAATAAAACTCATCATCATTTGAAGGCGAGACGTATCACTGTTTCTTTTAACGGTTTGTCTTTGTAGAAACATGGATTCCATATTTCCGTACAGCAACTCCCAAATGGTTGCCAACAATCGCATGGTTGTCAACTCCCTAAAATTTGCTTGTTTCTGCGTCTCAAATATCTGATTTAGTAAAGAAAGTATCTCTTTATGCCACAGGGTATACGGCTCAAAAACCAAAAAGTCAATATCTGAAGTAAGCACTGGCTTAATATATTGCTGGTATATCAAACTCTCCTCTGAAGCCAACAGCAAAGGGGAAAAAACAATATTTGGAATCAATGTGGTTTGTTTTGCTGTTAATTGATGAATGATTTTCGTGTTGATAAATAAACCACTGCCTGCTGGTAACGAGAAATTATCTTTTCCGATATAACATTGCACTTCACCGCTTTGCACATATATAAATTCAATTTCCTGATGCCAATGCCAACCGATTGTATGGAAGTCGAAGTCCCAGATATCTTCTAGATAGTATTGAAACGGAAATACCGATTGTCCGTGGGTTCTTTTTTCCATGAGAGTTTCATCTGTAATGATTTTTAATTCGCTGGTGTCTGCCAATGATGCCCCCCCTCCTTTGTATTGTGATATTATACAATAAAAACGTGGTAAAGTCCATTGCTGTCCAAACAAAAGCATGATATCATTCGATGTAGTTTGAAAGGAGGGCTTTGTGCTATGAAGAACTATAAAAAAACATTAAGAGCCTGTTATCTCGGACTTATCACACAGGCAATCGCAGCTAATTTTGCACCATTGCTTTTTTTGACGTTTCATTCAGATTTCAACATCTCACTGGGACAGATTGCCTTAATTCCCGCAGTATTCTATGTAACACAATTAAGCGTAGATTTAATTTGTGCAAAATATGTGGATTCTATTGGATACCGAAAATCCATCGTGGCTTCTCAGCTGTTTGCAGGTCTGGGGTTGATCGGACTTGCGGTTTTGCCCAATATAATATCTCCATATGTCGGAATACTGATCGGAGTGTTTTTTTATGCACTCGGAAGTGGTCTTGTTGAGGTGTTGTGCAGCCCTATTGTGGAAGCCTGTCCCTTTGACCATAAGGAAAAAGTGATGAGCCTACTTCATTCCTTTTACTGCTGGGGCAGTGTGGGCGTGATTTTACTTTCTACAATTTTCTTTTCCGTTTTTGGTATTGACAAATGGAGGATTTTAGCCTATTTGTGGGCAATGATTCCTTTGTACAATATTTACAATTTTGCCACCTGCCCTATTGAGCATTTGGTAGAGGACGGTCAGAGAATGTCGTTGCGTCAATTGCTGAAGATGCCTATTTTTGGAGTTGCAATTATCCTAATGATTTGCGCTGGAGCTTCTGAAATGGCAATGGCGCAGTGGGCATCAGCTTTTGCAGAATCCGCATTAGGATTAACCAAATCCGTTGGCGATTTGGCGGGTCCGTGCTTGTTTGCAATCACAATGGGCATTGCCCGTGCGCTGTACGGCAAATTTGGTGAAAAGATAGATTTGACAAAGTTTATGCTGGTATCGGGAGTTCTTTGTGTATTGAGCTATCTTTTGGCTGGTCTATCTGCAATGCCGATTTTGGGGTTGATTGGATGTATCCTATGTGGCTTCTCAGTTGGTATTATGTGGCCCGGAAGTATCAGCATTACTGTTCCGAGGATTCCAAAAGGAGGTACAGCCTTGTTTGCACTGTTGGCTGTAGCTGGAGATATGGGTGGTGCTTTTGGTCCGAGCATGGTAGGATATTTTTCACAGCAGGCAGGAGATAATCTTCAGGTAGGTTTGTTGACGGGATGCACATTTCCTTTAATTATGTTGGCAGCTTTGATTGCAATGCGGAAAATGGCAAAAAATGATTGATACTGCGGTTACGCTAAGGCAATATCATCACAGTCGCAAGCATCATATCACGGACAGTGGAAATCCAGAAAAAAGCTGATAGATGCAAGCTGGCAGAAGCCGGACACGCGCAGCCCAGCACGACCCTTGCGATCTACACGCAGGTCTACGATAGGCGGCGTGATGAGATTCGCAACCAGATGAGCAAGGAACTGTACGAATGAGAAAAAAAAGAAGCACGAAGGCCGAAACCTTCGTGCTTTGTGGTGGGCCATCCAGGACTTGAACCCGGGACCAAGCGGTTATGAGCCGCCAGCTCTGACCAACTGA
>OGZZ01002418.1_pt1 | contig 12051 bp, 11 predicted proteins | sample 1577021 | NCBI WGS metagenome assembly OGZZ01 (sample SAMEA3541526, study PRJEB24748) | human gut metagenome | biome: human gut; feature: human-associated habitat; material: faeces | place: China | collected 2012
TAAAAGTGGTACCTTTGCTTTTTCCACTTTTTGAAAGATAAAGTTACAGCCTACAGGTGATGGCGGACCCATATATATTCTGGATTACAGAACCTTCTTTATTATTTTATCGGTTGCTTTTTGCAACTGCCTGCCCGAAGAAGTTTTCCGATCTTTATGATGGCTTTTGGAGTAACATACACTGACGTTTCTTTCCACCGAACGTTCCGGAGCGTATTGTAACCGGCTCCGATCTGATCCGCACTCAAATAGTCATAGATGGCGGCAATGCTGCCGAAAAAATAGTCTTTCTTCTCAAAAACGAGATGTACATATACCACTTTATTCATTGTCAGTTATTTTTCTGCGAATATATGCAAATAATTAATATATGCATTATTTAACAATAAAAACATGCAAATAATTATTATTTGCATATAGAGGCAGTAAATATTGAAAAGTGTATTTTACTTTCTAAGTAAAATACTTATAAAAACACTAAAGTAAATAAATATTTAAAGTATCTGTTAATGATTACTTGTATGAATAGAAAATCCCCGTCTTCCCTTGAAAGGAAAAACGGGGAGGTGTAATAATAAAGGAAATAGCCTGCGTTACATCTCTTTGGCGTATCCTGTCCGAATCAAATCGGCAAGGAAATTCTCCGGTGTATCAGTGGCAATCCTCACACCTGCCTGAATCACGTAACGTTCGGCAAAATTGCACATGTACTGTTCATCTGTGCAGTTGGAATCCATCCAACTGCCCGTCCGAAGTTCATGTACAAACTCTTTAGCATCGGAGGCTGCTATGCGCTCATCCCCCGGCAATATATACATCTTCTTATTCATATTCATTCCATTAATTTTTTTGTTCTTAATTTATAATATAATTTTTGTTTTTCCTCCAAGAAAGGAAAATCCTCCAGTCTGATTCCCGCAGGAAGCGAAGATGTAGATGCAAAGATAATCAATCTTCCCAAGAATCTAACCCAATTCTCTATTTTTGTGAAATTGATCGTTCCCGAGTGTTGTCTGAACTCCACTGTCCTGTGACGTGAATAAGCTTCAAGGTTTACTTTCATGTACCTGCTGCCGAAGAGTCTTTGTAGTGACTCGATACTTTCCGCCGATCTGATATCTTCATCGGAGAACGCTCTGAGAGAACGGCAGTAGGTATTTCTGTTTCCCCTGCGTGAGGCAGGCATGAACTTGTCTATTTCAGTTTCGGCATGTTTGTAGGAAAGGATTAAGTTCTGCCAAGTTGTAAGATTAAAGTCACCCGCATTAAAATGCACATGGACTCCACAACTGCTATTTATCTTTACATTGTATGCGTCCAGCACCCAGCATACCCTCTCCAGTACCTCCAAACCCTGCTCACCGCAGAGGATCGGGCTGACCAGCTCAAAAGTATGGCTTCCCTCCAAACTTCCGTCCGTGGTCAGTTTCCAGTTGCTGTTGGTCTCGGCATTACGGCTTCCAATTTCCACAGGGATGCCAGCCTCCCGAAGCGCATCCGTCAAGGTCTGTCTCGGGCAGTTGTAGGCTTCGATCTCAACCCCGAAGCAACGGTTGAAAGTATAGTCGGGTTCTGGTCTTAAGACAGTCGCTGTCTGTGAAGCGGGAAGCAGGCCCTCGTCCCTCATTCTCTTATAGACGTTCCACACGAAGCCACGGTTTCCACGGGTAACGAGGTCGGCAATTTCACGGTGTGAAAGTCCGGTCAGAAGAAGCTTACGGATTTTTGAGGTTTTTGTTCCACTCTCGGCTAAAATGCGTCTAATTGTTTCATTCATAACTTGTTATCTCCTTTATTATTATATAACAAAGGTAATGATTTTTCTCCGTTCTTGCAAATTCAAGCATGCTCTTTATCAGCATATTAGCTTACTTTCGCTTCTGCTAAAAGTTGTATCCGTCCCACCGGAAACAGGGTGTTTTTTCTTTCATGGGGGGGATTTTTGGGGGTGTCCCGTCGGTCTCCCTTGCAGCCTTCCCACCCTTTTGCGATGTCATGTCTTTTCAGGGGAGGAAGTTCACCGGCAGCCATGCCCTTGCCTGATGTTCCGGGCCTCTCGGAAGCGTCCCGGGCTAAGGGCCGGAGGTCCCTTAGTAAATTCCTGATAAGGAAGAGCAAGAGGAGTTCCCGCACACGGGAACATAAATCAACGCAAAGCGCTGATAATAAGAATGATATTAAAATTCTTGTTAACCGATAATAAACATGTTGTAAACATCATGCTCGTAATATCTTGTTAATAAGCCTTTAAATCGTGTAAACGCATCGTTTACGGATATTAATAAACCGTTGTTTATCAATATATTGCGATGTTTTTGAAAAAATAATAAGTTTACCTTTGGTACTTGTTTTTTTATAAATAACTTTGTTTCAAAAAGATAGATGTTAAAATGAAGCAAAAAGGAGTGGAAAAACTGACTTGTTTTCTCAGAGTGTCTCCCAGCGTTAAATATCGGCTTGACATAAACAGCGGTACGCAATCTAACAATGCTTACATCAGCCAGATGATGGAATATTTTGAAGTGTCCGGACTGACCCCGCAACAGATAACCAAGCAGCCGATAGTGCAGATCCAGAAAAGGATGGAGGATGTTATTAAAATACTCAGAAGTTATGAAAGAGATTATTTTAAGCCGGATCGTGAAAAGGAATCGAAAGACGGCAAGTTTGCGGAGGACTATGCCCGGCTGATGAACGAGCTCCGGGATCTGAAAGATGAAAACCGGAAATTGAAGGAAAGGCTGCAGGCGGATGATCTCCATACCCAAGACGCCGCCGTATACCAGGACAAGCTCAAACGCCTGGGCGACCTGCTGAAATACCAGCTTGATCCGGAGAAGTTTCCAAGGATAAAATACAGCGATGATGTAAGAGTCCCCGTCAACACCCTGCAGTTACTTATCAAGAAGATCAACGAGGACTATGTACTGTAAACCGCATAGGCCGGGAAACACTCCGCAGGTACCGGATAACAAGGGAAAATGCACCCGGCTGGTAGACTACCTGAGTAAAGAGTCCCAGGTCGAGCGTCCCTATTATGATAATTTTTTCTCACAGCAAAAAGATTATGTTATATCCCTGACTGTCAAGAATCATATAGACAACAACCACAGGACCCTGAAAAGCAACGATGACAAATTCTATATGCTTTCCATCAATCCCAGCGGTGACGAACAGAGACATCTGATAGAAAGGGTGACCGGACGGAAGGTCGGGGAGTTCTCGGAACTGACTCCCGGGGAGCAGGAGAGTGTGCTGGCACAGATGAAGAAATTCACCCGCGAATGTATGGATGAATATGCCCGTAACTTCTACCGTGAGAAAATAAAATCAGGGGATGACCTGGTCTGGTACGGCCGTGTGGAAACGGAACGCCACTATAAGAATGATGATCCGGAGGTTAAGGCCGGCAGGGCAAAGGCGGGAGATAAGAAGCCCGGGCTCCAGCTTCATGTACATGTGATCGTTTCCCGCATGGATAGGACGCAGACCGTATCACTCTCTCCGCTGTCAAAAAGCAGGGGAAACCGGCAGGTACTTGAAGGCAGGGAAGTCGTGGTAGGTTTTGACCGTTCCCAATGGTCCTCCCGGTGCGCTTCACGCTTCAATCAGTTGTATGATTATTTCCCTAATTACTATTCCAGGGATGAAAGCCTGAGGAAGTACTCCGAGAACTGGCAGGCCAAAAACGAACTGAAGAACGAGGCGGTCTCAAAGCTCAAACAGGAAGTTCTCAAAGGGGAGCTGAAGGAAGAAAGGCGTCTGTATGCAAACACTTTCCGGATTTACCGGTTTGTGGTAAATCCCAGGAAGGCAATTATTCAGGAACTTAAAAGGCTGGGGACGGATCTTCTTTCCGGAAGAGATCTGTAGCATCAACCTTTCGTTAGTCGGGATTTTCAAAAACATGAATTTTATCATCTTTCCAGAGCCAGGTAACAAACAATGAGGGAGCCTATACAGCGGTTCTAACAGTGAAAAACAGAAGATTAAAGAGAGAAAAACGGATTCGAAATTGTATATCAAGTGTTGCAAGAGAGGCTCAAACACATCTTCTGAGGGTATAATTATGTGTACCTTTTTTTTTCTGGAGGTTAGGATAATGGTGTGCCGTTAAATGCTCGTGTGAAGCATGTCAGGCAATATGGAGAACGGATGGAAGTATTACATATGGATTACAAAGTGCAGCATTCCCTGACCACGGAGTATGTGGAAAGGTTTTACTTCGAACAGTGATGTTCTGGGTGTTTATTGCTGTTGCGTTCCTTTCAAGGTCAGTTAGGCTGCATCCATATACCAGAGATTTTGGGGATCTTGGAATCCTTGTATACATTGGGTCAGGAAGATATGGAGGGATACCTTGGTACGGAAGCGTTTGATTTTTATACTTCTCAGATGTGGGATTACGAGTTCCAGGAATGTTATGTCTTTTGGCCCCATAGGAAGTTCACCGCCGGTCAAGTGGTATGCCTGGTTAGGATACATCCTCAGAAATGCTTTAATCTAAGCGCTGAGGAACCAGCACTTCTGTCCCCTCAGTTGAGTGGATATGTTCTGTCGGTGAGGGGTATCGTCAGATAGTCCGCCTACATTCACTTTCATATAAAAGAATCCAAACGCTTTGTCAAGTTGTACACTCTGGTAGTCCAGATGTGAAGATTTCTAAAGTATCAGTCGCAGATCAGCTATCTGCTACATGTCATATGGAGCAGGTAATAACAATCTGCGACTGAAAAATCTTCATCTTATTCCATAAATCGAACTTCGATTTTCACTTTTATTTTTATCTAATCGCCATCTGCTATTTCCCATCCGAGATTTTTAGCAATTATATCCATATTCTTCTCGGACAAATGGAATAAATATCCCGTATATTTAGAATACATCAAATCTTTTGGATCATCCGCATGGTTAGCACCCAATATATGACCTAGTTCGTGTGCCATAACCCCAGGATACATCAGCTGGGTTGTAGACATCCCACTGGCTTTAAAATCCGAAGCCGTATTAACATTATAAGAATTGAGCCAAGATATGCCCAAAATGTTGTTGTCCCAAGTTCCCCAGCGTATCAAAAAATAAATTTGATCGTCATAACCTTCTGCTTTCGGATTAGCTTTTAATGAGGCAGTAAAGCCATCCAGCCCTTCATCGGCATTGCCGCTCGGACAAGCATATTCAGTAGTATAAAGTACAAAGTGGAGATTGACATATCTTTTCAGTCCATGAACTGCATAAACCGAGTTCGCCGCATCCTGCATCTGGGCACTAACTTCGTTAGGATAAACAGTACTTCCATTCTCTCTCAGACAAATGACATATACCGTTTTAGGTTCAGAAGGTACTGCACGTGTCTGACTTTCAGTTATTCCATGAGGTACCTGAGGCGTTTTTATGTAATCATTTATATAATCGCATTCAGGAAGATTCAATATTTTCTTGGCTTTGTCAACATTGATTTTTACTGAAACAGGATACTTTCCAGCACTTCTTGTCCTTGAATCATAAATGCATTCAAAAGCCTCCTTCTCGTTTATTGCACGTGTCTTTTTAAATGGTGCAGCATAAAATTCGGCAATCTCATTCATCATTTGCGCTTCCTTGTATGCGATGTAGCTGATGGATTCGCCATTGCGATAAAAACGTAATACTGCGAACTCATCTCCCAGTATAAAGTTGGTAGAATCCTTGTCCCTGCCGTTAAACAGACGGACATTCTCATTATCCAGCTGTATTTTAGTACGCTTATCCATAGAAACATGTACCTGACGGTTGAAACCATTGTCTTTTAGAATAATCATTTTGCCAAAGTCCGATACATCGTTAAGTTGTGTCGCTAAATCAGTATAACTTACTGATTGTAAGTCAATGGAAGCTGTAACTGGAGCATCAATAGATGTTGTTAGAGAATCAGCTTCATTAGAACATGCAGCTAATAATGCCGCGGTTCCTAGCATTAAAAGTAACTTTACATTCTTCATTTTGTTAAAATTTAAAATAAACATTGGTTTTATAATTGTTGCAACAATTCATTATTATATGTAACATATTAATAGTATACATATCAATATTAGTTCTGAAGATGGAACGGAAAAAAGAGCACCGTTTTATGACACTCATCCCATTTCCACTGATGCACGATGTGATTCCACATTTTCCCTGATCCCAATGCACATTTTACTAAGCTAATCTCCCAATCATTGCCATCCAAACACCATATACGCCCAGCAACCGATGCCTGTCTGCTCATAATGCATTCCTACTGCAAATTTTAACCGAACAGCACTCCATAATATATTTTAAAATTACCGAAGTTTAATTAAAAATCCATGCTTTGCTTTCAATAATATATTTATTAAAAACGATTAAAATAAATAATCAAAAACACCGCCCAATACTCAACAAAATAAATCGAGCGTAAATGTAGGTGATTTAAATTAATTATGCAAATAAAAAGAGTAAAAAATATAATTAAACTATGATGTTAAATGTATCAAATGGAATACAGTTGTGGACAGTAATGTTTTTTTAGGATAGTGATAGTTATGGCAGGTAATACCCGAAGTGATTATTAATTAAATAATTAAAACAATATTTTCTTGGAATCAAATTCATATTTTTAGATGGAAAATATGGAAACAAATTTGATTGGCTATGTCGAAATCCAATCCGGGATACGTATATAATATTATCTAGTATCCGAAAGATAGGAGGAAGCGTCTTATAAATGATGTGGAACCGGGATTGCGTGAACTTCTAAATGCAAAACCAGTAGATAACGGACGGGAAATCCGGAAAATAGAAATCATTTCCGATCACATCCATGTATTCGTCAAGGCCATTCCATCTGATTTCATTGTGCATATTATATTGCAACTGAAAGGATATGTATTTTTCATGATCAGGTTTGAATAACCACATCTGAAACAGAAAGTTCTTACATTGTATATCCGTTCATGGTATGTAGAAACAATAGAGCATATTCCAGAAAGATATATATTGAAATATATTGAATACTAGAAAAGGAAGTGAAAAATATTATACTCTCCTCTTTCGGGAAGACTTTCATCCAATATCTGAAGAAGTAGACCCTTGCTTCACACCTGTCGTAATCGGGTATCATTATTGACATACTATTAATCAAACTTTATACAATTCTCTTATGCCATTAATTGATAGCTATTTTGCTAATTTCATTAACAGCTTTAAAATATACATTGATATTTGATACCTGATACAGTTCTTATTTGATGATACTTCTCTCTGGTCTATGATTTTTAATAAGAACATACTTAGACAGTGGATATGTTAAAGGTCTTTAGATGTCTCTCTCTTATATATCTACAATATAATAGGGCTTATTTGTTGTTTCCAACAAAAAATATGATTTCATAAAATATAAAGATATACTTAATATTGTTATAATATTGATAAATATTAAATCTATATATTTTCTTTATTTTTTGAGAGATATGTTTAAAAACAGGATTTTTATTTTCTTATATTTAAAACAAATGTATATTTTTGTTTCAAATAAACGACAATGGTGTAACTATATTATATGCAATATATATATTCATAGTAATATAACTATAATGTCGTTCTTAATTAAGAGTATCAGTGATATTGGTATATATTAATTAATTTTATTTGTAGGTATGAAAAACATAAAGTATTATTTGTTTTTTGCAGCTACTGCTTTATTTACAGCATGTGCTGACGATCTTCTTCATGTAGAAGAAACTGCTAGTCCTCAATTGGAACATGTATTAAATTTAAGGTCTATGGATTATGAAGATCTGGCTGGAGTATTGTCAAAAATATCAAATACCGAACATACGATTATGCTTCAAGAGGGCTCTGAACTCTGGACAACTTCTATAAAAGCCATTCATGGTGTTGAAATAGAAGAATCCAATCGTCCGGTCTATTTATTTGAAGGTCAGGATAAAGATTCAATTAATGCAATACTCTCTCAAAGTTATGCTACGATAAGGCTTCAACGAGGTGGAGATCTGATTGATTATATAGTATATAAAGATAAAGAAAGGATGGCAGAAATAGCTAACTATTACCAGAATCACTATCTTTCAGCCAGCTCTGACACTTCTGATAAAATTGTTGTCTGTAACACTGGAGAAGATACACGTTCTGGTAAGAGCGATATAAAAAATATCAGGGTAGATATAACCAAAGCTATTGGTAATAACCCTTTTAAAGGGTTGCCAATAAAAGACTATCCAACTGAGAAACTCAGTACCATTGATAAGAATTCGATTCTTAGCCTGTCCTCACGTGCTACTTACCCAGCTACCCTAGAGTTTATGCTGATAAAGGAAAAAGACGGAGGCTCTCTTGAGCACGATATCACTTCCCAAATTCAGGCTGTCACCACTTCTTTAAAATTTCTAATTGACTCAGGATTTATAACTGTGAAATACACTATAAAAGATAGTTCACACAAGGGTGGTGCTTCTGATTACGAGGTGTCTGCTCTTGAGTTATTTCAAAATTATTTACGTTCTTGGGATGAAGTTAAGGGACAAGATAAGAAACCATATATTTTACTTAGAGACGGTACTTGGGATTCTGGTAAAACGTTTGGATATGCTAGTGGTATTGGAGTTATACACTTAAATAATCCCCGAGGCAACTTTGAAGTTGCTGCTATCTCTACCACTTCATCCTCACACCCTTACACACTGGCTCATGAAATAGGACATTTACTAGGAGCGGAACATGTGGATAATGAACAGGATCTTATGTATACTTGGTATTCCCCTCAAGTCACTCCTAATCATTTGAGTGCAGATAATTGGGTCCGGATGTTGGAATGCATACAAAAATAGTGATAAGTAATAGAAATGAATATTATGTATTAATTTAAAATATATGCCAATGTCATGTGATACAATGTAAATCTCTTGATTGTGATAATTATAAATGATCTGTTATTGCCTTTCAGAACTGGAGAATATCTCCAGATCCGGAAGGCAATAATTTAATAAAGATAAATATTTTATCAATCTTAATTGTAATGTGTCAGCATTCCCAAAAGAATTCAAAATCTTAAATCCATAAGGAATCGTATTTACCTTTGATTTTCGATATACTTCCTGCTTGTTTCTTGATAGATATTTTGATAGATAAGACGAATTTCCGTTATCTGTTCTGGAGCCAAATAGGTTATAAGGCCAAGGATAGTGTTCGCTTTTTCTGCACTCCTATACTTGTATCCCGTCCAGCTTTCCTTACGGTTTGCCTACCTGCATTTGCAGGAAAAATACAGCCTTACCACGTTTCGTGTAAATAACATACGAGTAGGTTAGGTTCCGTCTCTTTGCCGGTAGTGCTTATGTCCCTGTAACCCTAATCGAAGAGAGAGTTATCCGACTGTATACTTTTTAGTTTAAGCCTTTCAGTATCTTTGGCTTATTCCAATTTAACGACGATTCAAACAACGATTCACATGTGTTAACCATACTACTCAGCCTAGCCTCCCAACTCTATGATACTAAGAGTTATTGTCTTTCCCTTACGGCTCTGTCTTTTCCTTTCGGAAGGAGTACATTGTCCAGACAGCTTGATACAGAATTATCACTATTGGTGCATCTGTCCGTAGGTTACCGTTGACGGAACAACGGATTCAATCATTCAATTCCAGCTCGTGGATTAGAATTTTGAACAATTATTTACGCAACTTCGTGTCGCACCTTGATATAGAATGTTTACCACCGCATACGATTTGCCCAAACTAAGTGTACCCTTCAAATCTGCTTTTTAAATTTCTCTTTTATCTTTCTACTAAAAACATGTTTTATAGCTGTTTTATTTTAAAATAGTTATGGCATCTTTGTGCATCTTTTGAAAATACTTGGTTTCACCGTATAAAACTATACTTTAGTTCTTTATTCGCACGGGAAAAGGCTGCGGACCTCCGCAAGTATCCGGGAAAAATTCCTGGTAATCTCCTCCGGCTCTAGAACCCGGACGTTGGGCAGCGGTTTTTCATCCTTTTCTTTGAATTCCTGAAAATTCACCCTGAAGTATCTGACATTGGCACGGGTGGCGGATCCGATGAACTCTCCCGGCTCGAGATCCGCAAAATCCCTGCCCTGGTAAATGTCCTCCTTCTGCGAGGAGACAGTGACGCTCCGGTTTGTGCTGCTGCCGCTTTTGCCGGCACTCCGGGACCTTCTTTCCTTTTCCTCCTTACCGAACATCAGCGGATAGTATTTCAGGGATTCCACATCCTTGGTACGTCCGAAGAACTGGATTCCGAAATTGGCTTCCACGGAGGACCGGTCGAGCTTGCCGTACAGGTTCTCCAGTTTCGATCCGGACTGTGTAAGCAGTACAAAAGCGGCCAGATACTCACGCAGGACCGAAGGCAGCGTCTCAAAGTTCTTGATATTGACTGTTGTCATTTCATCCAGAAAATATACGAAAGGCACTTTGTTCTGCATGGTGAACTGGCGGGTGGATATGCTCATAAGCATGCCTATCACCGGGGCATAGACCGAATTCTTGGAAAAATTGTTGCTGATGGCAAAGAGTTTCGGATCTTCCGGATCGATCAGGTTGAAGTCAAAATCATCCCCTGAAAGGATATAGGCTATCTCTTCGTTCTGTGAAATGGTCGACAGGTTGTTACACAGGGTGGAAAGGTAGGATGCCTGGGTCTTTTCGGAACCTTCGGCCTTGAGATACGCGCCGGCCATCATTTCCGCAACGAGGTTCTGCTGCAGGAATATGGACAGCTGCCTGGTAGAGGCGGTCATGATAAAGGCCATGATATGGGGCAGCGTGCAATACTCGGGAAATTCATCCCAAAAGCGGAAGGCTACCCCGCGCAGGATACCCAGCCCCCCGGCCACCCATTCATTCTGCTTTTCCCCCTTGGGAAGCAGTGCGAGCAGGACATCTTCCATGAGCTGCATCAGCTCGGTACGGTCCTTTACCACCTTGAGCGGGTTGAACCGGTATGAACGTTCCGGCTTGTCGAAACTCACGTAGTAAAACTTGTGCGGGTAGCCGTACTTCTTTGTCAGGTTATAGGCCGTCTGCGTGTAGTCCACGTCCTTAAAATCGTAGATGAACCCTGCGAAGCCCAGCCTGATATATTCCTCCAGCAGCCATTTGCCGATACTCTTTGTCTTTCCCGAACCGGCCCCTCCATAGACCAGGAAATTGGAATAATAGTAATAGAATTCCAGATGGCGGTATGGAACCCCGGAAATGACGGGCAACCTGATCGGAGACTTGTTCTCTTTCCGTCCTGAAGGCTTGAGATGTTCCCATGCGGTGGAGAAAGCGAATATGGCCACCGAACCGCAGGCCGGCCATAATGCGTATGCGGGAAAGAACAGGTATGCCATGAAGGTCTCGCCCGCTATGCATATAAGAAAGACAGGCAGGTTGACATACCATTTCCGGCTCAGGGTGCAAACTCCCGTCACCAGGCAGGCCAGTGCCAGAATAATAAGCTTGATATAAGGAATAAGATTCTCCATAACAATTTACTTTAATGATTTACTTCAATAATCTGATTACTTTAATTTGATTGATATACGATTTACTCTTTAAGTATTTATATGTGTCATACTACATTTCCGTCTGGAAAGCCCTGTTCCTGCCCCTGGTTATTTCCAGACACCTGAGAGTATATCCGGATGGGGCTTTGAACAGCATGAACGGCTTTTCACAACCCGGCAGGCGTGTAGGCTGCCCCCGGAGCAAAGAGATCCACCTGGCGGGAGAGAGTTTCCCGGGATCTACTCCGGATCCGCGGAGAATATCCAGCATCGGCTTCGTGTCATAGGGTATGCCCCCCACATACAGGCTGATTTTGTCTGAGGAAATGGTAAACTCCCTGTTTCCCCAGGAAAAGGAACGCAGGGTCGTATGTCTGCCCTCCTGCAGGGGCCCGTCGAAAGAATCATTCTTATCCATATTCATAATCTAAATCTTATATTTCCATTTCTGCCGTTTTGATACTCCGGAGAGCCGGAGCGGTTATCTTCAGTCCATATCCGGCCGGTTCCTTTACGG
>OGZZ01002424.1_pt1 | contig 12030 bp, 14 predicted proteins | sample 1577021 | NCBI WGS metagenome assembly OGZZ01 (sample SAMEA3541526, study PRJEB24748) | human gut metagenome | biome: human gut; feature: human-associated habitat; material: faeces | place: China | collected 2012
GCACGGCGCTGCTGGACGCCGTGGGCGGCGCCATCCATCACATCGGCAACATTCACAAGTACGCCCGCCGGGAGGACGTTCCGGAGAAGACGATGTTCATCATCACCACCGACGGTTACGAAAACGCCAGCCGCCGCTACGATTATGAGCGAGTGCGCCGCATGATCGAACGGCAAAAGGAGAGATACGGCTGGGAATTCCTGTTCCTCGGCGCAAACATCGACGCAGCCAAGGAGGCGGCGCGCTTCGGCATTGGCGCTGATTGTGCAGTGAACTACAAGTGCGACGAGGCTGGCACGGCGCTGAACTACGAGGTCATCAGTGAGGCCGTGTGCAGCGTCCGCGCCGCCCGGCCCCTCAGCGCCGACTGGAAGCGCCGCATCGACGAGGACGTGCAAAAAAGGGGGAGGTAAGAAATATGTACGGAACGATTTTGGGTGACATCGTGGGCAGCCCCTACGAGTTCGACTGCAACAACTACAAGGCCAAGGATTTTCCGCTGTTCAACCGCCGTTCCGACTTCACCGACGACACGGTGATGACGCTGGCGGTGGCAAAGGCGTTGCTCAGCACTCGCGGGCAAAACGATGCCGCCATCAAAGCGGCATTGGTGCGGGAGATGCAGCGACTGGGCCGCGCCTACCCCGACCGGGGCTATGGCATCCATTTTGGCGGCTGGCTCTATGAGGATGACCCGCAGCCCTACCCGAGCTACGGCAACGGCAGCGCCATGCGTGTGTCATCTGCCGCATGGCTGGCAACAGACATGGCGGAGGCGCTTCGTCTGGCGCGGCTCACCGCCGAAGTAAGTCACAACCACCCCGAAGGCATTAAGGGCGCGCAGGCTGCTGCGGCGACGATCTTTCTCGCCCGCACAGGTCACGGAAAAGCGGAAATCAAGGCGTATGCGGAGCGCGAGTTTGGCTACGACCTCAGTCGCAGCTGCGATGAGATTCGCCCCACCTATCACCATGTGGAGAGCTGCCAGGAAACCGTGCCGCAGGCTATTATTGCATTTCTGGAAAGCGCAAATTTTGAAGACGCGCTGCGCACGGCGGTATCCCTCGGCGGTGACAGCGACACCCTTGCTGCCATCACCGGCAGTATCGCCGAAGCTTTCTACGGCGTGCCGGAGGAACTGCGGCAGGAGTGCCGCAAGCGGCTGACACCGGAGCTGGCGGAGATTCTGCATGAGTGGGAAGGCACGCTTTACAACGAAAAAATATGTGGTAGAATTTGAAATAGAGAGCAACTTGAGGAGGGACTTCCGTGGCGATTCTGAACTTTTCCGATGTGTTAAAAAATGTGGGGCTTGACCCGAAAGATGTCAAGCTGATCCGTCATGCATTATCTGACGAACGTTTCAGAGAATGCCCGCGCGCGATGATGGGCGCGGCCTTGTCCGTGCACACGAGGCGGCAGCGCCGCCGGTCGCCGGGGTCGCGTGCGCGCAGCAGATATCCCTCGCGCACGAGCTTGTCGACGTGAAACGACACGATGCCCGGCTTGAGCCGGCGGTATGTGCAGATGTCGCGCGCGGTGTCCAGCCCCGGATTGTTGGCCAGAAAGAGCAGGATGTCCACGGCGTTGGGCGCCATGTCCAGCTCCGCGCTCAGCGGCTGCATGACGACGGCGTAGGCATCGAGGATGCGGCGCGTGTACGTATAGACCTGCGATGCGGTGAGCACGGCGGTCACCTCCTGAAAAATAGTTCAATTTTGAACGATTCTGTATTATACCAGCTTACGGCCGGAAAGCAAGCGGAAATTTGTGAACAATTCTATTGACAAGAAAAACAACGTGTGTATAATTGTATACAATAATACAAAGCAACGGAAAGGAGTCCCACTGCCATGCTTGAAATATCCGGAAAGACGAATTTGCTGGAGCAGAATGCGTATAAATATTCGCTTCAGGATGTAGCGGAACCCAACCTCCAGCGCGACATTTATACTCAGGGCATGGTGCCGAAGGTGCCGTTCAACCACCGGCGCGTGCCGATGCATATGCCCGAGGAGATCTGGATCACGGACACGTCCCTGCGCGACGGGCAGCAGTCCGTGGAGCCGTACACGGTCGAGCAGATCGTCAATATCTATAAGTATCTCTCCCGGCTCGGCGGGCCGTACGGCATCATCCGGCAGACGGAGTTTTTCATCTACAGCAAGAAAGACCGCGAGGCGCTTGAAAAGTGCATGGAGCTGGGGCTGAAGTTCCCGGAGATCACGACGTGGATCCGCGCCACGAAGGAGGACTTCCGCCTCGTGCGCGACCTCGGCATCCGTGAGACGGGCATCCTCGTCAGCTGCAGCGACTACCACATCTTCAAGAAAATGAAGATGACGCGCCGTCAGGCCATGGACTATTATCTTGCGACCGTGGCGGATGCGTTCGCGGCGGGCGTCGTGCCGCGCTGCCACCTTCATGATGCGGAACGTGCCACCTGGAGGACATCACGCGCGCCGATTTTTACGGCTTTGTCGTACCGTTTGTCAACGAGCTGCAAAAGCTCTCGCGGCAGGCGGGCATCCCGGTCAAGATCCGCGCGTGCGACACCATGGGCTACGGCATCCCCTACACGGAGGCGGCGCTGCCGCGCAGCGTGGCCGGCATCATCTACGGCCTGCAGCAGTATTCCGACGTGCCGAGCGAGTGCCTTGAGTGGCACGGGCACAACGACTTTTACAAGGCGGTCGTCAACGCCTCGACCGCGTGGCTCTACGGTGCGTGCGCGGTCAACTGCTCCCTGCTCGGCATCGGCGAGCGCACGGGCAACATCCCGCTCGAGGCGATGGTGTTCGAGTACGCGTCGCTGCGCGGCTCGCTCGACGGCATGGACCCGACTGTCATCACCGAGATCGCGGACTATTTCCAGCACGAGATCGGCTATGACATCCCGCCGATGACGCCGTTCGTCGGGCGCGACTTCAACGCCACGCGCGCCGGCATCCACGCCGACGGGCTGCTCAAGGATGCGGAGATCTACACGATCTTCGACACCGAAAAGCTCCTCAACCGCCCCGCGTCCGTGCAGGTCGGCAAGACGTCCGGCCTCGCGGGCATCGCCTACTGGATCAACCAGAACTACCGCCTGACCGGGGACGCGCAGATCGACAAACACGATCCGCTCGTGCTTGCGCTCAAGGGCTGGGTGGACGCGGAATACGAGGACGGCCGCCAGACCGTCATCTCGGCCAAGGAGCTCAACGCCAAGATCGCGGAGCTGGCGCCCGGCCGCTTCGCGCAGGTCTGACAGGAGGTGCAGCATGAAAGATTTTCGTACCGTTACGCTGGCCGATCAGGTGTTTGAGCGGCTGGAATCCGATATCATACAGGGCGTTTACCCGCGCGGCGAGGTGCTCACGGAGCTGCGGCTCGTCGAGCAGCTCAACGTCAGCCGCACGCCCATCCGCGAGGCGCTGCGCCGTCTCGAGCAGGAGCACCTCATCGCCGACACCGGCAAGGGCTCCGTCGTGCTCGGCATCACGGCCGAGGATCTGGTGGACATCATGGACATCCGCTGCAAGATCGAGGGGCTCGCGTCGTACTACGCGGCGAAAAATGCCGCCCCCGAAGGCCTTGCGCGCCTGCAGCACATTCTGGACCTGCAGGAGTTTTACTTTGAAAAGCGCGACGCCGAGCACCTGCGCGAGATGGACGACCAGTTTCACGACATCATCTGCGACATGAGCGGTCACGCCGTTATCAGCGACACGCTCGTGCCGCTGCACCGCAAGACCCGCCGCTACCGCAAGGCGTCCATCGCCGACGCCAAGCGCACGGCGCAGGTGGTCAAAGAGCACCGCGCCATTTATGAGGCCATCGCCGCGGGCGATGCCGATGCGGCCGCCGCGCTCACGACCGAACACACAATCCACGCAAAAAAAAGCATGATCGAAAGGATGGATCTCCATGGGTGAGACACTGGCTCAAAAAATCATCCGCGCACATCTGCTGCACGGCGACATGACCCCCGGCAGCGAGATCGCCCTGCGCATTGACCAGACGCTCACGCAGGACGCGACCGGCACGATGGCCTATCTCGAGTTCGAGACGATGGGCATCGCGCGCGTAAAGACCGAGCTGAGCGTGGCCTACGTCGACCACAACACGCTGCAGTCCGGCTTTGAAAACGCGGACGACCACCGCTACCTGCAGACCGTGGCCGCAAAGCACGGCGTCTGGTTTTCGCGCCCCGGCAACGGCATCTGCCATCAGGTGCACCTCGAGCGCTTCGGCAAGCCCGGCAAGACGCTCATCGGCTCGGACAGCCACACGCCCACCGGCGGCGGCATCGGTATGCTGGCCTTCGGTGCGGGCGGCATGGACGTCGCGGTCGCCATGGGCGGCGGCGCGTACTACATCACCATGCCGAAAATGTTCAAAGTCAACCTCACCGGTACGCTGCGCCCGTTCGTCACCGCCAAGGACATCAGCCTCGAGCTGCTGCGCATCCTGTCGGTCAAGGGCGGCGTCGGTGCGATCATCGAGTGGGGCGGCCCGGGCATCGCGGCGCTGTCCGTGCCCGAGCGCGCGACGATCACGAACATGGGCACGGAGCTCGGCGCGACGACGTCGATCTTCCCGTCGGACGCCGTGACGCGCGCATTTCTCGCCGCCGAGGGGCGCGCGGCGGACTTCACCCCGCTGCAGAGTGACCCGGATGCGCACTATGACCGCGTCATCGACATCGACCTCGACAAGCTGCAGCCCATGATCGCCTGCCCGCACAGCCCGGACAATGTTGTGCCTGTTGCATCGCTCGCCGGCACAAAGGTCGATCAGGTCTGCATCGGCTCGTGCACGAATTCGTCCCTGTTCGATATGCGCAAGGTCGCGGCGCTGCTCCGCGGCAAGACCATCGCCCCGGGCGTGAGCCTGTCCATCTCGCCGGGATCGAAGCAGGTGCTGACCATGCTCTCTGACTGCGGCGCGCTCACGGACATCCTCGCCAGCGGCGCGCGCCTGCTCGAGTGTGCCTGCGGCCCGTGCATCGGCATGGGCTTCTCGCCGAATTCCGGCGGCGTGAGTCTGCGCACGTTCAACCGCAACTTCCTCGGCCGCAGCGGCACGAAGGACGCGCAGGTCTACCTCGTCTCTCCGGAGACGGCGGTCGCCGCCGCGCTCACCGGTTACATCACCGACCCGCAGACCCTCGGCGAAATGCCGGCCGTCACGCTGCCGGACAGCTTCCGCATCGACGACCGCGCCGTGCTGCCGCCCGTCCCTGCGGAGGAAGCCGACGCGGTGGAGGTCCTGCGCGGCCCGACACAGCAGCATCCATGCATAATCCAGCAAGAGGCAAAAGTATATCTTCTCCAGCAGAAAAATGTAATTTTTTCATCAAATACATGCCAAGTTTCTTCTGATCAAAATATCGTGCAAAGGCACCCTGCTTCACTGCCTCATATAGAACCGTTTGTTTTGAATAAACATATTTTTCTGTGTCCGGTTCAAATTCCATATCATAATCACCACTGACTGTCCAAAAAAGATTTCTGATACGATTGCTGATCTCCAGACGATGTTCTTCCAGTTGTTCCGCCGGCCATCTGACATCCTCCATACAAGTTTACCCCCATATGTCTTTTCCGGTCCAGGAAGATGGGATTCTGGTAGAAACCACATCTTCTATGATCTCTTTTTCAAATACATCAAAACTTTTATTTATGATCCCCATCTGGATTGCATCAATTGGAGAAAGTCCGCTTTTTGTTGCTTTTACAGCAGAAACCAGTCCTCTCAGGTCAAGAGATTTTGTTGAGATTTCTCCATGATAAGCTTTGATCTGCAAATCCAGAAACAGTCCTGCAAAAGCTTTCAGTGCACTTTTTTCCCCATCTGGAAAATGTTGTCTTAATACAAAAAGGACACTATCCTCATCCATTTCAGGCATATCAATTACCATAAACCTTGAAACCAATGCTTCATTTAGCTCTCTGGTACCTGCGTAGCCATAATTCATCGTGCCGATAAATCGTGTTGCCGGATGAAGTAAAATCCTGTTATATCCTGGAATATCGATTCTGCGCCGATGATCCAGTGTGGCATGCAGTACAGAAACCGCATCATTTTTTGCCATATTGATTTCGTCCAGGATTCCAAATCCTCCAAATTCCGCGCATTGGTAGATGGGGCCTTTCCGAAGGCGAACCTCATTATTTATAAAGGTATCCGTTCCAATCAGATCGGCACTGTCTGTATTTACATGAAAAGAAATGTCGTATTCCGGTCTTCCGAATATCCATGCCAGTGTCTCACATAGTACATTTTTCCCTGTAGCTTTCGCACCGGAAAGTAACAGGTTATCTCCCTGAAGAAGCGCTGCTATTGACATTTCCAGAATCTTTTTCCCATAAAACAGGATATCCGGTTTTTCTACCCGTTCCTTTACCTGATCCTCTACCTCATAACGCATGTGAAAATCTCTCAGTTCTCCAATTAGTTCCTGCGCTATCTTCTGGTCTTCTAAATATTTTTCTATTTCTGCCCAATGATTTCTCATGAAGATTTTCCTTTCTTTACAATTAGTTATGCCAAATCAGATAATATTTCTGTTTACTCAATCTTCAAACTTTCAATCCTCCAACTCACAATCCCAACTTCTTTACAATTTCTCCCAGTGCACTTCTTACAGGAGAATCTTTCGGAAGCTGTATGATCGGCTTTCCATCACAGTCATACTGATATACCTGGTCATCATGTGGCACAACCCCTAACAATTCCAGTCCCTGATTTCGAATTTCTTCCAGAGTTCCGGCATCCAGTTTTCCATCCGGAACACGATTCACGATTAATCCAGTTTTCTGTGGTTTAAAGTTTAACTCCTTCATCAGCTTTGCAATACGTCCGGCTGCCTGAACACCTCTTCTGGAACAGTCACTTACAAGAATGGCAACTTCCATCATTGGCAGGATTCCTCTGCTGATATGTTCCATACCCGCTTCGTTATCAACCACAATATATGGATAATGGCTTTGCAGTTTCTGAACCTGGGTCTGCACAAGACCATTTACAAAACAATAGCAGCCCTGTCCCTGGGTTCGTCCCATTACCATCAAATCATAATCGTCTTCTTCTGCAATCGCATCAGAAAGACGCATTTCCAGATATGCCTGTTTTGTCATACCGGAGGGAATCTGATATCGTGGGTCTATGCCTGCCCGCTCAATTTCTTCTCTCAGCTCCCCAAGTGTGACCTCCGGCTCAACACCGAGCACTTCGTTCAAATTTGCATTTGCATCTGCATCCACCGCCAGGACCGGACGTTTTCCGCTTTCACATAAATACTGGATCAACAATCCACAAAGAGTTGTTTTTCCTACGCCACCTTTTCCTGATACTGCAATTACATGTCCCATGTTTTTCCTCCTAAAATTCTGAACAATCTGTTGACTTTTTCTTTAAACCTCATTATAGTTGTTACTATATAAATTACAATAATCAATCTGTGAGATTTGTATGGTTACTCAACACATCAGAAAAATTGTTGAGAAATTATATGATACTAACTAATACAGGAGTATATAATGTCAGAAAAAACGAGAAAACAAGATCGCCGTACCCGCTATACCAGGCAAACCATAAAAGATACGTTCTTAGAGTTGTTAAATCAGAAAAGTTTTACGAAAATTACAGTTACAGAGATCTGCAAAAATGCTGAAATCAACCGTGGCACTTTTTATCTTCATTACTACGATATCCATGATGTATTATCAGATATTTTTAATGATATGACTCAGGATATGTTAACAACTGTAGATCATTTATTCTGTCTAAATCAAAAAAGCTGTTCCTATCCGTTCTGTCAGAAAATACAGATGGAATCACAATACAGGGCACTGTTTCTGGATGATGCAATTGCCCCTATTCTTCTGGAAAAAATAGCAGAAAATACAAAAGAAGGCTATGTGACCTGGCTTATGTCACACAGCCTCCTGACCTTTGAACAGGCAGAATCGGTTTTTTATTTTCAAATGAATGGCTGCCTTTCCATCAACAGACTGATGCTCCGCAATCACTGTAATGACTGGAAACAGATTCAGACAGTAATCGACAAATTTATCAAAGCCGGGCTGGAAAGTTTTCTGATTCATGATCAGAGAGAAGAAAAGGCTTCCGATAATTTTTGCAGCAAAATTTCTCCAACTGTTACCGCATCTTCTACACTCAGATAATGATCGGCATGATCCTGAAGAAATATTTTGCCAGATGCAGGAAATTCTTCATCTGCAAACCATATCTTTAAAGTTACCGGATATCTTGGCAGAACTGGAAAAACAGCACACAGATCCGCCTTTGTTTCTGTGAATTCTGCACCCAGGTTTTTACATGCTTTCTGAATTTTCTCAGGATCTTTATCCTGCAAAAGTTTTTCCAGTTTCTGCTCTGCAGTCCGGTCAAACTTGGTTCCTCGAATCAATCCATCTTTCAGGTTACCAAAAGTAATGAGCTTCTGTGAACCTTCTGTTCCATCAGCCATATCCAGATAATGCAGCAATGTCAGATAATGCCATTCGTCCATGTCTGAGTTAATACGAAACTCAGGGAGTTGAATTTCAATCGTTTCATAAAAACTCAGTACTTCAAGCACATTTCGGCTGCTATGAAAAACAGCCCCACTTTTTGCAGCAAGATCCTCTCCAGAACGATTTTGCAGCCGTTTTACTGCTGCCTGCAGCATTTCCTGAAATGCACGATTTTCTGTTTGATTTTTGTATTCCATAACTTCTCCTTTGCGAACATTTTATCGCATCATATAATAATCAATGTTTATGCAAGAATTTGGGTGGTTTCATAAATCTGGCTTTGTCCGGATTCTCTTTCATCCATTCCCGGGCAAAATCCATTACCTCAGTCATAGTTTCATAATCTTTTCCACAAAAACAGCAACTTGGGCATGTTGGACATGGCCATCCCTTATTTTTGAATCTGCATGCGTCTAAATGTCGGTATGCTCTTAATAAATTTGCTTCATATTCTTCTTTAGACTGTGAAGCTTCCCTGTTTTCACGATAATAAAGGTGATACATTTTTTTAGTCATATGTTTTTTGATTCTGGTATATAAATTTCCTTTTAATTTGTCCACAATCAGCATATTATACAATCCTCCGTAAGTTTTATTACTATGTTGACTTTTCCTTTAAATTTCATTATAGTTGTAATTATATTATTTACAATCATCAAAATAATAAATATGCACAGTTTCTCAACATATTGGAAAGAACTGTTGAGAACTTGAAATGTTTTAGACAAACCAGAAATATTTTTGTCTCAAAAATGTGAAAGCAAAATCATTATATCATACTACAAGGAGTTTCTTATCATGAAATATTCAACGAAATTAAGTGATACTGTTCATGTGATGGTTCTGATTGCTATCAACCAGGAAAAATCTCTCTCCAGTGCCTCAATTGCAGAAAGTGTCCATACAAATCCCGGCTTTGTACGCCAGCTTATGTTAAAACTAAAAAAAGCCGGACTTATGACCAGTGTAGCCGGACATGCCCGTCCTTCTCTTTCAAAACCAGCAGACCAGATTACATTGCTGGATATTTATAAAGCAGTTGAAGGCGAGAAACCGCTGCTTCATTTAGATACTCATACAAACCCTGATTGCGGCGTTGGTATTAATATTCAGTTATCCTTGCAGGGATTCTATAATGAAATCCAAAAAACTGCTGAAGAAAAAATGAATACGATTACTTTACAGGATATCATAAATACCTATTATCAGCGAACATCCATGCAAAATGATTTATAAAACATTATATGACAGGAGAATATTCTTTTTCAGATATTGTAAAAGCACTTGATATCTACGAATTGCTCCGCTGCAAAGCAGCTCCCACAATTCTCATCATATCTCAATATAAAGTATTTGTCTAATGTTTCTATTAAGTAAATATTTGTCAGACCAATTTGCCATAAGTACCAGAATATCAGGATTTGCGAAGGCAATTTATAGTAGATTTTGGCATATACATTTCGATTTTTTTTGAGTATAATAATTCCGAAAAAGTACTTTGATAGTAAATTAAATGCGACATTATCGCACAGGAGGCATGGGATATGATTATTACAATAGCAAGACAGTGCGGAAGCGGCGGACATGAAATAGGAAAAGAACTGGCTTCCAGACTTGGACTGGAACTCTATGACAGAAAGAAGCTGGAAGAAGAGGCCAAAAAACTTGGAAAGCTTGACGAAAACAAAGAATTTTTCCAGGAAAAAGCAGTAAACAGCCTGCTCTACAGCATTGCTGTAAGCTACGGAGAAAGCAATCCGATGGAAAAATCTTTTGAACTTATACGTGAACTTACGCAGCAAAAATCTGCCGTAATCATCGGACGCTGTTCAGGAGCGATTTATGCAAATGATCCTGAGGCAACTACTGTTTTTCTTCACGCAGATAAAGACTGCCGTATCAAACGTGTAATGGAACGGGACGGTATTAATGAGAAAAAAGCTGCAAAGCTGATAAAGGAAGTGGATGAGAAAAGAGCATCTTTCCACAAATTCTGCACAGGCAAAGAATGGGAAGACGCCAGCCAGTATCAGCTGTCTATTGATACAGGCAAACTTGATATTTCCGATGCAGCAGACATGATCATAAATTATATCAATGCTAAAAATATCGGACAAAAGCACCTGTAATTTCCAAATAACACTGTAAAAATCAGGCACAAGTTTCCGAAATATAACTTGTGCCTGATTTGCATTTTCTTTTAATATTTACTGTTTGACTGATCGGATTCATCCATCGGATATCTCTGTAAATTCGCAGATAGACTTCTCAAATATGCCATACAACGCATCAATGTTCCAGGATATATTCCATCTGCCTTTCTTTTGTTTTCATACCCATTTTTTCATAGAACTTTTCGGCTGAAGTATTTCCTGCCCATACATTCAGTGTCACTTCATAACAGCCCATTCGCTTTGCTTCATTTTTTACATATTCAAACAAGCTCTCGCCGATATGCTGTCCTCGTGCGTGCTGATCAACACATAGATCATCTATAAAAAGAGACTTAAACGGTACCATATTAGTTGAAAAAGGCTGTTCCTGTAATTGGCAAAATGCATATCCTACACAAACATCTTCCTCGTTCACTGCTACATATATGGGTTTTTCTTCTTTTTCTAATAGCTCTGTCAATTCGCTTACAGTATATTTTGTGGTACCGGGAATAAAAATATCAGGTCTTATATCTGCATGGATCTGCAATACCTGTCCCAACAGTTCAATCATTCTTGGAATGTCTTTTTCTTCTGCTTTTCTAATAGTCATTTTTTTCCTCCAAGTGACAAATTATTCCCAATTTACACTACTGGATTTGCCGGTAATGGTCTGTACTTTGCAGTATAATAATCACACTCAATTCGAATGACACTGACAATTGAAACCAGCCGCTCATTAAACTCAAAATCCTTACCCGTTTGTATTTTCATTAAGGCGCTCATGGCCTTAATTTTTTCTTGTGGTGCTTCCACAATCTCCGCAGTTCCAAATCCATCAAAAGAATAATAACTACACCCATATTGGCAGGCCACTTTACCTGAAAATGGCTGAACATCACACTCAATCTGAACACAGCAGTCTGAATTGTTTCTGATAATGTCAAGCTTTCGGCCTTCCAAAGCACCGTGCACATAAAATACAAGTTTATCATTTTCCATAACATAACCGTAGTTCACAGGAACTATGTATGGCTTTCCCTGATCCACCAGCCCAAGGTGCAAAACCTTGCCAGAATCAAGTATATGTATGATCTCATTAAGTTCTGTTACCTCTCTGTCTCTTCTTCGCATATAAATCCTCCCATCATACCTCTGATATTTCCATTTTTTCTTCTCCGGATAACGGATTATTCTATAGTCAGTTTAATCATAGCACATACATTCCTGCTTGACAAATACATCGCAATGTAATGTAGCATAATATCTTCTCACGACGTTACTGTTCACTCCGTTCTCAGTAACGTAGCCAAAATTCATTCCAGATTGCCTGCGGCAATGGAATTTTG
>OGZZ01002433.1_pt1 | contig 12000 bp, 8 predicted proteins | sample 1577021 | NCBI WGS metagenome assembly OGZZ01 (sample SAMEA3541526, study PRJEB24748) | human gut metagenome | biome: human gut; feature: human-associated habitat; material: faeces | place: China | collected 2012
GCCTGTAGCTTATATTTGTCGTCCGTTCGTCACCAACTAATATTCAATTAAACAATCATATTCACATCTATCCACACCTTATACAGAGTTATGCACAACATGTGCATAACTTGTGCATAACTTTTCTATTTTTTGTGATTACATGTGTGTTTTTTTGCTATTATCCGCTATTTTCCTATGTTTTTTTTGTTTATATATTATCAACACAATTTTGTATAACACGGAATTTTTTAAAGATTTTTTAAGTTATCCACAATTTTATTGAAAAAAATCCACAAATGCTTTATGATTATAAAGGAATGTTTTTTTATCATTCTAATACAGCCAGAAAGGCAATTATTATGGAAGAATTAATTAACAGCTGGGATAGAATCCTTCAAATATTTAAAGAGGAATACGACATACAGGATATTTCCTTTAATACATTTATTAAACCCCTTAAGATATATTCAGTAGATGATAACGTAATTACCTTATTAGTATCTAAGGGCCGTATGGGTGTATCCCTCATAGAAAAGAAATATCGTGAATTTCTTGAAATAACTGTCTGTGAGGTTATGGATGATAAATACACGATCCGTCTTATATCCGATGAAGACCTTGAACATGAGGAAAAGATTAAAAAAGAAAAGATAAAAAAAGAGGAGCCTAAGAAAGATAATAACAATTCTAACAATCTTTCCCTTAATCTTAATCCTAATTATACATTCGACACATTTGTCGTTGGTAACAATAACAGCCTTGCACATGCAGCCTCTGTAGCTGTTGCCGAATCGCCTGGCGAAGTATATAACCCACTTTTTATATATGGTGGTGTTGGACTTGGCAAGACTCATCTTATGCAGGCTATTGCACATTTTATTATCGAAAACAATCCTAATAAAAAGGTATTGTATGTAACAAGTGAAACTTTCACCAATGAGCTTATAGATGCCATCCGTAATAAAGAAAATGCTGAAAAAGGTAATGCTGCTTTCAGAAACCGTTACCGTAACATTGATGTGCTTCTTATTGATGATATACAGTTTATTATAGGTAAGGAATCTACACAGGAAGAGTTCTTCCATACCTTTAACTCTTTATATCAGGATAGAAAGCAGATTGTTATATCTTCTGATAAGCCACCTAAGGAAATGGAAACTCTTTCGGAACGTCTAAGAACAAGATTCGAGATGGGACTTCCTGTTGATATCCAGATTCCTACATACGAAACTAAGATGGCTATTATAAAAAGAAAAGCCGAATTATCATCACTTGATATTCCATATGATGTACAGGATTACGTAGCAACCCATATAAAGTCAAGTATAAGGGAGCTTGAGGGTGCACTTACAAAGTTATCTGCATTTTCAAAGTTATCGCATACACCTATTACTGTAGAATTCGCTGAACAGACATTAAAAGATCTTATATCTCCTGATTCTAAAAAAGAAATCACACCTGAGCTTATTATACAGACGGTGGCAGATCACTTTAATGTTAAATACGATGACATAATATCATCTAAGCGTAATGCAAACATAGTACATCCAAGACAAATTGCCATGTATCTATGCCGTCAGATGACAACAGCCCCTCTTCAGGCCGTAGGTAAAGCTTTAGGTAACAGAGATCATACAACAGTTATCCACGGAGCTGAAAAGATTGCCAAAGAAGTTGTCCAGAACGAATCAGTACGCAATACTATTGATATTATCATCAAAAAGATCAATCCTTCATGATGTTATTAACAATTATTAACTGTGTTATAAACAGTTATCCACAAAGTTATCAACAGATTGTGGATTTTTCCACATGGTATTTGTTATAACCTGTTTATAATATGTGCTTTTTATGTTGATGTTCATTTATAACTTTTTTTTCAATTTTTTTTGGATTTTTTTTATCAACATAATTTTTGTTTTTTTAACAGTATACTCAGTCCGTTTTAACTGGCTTATCCTTTTGCCAAACGCTGATATTTACTAGATTGGCAGGGGTTTTTAACATATTAACAGCCCCTACTATAACTACTACTGAATTATATTTATATATATATGTGTCTGGGGAAGGTTTCCTCACACCGAAAGGAGTTTTGAACAATTATGAAACTTGTATTCTCAAAAAGTGAACTTAATAAAGCCGTTGGTATTGTTATGAAAGCGGTACCAGTACGTACCACTATGAATATTCTTGAATGTATCTTAATAGATGCTACTACTAATGTTATTAAGTTTACAGGTAATGATATGGAACTCGGTATTGAAACTATCGTTGATGGTGAGATACTTGAAAAAGGTAAGGTTGCTATTGAAGCAAAGCTTTTTTCCGAAATAGTAAGAAAGCTGCCAGACAGTGAAGTAACTATTACTACAGATTCCAACTATACATCTTTAATTACATGTGAAAACAGTAAAATTAACATTGCTGGTAAATCTGGAGATGATTTTTCTTACTTACCTATAATAGACAAAGATAAAATGATCACTATTTCCCAGTTTAAACTTAAGGAAATAATCAACCAGACTATTTTCTCTACAGCACCTAACGATAACAATAAAATGATGACAGGTGAACTTTTTGAAGTATCCGAAAATACTCTTAAGGTTGTAGGTCTTGATGGACATAGAATTGCTATAAGAAACATTGCACTTGAAGGAAGAGCTGATGATGTTAAGGTAGTAGTACCTGGAAAAACATTACAGGAGATAAGTAAGATATTATCTACAGATGCAGAAAATATGGTTAATGTATACTTTACTAATAATCATATTTTATTTGAGTTCGATAATACTATTGTAGTTTCAAGACTTATTGAAGGTGAATACTTCAAAATAAGCCAGATGTTGTCAAGTGATTATGAAACAAAAGTTGTTATTAATAAAAAAGAATTTATAGATTCTATAGATAGAGCTAATCTTCTTATTACTGAGAGCGAAAAGAAACCAATTATTATTAATATTACAGATGGTTCACTTGAAGTTAATGTTAATTCATCAAAGGGAAAGTCTAACGAAAATATAGATATTAAAAAAGAGGGTAAGGATCTTATGATTGGCTTTAACCCTAAGTTCCTTATGGATGCATTAAAAGTTATTGACGATGAAACAGTAGATATATATCTTGTTAACCCTAAGGCACCTTGTTTTATAAGAGATGCTAATCAGTCATATATATATCTTATACTTCCTGTTAATTTTACAGCTTAAATATAATGTTTATGATTATGTCGTTTGTTAAGTTATAAGGCACGCATAAATTTATTACAAATAAACTATATATACGATATATATAAGATGTATAAAATATATAAGTTGCATAATATATATAACGTATATAATATATATAACATATATAGACCATATATAAGTTGTATATGATTTCAGTTATATATTTATATTTTAGATAAAATATCAGAAATGAGGATTATCATGGAAGAATTAACTATTAGAAAAGGTGATGACTTCATCAAGTTAGGTCAGGCTGTTAAAGCTGTTGGATTCGTTGAATCAGGAGTAGAAGCTAAGGAAGTTATCCAGAGTGGACTTGTAAAAGTCAATGGAGTTGTGGAAAAACAACGAGGAAAAAAGCTTGTTGGTGGAGAAGTTGTAGAATTCAACGGCAATAAGCTTATTATTAAGCGCTGATAACAGCAAATAAACTATTCAGGGACAAGCTGATATGCTATACATTGCTCTGAACGATAACAAATTATGGCAGGTGAAACAGTGGTTATTGATTCTCTAGATTTAAAGAATTATCGGAATTATGATATTCTTGATATGAATTTCGATAAAAATGTCAATATTATATATGGTGACAATGCACAGGGAAAGACTAATATACTTGAGTCTATATATATGTGTGCCACCTCAAGGTCACATCGTGGCAGTAAAGACAAAGAAATGATAAGATTCGGAGAGTCAGAATCACATATAAAAGCCAACGTGTTAAAAAATGACATAAACTATCGTATCGACATGCATCTTAAGGGAAACAAAGCCAAAGGTATAGCAATAAATGGAATACCAATAAAAAAGGCAGTTGACCTGTTTGGTATAATACAGATAGTACTTTTCTCACCAGAAGATCTTAATATTATAAAAAATGGTCCTTCAGAGAGAAGAAGATTTATGGATATGGAGCTAAGCCAGCTTAATAAGATATATCTAAGCAATCTTGTTAATTATAATAAAGTGCTGGTTCAGCGTAATAAGCTGCTAAAAGAATTGTCATTTAATATGACAGATGAACTTTTATCAACTCTTGATATATGGGATATGCAGCTTGTGCATTATGGAAGAAGCATAATCGATGGAAGAATTAGGTTTGTTGAAGAGCTTAATGATATAATAAGCAGTATTCACTCTAATCTTACAGGAAGTAAAGAAAAGCTTGTAGTTGAGTATGCCCCATATACGACGGCCGAAAGGCTTGAAGATATGGTAAGTGCATCAAGAGATAAGGATATAAGGTATAAAAGTACAGGAATTGGACCACATAAGGATGATCTTGTTTTTTATATCAATGGACAAGATGTAAGAAAGTATGGATCCCAGGGACAGCAGAGGACAACAGCATTGTCACTTAAGCTGTCAGAGATTGAACTTGTAAAGAAGCTTACTAAAGATAATCCTATTCTTCTTTTGGATGATGTGCTGTCAGAGCTTGACAGTAACAGGCAGAATTATCTGCTTAACAGTATAGGTGATATACAGACGATTATCACGTGTACAGGTTTAGATGAATTTATTAATAACAGAATAAATATTAATAAAGTTTTTAAAGTAACTAATGGAACAGTAAGTCACGTACAATGCGGTGATGGTACCGCAGAAATGAGGTAATATGGCAGAGCAGAATTATGGTGGAGATCAGATTCAGATATTAAAGGGTCTTGAAGCTGTTAGAAAGAGACCAGGTATGTATATAGGCAGTACATCTGGAAGAGGATTACATCATCTTGTATATGAAATAGTAGATAATGCAGTTGATGAGGCACTTGCAGGATACTGTAATGTTATTAAGGTATTCATCAATAAGGATAACTCAATAACTGTCACAGATAACGGAAGAGGAGTACCTGTAGATATTAATCACGAAACCGGAAAGCCTGCCATTGAAGTAGTGTATACAATGTTACATGCAGGTGGTAAGTTCGGTGGTGGAGGATACAAGGTATCTGGTGGACTTCACGGTGTAGGTGCATCTGTTGTTAATGCTTTATCAGAGTGGATGGAAGTTGAAGTTAAAAGAGATGGACATATATATGAGCAGCGTTATGAAAGAGGAAATGTATGTTATGAATTAAGGACAGTAGGTGATTGTCCGGCGGATGAAACTGGAACTAAGGTAACATTTCTTCCTGATAAGGAGATATTCCAGGAAACAACTGTGTTTGAGTATGACATATTAAAACACAGATTAAGAGAGATGGCTTTTCTTACTAAAGGAATAAAGATTATACTTACTGACTTAAGAGAAGGTCAGGAAAAGGAAGAAACATTCCATTATGAGGGCGGTATAAGAGAATTCGTTGAGTATATAAACAAGAGCAAGGAGCCACTTTACAGCCAGGTAATATACTGCGAAGGTGTCAAGGATAACGTACAGGTTGAAGTAGCTTTCCAGCATAATGATGGTTTTAATGAGGTTGTAGATTCATTTGTTAACAATATAAAGACTCCTGAGGGTGGAACACATCTTGCTGGTTTTAGAAATGCGATGACTAAAACATTTAATGACTACGCAAGAAAGAATAAGATTCTTAAAGAGAGCGAGCAGAGTCTTTCTGGTGATGATATAAGAGAGGGACTTACAGCGATAGTAAGTGTTAAGATAGAGGATCCCCAGTTTGAAGGACAGACTAAGCAGAAGCTTGGTAATACTATAGCAAGAAGTGCAGTTGACAGCATAGTATCAGAACAGCTTCAGATATTTCTTGAACAGAATCCATCGGTAGCAAAGGCTATATGTGAGAAATCGTTACTTGCACAAAGAGCAAGGGAGGCTGCAAGAAAGGCAAGAGATCTTACAAGAAGAAAGACAGCACTTGAGAGTACATCGCTTCCAGGCAAGCTTGCTGACTGTACAGACAAGAATCCAGAGAATTGTGAAATCTATATCGTTGAGGGAGATTCAGCCGGTGGTTCAGCTAAAACTGCAAGAAGCCGTGCAACTCAGGCTATTCTTCCACTTCGTGGCAAGATTCTTAATGTAGAAAAGGCAAGACTTGACAGAATACTTGGAAACAAGGAAATACAAGCTATGATTACAGCATTTGGTACAGGTATTCATGATGATTTTGATATTAAAAAGTTAAGATATCACAAGATAATAATCATGACTGATGCCGATGTTGATGGAGCACATATTGCAACACTTCTTCTGACATTCTTCTACAGATTTATGCCAGAGCTTATAAAGCAGGGACACGTATACCTTGCACAGCCACCTCTTTACAAGGTTGAGAAGAACAAGAAGGTTTGGTATGCGTACAGTGATGATGAACTGAATCAGATTATGACAGAAATCGGAAGAGACCAGAACAACAAGGTACAGCGTTATAAGGGCCTTGGTGAGATGGATGCAGAGCAGTTATGGGATACAACTATGGATCCACATAAGAGAGTACTTTTAAGAGTAGATATGAAGGAAGATGATGAGGCAGATCTTGATGTTACATTTTCAACACTTATGGGAGATAAGGTAGAACCAAGACGTGAATTTATTGAGAATAATGCCAGATTTGTAAGAAATCTTGATATCTAAATGAATGTAAAATATTATACAGACTGTATATAGTGATGCAGCAAAGAAAGGAATTAATCAAATGGATGAACATATCTTTGATAAAGTTCAGGAAGTAGATATGCAAAAGACTATGAAGGATTATTACATAGACTATGCCATGAGTGTTATCGCTTCAAGAGCATTGCCAGATGTAAGAGATGGTCTTAAGCCAGTTCAAAGAAGAATACTGTATTCTATGGTTGAACTTAACAATGGTCCTGATAAACCACATAGAAAGTGTGCCCGTATCGTAGGTGATACAATGGGTAAATATCATCCTCATGGAGATTTATCTATCTATGAGGCACTTGTAAAGCTTGCCCAGGACTTCAATACGAGATATCCACTTGTTGATGGACACGGTAACTTTGGTTCTGTTGATGGTGATGGGGCAGCAGCCATGCGATATACTGAGGCAAGACTTAGTAAAATATCCATGGAGATGACAGCAGATCTTAACAAAGATACTGTTGATTTTATACCTAACTTTGATGAGACAGAGAAAGAACCAACTGTTCTTCCATCAAGATATCCTAATCTACTTGTTAATGGTACATCAGGTATAGCGGTAGGTATGGCAACTAATATTCCACCACACAACTTAAGGGAAGTTATAGGTGCTGTTGTAAAAATTATAGATAACAAGATAAACGAGGACAGGGAAACTACACTTGAGGAAATACTTGAGATAGTTAAAGGTCCTGATTTTCCTACAGGTGGTACAATCATAGGAAAGACAGCTATTGAAGAGGCTTATAGAACCGGAAGGGCTAAGATAAGAGTAAGAGCTGTTACGAATATTGAACCTATGCCTAACGGAAAAAACAGAATAGTTGTAACAGAGCTTCCTTACATGGTTAACAAGGCAAGGCTTATAGAAAATATTGCTGATCTTGTAAGGGATAAGAGAGTAGAAGGAATCACAGACCTGCGTGATGAATCAGACAGGGAAGGTATGCGTATAGCTATTGAGTTAAGAAGAGATGTGAATCCTAATATTATACTTAACCAGCTTTATAAGCATACTCAGCTTCAGGATACATTTGGTGTTATAATGCTTGCACTTGTTGACAATCAGCCAAAGGTTCTTAATCTTTACGAAATGCTTAAGTATTATCTTATGCATCAGGAAGATGTTGTTACAAGAAGAACTAAGTATGATCTTAACAAGGCAGAGGAAAGAGCACACATATTAGAGGGATTAATAATAGCCCTTGATAATATAGACAGAGTTATATCAATCATAAGAGGATCTTCAACGGTACAGGCTGCCAAGGAAAGTCTTATGAAAGAATTCAATCTTACAGATGCACAGTCACAGGCTATAGTAGATATGCGTCTTAGATCTCTTACAGGTTTAGAGAGAAGTAAGATTGAGGCAGAACTTGCTGATTTACAGAAGAAGATTGAGGAATACAGAGCTATACTTGCTGATAAGAATAAGCTTCTTACTGTTATAAAGACAGAGATATCTCTTATAGCAGACAAGTATGGTGATGAAAGAAGAACTTCAATAGGATATGATGAATATGATCTTTCAATGGAAGACCTTATACCAGATGAGGCTTGTGTTATAGCACGTACTAATATGGGATATGTAAAGAGAATGACACCTGATAATTTCAAGAGCCAGCACAGAGGTGGCAAGGGAATTAAGGGTATGCAGACACTTGAAGAGGATTATATTAAAGATCTTTTTATGACAACTTCCCATCATGTGCTTACATTCTTTACGAATACAGGAAGAGCATATAAGCTTAAGGCATATGAGATACCAGAAGCAGGAAGAACATCAAGAGGAACAGCAATCATTAATCTTTTACAGCTTGCACCAGGTGAAACAATAACAGCTGTAGTTCCAGTGAAGGTAGAGGATATAAGTGATAATGATTATCTGTTTATGGCTACTAAGAATGGTATAGTCAAGAAGACTCCTTGTAAGGAATTCGCAAACATCAGAAAGAATGGCATACAGGCTATGACACTAAGGGATGATGATGAACTTATAGAGGTTAAGTTAACTGATGATACTACAGAAGTAATGATGGTTACTAAGTTAGGTATGTGTATAAGATTCAAGGCAACAGATGTAAGGCCTACAGGAAGATCCGCAATGGGGGTTATAGGCATGAATCTTATGGATACTGATGAGGTTGTAGGAGTACAGCTTAATACACAGGGCGATACTATGCTTATTGTTTCAGAAAATGGTATGGGTAAGAAAACTGACATATCAGAATATGCAGTACAGCATCGTGGAGGAAAAGGTGTTAAGTGCTATAAGATTACGGAAAAAACAGGTAATGTAATAGGTGCAAAGGCTGTAGATGATACAAGAGAGGTTATGCTTATAACAACAGAGGGCATAATTATAAGACTGGCATGCAGGGATATTTCAACACTTGGAAGAATAACTTCAGGTGTTAAGCTTATTAATCTTGATGATAATGTAAAGGTAGCGACGGTTTCCAAGGTAAGAAAGAGTCCATCAGGTGATGATGGTAACGAAACAGAGGAATTTGATGCAGAAAGTGATTCTGAAAATATTGATGGAGTGAATAAAGTAAATGAAAATACATCAGATAGCAATACATCAGATGTAGCAGACGATTCAATAGACAGACTGCTTAATGCAGCTAATAAAGATAATCAGGAAGATTAATATTAAAACCCCGGTTGCACAGAGTAAGTGTAACCGGGGTTTATGTGTTAAAGTTTATAGCTATATATAGCATTTTAAGATGGATTATGAACAATAAAGTTCGTATATACGAGAGATATTAACGTATGGAGGTTGATATGAGAGAGGTAAATGTGGATAAAGTCACTGAAAACATAAAGGAAATGTGTATAGAAGCTAATCATTTTCTTACAGATGACATGAAAAAGGTGTTTAAGAATGCAGTTGTGTCAGAAAAATCACCATTAGGAAAGCAGGTACTAAACCAGTTAAATGAAAACCTTGATATAGCAGCCAATGATATGATACCTATATGTCAGGATACAGGTATGGCTGTAGTATTCATAAATGTTGGTCAGGATGTGCATTTTACAGGTGGAAATATAACAGATGCAATAAATGAAGGTGTGCGTCAGGGTTATGTTGAAGGTTTTTTAAGAAAGTCAGTAGTTAATGACCCTATTATCAGGGAGAATACTAAGGACAATACTCCAGCTGTGATTCACTATAATATAGTTCCAGGAGATAAAGTGGATATAACGGTTGCACCTAAGGGCTTTGGCAGCGAGAACATGAGCCGTGTATTTATGTTGAAACCAGCTGATGGCATAGAAGGTGTAAAGGATGCAATACTGACAGCTGTAAAAGATGCCGGTCCTAACGCATGTCCACCTATGGTTATAGGAGTTGGTATTGGTGGAACATTTGAAAAGTGTGCACTTCTTGCGAAAAAGGCACTTACAAGAAATGTAGAGGAAGAATCTCATGTTCCATATGTAAGAGAGCTTGAAAAAGAAATGCTTGAAAAAATAAATAAGCTTGGAATAGGACCAGGAGGACTTGGTGGAACGCAGACAGCACTTGCTATCAACATAGAAACATACCCAACACATATAGCAGGTCTTCCAGTAGCGGTTAATATGTGCTGTCATGTCAACCGTCACGCACATAGACAGATATAGTTGATCATAAAAAAATATAATTTAGATTATAAATAGAGTTAGAATTATAAATAGAGTTAGAATTATAAATAGAGTTAGAATTATAAATAAAATTATAATTACAATTAGGAATAGTCGTATCTTAATATGACAGTCATGCGGGATTGATGTGAAAATTTTTCACATGTGGGATTTGTGTCTGCGCACACTTGACACAAATTTGATATGAGCAAAAAATGTGTGCAGAAAAGAGGTTTAGTGTGAAAAATAAGATTTTTCACACAAGAATGGAGGATTATTATGGACAGACACATAGCAGCTCCTATAAGTGACGAAGATGCAAAGAGTCTTCATTCAGGAGATTATGTATACATAACAGGAACTATATACACAGCCAGGGATGCAGCACATAAAAGAATGGCAGAGGCTCTGGCAGCAGGAGAGCCACTTCCAATAGATATGAAAAATAATATTATATATTATATGGGACCATCTCCAGCGAGAGAAGGAAGACCAATAGGTTCAGCAGGTCCAACAACAGCAAGCAGAATGGATAAGTATGCACCAGACCTTCTTGATCTTGGACTAAAAGGAATGATTGGAAAAGGAAAAAGAAGCAAGGCTGTGATAGATGCAATAGTAAGAAATGGTGCGGTATATTTTGCAGCAGTTGGAGGTGCAGGTGCTATTCTTTCAAAATGTATCAAAAAATCTACAGTAATTGCATATGATGATCTTGGAACAGAGGCAATACGTGATCTGGAGGAGCGCGTCACCCAGCAGGAACTGGACAGTATCTATTTGGTACTGGATATGAAGCCGGAGCAGGGCTCTTTACAGGAACAGCTTTATGCGGTGCGCCGTTTCCTCACCATGCAGAAGCGCTATGACGGCAGCCGCCTTCGCTGATTTTATTTCAGCGGAAAAAGAGCATACGGGCAGCAGAACAGGACAGAACTGCCATCAGGAGGAATCATGTTATTTGACATTGAAGAAGAACTGAAAAAACTTCCTTCCCAGCCGGGCGTATACATCATGCACGATGCGAAGGATGAGATCATCTATGTGGGCAAGGCCATCAGCTTAAAGAACCGGGTGCGCCAGTATTTCCAGAGCAGCCGCAATAAAGGCGCAAAGATTGAGCAGATGGTCACTCACATTACCAGGTTTGAGTATATTGTCACCGATTCTGAATTGGAGGCGCTGGTACTGGAGTGCAACCTGATCAAGGAGCACCGCCCGAAATACAACACCATGTTGAAGGATGATAAGACTTATCCATTCATTAAAGTGACGGTAAACGAGCCCTATCCCAGAGTCCTTTTTTCCCGCACCATGAAAAAGGACAAGGCGAAATATTTCGGACCCTATACCAGCTCCACAGCTGTGAAAGATGTGATTGAGCTGGTCCGCAAGATTTATATGGTACGATCCTGCAACCGTAATCTGCCCCGTGACTGCGGCAAAGACCGTCCATGTCTGTATTATCATATGAAGCAGTGCACGGCCCCCTGCCAGGGAAATGTAAGCGAGGAAGAATATAAGAAAAACATTGCTCAGGTGCTCCACTTTCTCAACGGAAATTTCCATGTGCGCCTTCGAGCGTGT
>OGZZ01002437.1_pt1 | contig 11992 bp, 4 predicted proteins | sample 1577021 | NCBI WGS metagenome assembly OGZZ01 (sample SAMEA3541526, study PRJEB24748) | human gut metagenome | biome: human gut; feature: human-associated habitat; material: faeces | place: China | collected 2012
TGCTGGATAACGTCAAGGGTCCCTTCGTGGCAGATGCTTCCACCGTCCTGCCCTTTGCCCCGGCGGCCATCTACCGCATGACCATTTCCTATGATTCCAGCCGTTACTACCTCTACGGTCTGCTCAAGGTGGAGGGCGTCGGCTGATGAATACACAACGCAAGAATTCGCTTTTGCTGCTGCTGTGCGCGTTTATCTGGGGCACGGCCTTCGTGGCCCAGAGCGCCGGTTCCGGCATGGGAGCCTGCAGCTTTCTGGCCGGGCGCAGCTGGCTGGCGGTGCTGGTGCTGCTGCCCACGGTCAAGGTGTTTGACCTGGTGCGTCAGCGCAGTACCGGCACCACTGGGGCCCCGAAAACGCCGGAGGAGCGCCGCTGCCTGCGCAAGGCGAGCCTTGTGTGCGGCACGCTGCTGTTTGTGGCGTCGGCTGCCCAGCAGTTCGGCCTGACATTGAACCCCTCCACGGCCAAAGCAGGCTTCCTCACGGCGATGTATGTGGTGCTGGTGCCCATCTTCGGGCTGGCACTGGGCCGCCGCGGCAGCCCCCAGCTGTGGCTCAGCGTGGCCATCGCGGTGTGCGGGCTGTATCTGCTGTGCATGCAGAACGGCTTTGGCGGCGTGGAACGCAGCGACATGGTGCTGCTGCTGTGCGCCGTGCTGTTCAGTTTCCAGATCATGGCGGTGAACCATTATGGTCCGCAGGTGGATGGCGTGCGCCTGAGCCTGCGGCAGTTCTTTGTGGTGGCGGTGGAAAGCTCGGTGGCAGCGCTGCTGCTGGAGCACCCGGCCCCGGCGGAATTTGCCGTGAACGCGGTGCCCCTGCTGTACTGCGGCGTGATGTCCAGCGGCGTGGCCTATACGCTGCAGATTTTGGGCCAGCGGGATATGAACCCCGCCGTGGGCAGCCTGATCATGTGCCTGGAAAGCGTGTTCAGCGCACTGGGCGGCTGGGTGCTGCTGCATCAGAGCCTTTCCCCGCGCGAAGGCGTGGGTTGTGTGCTGATCTTTGCCGCCGTGGTGCTGGCCCAGCTGCCGGCCCCGCAGCGGGCAGAGCGTGCGTCCTGACGTGGCCGCACAAAAACCGGAAGTCCAGCTACGCAGCGCGGGCGGCATCCAGTACGAGCTGTACCGCAAAAAGATCAAACAGCTGCATCTGCGGGTACGGGACAACGGCACCGTGATGGTCAGCATCCCGCTGCCCACCAGCCTGGAACAGGCGGACGCCTTTGTGTGCAAGAACGCACAGTGGATCCACGACACCCGGCAGAAAGTGATGGCAAAAGCGGCCCGCGACAATGCCGACCTGCCGGACAAGGAGACCGCACTGGCCTGTTTTACCGCCATGAGCGATCAGGTCTACCCGGCCTTTGCCGGGGTGCTGGGCGGCCAGAAACCCACCCTCAAGGTGCGCAGCATGACCACCCGCTGGGGCGTGTGCTGCCCCGGCAAAAAGCAGATCACCTTTGCGCTGCAGCTGTACAACATGCCGCCTGCGGCGCAGATCTATGTGGTGGTGCACGAGTACTGCCACTTTTTGCAGGCCAACCACAGCCCGGCGTTCTGGGCCGAGGTGGCAAAGCTGCTGCCGGACTGGAAAGCCCGGCGGGAGCTATTGAAGAAGTAGAAACAGGAGGCAGACTTCCCTTGGAAAACGAAAAAAAGTCCGGCGGCGATAAATACTCCAAACTGGCCGGCAACACCCTCATCTTTGCCATTTCCAGCTTTTCGTCCAAACTGCTCACGCTGATCGTGCAGCCGTTCCTGACCTACGCCATGGCCGAGATCTCGGATCTGGGTCTGTCCAAGATCCTGAGCCAGTACGCGAACCTGCTCATCCCCTTTGTGTCCATGGGCATGTCCAATGCGATCATCCGCTTTGGTCTGGACAAGGGCAACAGCGAAAAGCAGGTGTTCACCAACGGCCTGCTCACCATTCTGGGCGGCTTTGGCATCCTGGTCCTGTGCTGGCCCATTGCACGGTTCCTGCCCGATATGGCCCAGTACGGCCTGCTCATTTACCTCTATGTGCTCATGAGCTGCCTGCGCACCCTGTGCACCCAGTTCGTGCGCAGCCGCCAGTGGAACAAGCTGGTGGCCGTGGACGGCGTGCTGTGCACCGTGGCCACCATGGCGTTCTATGTGCTGTATCTGGTGGGCTTCAAGTGGGGTGCCAACGGCTACCTGCTGGCCATCATCAGCGGTGATCTGGTCAGCGTGCTGTTCCTCATGGTCACCGGTAAGCTGTGGAATTATGTGGAGCTCAAGGGCATCAACAAGGACCTGTGGAAGCAGATGCTCCACTTCTCGCTGCCCATGATCCCCGCGCAGATCAGCTTCTGGATCATCAACGCCTCCGACCTGTTCTTTGTGCGTGAGATGTGCAACGGACTGGACGGCCGGGACGGCAACGCCTGGAGCGGCCTGCTCTCCACGGGCTACTTCCTGCCCACCATCCTCACCACGCTGGGCCTGATCTTCTATGACGCCTGGCAGCTCTCGGCTGTCACCGAAGAGGAGGGCCGGGCGCGGTTCTTCACCAAGATCTTCCGTACCTATTCCAGCGTGCTGTTCTGCTGTGCGGCGGGCATCATCTGGCTGTGCCGCCCGGTGATGCACATCATGAAGTCCAACTACTACTACGCCTGGCACTTTGTGCCCTTCCTGGTGCTGGCCTCCACCTGCAGCTGCTTCAACCAGTTCATGAACAGCGTGTATGTGGTGACCAAAAAGTCCAGCCGCAGCATGGTCACCATGATGGCCGGTGCCATCAGCAACTGCATCATGAACTACTTCTTCATCAAATGGTGGGGCCCCATCGGTGCCACATACGCTTCCTTCCTGGGGCTGGCGCTGGTGTTCACCCTGCGCTCCATCGACGCAAACCGCATGATCCATATGCATGTGCATCCGGGCCGGGTGCTGCTGAACGTGGGCCTGCTGGTGTTCGAGGCCTTTGTGCTGCTGGCCGAGACCCCGCTGTACGGCCTGTGGACCGGCCTGATCACCGCGGTGGTCATCCTGATCAACTTTGCAGGCGTGTGGGCTATGGCCCGTGTGCTGCTGCCCCGCCTGCTGGGCCGCCGCGGCAAGGCGCTGGTGGCCGCTGTGGACGGCTGGCTGAGAAAATAAAAACCGATAGAAACAACAATGCCCCCGGAGAACTCTCCGGGGGCATTGTTGTTGTGTGCGAGGAACAGCGAGCTTTTTACGGCTCACTGGGGGTTGGTCTTGTCAGCGCATCAGTGCTTGCTCTTGGCAAACAGGCTGGTGAAGGCACCGGCCACGGTGAGGGCCATGCCGCTCAGGGCCATGGCCAGAGCCGCCGTCCAGTTGACGCCGGTCTTGGGCAGGGCGGCCACGGTATCGGGGGTGGCATCCTGCACAGAAGGATTGGCGGGGTTCTCCGGGGTCACAGGCGTCTCGGCATCATCCGGAGTGGCGTCCTGCACGGGAGGCGTGGTGGGGCCTTCCGGGCTGACGGGGGTATCCGGAGTTTCAGGCGTTTCGGGTGTAGTGGTTTCGGTGCGGCTGTCGGTGGTGATCTCTACTTCGTCCTTGCTGGCGGTGTAGGTGTATTCGTAGTCTGCAGTGCCGTGACGGACGACAGTTTCTTCTTTGTGGGCGCTTTCGGCATCTACACTGGCATCCTGCGTGGAACGGTAGGTATAAGACAACGTTCCATCGACCTGTTCGCCGGTGCGCTCGGTGGTCTGCTGCGCAGCTTCCTTCCAGGTCTCGTGGGTCGCAGTACCCAGGGCGGAGTAATTCACTCGCGAGCCGGAGACGGTGGTGGTATAGTTGTAGCGGCCGCTGACTCCGCTGCCGGTATCGGCTTTCTGTGCGGAATCGGTGATGGTCAGGTGGTTGTTGGTCAGCGTGGTGGCAGGCAGGATGCGGGACACGGTGATGGTCTTTTTGCCCTGTGCCACAAAGGTTCCGTCCTCCACCTGACGGAAACCGGTCAGGCCAAGGTCGTAGCCGCCGCAGTAGGCATCAGAGTTGAAATACTTGTTCTTCGATAAGCCGTACATCGCCTGATTCCAATTGTGGGCATTGGTGCAGGTGTTGCTGTCGTAGGACAGGTAACCGTAGGAAATCAGCTCGCTCTTGTTCAGATAGATGCGGTAAGAAGCGTTTCTTTCCGTCTGCTGATGCTCATGTTCGGTCGTGTAGAAGGTCACGATGGAAGCATCGGCATAACCCTCCGCCTGAAGCTGCTTCAGAAGGGCTTCGGCCTGCTCCTTCGTAAGCTCAGAAGTGCCGTCCTCCAGCTTGTACTGGTTGTAGGCCACCGTACCGGACACCTTGTAATAGGTGCTGGCAGTGGGGTGGTTGTTGCGGACATTCCAGTTCAGCTTGTCGCCGTCACTGAAGCTGGTGCGGGCATATTCATAGCGATCCATGGGGATGTCGTAACCGATCTTATCCTGCAGGTTGACCACGCTGGTGCCCTGGCTGTCAATGAGCTTATCCAGATCGTCGCTGTATTCCAGTTTCTTGTCCACCAGAACACAGTCGGTCTGGCTGACGTTGCCGTCAGCGTCCTTCAGCAGGTCGGCCTTGGTCGTTGCGTTCAGCTCCAGATGCTGGATGTAGTTGCCATCATAGGACAGATACTCTTTCTTTTTGGTGGCGAAGATACCCGTGTCAGGCCTGCCGTACAGGTTTTTGTTGCTGTACTCCGGGTGCGAAACATCCATGTCGCCCGTATAGCTCTTGCCGGCGGCATCGGCCTCTGCCTTTTCCTTTTCCAGCAGAGCCTTCAGCTCCTCGCGGGTCAAGCGGGTGAAGTCGGTGGTCTCGCCGACCTTATGGAGGATCTCAATGATCTCATCCTTCGAGGTCGAGATCGTTACCTGGTAGCCGCCCACATCCAGAATTTCGCCATCCTGCAGATCCTTTTGCATCTGCTGGATCTTTTCCAGCAGCTCTGCCTGATCGGCGTCGGTGGTGACCGTGCCTTCGGTGGTGAGAACGGTCTCGATCTTCAGCTGGCTGCCATAGCCCACCTGATACTGCTTGCCGTCCTTGGTAAAGGAGGCAACGCCGTCTTTCACGGTGATGGCAGCGGCCTCCACGCCATAGCGCTCGGCCAGCTTGGCCAGGGTCATGTCTTCATCCAGGTTGCCGGGCTCAACGGTGATGGTGTAGGTGGTCTTGACACCGTTTTCATCGGTCACGGTTTTGGTGTAGCTGTTGCTGCCGACCCGGATCAGATCGTCATAGGTGACATTGTTCTTCTTGTCCACGATGGTATAGGTCAGGCCGCCGCTCTCATCCTTGCCGGAAGAGATCGTCCACTGGTCATCCGCCTGCTCTTCGTTGCGGATCTCGCCCAGATCCCAGGCCTCCCAGGTCACTCTGGTGAAGGACTGGCTGTTGATATTGGTCTTTCCGTCAACAGGCGCATAAGACGGCAGATTCGAATCCGGAACCTTAACGCTTTCGTAAGACAGCTTAATGGTCTTGCCGTCGGTGGTCTGGTATTCAATGATGCGGCCGGTATCATCATACTTGATGGAACCGGCAACGGCGTTTTTCGGAGCGGTCTTGAAGTCCACGCCAAGGCCATAGAGGGGGCTGTCCTTGGTGATGGTGGTATAAGCACCGTTGGCATCTGTGGTGGCATTGCCGGAGACAAAAACACCGCTTTCGATCAGAGTGCTCTTGTGATCCGTCTTTCCGTCGGCATCCGCCACGATCTCTTCGGTTCCAACATGGATACCATCCATAAAATAGCCGGCGCCCTTATATCCTGCCCCTGAGACACTGCTCGGTTTGTCATTATAAACAAAATTGTAAGTAAAGGTATACTTCTTGCCATCCGAAGCAGTATAAACGTAGGTGCGATTCAGAACATCTTTGTTTGCACTGATGTTCTCCTTGGGGAAGGAAACATCCTCATCAGTGAGGGTCAGGGAAGCGGGATCCACCTTGGTGCCAGTGCAGGCTTCGATCGCTTCTGCCAGAGCCTTCTGCAAAGCAGCCTTCTTGGCGCGGAGCTCGGCATCCTCCAGCGTGCCGTTATCCTTGGACAGCTGATTGTCGGCATCGGTCATAGTGACAGAAATCTGGACCTTTTTCAGCAGCTGCGAGGCATCATCGTAGCTGATCTCGCAGGCTTCGCCGTTGACCACCTTGCAGACCTTGCCATCCTTGACGGTGAAGGTGCCGTTGCCGGGATTGCTGTTCAGCAGTTTGGCCAGTTCATCGGCGGACATATCCTTGACCTGTGCGTCGGCGTACTCGCTCGTCTCGTGATAAACGATCTCATAGGTCTTGCTGCCGTCCTTCACGGTGATAACCTTATCGCCAGCAGCATTGGTGCTCTCGGTCTTGTCCTGTTTCTGGAGCAGTTCGTCCAGATCCACAGAGAAGGTGTTGTTGTCCTTGTCCGTAAAGGTCAGCGTTTTGTCCGTTTTGTTGGGCAGCGTCACGTCATCCTGCTTCACTTCAGCGCTTCCGGTGTGCTCGCTCTTTTTAACGTCCACCTTCAGGGTAGTGTCCACCGTGCGGGTGGCCTTGTTGCCGGTCACGGTGATGTACACAGTTTGTTCGCCGGCAGAAGTACGGATGCTTTTGGTCAGGGTGTAGCTGCCATCGTCGTTCTCGGTTTTGGTGTAGTCAGCTTCCAGGAGCTTGGCAAGATCTTCGCCGGTCATCTCAAGGTCGGTGTCTTCCGTGTGTTTGGTCAGGGTGTAGGTCTGGCGGTCGCCGTCTTCTTCCATGCTGCCCACGGTGTAGCCGTTGAACGAGGTGCCATCGACGGTGTCCCACTTCAGTTTTTTCTGATAATCCTTGCCCAACTCCTGCTTCAGGTCAACCTCTTTGCCATCGGTCACAAAAATCTCCTTGGTGTCTGCGGTAACTGTGCCGGTGGTTGTGTTGGTTGTAGTCTTATCAGCAGCGTGAGAAGTCTCGTAGCGGTTGGTCACAGAACCGTCCGGGTTGACAGTGCTGTCTACCAGCTTTTCAGAGTCCGGGCTGGTGGGTGTGATGGTAGTTTCCTGTTCGGTGCGCTCCTCCTTGGAGGCAGTGCCGATGATCTTGCCCTCGGCGTTCTTGACCGGTTCGGAGATGTCCGCATCGGGAGCTTTGATGCCCTTGCCTTCCTCGGTGGTCTCGCCTGCTTCAGGAGTTTCAGCAGAACCCTCGGAATCCTTGCCTTCTCCGGCAGTCTCGCCAGAAGCGGCTTCGGTGCTCTTATCCATCTCCTTCTGGACGATATCACCGGAGGATTCCTCCGATTTGACGGTGCCGTCCTTATTATAGGTGAACTCGCGGTCGGTGTACTCGACATCGGTCGTGATTTTCTTGTCCTCAGTCTCCCGGTCCTCCAGAATGCCCTCGGCGTTTTCGTGCTCCTGGTTTTCTACGGGAGCAGTGTTTGCACTTTCAGAAGCCTGTTGTGCAGGAGTTTCTGCTTCGGAACGTTCTTTGTTCTCTACAGGGACTGCGTTTTCAGGGGTCTCAGCGTTGGCGGCCAGAGGGGTGGCTGCAACACAGGCGGTCAGGGCCAGAGCCATTGCGGCTTTTTTGAATTTCTTGTTCGTCATAAGATTCGCTCCTTTCGTTCTGCACACAAAAGATACCATAAATTGTATCTATACGTAGATAAATGTCCGCATTGATCCACAGCTATCATATAACATATAAAATGAAAAAAGTCAATAAAACTGTCGATAAAAAGCAAATTTCAGCGGGATGCTAAAAATAAAAAAGGAGAAATATGCAGTTTGTATGAGAGTGACTCCAACTGAGTTACACAACAGATACGGTTTTGAGACGCTTCTGAAACGCTATTGAAACGCTATTGAAACGCAGTGAAGATCCAGCCTGCGGGCCCGGGATAGTCACTGCCTGCCGGGCCGTTTCCGGGCAACAACAAAGCCCCCGGAAAACTCTCCGGGGGCCTTGCTGTTGTGTGCGAGGAACAACGGGTTTTCAGGCCCGTTGGGGGTTGGCTTTTAGTGCTTGCTCTTGGCAAACAGGCTGGTGAACGTACCGGCTACGGTGAGGGCCATGCCGCTCAGGGCCATGGCCAGAGCCGCCGTCCAGTTCACGCCGGTCTTGGGCAGGGCGGCCACGGTGCTGTCCGGGGTAGCATCCTGCACAGAAGGATTGGTGGGGTTCTCCGGGTTCGCGGGCGTCTCGGCTTCGTCCGGGGTGGCGTCCTGCACGGGAGTATCGGTGGAGCCTTCCGGGCTGACGGGGGTGTCCGGGCCCTCGGGATCGACCGGGGTGGGTTCCGGATCGGGGGTGGGCTCCGGATCCGGTTCCGGGGTGGGCTCCACGACTTCACGCAGGGCACCGTAGATGGTCACGGTGTAGTCGTCAGAGCTTTCGCCGGTGATGTTGTCGCCGGTCACCTTCACGTTGGAATCGGCATCGAAAGCATCCAGAATGTTCTGGTCGCGCCCGGCAGCGCCGTTGGCGTTGTTCTTGTGCTCGTAGCCCCACACGATGGTGTAGGTCTTGCCTTCGTACTCGTACTCGGTGCCGTACACCATATCGTAGGCGTTGGGGGTACCGTCGGCGCGGTTCTCGTAGTTGCCCCAGATCAGCTTGGTGTTGCCGTTTTCGTCGGTGGTCTTGGTGAAGTTCAGGCTGTGGCCGTTCACCACCATATCCCGCAGGACGAGCACGCCGTCGCTGGTCTTGTACGGGGTGTTGAACTTGTAACCGTCGGCCTGCAGGTCAGCCAGCAGCTTGCCGACGATCTCCGGGTCGTGGCTGCCGTCCACATCCAGCATGTATTCCAGCGCGGCAGCGGGCACCCACACGGACAGGTACTGCTTGCCCTTTTCCTTATTCAGGTCGGAGACGTACTCGTACTTGGTGCCGTTGTAGGCAAAGGCACCAAAGTCGGCGTGGTCGGCGTCCTTGGTCAGCAGGAAGTTGGTCAGCTTGTTGCCCTGTTCGTTTTCCGGCCAGAGAGTGTTGGCCTTGCTGTAATCATAGGTCAGGGTGCCGCCGGTGACGACGAGCTTCTGACCGGGGTAGTACGTGTTCCCTACAATGGTGGGAGCTTCCACATGGGCGTTATTCTTGATAAGAATCTTGGAGTAGGGGCCGTCGATGTAGATGCCGCTGTGGTTATAATCGCCCTTTACAAGGACGGTGCCGTCATCCACAGTCAGGGTGCAAAGCATGCCCAGATTGATGCCGGAATACGAATTGTGCAGGTCCATGGACAGAACGCCGCCCTTGTCCACCAGAATATCGTGGTAGGCATAATAAGCAAGAAGGTTATAGTTATCGTGAGAACCATCGGTCATGTTGTAGACGCTGCCATCCGTGATATGCAGCTTGGTTCCCTTGCTGTTGCGGAGCTGGATGGCCATATCCCGCGTGGTGGAATCGACCGTGCTGTTGCCCGAAATGAGTACATTCCGGTAGCCGGCAACGATGCCGTAGTTCGCCTGCAGGTTGAGCTTGCTGCCATTTTTGACGATCAGGCTGCCGTTTTTACCCGAATCCTCGCAGTAAATGGCATATCTTCCGACGTTCTCCTCCTTGGTCAGTTCTGCCGAGATATTGGCAGTGGTATGATCAAACGTGACGGTCGTATCGCTGTTGTTGCCGGTCTCAATGCCGAGGCTCTTGCCCTCAATGGTAACGTCCGAATCCTTGAAGGTGATGTCACCGGCGGCTTCCAGCTTGGAGCCATCCTTAGCCGTACCGCTGCCTTCGTAGCGGATGCCGGCATCGCTGTTGGTGATGTTGAGGGTGCTGTTCTCGGTAGTCAGGCTGGTGCTGGCACCCTGATGGCCGTAAATGCCGGTCTGGGTGTTCTTGATGTTCAGCTTGCTCTTGGCCTTGACGATGATGTCGTTCCAGCTGGCAATGCCAATACCGCCGTTCTCGTGCGTTTTACCGTCTTCCCCTACATGCGAACCGTCGATGGTCAGGGAAGAACCACCGTCCAGCGTGAGATCACCGTGCTGGGTGACGCCACGGCCGCTCTGGGTGGAGCCGGAAACATGGGTGTCCTGGATGGTGACGTCCGCGCCGTCCGTGATGGTGACGCTGGAATCCTCCTCGTCAGAGCCGCCTGCGATCACCATACCGGTGGTGGTGCCCTTGATGGTCAGGCTGCCGCCGGTGGTCTCTTCGGTGGTGTCGGAAGTCTCTTCCTTGTCGCCCTTGATGGTCAGGTGGGCGTCCTTTTCGGCGCCCGAGAAGTCGGAAGCCACTTCGCCGCCCACGCGGATGCCTTCCACGTTAATGTTGCTATCCGTGAGCTTCTTGCCTTCTTTGGTGGCACTGTCGATGGCTGCAGAGCCGTCGATGACGTTGTCGCCCTTGAGGGTCAGATTAACGTCCGAACCCTGCCGCACGTCCAGACCGGCGCTGTTCTGCTTGTTGGTCTGGTTGATGGTGGTACCTTCCAAGGTCAGGTCCACCTTGGTGTCCTTATTTTCGTCGGTGCCGTCCAGATCCTTGCCGATGTCGATGCCGTTGCCGCCGGTGGTCAGGATGGAATTCTTGACGGTCAGGTCAACGTTTGCGCCCTCGCCGACGGTCACGGTGGACTCGCCGGTCTTGCTGGTGTCAGCGTTCACGCCGTCGATCACGATATCCACGTCACGGCCTTCGGAGCCGTCATCCTTATTATTGGTCTTTTCGACGCCCTCGTTCACGGTGACGGTGTTCTCAGTGGGGGTATCCTTATCATCCTGCTTGATGATGATCTTGCCGTCGTCCTTTTTGTCCTCGTTGACGTAGGTGCGGTTCTCCTTTTTGTCCTCGCCCTGATAGCTGAACGCGCCGCGGTCGGCGTCCTGATCAATGGTGACATCACCGTCGGCCAGATCATAGCTCACGGCAGAAGCGCTGGCGCTGATGGCGCTCACGGCAATGGCGGTGGCCAGCGTGACAGCAACGACCTTTTTTTGTTTACGCAATCTCATGAGTAATACCTCCTCAAAAATGGGAACCTGATCTCCAGGCGGTTCCGACTCACACACAAAAAGATACCATAAATTGTATCTATACGGAGATAAAACAGAGCAATAAACTCTGCTTATGATATACTATTTTCTGGCTGCACTGTCAATAAGATTACGAAAATACGCGGATAATTGGCAAAATGCAAAAAAATGCAGCAAGATTTTACGCAGAATGCAGAGAGAGGTGTACGCTATTGTTGCACTGTTGAAATGGTCTTGATACGCATTGGAATTTCTTGTTGTAGAACGCAGAAAAGCCGCTGCCCGGTGTGCCGGGCAGCGGCTTTGAAAAATGCAAAGAAGGTGCGGTACAGTGTGGTCAGCGCAGCTGATCGTTCAGCCAGGCGGCAATGTCGGCAAACACTTCCTGCCGGTTGGTCTCCACCAGCAGTTCGTGCCGGGCGCCGGGGTACAGCTTGCAGCGGATGTTCTGCACGCCTGCGGCCTTCAGGCTCTGGATGGCGCGCAGCACGCCCTTGCCCTGGTCGCCCACTGGGTCGGCGGTGCCGGCCAGGAACAGCAGGGGCAGGTCCTTGGGCATCCGGGCCAGAAAAGCCGGGTCGTGCAGGCGCAGGATGCCGCTGAACATGCTGTAGTAGGCGTTGAGCGTAAAGGTAAAGGTGCAGCGCTCGTCGGCCAGGTACTTGTCCACCTCGGCGGCGTCGCGGTTGAGCCAGTCGTGGGTGGTGCGGCCCTCCAGCCCCTTGTTGTAGCCCATGAAGGACAGGTTGGCCACCAGCTTGCTGCGGTACTGCCAGCCGTGCACGGCCGCCAGCGCCCGGCAGGTGCTGCGGGCAAACTGCACCAGCGCTTTGGGCTGGTGGCCGGTGCCCATGATGATGGCACCGCTCAGTTCCTGCCCGTATTCGCACAGGTACTGCCGGGCATAGAACGAGCCCATGCTGTGCCCCAGCAGAAAGTACGGCACACCGGGGTAGCGCTCCTTGGTGCGCAGGGTCATGGCGTGCAGGTCGTCCAGCACGGCACGGTTGCCGTCCGGCTCGGCAAAGTAGCCGTAGTCGGCCTTGGTGCGGATGGACCC
>OGZZ01002439.1_pt1 | contig 11987 bp, 10 predicted proteins | sample 1577021 | NCBI WGS metagenome assembly OGZZ01 (sample SAMEA3541526, study PRJEB24748) | human gut metagenome | biome: human gut; feature: human-associated habitat; material: faeces | place: China | collected 2012
CCGCGGTCCACGCCGTTTTCGATCACGCGCTCGCCGAGCACGAATACCTCGTCAAAACCTGTCGCAGGCAGGTTGGGCCGCGCGTAGGTACCGTGCTCGCGGACGTTTTCGGGCGAGAAGAGCAAAAGGTCCGCGTCCATGCCCGCCGCGATGACGCCCTTTTTCTCAAAGCCGAAGCGGTCCGCCGCATGCCCCGTCACCTTGTGCACAGCCTGCTCGAGCGTGAGCACGCGCTCCTGCACGACGTATTTTTCAATGAGCCGCGCGAATGTGCCGTACACACGCGGGTGGACACGCCCGCCGCTGGGGTACGTCGCATCCGAAATGACGCCCGAGAACGGCGCGCGCAGGATATCTTTCACGTCTTCTTCGTCCGAGATGTAGTCGATCATCCCCGTATTGCACTGTTCCGCCGCCAGCAGGTCAAAGAGCGTATCGAACGGGTCTTTTTGAAGCGTCCGCGCGATCTCGGCGACGGATTTTCCCTCAAAGCGGCGGTATTCGTCCATCTGAAGCCCAATGGCGATCACATTGTCAAAGCCGACGAGCAGCGTGATGTTCTCAAAGTCGCTGCCCGCCTCCATCCGCGCGCGCATTTCCTTTCGCGCAGCATCGTCGAGCAGGCGCTTGGTCAGCGCCTCCGTGCCGCCCTCCTGGAATTCCGGCGGCAGCACGTGGATAAGCTGTGTCGAGCCCGCAGTGTAGGGGTACACGTCGCACATGACGTCAAGCCCGTCCTCCCGCGCCTTTTCAATGAGCGAGAGCATTTCCTTCACGGCCTTTCGCGCGTTGCGCCCTCCGATGGCCTTGAGATGGCTGACCTCCAGCGGCGTTTGCAGCGCGCGGGCGACCTCGAGCATTTCGCGCAGCGCATCGACCACGCCGTCGCCCTCCTGACGCATATGGACGCAGATGGGCACGCCGCTCCGGTGCAGCGGCGCGAGCGCGCGGATGAGCCCGTCGGTCGAGTAAAAGATCTCCGGCGCGTAGCCAAGGCCGAGCGACACGCCGCACGCGCCGTCGGCCAGCGCCGCTTCCATGTGATAGTGCAGATCGCGCAGCTCGAGCGGTGACAAATCTCCCGTCGTGAAGCCCGCGGCAAGCGTGCGCAGCGTGCCCATGCCGATGAGTTCCGCGCACGAGAGCGGCAGTCCCCGCCCCTGCGCCGCCTTGAAATAGCTGTCAATGGACGCAAAGCGCAGCTCCGGCGGGATGTTCCCCGTGATGGGCGCGAGGTATTTCGCGCACTCGTCCGCGTGCGCGCCCGAGAGCGGCGCGAGCGACATGCCGCAGTTGCCGTTCACAAGCGTCGTAAGGCCCTGGCAGAGCTCCGCCTCGCCAAAGCCTTCGCGAAACAGCGCCGCGTCGGCGTGGCGGTGCATGTCGATAAAGCCCGGCGTCAGGACGCGGCCCGCGGCCTCGATGGTCTCGAACGCCTGCGCACCTGATAAATTTCCGACCGCTTCGATCATGCCGTCTAAAATGCCGACGTCCGCCGTGAACGCCGCCTTTCCCGTGCCGTCGACGATCTTCGCGCCGCGGATCAACGTATCCAGCATGTATATCACCTCTTTTTTGCAGTCTACCACACCCCACGCCCGCTTGGCAAGGTCATTTCCCCTTGCAATCTGCCGTGCCACAGGGTATACTGTGGAAAACGCAAAAAAGGAGCGCTTCCATGAATAAGAAAGACCGCATCCACGACTGGCGCAAGCTCAAGTGGCCGTTCACCGCCACGTTTTTATATTACTCTCTCCTCTCGCTCTACACCGGCACCGCCGAGCAGAGCGAGCAGGGCTTTCTCGTCATGTTCCTCACGGTTTTGATCGTGGACGCCGTGGCGTATTTTTCCTACTGCTATTTCCTCTGCAAAAAAGAGGAGAACATGCAGAAGCTCTGGTTCGTCTTCATTCTGGCCTATGTGCTCATCTCCACACAGCAGCTCTCCATCCTCTGGCAGATGATGACGGCGCATGTGGTCGGCGCATAAACACAATTTTTCTTTTTTCATACCGCCTTTTTGAACGTCCTTTCCATCGGGAAAGGACGTTTTCTTATATTTTGTCTTCTGTGACATTTGCGTGCCACTGTCTGAAAATCTGATACGCGGCTCCTTTTGTCCATAGTTTTCGGCAGTTTCCTTTGTTAAGTTGGTGTTAACGAGGGGAGCGTCCCCTTCTCGCGCAGTGAACAAAAAAGTTTACACCCTGCCCATTGAAAGCGCGGCGCTTCTTTGCTATGCTTTTCCTGCAAGCCCGCATTTTTCCGTGCGGGACAAGAAATGCTAAGTACAAAGGAGCTGATGACAGTGCCGATCCGTCCGCTTGTCGATCGCACTTATCTTGAACAGGTGCTGCTCTCCCGTTTTTCCCACGGTGAGGTACAGCAGTGGGTCCAGAAATACTTCCAGCCCTACCGTGAGCTGATGAGCTATTACCGCTGCGCGATCATGGAGGTCGAGACGAAGTTCAACGTGCTCAACGAGGAGCTCTCGCTGCAATACGACCGCAACCCCATCGAGACGATCAAGACCCGCCTCAAGTCCCCCGAGAGCATCATGGAAAAGCTCAGCCGCCGCGGATATCCGCTCACGGTGGAGAGCATCGAAAAGAATTTGAACGACATCGCCGGTGTGCGCGTGATCTGCTCGCACCCTGCCGACATCTACAAACTCTCCGAGGCATTTTTGCGCCAGGACGACATCACACTCTTAGAGCGCAAGGACTACATCGCAAACCCTAAGTCCAACGGCTACCGCAGCCTCCATCTCATCGTCGAAACGCCCATCTTCCTGCATGACCAGAAGCGGCTCATGAAAGTCGAGGTGCAGTTCCGCACGATCTCGATGGATTGGTGGGCCAGCCTTGAGCATAAGATCCGCTACAAGAAAAATCTCCCCGAAATGGAATACGTGGAGCGCGAGCTCTATGAGTGCGCCGAGATCAGCGCACAGCTCGATGCGCGCATGGAAAAGCTCCAGAAAATCGCCGCACAGGCAACGGAGGGAAAGGATCGCGCCCTTTCCTCCTGAATTTTTAGGATGCCCGCACCGCGGGCAGGGAAAGGAATCGTGACACTATGAACGCAGCAGAAAAAATCGCCCACGCAGCAGAGCGCAAGGCCTTTGAGGCCATGCTCGACTCGCTCATCAGAAAAAGCCAGACGAAGGACGTCTGCACCGTCGCAAACGACTTTGTCAACATGGTCCAAAAGATCCACTCCAGCGTCTGGACGCCGGAGACCTTCGAGATGCTGCACCAGATCGCAAACGACCCCGACAGCAAATGGGCACACTACGCCGAGCGCCTGCTGCGCGAGTGCGACCCCTACCTTCTCAGGACCTTCCTGACGGCCGCCGCCTACGAGGGCGGCTTCCGCGGCTTCCAGCGGGCACGGGCAAACTCCGAGAAGTATGACTGCAACATCCCTTGGATCGTCCTCATGGACCCGACGAGCGCCTGCAATATGCGCTGCGCGGGCTGCTGGGCGGCGGAGTACGGCCACAAGCAGAACCTCACCTTTGAGGAGATGGACCGCGTGCTGACCGAGGGCGCAGAGCTCGGCACCCACGCCTGCCTCTTCACCGGCGGCGAGCCGCTCATGCGCAAATCCGACATCATCCGCCTGTGCGAAAAGCACCGCGACATCGCCTTCCACGCCTTCACGAACGGCACGCTCATCGACCAGGCCTTCTGCGACGAGCTCAAGCGCGTGGGCAACTTCATCGTCTCGGTCAGCATCGAGGGCTTTGAGGACGCCAACGACGGCCGCCGCGGCGCGGGACATTTTGAAAAGGCGCTCGCCGCGATGGACCTCATGCACAAAAACCACATCCCGTTCGGCGTGTCCATCTGCTACACGAGCAAGAACTACAAGGTCGTCACGAGTGACGAGTTCCTCGACCTGCTCATCTCCAAGGGCTGCTTCTTCGCCTGGTACTTCCACTACATGCCCGTCGGCATGGGCGCGACGACCGACCTGCTGCTTAATCCCGAGCAGCGCGCCTATATGAAAGACCGCGTGCGCGAGATCCGCGGTCTCACCGGCGGCAAGGAGATCTTCGCCATCGACTTCCAGAATGACGGCGAGTTCACAGGCGGCTGCATCGCCGGCGGCAAGCTCTACTGCCATATCAACGCCGCGGGCGATGTTGAGCCCTGCGTGTTTATCCACTATTCCGGCGCGAACATCCGCGAAAAGAGCTTCCTCGAATGTCTCCAGCAGCCGCTTTTTAAGGAGTACCGCAAGGGACAGCCGTTCAACAACAACCACCTGCGCCCCTGCCCGATGCTGGAAAATCCCGAATATCTGCCACAGATGGTCGCGCGCAGCGGCGCGCATTCGACCGACCTGGAAGCGCCCGAGAGCGTGGAGCACCTGTGCAACAAGTGCGAGTCCTACGCCGCCTGCTGGCGTCCCGAGGCCGAAAAGCTCTGGGACGAGGAGCACCACAACTGATCGATCCCGCCCATATAGGAAAACAGCGCCAGCCCGCTTTCGCGGGTCGGCGCTGTTTTTATCAAATGGTCTCACAGAGTTTCGCGCCGCGCACGGCACGAAATAAATTTGAATCGGTTTTCTGCCGCGACATGCGCGTGGCAGAAAACACTTTGCGCGAAGCGTGTGTCGAATTGGCCTCTTTCAGCGGCCAACCGAGGCACAAAGCGCAGTGAAATATTCTCGGAAAAGTGACAACGTCACTTTTCCGAATTTTTTGTATCCCAGCCGTACAGCGGATACCGCTGCATCGCGCCAAAGAGCTTCTGCTTGAGGTCTGGGTAGCGCTCGGAGAGCGACTCGATGAGCTCTTTGACCTCCTGACGGCGCGTTTCACCGTTGGCAGGGCAGGGGTTATGTACGATGGGAAGATCGAGCTTTGCCGCGACATTGCGCACCTGCTGCTCCTTCACATAGAGCAGCGGGCGGATCTGCGTCACGTCCGAGCGGCTCAGGTATGTCACGGGCTGGAAGCAGCCGATGCGGCCCTCAAAGAGGAGATTCATCAAAAGTGTTTCGACCGCGTCGTCGTAGTGGTGGCCGAGCGCGATCGTTTTGATGCCGTGCTCGTTCATCGCGGTCGAAAGCGCACCGCGGCGGAGCTTGGCGCACAGCGAGCAGGGATTTTTCTCCTTACGCTCCAAAAACACGATCTCGTAGATCGGCACGTTCGCGCGGATGTACTCGACACCGAGCGCCGCGCAATAGTCGGCCACGGCATCAAAGCTCATGCCCGGCACACCCGTTTCGACCGTGATGGCCGCGACCTTGAACGGCTTCTGGTAGAATTTGGAAAGGCGCGCGAGCGCGGTGAGCGTGACGAGCGAGTCCTTGCCGCCGGAGACGCCGACGGCGACTGTCTCGCCCTCCTGGATCATGTCGTAGTCCGTAACGCAGCGGCGCACGAGGCCCAAGATTTCCTGCATAGGTACAGCTCCTTGCGAAAAATAAAAGAATTTCGATTTTGCGATTTGAGAAATTGAGAGATAATCAAAGAAAACGAGAGGATTTACGAGCATTGATTGCGCTAAATTAAAATGGTGTTGACATTCTCGCGCCCAAATGCTATAAATAAACTCGTTCCGATTTTACCAAGGGACAACAAAAATGTAAAGCACAAGCTTTCATTCATAGATCAATATGGAGGAAACACACCATGTCCACTTTTATGGCGAACAAGGGCAACATCGAGCGTAAGTGGTACGTCATCGATGCTGCCGGCAAGCCCATGGGCAAGACCGCCGTTGCTGCGGCTGATCTGCTCCGCGGCAAGCGCAAAGTCACCTACACCCCGCACGCCGACTGCGGCGACAACGTCATCATCATCAACGCTTCCAAGGCCATCCTTACCGGCAACAAGATGGAGCAGAAGTACTATCGTACGCACTCCGGCTGGGTCGGCGGTCTGAAGGAGACCAAGTATCGCATCCTCATGCAGGAGAAGCCCGAGCTTGCGATGCGCGTGGCTGTGCGCGGCATGATGCCCCGCAACACCGTGACCAAGGACTCCCTGAAGCGCCTGCACATCTACGCTGGTGACACCCACGAGCAGCAGGCCCAGAAGCCCGAAGCCTACGAAGTCTAAGGAGGAAGAGAAGAATGTATCAGTCCAAGAAGCCTTATCTGTACGGCACCGGCCGTAGAAAGTCCTCCGTCGCCCGCGTTCGCCTCTTCCAGAACGGCACCGGCGCTATCACCATCAACGGCCGCGACATCGACGAGTATTTCGGTCTCGAGACCCTGAAGATGGTCGTCCGTCAGCCCCTCGCCGCTACCGAGGAGCTCGGCAAGGTCGACATCGTTGCCACCGTCGAGGGCGGCGGCGTGTCCGGTCAGGCCGGCGCTCTGCGTCACGGCGTGGCCCGCGCCCTGCTGCTGGTCAACCCCGAGTACCGCACCGTCCTGAAGAAGGCCGGCTTCCTCACGCGCGATCCTCGTATGAAGGAGCGCAAGAAGTATGGTCTCAAGGCTGCACGTCGCGCGCCTCAGTTCAGCAAGAGATAATCTGCTGTTCAAACCGTATCAAAATGGTTCAAAAACCCCGGAAAATCAAGGTTTTCCGGGGTTTTACTGTATCTAAACGGGCTGATATAGTTTGACCAAATTTAGCAAAACGAGAGCCGTTTTCACCCAATTTTTAGTGGTCCGCAAGTGGTTAACCGGCCAAAAAGAGGGCAAAAAGAGGGTCAAGTGGTGCCCAAAGTGGTTAACCGAGAGCCGATTTTGTGGGTGTTTTGGGGGCTACTTTTCAGCCCTCTTTCCCCTCGTTTTTGGCTGTGGCAGTTTGGCATAGTTTGACCTAATTTGAATAATTGAATATGAATTTGATACAGCACTCAGTATAAAATGACTGGGTGCTTTTTTCATTTCAGGAACTCGTATTCCGGCGATAGAAAGAGCCGTCACTTCACTGTTAATTTTGAAGTGGCGGCTTTTTCTATTTCCAGAAGCAACAGCAATAATTAGAAATGAGGTGAAGTCAATGAACACGCAAATCATCGCCATCGCCAACCAGAAAGGCGGCGTTGGTTATGCATAGTAGGTAATTATGGAAAGTTGGAGAACAGAAACCTGATATATTCAGCATTTCTTTCTCCAATTACTTTGCATAATTAGGTGTTGCTATTTACCGAAGTTTTTGAGCCAATTAAGAAGATCATTATCTTCCTGCCATGATGGCATTTCTCCGTCTGAAGGACTTTGATAAGCATTTTCAAGAGCCTCACGTTTCATTTTTTCGTCTGCTCTGGCGTAAACTTCCGTGGTTGATACATCCGAATGTCCAAGCAGATCTCGGATATAGATAAGGTTTATCCCTGACTGGAGCAGATGCATTGCCTTTGAATGGCGCAAACAGTGTGGAGTCAGTTTGGGATCAACATCTTCATGTCCGGAAAGATATGCCTGTTCAGCATATTTTTGAAGGATGTAGGTAATCCCAGCACGAGTTATTTTCTTACCTGACCTGTTGGTAAATAAAGGATGGTTTCGGTAGAGTGCAGTATCCAGATGATTCTCAGCTATATATTGTCTGATAAGCTGTCCTGTAGGCACCATTACAGGTACGATCCTGCTTTTATCTCCTTTTCCGGTTAGTTTCACGGTTACAGTATCCGCAAGTGTGATATCACAAACCCTTAAATCAACCAGTTCCTGTACACGGCATCCTGTATCATACATAAGCGTCAGCAAAACACTATCACGACGACCGGAGAGAGACATAACGTCTGGTTGTTCCAGAAGTGCCTTTGTCCCTTCAAGAGACAGATATTTTATCAAAGGCTGTTCCACTTTTTTCATGGGTATGCCAAGGATCTGCTGGCACTGTTCTATTTTTTCAGGGCATTCAATGATGAGAAAACGAAAAAAAGAGTGTATTGCCGCTAGACGCTGATTTCGGGTAGCCGGTTTACAGTTACGTGTTTCTTCAAGCCAGTTCAAAAAGCGGTTTATCAGTTCACGGTCTAAAAGCTGAAACTTTACTTTATCCGGTTGTATACTTTCCTGTTCTTTACAATAAATAAGCAAAAGAGAAAACGTGTCCCTGTAAGACAATTGTGTGTTTGCTTTTATACCCCTCTGTGAAGGGAGGTATGTGGTCAAAAATCTTGTAAGGTAAAAACCAAAATCATATTTCTTCATTTTGCACCTCCGGAATCACAAAAGCACATTTTTCCTCTATTGTGCTTAATAATTCAGGATAAACTTCAGCAGTGAGCCGAAGATATCTGGAAGTGGCACTGACAGATTTATGGCCCATATATGTGGAAAGCATAGGAAGCATCGCAGTGAGATCGTTTCCCCCGGTTACCCATTTTTGCAGCACGTGTACTGCGAAGGTATGACGCAGATCGTGAAGTCTTGGTCCCTGACCTTTTCCACCATGGGAAATCCCCATCACTTTAAGATAAACACGGAATTTCCCATAGATCGTATTCGGGCTGATCATTGTATGATCCGGTGCCATGAAGAAATAATCTGTATCTTTGTCCCACCAGATTTTATCTGCATATTTTTGACAGGCCTGTGTAAGGGATTCGGACATGGGGATCAGATGATCCCTATCCATCTTGGCTCCTTTTATTGTCAGGATACCATCTGTGAGATTTACATCTTTTACCTGCAGCTTTAGAGCTTCGGAAACGCGTAATCCACATCCATACAGCATCCTGAAAATAACAGGCAGACAGTTTTGTATGTTTCTTCTGTAATCACAAAATTTAGTGTTATCAGTAGCTGCAAACAATGCAATTATCTGCTCATGCGTAAAAATATATGGAACAAAGGAGGCCGTCCATATACCACGTTGCTCAGGTAAAAAATATACCTCATAGCCAAGAGTGTACAGGTATTCACCAAACTGCCTCACACATGTCAGTCTGTGGGCACGGCTTTTGCCTGCCTCCCCTGCTCGGGGAGCTATCCAATCCTCTGCGAGTTTTTTGGTGATACAGACTTCCGTCAGATCATAATCGTTGTTGAATCTGCAAAAACGGGACATTACTTTCTCCTCGGATTGATATTTAAATCCAAGATTTCTTTTGAAAGATATGAAATTTTCTGCAAGTTCTTTAAATATGCCGCTCATTTCAGGTGCTTTATGCTCAGTCTTCATAACCGGATACCTCCAATGCACAGTTTCTGCATATTGCGAAGCAAAACGGCCGCATTCCGTTTCTGAACAGCCGAATTTCTACCAGTCTCTGCAATCCAATCCTTATAATGATAGTAGCCATCCCAGTGGTGGTGAATAGATCATTTTAAGGAGGATAATGTATGCAGTTGGATTACAAGGACATCATTATCAAACACTACGCGCTATCAATGTCCGGTAGCGAAATAGCTCGTCAGGCTGGTTTCAGCAAGTCTGGTGTTAATGACTTCTTGAGAGCATTCAAGAAGTGCGAAGATCTGAGCTATCCATTACCAGCAGGCATCACTAACTATGGTATTGCCCGGAAGGTGTATGGAGCTGTACCTGGATCAGGAGGACGAAATGAGAACATCGAGTTACCTGATTATGAAGATGCTGCCAAGCTTATGGCTACCCGTAAAAACATGACACTCATGTTTCTTTGGAACCGCTATAAGAAAAAGTGCGAAGAAGAAGGCGCTCGTTTCTATCAGTACAGTCAGTATTGTGAGCTCTACAACAAGTGGTGCGAAGAGAATTATGAGACCGCCCACTTTGATGCCATTATCGCACAAAAAATGGAAGTTGACTTTGCTGGTCAGACCTTCTCAATGACAGATCCTCTTACCGGCGAGATCATGGCCATCGTTGTATTTGTAGCCATCCTTCCTTATTCACAGTATATCTATGCAGAAGGAATGCTCTCAACGAAGGAACCACAGTGGATCGAGGTCAACAATCACGCACTGGATTACTTTGGTGGAGTTCCTGCTTTAGTAGTCTGTGACAACTGTAAACAGGCTGTTATCGTTAATCAGGACTGGATCGAGCCGGAACTGAACAAGGATTATGCTGACTGGGCTGACCACTATGGCACTGTTATTCTTCCTGCGAAGGTCCGTAATCCGAAATTCAAGAGTTCTGTAGAAAACGCAGTAGGCATTCTCGAGAAGGGCTTCTTCCACAAACTTGAAGAACGTCAGTATTTCTCACTGGAACAGTTTAATAAGGATCTCTGGAAGGAACTGGAGGCTCTGAATAAAGAGCCATTCAAGAAGAAGGAACACAACAGATACTACTATTGGGAAGAGGAACAAACGGAATTGATGCCGCTCCCCTCCATGCATTATGAGTACATGGAGAGAAAGACGGCAAAGGTATCAAGCGACTTCCACGTACGCTTTGACAATGCTTATTATAGCGTAGATAAAGCATTTCTGCACAAGAAAGTATCTATTAAGGCTTCTTCAACCGTAGTTCGTATTTATTCCCTTGCCGGAGAGTTTCTTTGTGAATGGCCCAGAGCTACTCGTAAGGGGCAGTGGTCAACCAATCCTGAACACCTGCCAGATCACTATAAAGGATTTACTCAGTGGAATGGTCCTTACTTTATTCAGAAAGCGCAACTCATTGGCAAGAATACAGAGACTGTTATCCGGACGATCCTCAAATCCAGACCATACGAAGTACAGACCTATCGTATGTGTCTGGGTATTCTGAACTTTACAAAGAAGTACAGCAATAAGACTCTGGAAGAGTGCTGTAAGCAGGCGGTTGCTCTGAATAAGCAGAAATATACCTTTATCAAGAATACGATAGCTGTTGTAGCAGATGATCTCGGAGAAGCAGGCTATCATCATCCCACATCGGCAAAGAAAGAACCGGTACGCGGAGGGTATGTAATGCCACCGGAAGCTTCCAGTATCGACACTCTTTTATCACGCAGCAAGGCTCTTGCTGATCAGATACGAGAGGGGGCCGATGAATAATGCTTACAGGAACTGTACTGATAAATGAACTCGTTGATGAACTGAACGAACTTAAGCTTTCAACTATGGCAGCTACATTGGATGATCTGTATCACAAACCCGGATTTCTGGAAATGGATCGGCTTACGCTTATTGCAGAACTGATCGGACCACAGTTTCAGGAAAAGGTCAGCACGACATTAAAGAATCGCTTAACAGCGGCACATCTGAAGGGCTCACCTGAAGAATTGTCAGACTGTGTGGACTCTGACAAGCGGGAGTATCTGCCTGCCGGTATAACAGAGGTTCTTTCCTCTTTTGACTTTATTGAAAGAGGCTACAATCTCTGTATTCTCGGAGAATCAGATGCCGGAAAGTCTTACCTTGCAAAAGCTATCGGCATAAAGGCCTGCAACCGATATAACGTCGGTTACTTTCACAGCGAGGAACTTTTGGAAAGCATGGTAGCTCTTAAAGAGCAGGATTACGATAAATATGCTCGCAAGATGAAGAAGTATCTCAAATGGGAACTGATCATCCTGGATGACTTCCTGCTTCACACAATCACTGACGAAAGAGAGATTAAAATCCTCTTTGAGCTTCTGGAGAAGCGGAACGAGCAGAGGAAAAGCACCATCGTATGCTCACAGCGTGATCCGGATAACTGGAAAGCGATGATCCTCAACGATGAGGTATCTGCCAATTCCATCATGAAGAGAGCTACAAAGCACTACACAGTTAAGATCAACACACGATAAGCGGTGGTCTTCTAACTAAAAAATAGGCGGCCGTTGACTTCGGAAAGCGGCCGTTCTAAAACAGAATGGTGACCGCTGAGCTCCGTAAAATGCAATTCACCTGGTGTTGTAGAAGGAAACGGAAGGAATACATCAAAAATGATGTATGGAACGGATAAGAATGCAGGTGTTATTCCAAAAGAAATTGCTGACAAATTAAGAGAAAAGCAATATAATAATTTTGACGAATTTAGAAATGATTTTTGGAAAGCTGTTGCAGAAACAGATTATGCAAATGAATTTTTAATAAATGGAGATCCTAAGAACTATTACCGAATGAAGAATGGAGGCGCACCACTTGTGGTATCTAAT
>OGZZ01002442.1_pt1 | contig 11980 bp, 15 predicted proteins | sample 1577021 | NCBI WGS metagenome assembly OGZZ01 (sample SAMEA3541526, study PRJEB24748) | human gut metagenome | biome: human gut; feature: human-associated habitat; material: faeces | place: China | collected 2012
GCAGTGAAGACAAAGACTAACAGTCAGTGGACGATAACAAGAATACTTGCGCAGATGGAAAAAGAAAGCATGGAGTATCGTATAAAAAATAAAAAGTAATAAATGAAATGTAACAAATGAAAATATAATGAACAATTAAGAACAACAGATAATAGTAAATAAAACAAATAGTAATAAAACAAATAGTAATTAAAGAAAAAAAGGCAGACAGGAAAGGAGAGAAATCATGAACAATATTATATATGTAACAACAGAAAGCTTTGAACAGGAGGTCCTTAAGTCTGACAAGCCAGTGCTTGTTGACTTCTTTGCAGAATGGTGCGGACCATGTAAGATGTTAGGTCCGGTGCTTGAGGAGGTGGCAACAGAACAGGATGCTGTAAAGATATGTAAGATAGATGTAGATAAACAGATGAGTCTTGCATTAAAATATAATGTGGCATCAATACCTACAATGCTTCTGTTTAAGAATGGCCAGGTATCAGCAACCAATATTGGCTATATAGGTAAAACACAGATTATGGAGTTTATAGCCCAATAAAACAGTTGCTTTAAAATACTATCCAAAATACTAGGGGTATTGTTTCTAAATTAATACGCATTTATTGTATAAAACTAAAAACAACTAAAAAATGTATTGAAATTAATTGACAGGGATGTTAATATACCCTTGCGAGAGATAGTTAAGAAATTAACATTTCGCTTTATATTTTTTGAGAGTTTTGTATACAATATACAAACTATTATACAAATTAACAGTTATTTTATTAAGGAGGAACCAATAATGGTAAATTTTGATCAGTGGAATGGTTTCAAAGGTAGACTTTGGAAAGAAGAGATCAATGTAAGAGATTTCGTTCAGAACAATTACAAGCCATATGATGGAGATGAAAGTTTCCTTGAAGGACCTACAGAAGCTACTAACAAGCTCTGGGGAAAGCTTCAGGAATTACAGAAGGAAGAAAGAGCTAAGGGCGGCGTACTTGATATGGAAACAAAAGTTGTTGCTGGTCTTACAGCTTATGGTCCTGGATATATAGATGAATCTATGAAGGAGCTTGAAAAGGTAGTTGGTCTTCAGACAGATAAGCCACTTAAGAGAGCATTTATGCCTTATGGTGGTATCAAGATGGCAGAAGAAGCATGCAAGAACTATGGTTATGAACCAGATCCAGAACTTCATAAGATCTTCACAGAATATCATAAGACACATAACCAGGGTGTATTCGATGCTTATACACCAGAGATAAGAAAGGCTCGTCACAGCCATATCATCACAGGTCTTCCAGATACTTATGGTCGTGGACGTATCGTAGGTGACTACAGAAGAGTTGCTCTTTACGGTATCGACTTCCTTATGGAAGAAAAGAAGAGAGATCACGCTAACTGTGGTTGTGGAACAATGACAGATGACGTTATCCGTTTAAGAGAAGAAATATCTGATCAGTACAAGGCACTTGCAGGTATGAAGAAGATGGCTGAAAGCTATGGTTATGATATCAGCAAGCCAGCTACTAACGCTAAGGAAGCTGTTCAGTGGTTATACTTTGGATATCTTGCAGCTATCAAGACACAGAATGGTGCTGCTATGTCTGTAGGTCGTGTATCTACATTCCTTGATATCTATATTCAGAGAGATCTTGAAGCTGGTACTCTTACAGAGAAGGAAGCTCAGGAGCTTATTGATCATTTCGTTATGAAGTGTAGAATGGTTAAGTTCGCAAGAATTACATCATACAACGAATTATTCTCAGGAGATCCTACATGGGCTACTCTTGAAGTTGGTGGTACAGGTATCGATGGACGTTCAATGGTTACAAAGAACGACTACAGATTCCTTCATACACTTGAGAACATGGGACCTTCACCAGAACCAAACCTTACAGTACTTTATTCTTCAAGACTTCCAGAAAACTTCAAGAAGTATGCTGCTAAGATTTCTGTTGATACATCTTCAATCCAGTATGAGAACGATGATGTTATGAAGGTAACATGGGGCGATGATTATTCAATCTGCTGCTGTGTATCTGCTACACAGACAGGTAAGGAAATGCAGTTCTTCGGAGCTAGAGCAAACCTTGCTAAGTGCTTACTTTACGCTATCAATGGTGGTGTAGATGTTAAGAACAGAGAACAGGTTGGTCCTGCTTACAAGCCAGTTACTTCAGAATATCTTGATTATGATGAAGTTGTTGATAAGTTCGATGCTATGATGGATTGGTTAGCTGATCTTTATGTTAATACACTTAACCTTATCCAGTATATGCATGATAAGTATTACTATGAAGCTGCTGAGATGGCTCTTATTGATACAGATGTTAAGAGAACATTTGCTACTGGTATCGCTGGATTCTCACACGTTGTAGATTCACTTTCAGCTATTAAGTATGCAAAGGTTAAGACAGTACGTGATGAGACAGGTATCGTTGTAGATTACGAAATCGAAGGCGACTTCCCTAAGTATGGTAACGATGATGACAGAGCTGATGATATCGCTGTATGGTTACTTAAGACATTCCTTGAGAAGATTAAGAAGAGACATACTTACAGAAATTCAGAGCCAACAACATCTATCCTTACAATTACTTCTAACGTAGTATATGGTAAGTACACAGGTGCTATGCCTGACGGACGTAAGGCTGGTACTCCACTTTCTCCTGGTGCTAACCCAAGTTATGGTGCAGAGCAGAATGGTCTTCTTGCTTCACTTAACTCACTTACAAAGCTTCCTTACGAGTGGGCATTAGATGGTATTTCTAATACACAGACAATGAACCCAGACGCTTTAGGACATAACGAAGAAGAAAGAATTAACAACCTTGTTAACGTTATGGATGGATACTTCGATCAGGGCGCTCATCACCTCAATGTTAACGTATTCGGTAAGGATAAGTTACTTGATGCTATGGAACACCCAGAAAAGCCAGAATATGCTAACTTTACAATCCGTGTATCTGGTTACGCTGTTAAGTTCATCGACCTTACAAAGGAACAGCAGATGGATGTTATTTCTAGAACATTCCACGACAGAATGTAATCAGTATGCTTGAAAACGCCAGAAATACAGTGTTTATGCGACTTTGAGATAATATCAAATTATCGTAACTTATCATAAAATGGTGTAAAATCTTATATGATTGGTGTAGTAAATGGTGTAAAATTGGTGTAGTAGATCAGAAAGAAAAGCATAGATATAATTAAATATTAAGACATATAAATAAGTCCATATGCTTGCATTATTGCAGGTATGTGGGCTTATTTTAGTGACTTAAAATACATAGCTGATAAAATCCTCACATAATACATTTAAAGCTGTATTTACTCCATATAAGCGATTTTAAACCCATATATAGCACGTAATAAGAAATGCGTATTTCATTAGGACATAAGAACACAGAAAGGAATTAAAACGATGAATCAGAAAGTTATTAAGCCGGGAATTGTAAGAAGAATGGTAGAAAGAATTGAAAGCAGCGGTCAGAGTGTATCACCAGAGATGGCAGATATGTGTATTACAGCATTTTTAGATACTGTAGCAGATATTTTATCTGAAGGTGATACAGCTATACTTAGAGGTTATATGACCATATATCCTAAGTATTGTAAGAGCAAGGAAGTAAAGAATGTTATGGATAAGTCAAGAGTAACTATTCCAGCACATTACAAAGCAGGGATAAAAGCAGGTAAGAAATTAAATGAAGCTTGCCAGAATCTAATAGAACAGGAGGTAAAAGATGGAGAAGATTAACAGGCACGATATGGTAAAGAAGATAGTTGATAATGTGTTAGAGGCATTATTTGATACTGTTATGGAAGAACTTGAAAATGGTAATATGATTAATTTTCAGAATTATTTTTCAATAAAGCCAGAGTTACGAAAGCCTAAGAAAGCAAGAAATGTTGTTACTGGTGAAGATATGATTATACCAGAGAGGTATCAGTTTAAGGTTAAGGGTGGGTTGTTATTAAAACAAGCTTGTGATTATTTTAATGACAAGAGTAAGAGTGATAATGATATATAATCGGCAGACATACACCGATTCAAAACAAATGTATGGATATTTCCCAACAGGCAGGAAGTAAAAGAAAGTCTGTATCAGAGTTCAGGAATATCTTGTGAGGTTATTTGAACCTATCATTAGTGCTATTCAGCATATTTTCCAATATGAAAATAGAATATTATAGGTCTGCTGCCAAATAGCAGTTTATTAAGACGCGTTTTGATTAGGTGCTTTCTTGACCTCTGATTTATCAAAAAGGAGAAAAAGGAATTATGGCTTATATAAAGGTCAAAGATAGAAGAAGATTAGAACGAAAAGAGTTTAGAGATTACATAAAATTATCGGATGATAAAGTGCTTGATACAAAAAAGAATAACATAGGTTTGCTTGGCGATGATGAAATATTCGTGCAGTTGGAAGATACAGAACATTACTGGATTTCAAATTATGGCAGACTTACGAACAATATGAGGAAAGATAAGACATTCTTCTTTCATAAGATGGATAGTGGTAATCCAGAAAGAAGTGTGCATTGGACGATTGTAACATATGATATTGATGGATCAGCAATACATGAAGAAACAAAACCGGAGATACTTGTAGCAAAATATTTCTTAATCAAGTCGGCAGGATGTAGTAAAATATGGCACATAGACGAGAATATGAATAACAACTATTATAAGAATCTGATTTATGTATCTGCGGAAGAGTATGAATTGTTGAGAAAGCACGTTAAAACAGTTGCGGAGCTTGGAAGAGAACAGGAATATTATGATTATAATACTGTAAAGGGCAATCCAGCTTATTCTATATGGACTGGTATTTATGCAAGGTGTAATGGTGATAGTTCGTTGTATGTGAATCAATGCTACGATGATGCTTATATGTGTGACGAGTGGAAAAATAGCAGAGATGCTTTTGCTGAATGGTATTCTGCTAATTATTATGAGTGTGGTGGTGAACGCATGGCAGTTGATAAGGACTTATTATGTCGAGGTAATAAAGAGTATTCACCAGATAAGTGTTGCATATTACCTGAGACTATAAATTCTGCCTTGGCAAGTGCTACAAAGCGGAGAAGTCGTTATAAATCAGCAAAGGTTTATGCTATCGGTGTCGATTATGATAAAGCAAGAGATAAGTTCTTTGCAAGAATTACACCATTTGGACATGACAAACAAGTTAAGCTGCATTACTGGAATACAGAGGAAGAAGCATTTCAAGAATATAAGTTATTCAAGGAATCAGAGATTAGAACATTGGCATTAAGATATAGGGATAAGATACCAGACAAGCTATTTGATGCATTGATTAAATATGAGGTGCGTCCTTATAGTCCGTATGAGGATTGACGTTTCCAAAGAGGAAAACGTTATAAAACTGAATTAAACCAATAGTTTAATGACAGATAATGCTTATAGGCATAAAATTAAATATAATTTAGAGGTACTATCAGATAAAATTACTGGAAGAAACATTGAAATAATGCTAAAATATGCTTGTGTATCGGGATGGAAGATGTATAAGGAGGAGCAATGTGAAGCCTATATATTTATCAATCCAACAAGAAGCAACAGGAAACAGAATCAAAGAACTTTTATTGAATAATGGATATACAGTAAAAGATATTCAAGAAGTTATGGGATTTGAAAATCCACAGGCAGTCTATAAATGGCTTTCTGGTAAATCATTACCGAACTTGGATAATCTGCTGATTCTAAGCAAAGTGTTACATACCAGTATAGAAGATATCCTCGTCATTGACGGGGATATTACTATTTTGAGGGAAGGTGATACACAATGGATAATGTATGGAATAAAACAGATTTTTGGTACGAAAGAAAAAGACCGTGGAAGATACCTGGTCTGGTGTTGCGGAATATAAAATACAGCTTTCAGAGAGTGACAAAAGGCTATTGTGATAAGGATTTATGGAATATTGATTATTGGTTTATGAATCTTATGCCAGATATGCTGCAACAATTCAAAGATACAAAACATGGAAGTCCAAGTTGTTTGGGGACAGAGTACATGGATGAACATGGGATTTCTTGCAATGATGAATGTCATGCAGAGTGGGATAAGATTCTGGATGATATGATATTCTTGTTTAGAGAAATGAACGAAGAAACGTGCCAGAAGAAAAATCTATATCAGAAAGAGTATGAGGATGTATTACGAGAGTTTGAAGCAAAATATGGAATCTTTGGAGAAAAACTCGAAGAAGGAAAGAAAAACAAACTTGGTAGAGTTTTACATTTCCCTAGTGAAATACCAGAGTATAAGGATATTGAGGAAAAATATTATGCGGAAGAAAAAGCATTGAAACAGTACAGGGAAGATTGCAAAAATGAGGCATTGGAATTATTTTCTAAATGGTTCTATTCGTTGTGGGATTAGAGATTGTGGCATATTGGATATTAGATTATCTGATATGCCTTATTTTTTTACGATTTTTGAGTTTAGTGTGATATAATTATTACAAGTAGAAGTAATGTGAATATTTAATAATGGGGGTATGCTTATGTATGATGGTGGTAATCACTTTCCACATGATGGCAAGCAAGGAAGATGTGGCTGCGGTGAAGGATATAGTTGGAATGATAATGATTATGGTCGGCATAGTGGCGGTTCATCTGGTGGTGGCGGTAATGGTATAAAAATATTTTTGATTGCAGTTGTCGTGTGCAGCATTATTGGTGCATTTAATGAATTGCTTGGGGCGTTGATACTTATAATTGTTGGATTCCTTTTAATTATGAGTAGATGAAATTAAGATTGTTGATTATTGATCGAGGTATAATATATGATAATTTTTAATAAATTAGGGCAGCTTTTAAAAACACGAAATATGACATGGAAAGACTTATGTAATGCAGGTTTGTCTCAGAATATGCCAACAAGATTTTCAAAAAACGAAAATATAAGTTCTGATACAATAAATAAAGTGTGTGAATATCTTTGTGTTCAACCATTTGAAATTATGGAATGGATTCCAGATGCGGAATGGAATGCAAAAGAAATTGAGAAACAAGCAATAGAGGCTCAAATAGCAGAACTTCAGGCGAAATTAAAAAATATGTAGTGGAGTTGGATATGTATTTAAGTAATATTTTTATGATACCCCAGTATATGCCAGGTACTTAAATTTCTGTGGTTTAAATGTACCCCTCCCATATGCGTTATCGTATACTATATCGTTAGTTAAAGATGTAAAAGATATAATCTCATAAAATAGGGCATTGTGACTATATATGATAGAGATAAGTGTGTGTAATGAAGCGATATTTGTAAGATAAGGGAGTATCGAGATATGTTATCAATATCATATGATATATGCATGGGGATGCTGCTTTATATAATTATATGATAAATGCCATTATTGCTAGGTAAATAGTGGCATTTTTGAGGATTTATAGGAATAAAATGTTATCGTGTATAAATATAGTTTGATAATCAAACTAATATATATATAATTTATATCTGCTGCCATATTTAATGGTTGGTCTGAATCAGAGGGAATGTATCTAAAATCTATATCAAAAATAAAAGGACTACTATTCAGCAGTCCCATTATTATCTACTTTATTCAAATAATCTTTTAATACCATATTTATATACTGACTGAATGACCTATCATCACTCTCTGCCAGTTGCTTAATTCTTTCAATTACATCTTCATCAAGGGTAATACTTACTTTATTTTTTAATGGCTTCATTCAATCACCTACCTTAGTAATTAATATACCACCATATACTACTTATTATTGAAAAGTAGGATAAAGTATGATAAAGTAGTATTAATGTAAATAAGACACGTGTTTACAAAAGAAAGGGTGGTAGAATATGAAAAAAACATTAATTTTGATGTTAACTATTTGTTGCATTGTATTTACAGGGTGTGAAAATAATACTGGTAAATCAAATGAAATAGAAAACAGTAGAACGGATATTCAAAATTTTAATATTGTAGAAGAAGCAGATAATATGAATCCCGAAGATTATAGTGATTTTATAAAAAAGTGTGCAATTTATTATTCAAATTATGTAAATGTTTCAGATTACTCTAATATAACATATTCAATTAGAAGAAATGCTACTGATGATGAAGATAGTTACTTACAAAGAGAATTTAATGAGATATATAGAATAATTGATGAACAATCAGAAATCATATCTTATCCCAAAGAAATATATGATAGATTAGTAAAAACATATGGTGATAATTTAAAAACAGAATATGAAGATTACTATAAAGATAAATATGATTCGTTATCAGAATATATTGTTAATGAATATAAATTTAGTTCTATAGATAGCTTTAATGAATATGTTGGAAAAGAAGCTGAGGATTATTTAAAACAAGAAATGATCATATATATTATTGCATATAAAAATGGTATAGACGTAAGTAAAAATGAAATTATAGATTATGCAGAGGATTTAGCAAAATATTATGAATACGATAGTGTTGAAGAGATGGAATTAAAATGTGGAAAAGCTATTTATGAAGAGATGGGATATCAGATATTACAAGATAAAGTAATGAATTATCTTATAAATATTTCAACGAATATATAAAACTTACGATGAGGAGGGATTAATTATGGCAATGATACAATGTTCAAATTGCGGTGCGGATATTTCAGACAAGGCAAAAGAATGCCCTTATTGTGGAATGAAGTTTAAAAGAAGTAACAAGAAAATAGTACTTATAGTTGTGGTAGCTTTAGTTATAGCATTAGCAATTATCGGTGTGTTGGTAGGTATAAATATTAAGAAAAAGAATGAAAGAAAAGTATATGTACAGCACTATAATGAATGTGTTCAAAGTTTTAATGATATAAAGAAAAGTGCAGAAAATGGAATTAAATTAGGAGATAAATTGGTTTCATTAACAGGTAGTGTATGGTCAGATGCTATATTTAAGCAACCATCACTTGATACAATTAAGTATACTTTTAAAGATGATGAATGGCAGTCATATAGTCAGGCTTTAAATAATATGTATGCGGATGAAACAGTAAAATCCACGGTTACATCATTAACAAATATAAAAAATGAAGTTAATCAAAAATTTAATGATATTAAAGATGTTCCAGACGAATTAAAGGATACTTATATATCAGCACAGGTATTTGTATCTGCTTTTAATGATAGAGCGGATTTTAGTGCAAAGGCTTCTGGGTCGTTAAATACATATACTACAACATATCAGACAAAAAAATCAGCATATACACAAGCATTATCTAAGTTTACAGCTAATATACCTAAAGAGATAGAGGAGTAGCTTATGAAAAAGTATATATGTAAAAATTGTGGATACAGAGTAAAAAATAATGTAAGGTATTGTCCAGAATGTGGTGCAGAAATACAGGAATATAAAAATGTTGGTTTTAAAAGCAATAAAATATTAGATAAAATTAAAACTATAAAGAAACGATATATTTTATGTTCGTTTATTGTTGTAATAGCAGTTATTGTTTTTGTAGTTATATATAACAATAAATATAATACATTTATCCGTAATTATAAGAATGATAATACAGATGCTATTAGGTCAAACTATGATAATTATAGTGATAAGGATATTGATAAAGTATATGATTATTTATCACGACAGGCAGTTAAAATAAAAGATAATTATGTGAATGAAAAAACAACATATGAAGATACTAAAAGCCAACTTAATAAAATTGGTATCAGTTGCAAGACGGGTAAGACGTTGACAGATTATATTAATTGTGTTAATGAGGTAGAAAAGTTACATAATTCAAGAGAAGCATTTAAGATTGCAGAAGATTTTTATTCAAAAAATAATTATGAAAAAGCTATTGAAAATTATAAAAAGGTTATTGATAGTGATGGTAATTATTCAGAATCTCAAGCAAAGATAGAAGCATTAACACCTAATGTTGCACAGAATTTTTATGATAAGGCTAAAAATGCTTATGATAAAGAAGATTATTCATCAGCACTTAATTGTATAGATACTGCTATAAAGTATTCTGATAAATCAAATTATGAAGAAATGAAACAAATGTGTGTAGATGCTAATGAAAAAGCTATTGCAGATAAAGCTGAAGCGGATAGACAGAAAAAATTGCTTGTGTCTGGTAAGGAAATATCAACAGCAAAGTTTGATATAGAGTATCAAGGTGCTGCGTTTGATACAAGAGTACTTCCAGAAAAAACATCTGGTGCTTATTCATATAAGGAATGTCCTAATGATTCAATTTTTATAGATATGAGATTTTATATTACAAATAAAAGTGATTATAATGCTAATATAGATTTAGTGAAAAATTTTAAAGCTACTTATGGATCTAAGAATTATAACAGTTGTTCACAGTGGTATTGCGAAATTGGAAGTACATCTTTACGTAATATATATAGTAGTATTAATATTGAACCTTTGAAAAAGGTTGTATATCATTTAGTAGTGACTTTACCATATGAGGCAATTAATACAGATGAAAGTATTAATATTACTTTTAAGTTGGATGGGCAGGAACAATTACTTGAATTTAGGTGATGAATATATAAGATAAGCTTTAAAAATTAAGTCACTGTATAGAATAACCAACTATATGCTATTACAGAATATAACATACATATATTAGTTTTTACTACCCCGACACTCCATATTATAATATTAAATAGATACATAAACAGCATAAAATAAGAGTGGTGCCCTGACTTAATTCAAAACGAAACTCCTGTACGCTTTTTGTACGGTACTCAGAAAAATGTTCGTTCTGATAGGGCAGAATCTTCATGGCACAGTAACTGATGTTAATCAGATTGACTAGCATTTCAATCCCTTTGCAGCTTCGCACCATATAGTTACAAAAAGACCAGAACGTTTTCTGTTCATAGTAGCTTGTTTCAATATTCCAGCGTAACGAATATAGCAACAGTGGAATGTATTTCATACGGTCACTTCCGGTCTGGTTCAATGGTGCTTTTTCCTGCCATGCACAGAAAATCTGCAGATCTTCCGGGAAAATGGTACTGAAAAACAGTCGTTTTGTACCATGTTCTTTTTCTGTGGCAGTGACATAGGCAAGGACTTCCCTATTGCCAAAGATCTTAGCGAGAACCCGGCGGACACCGGTATAATAATCACCGATCTTTTCATTGGAAAACGTAAAATCTGTTTCAACAGAAAGGCGTTTGCCATGTTTGGCAGGACGTCCCCGACGACCGGTCTGTGCAGGTGCAGGATCATACATGACAGAATCAATCCTTGCATTGCCAATCAGATCCAGATTCGGATATTCATCAACGATGGATACCAGGTTCTGTTTTGTATACCAGCTGTCACAAAGGATGATGACATGATCTTTGCTGTAAAATTCAGGCATAACCTGCCGGATCATGGAGGCTGCCAGTTCCAGTTTAGATTCTTTTTTCTGCCACATACGATAGCCAAGAGGAACGGAAAGATAAGATACTTTATCCCTATTCCAGACAGGTACGCAGAGCATGACACTCACAAAGCAGTGTCCATTCAGATAGTTGGAACCGTTGTGTGCAGCATGGTCAAACAGTTTTGAAACATTTTCAAATTTTGTGCCAAATTTAGATACCATCGTATCATCCACACACAGAAACACAGGCTGCGTCTGCAATGAATCCGGTATCAGCTTCAAAGTAATCCTGACAGTGGTATTCATAAATCTGGAATAATCAACCTTTGCATAGGAACATGCATAATAAAATACATTCAGTGATTTCTCCGTTATTCCGGATAAAAAATGCTGATACAGAAACCGGATGGAATGTGCAGATTCTAAGGTCAGTATGGATAATATCAGCAGAAATAAGGTATCTGCTGTCGGGACAGAAAAAGTTTCAAAATAAATCAAAAAATATTGATGAAGTCTACCAATCAGTGTTTTTTCGTTGTATAATGTTTTTATCGTACAGGGTCACTTTCCTTTGTAATGTTTTGGGTCAAATTCATTATACATCAG
>OGZZ01002454.1_pt1 | contig 11930 bp, 15 predicted proteins | sample 1577021 | NCBI WGS metagenome assembly OGZZ01 (sample SAMEA3541526, study PRJEB24748) | human gut metagenome | biome: human gut; feature: human-associated habitat; material: faeces | place: China | collected 2012
AATTGGTGCATAGGATGGCATCACCAGAGAGTAGAGTGGCAGAAAGTCAGTAGATATAAAGTTATAGATAGATTTATTTATGAACCGTGAGGTGGATTTATGGGAATCTCTTTTTCAAATATAGGAACAGTTGGAAGGGAACAGTTAATTACTTCTGGTAGTAATGGAGAACCAAACTGGTCTTATATTCCATCGAAAGGAAAAAGTACAAAAAAAGTGAATAACAGAACCTATCAGTTTGCAGACGAAAAAACCAAAAAGCAGATTGCTTATATGAGTGGTTATTACCTTCAGACAGTGCCGCAGAGTGTCAAGGCAGCATGGCAGGAAACATTGGAAGAAACTGGTTTTAATCCATTTCAGACGGATGTAACCAGTATATTAACGCAGCTATCGGTAGAGCAGGATTTTCTGACAGGTGGTGATGACAATATTTTTGGTGAAACGAAAGAAAGTTGTTTAGCAGCTATCGACAAAGTATTGGAGAGAATAGAAAATCCGTTGGCAGCAGTTACAGAGGAAAGGGCAGCATATCTGCAGCAGGAAAAAGAATTTTATACCGTACTGGCATCTAAAATAAGAGAATAAAATGCCGGGAGGAATTTAAAAAATGATTGGAAGTATAGGAGCGGAGAGCCGTTATTCAACAGGTTATAACAACCTAAAACCAAATCGGAACCAGAATAAGTGGGCTGACACTTTGGCTCAGACGGTGGATAAGGAGGATATTAGCAGTAGAGCGGATATCAATCGTGCTAAGAAAAGTACAGTGATGGATTCTTATCTGGCACTGTCAGGAAAAACGATAAATACTTTGAAACAGGAATATTCAGAGTACGAATCCGAAAATTATAGAATCGTACCCGATAATGAAGCTGAATGTTTTGATATATACAATAAAGACGGGGAGCGTTTGGGGGCATTTTCCTATTCTGATATAAAAATAAGACAGGATGAAACAACAGGAAAGCAGTTTTTGATTTCTGAGCATGGAACGATGAGTTACGATGCCCTGGTATTAGATGATGAATTAAAAGATGCATTGCAGAATGTAATGGATAAAGATTCGCTGGATGTGGAGACTTTGCAGGGATTTACATTAAATACACATTCAGATACCGGCATCCAGTATTTAGTAAAAGACGGTGAGGAAGGCAGAGGTGGCAAGGTTCTTCTGCAAAATGAAGCGGATCGGAAGAGGTATGAAGAATTAGCGGAGATGTATTTTGACAAATACCCTAATTTAATTGAGAGTCGGGAAGAAGGTTTTATCTGGGCTGATTTAGAGATTAGAGGAATGGCAAAACGGACAGATCAGGGAATTATATCCATAGGAGCTGATGGAATGTCATACAGTGACAATGAAAATTATAAAAACAATTGGAGTGTCCGGTTTTCTGGTTCTATGTATGAAAAGCTGTATGAATGGCTTCAGAATAACAAGGATAGCATGGAGGAAATCCATAAATTTTCTACATGGCAAAAGGTTTTTGACGAAATTGGTGGAACGTATGAAAGAGTCTGGTCGAAAGAAGAACTGGATCAGGGATATTTGAATAATTGAAAGAGGTGACAATATGAAAATATTTAATTACATGAATAATACGAATTCAATAATGGAAAAAAATACTGATAAAGTACAGAAAGGAAATAGTCAGACAAACGAAAAACATACAGTGGGGCAATCAGTGAAGCTTTCGATTTCTAATGAGGGATTGGAGTATTATCGTAATCGTATACAGCAGAGTGGACAGGAAAAATATGATGATGTGGTTCAAAGAAAGGAACTGTTAGCGAGTAAAAAAATCAGTGATATTGATTATAGTTATGAAATTCAAAAGAAGGCAGCACAGCAGAATCAAAATGTTGATACAGGAAAAAGTGCCTTAAATATTACTGACAAGGCAAATAATTATGTTAAAGCATACGCAGAATTATATGATGAAATTGTGAAGGGCTATGAAAATGGAACCAGAGAAATATATGTAGCTGATGAAAATGGACCTCGTAAGCTTACAAAGGATGAAGAGTTAAGCAATTTAGATGCTGCATATAAAAAAACAGTGGATGACTTTGTGACAATGGAGACAACCAATCAGCATGCCCGTGGAATTATTGGTGAAGAAATGAATAAAATTTCAAAAATTACCACAAGGTCAACTTTGGCATCGGCTTACATTGAGGAGCAAAAAACCAGGGGAAAGGACGAAATCCCAGAAAATTTAACTGAGAAAATGTATGGTGCAATCACATCATTTAAGGAAAAATATACAATGATTCATCATAATCAAAATCAGTTATCGCAGTTATTGATGAGTGTTAAAATTTAAAGGCTAAAGATTAATGCTTTGGAAGAAGATAAGTTTACATTGATGGAAATTAAATACTCAAGCCATTCGATATGATTATGACAAACACAAATGTTAATAATGCCTGATTGTAATTTATTGACGATTAATATTTGAGAAAACGTTTCAAAACTGTTTGACCATGCTGCACAAAACAGTTCTAACTATCTGAATGGACGCTGTTTTGTAAGTATCATGCTTTGCGTACCTGTGTGGAATCAGGATAAGATCTCTTATCTTTCCGTTCCGCTTGGATACCGTATGTGGAAGAAAAAAGAATCCAAACTGGAACTTGCTGCCACCATGATCCGTAAAGTCATGCCTGAATTTCAAAGCAGGGAACATGTCATTATTCTCTGTGACAGCTGGTATACGAAACAAAATCTGGTCTGTATTGTCAATGAATATCCGAACCTGGATCTTATTGGTAATGCAAGGATTGATTCTGTTATGTATGACCTTGCTCCTGCACATACCGGCCGCAGGGGGCGTCCGGCTAAACATGGAAAACAGCTTTCTGTTGAGACTGATTTTACCTTTTCCGGTGAAAAAATCGGTGATTACTATACCGGTGTCCGCCGTGTCTTTACCAGGATCTTTGGCAATCAGGAAGTTCTGGCTTATGTCACAGCCACAGAAAAAGAGCATGGTAAAAAACGCCTGTTTTCAGTATGATTTTTCCAGAAGAACTGCAGATTTTCTGTGCATGGCAGGAAAAAGCACCATTGAATCAGACCGGCAGTGACTGGATGAAATATATCCCACTGTTTCTGTACTCATTTCGCTGGAATATTGAGACAAGCTACTATGAGCAGAAAACATTCTGGTCTTTTTGCAGCTATATGGTGCGGAGCTGCAAAGGGATTGAAATGCTGATCAATCTGATCAATATCAGCTATTGTGCCATGAAACTTTTGCCGTATCAGGATAAAACTTTTTCTGAATATCGCACAAAGAGTGTACAGGAATTTCGTTTTGAATTAAGCCAGGGTATTCGCAGACAGATATTTTTTGCCACTTTCGTCAAAAATGTCGAAACAAACATAAAAACAAATGCTGTGAAAAAGGCTTTAAATCGGTTGATTCATCAACAAGTCTACCATTTATAAAGTTGTAAACTGGTGATTAAAAATTGATGAAAGAAATTGTAGCCATATTATTTTGAAATATTATTATGGAGGTATTTACGATGAAGAAAATTATATCTTATTTTTTGAGTGGAATCGTATTATGCACAGCTCTTCTTGTAACTCCTGTATCGGCAGCAGAAGTTGCACCGGCAGAAGAAACAATAACTATAAATTCTACTGTATCAGTGAGGGCTACAAATTATTGGACTAAGACAACAACAAAATTAAATTCTGTATATGGGACAGCATCAAATATTTCAACTGTTTCATCAGGGGCTGTAAGTGGATCAAATCCTCAGATTTTAAAAATAGAGGTGTATAGTAGGGTTAGTTCAGGAAGTGATTCGTTTTATTTATATGTAGAAGATGGCAATGGAAATGTTAATTATACAACAGTAAGTAAGAGTGGAACAATAACAATTAATGATTTTAATGGTTTTGATCCGTCTGGCAAGTGGAAAATATGGATTGTTACAAAAGGAACAGTTTCAACATCCACTGAAACAATAAAAGTATATTATACATATTAAAAATGTAATGTGGCTACAATTTTGTATTATAGGAGAGAGTGAAATATGAATGTAAATATTAACAATAAAAATTTATTTTCGCAAAGTTTGCTAATAAACAAATTCTTCTTTCAGAAAAATTCTTCACACAAGCAGACTGGGATTTCGACCGTAGATTCTGGGTGTCAATATAGAAATAACAATTATTACTATAATAAAGATGGTGTACCTTTTTTATCAAAGGAACAGGCAGACCGTTGTATCAATGGTAAGGATTGGAAAAAGATAGTGTCTGTATCGGATAAGGTGAAGTCGGATTTAGAAAAGGTTGTAAAGCAGGATTTTATCAGTAGCAATGGTGCATATATACCAGAAGAAAGCAAGAGACATGATGTAATCAAACAGTATTTGAATACGATTCCTTCTGAACAGCGAAATTCCGCTTCGTGGACATTGAGCAGAATGGCTGGAGATTATGCTTCAAGAATGGAGACACTGGTAAAGAAAAATAATCCTGGATGGAAGCCGGGAGATGCATTTGATACAAGTATTTTAGATCAGATGGATGATACTCTTGGTGGATTAGATTTTAAAGTATAGATGCAGGTGGTCTAAAAGGAAATCAATATTCAAGGTGATAAATCTGCATAGCATGGATTGAGAATAAGAAAGAATTCGAGGGAAAAAACTTGCCAGAATAAAGACATCATCAGTAAATGTCTCAATTATTAGTATGTCAGGTGTAGATTCATCTGTTATATTGGTAAATTTGACTAATGATACGAAAATTGCTAACAAAGCTATAGTTACAGGTATTTCATCTTCTGGAACACAGTCTCCTAGTCAGGGGAATGTGCATCATATGATTATGCCTGCAAGTAATGGTAATTGGTATACTTCAACGGTTTCCAGTGCAAGTAGTGGGCACTATAACATTGATATTGATGATGGTATACCTGTTAAGCAGAAAGGTATTAGTCAAAGTATATTTGAAGCTAGCGTGTGATCAATATTATATTGATTCTGAGAGAAATCCAACAGGTGGCATAGTTGGAAGGACTCCGAATAATGAAAGGAGATATGTTAATATGGCAGTTACAGGAATAGGAACTTATGCGTCATATACGAATAGTTATGGCAATACACAAAATGCTGGAAACAAAACGGGCAGGACATATAAGAATGCCCATGAATATAAGAACTATTTAACACAAAAATACGATTGTTTACGAAGCAGGGATTATTCCGTAAATATAAACAGTTCTCTTTTGTCAAAGGCTATGGGAGATGAAAAGACAAAACAATGGTTGGAGTATAATCTATCTTTAATACCGGAAAGTATCGAAAAATTGAAAGCTGCTCAAAGTGCTCGTGGCTGTAAGGTACTGAGTGTAACGGATACAATAAATGGATATGATAGCATAACAGAAGAAGTACTGGTAACAGATGAGGTTGATCCGGGAACAGAAAAAGCAAGGAAAGAACTTGAAGAAAGACTCGAGAAAAGGAAAGAGGAAAAGAGAGCAGAGGAAAAGAAAAGAAGTTCAAAAGATTTAGTGTCCGATTCAGATAATGAACTAAGAATATATAGTTTTGATCAAAAGATATAGTGATGCAATTAGCATTTCTATATAAAAAAGCAAGGAAGGAGGGAAACATAATGAAGCTTGGAAAGAAGAATGCAATGGAAACGGGTACATTTATGGCATATGCTTGTTCATGCAATTGCTGGTGTGCTTGTACTTGTAACAACTGCCAGAGTATTGGAAGTGCAAATGGAAAACAGGTAGCATCTAATACTCAGACTTCAACTACGCAAGTTAAAAGCAAAGGTTCTTTATTGTTACTTGCTTATAACATGAATTATTTCAACAAGGTAGGGCTTTACTGTGTTCAGTAAAGCCCTGTTGCACTATTTACGCAAGGAGAAGTATATATGACTAAATCAAAACCTAATATACATATTTTAGAACTATACAACAGGTATTATATGTATGATGCTGGAACAAACGCTATATTTTCTATTACAAAAGAAATGTGTAGGTTTCTTATGGCTATTTTGAATAGTAATGGAGAAATCGAAGTTGGTGATGAATTAAAAGAAGAAATTGAATATTTAAAAGAATCAGGCTGCCTGAAACCGGTTGATGAAAAAATAGTCGTTGAACATGGGGAAATATCTTTATTGGAAAGTTTATATGAAAATAATTTAAATACCATTATTTTGCAGGTTACACAAAACTGCAACTTGAGATGTCAATATTGTGTTTATTCAGGAAGTTATATAAACAGGGTACATAACAATAAGAGAATGTCAGTCGAAGTTGCTAAGCAGGCTATTGATTTTTTGGTAAAACATTCAGAAAATAGCAAAGAAATATCCATTGGATTTTATGGTGGAGAGCCGTTGCTGGAAGTTCCACTGATAAGAGAAGTGGTAGATTATGCAGAGGGGGTGTTTAGTGGGAAAAAACTTCTCTTTAATATGACGACAAATGCCACTTTATTAAATATCGAAACGGCAAAGTATCTTTATGAGAAAAAATTTAATGTTACAATAAGTTTAGACGGACCAAAAGCAACACATGACAGTAATCGTATATTCGCTAACAGCAATAAAGGGACATTTGATGCGGTAATGCAGAATTTGGAATTGATAAGGAAAGAATTACCGGGATTTATAAAAAATATAGGATTTAATGCTGTGATAGATTTAAAGCAAAATGTGGCTTGCTCAAGTGAATTTTTTTTGAATTATGAAACTGTTAAGGGAATAAATGTGGCTTCAAATTATATAAATCCGATTAGCAAGAAGGATGAAGAGCCGATTAATCCTGAACTAATAGCCATATCATATTATGAAATATTTAAAACATATTTATATGCTTGCAATAAGGAAATTTTTTCGAATTATAAGCCTACTTTATATAGTAGCGAAGTAGCATCGTTGAAGCAAATTGTTAAAGATAGATTTGTCGGATTGCAAACATATCAGGGGAAAATCAGTCCGGGAGGACAATGTCTGCCAGGTATACAGCGTTTCTTTGTTACAGTGGATGGAAAATTTTTCCCATGTGAAAGAGTAGATGAGGAATCAAGTGAATTATGTATAGGTGATCTAAAAAATGGATTTGATTTAGAAAATGCGAAAAAAATTTTGAATGTGGCGAAGATAACGGAAAAAGAATGCAGGGAATGTTGGTGCTACAAAATGTGTTCTCAATGTGTGGCAAAAGCTGGCGAGAATGGAAAGATAGAAGCTGCCAATCGTTTGAAATGGTGCAAACAATCGAGAGAAAATGCAGAAGAATACATAAAAAATTATATTGTCCTAAAAAATTTTGGCTGTAAATTTGAGGAAGGAGAAGCATAAGAGATGAATGTTGTTATTTATCCATATTCGATTGAACATAGCTATATTAAAGAGTATAAAAAATTATTTAGATACAATATTATCTATTTTATGTGTTATGGTAATATTTTACCGATAAATCATCAAAATGATAATGATGATTACTGTACTTTTACTGATTTGGTGGACGGAAAAATTAGTTTTGATGATTTTGACACTTTTTGCATTATTGACAAAGTTCCAGATGAAAATGAACTATATAAAATAGTGGAATTTGTATGTTCTAATGGAAAAAATATCATATGCGTAGAAGAAGAATATCTTGATCAGATTGAAAAAATTTGCAAGAGGTACAATGTGAAATTGTTGCAATGCAATTATGAAACAATAGAAATACCTGAAAAAAAATGGAACTATGATTCAGAGATAATAGGGATTGATATACCGGTTGTTGCAGTAATGGGAATTGGTCAGAATGTGCAAAAATTTGATTTACAACTGTATCTTAGAAGTAGATTTATTGACAAGGGCTATAAAGTAAGTCAGATAGGGACGAAAAAAATAAGTGGACTGTTTGGTTTACATCCATTGCCAGACTTTTTATTTAATACACAATATTCAGATGTTGATAAAGTGTATGCGTTTAACAGAGTTATGAAGGATGTTTCTATGCAGGAAAAGCCAGATGTTATTCTGTTAGGAATTCCAGACTCATTACTTCCATTAAATAATAAGCATCGTTTTAGCTTTGGATTGTATGCGTATGAAATATTTAATGCGGTTCAACCAGATTTTGTCATAACATCGCTGATGGCTAATGATGGATATAATGATGAATTTTATTCTGAAATTTCAAAAATGGCAAAGTATAAATATAATGTGAATATAGATGCTTATTTTGTTTCACAATTTTGTCCGTTGTCTAATTCAATCTGGTCAGAAAAATTGAGTTATGTATATTTGCCGCGGATGGAACTTCCTAAAACAGAGTATAAGGTTTATACAACCAGCGACTTAAATAATGATATTTTATTCAAACAGGCAGAAAAAAAGTTATTATTATATGGAAAATATGAACAGTATTAAAGGAGAAAGTGATGGAAAAGGAAGCAATAGAAAAATGGATTGAAGAATATGTTGAAAATACAATCCATATCACAGTGGATAAAAAAATCAGTTTGCTTGATCCGAGAAATGGAATGTTACCAAGAGATTTATTACAGCTTTATTTTGCTGTTGAGAGTTATTTTGGAATAAAATTTGAAGAACGAAATGTCATAGATGAAAGATTTGATTATTTATGCAATATGGTTGATGCAATACAGGAAAAATTAAAAAAGATTAGAACTGAGATAAATACCTATGAATAAATTAAAGATTGCAGTATTGGATAATGGTGCAGATGAAAAAATACTTGCATTATGTGGGCTGCCCGATATAATTCAGCAGAACAAAGGAAATATCGGTGATGAGGAGGATTTGTTTCTGCATGGGACAAATTGTGCCATGATCATAGGGCTTAATTGTGCCGACGCAGAATTATACAGTTATAAACTGCTTGATAATACAGGAAAAGGAAATGTGGATGATCTGAAATCAGCGTTTGACTGGTGTCTGATGAACAATATAAGACTTGTCAATCTGAGTTTTGGAACTACACATTTTAAGGACAAAGGAATAATTCGGCAGTTGGTAAATCAATATGCCAATAAGGGACTTATCATAATTGCGGCAACTGCTAACAGTGGGTATACGGCTTTCCCGGCATCCTTTTCAAATGTTATCGGAGTAAAAGCAAAAGATACATTTAACATTGATGCGGAAGGTTTGCGGGATAAAGGTGTGGATTTTGCAGCTCCATCGGAACACAAAATCTGGTTTGGAGGAAACGATATAACGCTTCAGAAAAGTAACAGCTATGCGGCACCTTATGTAACAGCAATGGCTGGAAGGTTAATGATGGAACAGTCATGGATCAATAATGTATGGCAGATTAAGAAGCATTTATACCAGAAATTCAGGGGAAAATGTGTACAATATATTCCGGATTGGATAGAAAAAGGATGGATTGCCGGAAAGGTATTAAAGAGTAAGGCAGAGGTTTATTTTGAGGTAGCTGCAAAGGAAGAAGCAGACACTGTAATTTTGTATGATAAAAATGAGTTTAATGAATACAGGGAGAAGCACATTGTGTATCTTGGCAATGAAATAGCAGAGCAGCCGGATACACAGTGCTTTTTCTGGAGCAGAAGAAACAGAAAAGAACAGATCTTATGTTCAAGGATAAAGAAGGAGAGCATCAATATACCTGTCATACTTATAAAAAGTGATAAAGAGCAGGATCAGATATGGTGGCTTACGGAATTAAGAAAGTGTTTTGAAGCAGAGGGCTATAATGCGTATGCTATTTCCACTGAACAGGAGAGCGTATTGTATGATTTAGAATATATCCCTTTTGCTGTTGATGAAGATATAAGTAATAAGATTGGTGATTTCCTGTATTGGCAGACTTATTACAACCAGTCTGATTTGATTATTTGTGGAATACAGGAAAAAGAAAGCATCGGTGTGGAAGCCGATATATTTGTAAGAATAGAAAATGGGAAGAAGCAGACAGGAATACAAATTTATTGCGACAAAATAAAAAAGACACAGATGTGTTTTGGAACCCTCGGAGAGCAGCAGATAAAGAAAGTATATGATTGTTTGCTTACAATCCTGACGGAGGATGAAGATGAGGAATAAAGAAGCAGTAAAGAAACTGCTGGGGCTGCTAAAGGATTATAGAAAAATAATTGCACTGATTATTGCATGTCTGCTCATTTCAACGGGATTGAATATGTGTATTCCGTTATTAAACCGAGGGATTATGGACTATGGTTTCATAGGCGGAGACAAAGAACTGCTTATAAAACAGGTAATATGCTCATTGCTTATTTATATGATTATAGCAGTTATAGATATTATAAAAGAAAAGAAACGGGTAGATATATCTGCGAATATACAATATTCTTTATCGGAACAGTCGTTTAAGCATCTGATGAAAATAAAAGCGGATTATTTCACCAATAGAAATTATGCGGAAATCCTAAATAACATAAATGTGGATATAGGCAACATGACTTCTATTGCAGATGAGGGTGTGTTTTTTGTCGTCACCCAGGCATTCAGCATGGTAGGTGGAATCATCGGGCTTTTTATCCTGGATTACAGAATGACACTCATGGTACTTCTTTTTGTTCCGGTAAAAGCGGTTATTATGAAGCATTTTGCAAAGAAGCGAAAAAGAATCATGGACGAGTTTATTACAGAAAGCGAGAAATATGCCGGATGGTTTGGAGACACTGTTGGCGGTGTAAGGGAAGTAAAGCTTTTTGGAATACTGGAAAATAAGAGAGCCGAATTTGCTGACAGACAGCTTTCTGTAATCAATAAACAGAAAAAGATGAATATGCTTGCCCAGTGGAACGGCATAACGGATAACATTATCGTACATCTGCTGACCAGCCTGATATATATTATTGGTGCAAATCTTGTTTTTGATATGCAGCTTTCAGTAGGAAGTGTGTTTGCGTTTATTACATATAGTGCGTATGTGACAGGACCTATTTCAGCAATACTCAATATCGGGTATCTTTTGTCAGGAATTATTCCTTCAACAAAGCGGTATTATGAGTTTATGGCACTTGAAGAAGAAAAGGGAAATGAGGAGAGTATGACAGAGCCTTGCTTCGGTGGTCTGGAATTACAGAATCTTTCTTTTTCATATGAAAAGGACAAAGCGGTATTGTCTGATGTTAATATATCTTTTCCTAAGGGAAGTAAAACGGTGCTGATTGGTCGGAATGGTTCGGGAAAAAGCACACTGATAAGTCTGTTGCTGCAATTATACCAACCTACAAGTGGTAAAATAACATTATGCGGTACGGATATTTCGGAACTTGTATTGAAGGATTATAGAAACATGGTTTCGGTGGTAAGTCAGGATATCTATCTGTTCAATTCATCGATCAGGGATAATATCTGTATGTATAAAGATATAGATGATAAGTTCATTATGGAAGCCTGTAAAGATAGTGGACTTGCTGATTTTATTTCTGGGGTGTCATTGGATTATGTGGTAGGACAGAATGGGGCAATGCTTTCCGGAGGACAGAAACAGAAAATTGCACTGGCAAGGGCGTTGGTGCATAACAGTCCGGTTATTATATTTGATGAAGCCACATCTAATACGGATGCGTATTCCGAACATCAGATTAACGGACTGCTCCATACGAAACTGAAAGAAAAGACGGTCATAATCATTACCCACAAACAGGAGATATTAAAAGAAGCAGATCAGATTATTATGCTGAAAGATGGTGCTGTTGTTGGAAGTGGAGTCTATGATGATTTGTCAAAAGATAATCTGGAATTTAAAAATATGCTGAATATGGGAGAAAAATATTGAATAATATATTGCCATGAATTGACAGGAGATAGTAAAATCTGCAAAGTATTACACGAAAATGGCAAATGGTTACAGATTGCCAGACACCATAATAATTTCTGATATAATGCGATAAGTCAGAAAGGATGATGGGGCTATGGG
>OGZZ01002469.1_pt1 | contig 11886 bp, 10 predicted proteins | sample 1577021 | NCBI WGS metagenome assembly OGZZ01 (sample SAMEA3541526, study PRJEB24748) | human gut metagenome | biome: human gut; feature: human-associated habitat; material: faeces | place: China | collected 2012
GGGAACAGCACAGCTGAAAGCAGCACTTGGAAGCAAAGAGGTTCAGGTGCTTTTGCTGGATTTGGCTCCGCGATCATCGATCTCGCAGAACAGGTCGGTCTGGATGCCGCCTTGGTGGTCGAAGTCGCTCATGCCGATGCCCGCTAAGCGAACATGCATGCCTTCCTGCCAGATGTTGTCGAGCAGTTCGAGCGCAACCGCCACGAAGATGTTCTCATCGTCGGTCGGATGAAGCAGTCGGCGCTGTGCCGAGCGACCGCTTCCATACGAATACTTAAGCTTGAGCGTTACCGTGGCACCCGTCAGCCCCTGACGGCGCAGACGGCGTCCCACTGACTCTCCCAACAGCGCAATCGCCGCCTCAATATCCCTACGCTCAGTCAAATCTTTCGCAAAGGTGCGTTCATTGCTGACCGACTTGACCACGCGCTCTTCGTCGAGACTCGTGACTTCAGAGATTTCGAGTCCCAGCGCACGCTGGCGCATGCGTTCGCCGTTGACGCCAAAAATAGAGGCCAGTGTGGACTCAGGCGCGCGCGAAAGCTCGCCGAGGGTGTAGATGCGCATGCGGCGCAGTCGCTCCTCGGCCGAGCGTCCGATGCCGCTCATGGCAGATGCCGGCAGCGCGGCCAAAAAGCGCTGCTCGGTTCCGGGGCGCACGATGGTCAGCCCAAACGGCTTATCCCGCTCGCTTGCGATCTTTGCGACCGTCTTGTTGCAGCCCACGCCAATGGAGCAGGTCACTCCCAGCCCTGCCACGCGGTCGCTTATACGCCGCGCAACCAGCAGCGGGTCTTCGGGCGCAAAGCGACCCGGTGTGATATCGATAAAGGCTTCGTCGATGGATACGCGCTCGACGCGCGGGGTCTCGTCGGCGAGAATCGCCATGACCTGCGCGCTCACCTCGCGGTAGCGGTCGAAGTGCCCGTGTGTCCAAATGGCCTGAGGACACAGACGCCGTGCCTCGGCCGAGGGCATGGCGGAGTGCACGCCAAAGCGACGTGCCTCATATGAACACGTGGACACGACGCCACGCGAATCGGCGTCTCCGCCCACGATGAGCGGTTTTCCGCGCCATTCGGGATGGTCGAGCATTTCCACGCTCGCAAAAAACGCATCGAGGTCCATGAGGCCCACCGCCGGACCCGTCCAGGGAGGCGGCGTGACGCCCATGGCATCCTCATAACCGTATGTATGTTCGCGTCTTTCCATGTCATGAGTATACCGCGCAGCTCATGTGAGGTGCGTGTATGTGCTTGCAAATCCCGAATTCTTGTCTAAGATATGGATTTGCCCTCGACTACACCGAAGAAGTTGGTCTCACGGACTTCACCTGCCCGCGTCGATGGCGTATTATGTTCAACTGTTTGTTTGTAGTTGCAGCCTAAAGCTGCTTGGTTGGAGGAGTTTCCTTTGGCAGTCAAGATTCGCCTTGCTCGTCACGGCGCTAAGAAGCGTCCGTACTACCGTGTCGTCGTCGCCGATTCCCGCGCCCCGCGTGACGGTCGTATCATCGAGGAGGTTGGCCGCTACAACCCGATGACCGCCCCCAAGACCATCAACCTCGACCTCGAGAAGATCGCCGACTGGCAGTCCAAGGGCGCTCAGCTTACCGACGCCGTCGCCGCTCTGGTCAAGGCCGCCAACGAGGGCGAGAAGACCGAGACCGTCGTCAAGAAGTCCAAGAAGCAGCTCGCCAAAGAGGCCGAGGCCGCTAAGGCTGCCGCTGAGGCCGCTGAGGGTGCCGAGGAGTAAATCGTGCCTGAGGTTGACGCTGCACAGCTCGAGGGTGAGGCAATGCTCTCAGATCGCATCGCCGATCTCGTCGAATATCTCGTTGTTCAGATCGTCGACGACCCGGATTCCGTGAGCCTTGAGGTCATCGATGGTGACGACGCCTCTACGATCGAGGTTTCTGTCGCCGAGGATGACGTCGCTAAGGTCATCGGCCGTCGTGGCCGTACCATCAAGGCCATTCGCACGCTCGCCCGTGCACTGGCCGCTCGCCTCGACACTGCTGTCGAGGTAGAGGTTCTGGGCTAGGACCTTGAGGTCCCAGTACAAAAACATCGCCCGTGTGGTCAAGCCGCACGGAAGGAAGGGGGAGGTCCTCGCGCAGCCGCTGCGGGGGCTTCCTTCTGTATTAGAGCCGGGTATGCGCGTCGCCCTGACGCCGCCGGCGCTCAAGCGCGACCGCTTTTGCACGGTCGTGTCCGTCACCGATACGGGCGATGGCGATCTGGTCTCGTTTGAGGGCATTGACGACTTGACGGCCGCCGAGGGCATCACGGGATGCTATGTGTTGGCAAATCGTGACGATTTTGAGCTCGATTCACTCGACGCCGCCTATACCGACCTGATGGGTCGCGAGGTGGTCGACGAGCGCTTCGGTTCACTCGGCACGATCGTCGAGATCATGTCGACGCCCGCTAACGATGTTTGGGTTGTCGAGGGTGATCGGTACGGCGAGGTGCTGATTCCCGTGATCGAGCAGGTTGTGCTTGATCTTCCCGACACAGGAACAATTTCCGTCCACGTTATGGACGGCCTGATCGATATGGACAAGTAGGGAGGAAAACATGCTGATCGAGACCCTTTCGGTCTTTCCCGAGATGTTTGAGCCCGTCATGTCCACATCGATCTTGGGCCGCGCCCGCAAGGCCGGCCTTTTTGATTTTAAGGCCTATAACCTGCGTGACTGGACGCACGACCGTCATCGTACCGTTGATGACGAGCCGTACGGCGGCGGGCAGGGCATGCTCATGAAGGTCGAGCCCATCGCCGAGGCCATCGAGGCTATTGGCTCCGAGGGTCCCAAGCCCACCGTGGTGTTCTTTACGCCCTGCGGCGAGCCCTTTACGCAACATGTGGCCGAGCGCCTGCTCAAAAGCGAGCGCCTGTTGTTTGTGTGCAGTCGCTATGAGGGCGTCGATGAGCGCGCGTATGCGTATGCCGACGAGCGCCTGTCGATCGGCGACTACGTGCTTACGGGCGGCGAGCTGCCCGCCATGGTCGTTGCCGACGCCGTCGTACGTCTGATTCCCGGCGCCCTTGGTGACGAGATGAGCAACGTCGATGAGTCGTTCTCGACTGCCGAGGACGGTGGCCTGCTCGAGTACGCGCAGTACACCCGTCCCGCCGAGTTCAACGGTGAGGGCGTGCCGCCGGTGCTCGTGAGCGGCGACCATGCCAAGGTTGACGCCTGGCGCCGCAAGAATGCCATCGAGCGCACCTGCCGTTGGCGTCCCGACCTGATTGAGACGGCGCGGCTTACGCCCGAGGAGCGCGCATACGCGCAGGAGATTCTGGACGCGTCGTATTCGCTAAGCGAGGAGTGAGAATGGTTCCATCGCAGCATTCCGTGCTAAAGGGTGCGTTTGAGTGGATCGTGGTCGTCGCGATCGCACTGGTCGCTACCTTCTTGATTCGCTCGTTTGTGGTCGAACCCTTTGTGGTGCCTACCGGTTCCATGGAGTCCACGATCGAGATCGGCGACCAGATCCTGGCGCAAAAAGTGAGCCTCGAGCTCGGCCAGCCCGTCAACCAAGGCGATATCGTGGTGTTCCACAACCCCGATGGTACCTCCGAGCACGATGTTCTCGTCAAGCGTGTTATTGCCACGGCCGGCCAGACGGTCGACCTTCAGGACGGCAAGGTGGTCGTTGACGGCCAGGCGCTCGACGAGGACTACACGACCGGCATGAGCTGGCCGCTTTCGGTCCAAGCTCCCGGCGCTCAGGTAAGCTATCCCTACACCGTTCCCGACGGGTGCGTGTGGGTGATGGGCGACAACCGCGAAAACTCTGCCGACTCGCGCTACTTTGGTCCCGTTGATCGCTCTGATTTGATCGCCGTGGCGCTTGTGCGCTACTGGCCGCTCAACCGCATCGGCGCTATCGACTAAAAACCGCTATAGTACAGTACCTAACCGTGTAATCGTTTCGACGAGGGGATATTAGAGGCATGAACGCTTCATCGCTTTCCTTCCAAGACATCATCCTGCGCCTCCAGCAGTACTGGGGCGAGCAGGGCTGCGTCATTATGCAGCCCTATGACTCCGAGGTCGGTGCCGGTACCTTCCACACCGCGACCACGCTGCGCTCGCTCGGTCCCGCCGAGTGGCGCACCTGCTATGCGCAGCCTTGCCGCCGTCCTGCCGACGGCCGCTACGGCGAGAATCCCAACCGCATGCAGCACTACTATCAGTTCCAGGTGCTCATCAAGCCGTCTCCGGTCAACGCCCAGGAGCTTTACCTGGGTTCTCTGGCAGCCATTGGTCTGGACCCCAACGACCATGACGTTCGTTTTGTCGAGGACGACTGGGAGAGCCCGACGCTCGGCGCCTGGGGTCTTGGCTGGGAGGTCTGGCTCAACGGCATGGAGGTCACGCAGTTTACGTACTTCCAGCAGGTGGGCGGCATCGAGGTCGACCCTGTGCCTGTCGAGATCACCTATGGTCTGGAGCGTATCGCCATGTACGCCCAGGGCGTCAACTCCGTCTACGACCTGGTGTGGAGCTATCTGCCCGATGGCACGCCCATGACCTATGGCGACGTGTTCCTGGAGAACGAGCGCGAGTTTAGCGCCTACAACTTTGAGGTCGCTAACGTCGAGATGATGCGTCAGAAGTTTGACGACTACGAGGCCGAGTGCCACTCCTGCCTTGAGCGCAAGCTGCCGCTGCCCGCATACGACTGCGTCATGAAGTGCAGCCATGCCTTCAACCTGCTCGATGCCCGCGGCGCGCTGTCCGCGGTCGAGCGTGCCAACTACATCCTGCGCGTCCGCGCCGTCGCCAAGGCGTGCTGCGAGGCCTATATGGCCGAGGTCGCCGGAGTCAACGAGAATGCCGACCAGGAAGGCGAGGTGGCGTAAGCCATGGCAGACGCTAAGGATTTCCTGTTTGAGATCGGTACGGAGGAAATGCCCTCCGCACCGCTGAACAATGCCGTCAAGCAGCTTGGCACCATGATCGCCAAGGGTCTCGACGAGGCCGGTCTGGCCCACGGCGAGGTCCGCGTGATCTCGAGCCCGCGTCGTCTGGCTGCACTCGTTGCCGACGTCGCCACCGCGACCGATGAGGTCCATGAGGTCAAGCGCGGCCCCGCGGCAAACATTGCCTTTGATGCCGACGGCAACGCCACCAAGGCCGCCCAGGGCTTTGCCCGCAAGTGCGGTGTGGCTGCCGAGGACCTGGTTCGTCGCGAGGACACCGACGGTCGCGAGTATGTGTTCGCCGAGAAGAACATTCCTTCCGCGCCGGCTACCCCGATCCTGACGGCCCTGTGCGAGAAGACCATCGCCGGCCTGCAGTGGCCCAACTACCGCAGCCAGCGCTGGGGCCACGAGCACGCTACGTTTGTGCGTCCGGTCCGTTGGATCTGCTGCCTTCTGGGTGAAGACGTCGTGCCCGTGTCGTTTGCCGACGTGACGAGCGGCAACACCACGCGTGGTCATCGCGTTCTGGGCCCTGGTGACCATGTTGTCGCCAGCCCCGCCGTCTACGAGCAGGTGCTCGAGGACGCCGGCGTGCTCTCTGCCGAGCGTCGTCGTGAGGTCATCCTTGCCGGTATCGCCGAGGTCGAGGCCGCTCGCCCCGGCTGCCATGTCGACACGCCCAAGAAGGTCTTTGAGGAGGTCATCAACCTCTGCGAGTGGCCGACGGTGCTCGTCGGTACTTTCGACGAGGAATTCCTCAAGGTCCCGCACGAGATTATCTGCGAGTCCATGCTCACCAACCAGCGCTACTTCCCGATCTATGACGGCGAGGGCAAGCTGACGCGTGAGTTCGTGGTCGTCTCCAACAGCAAGCCCGAGAACGCCGAGCGAGTGATCGACGGTAACGAGCGCGTCGTGCGCGCCCGTCTGGACGACGCTAAGTTCTTCTACGAGGAGGACCTGAAGATCTCCCTCGACGAGTTCCGTGAGCGTCTGTCCAAGGTTGCCTTCCAGGAGAAGCTCGGTAGCGTGCTCGCCAAGTCCGAGCGCATCGAGCAGCTCGCGCTCGCTATCGCCCGCGAGGCTCACCTGGGCGCCCATCTTGCCGCCGACGCTGCTCGCGCCGCACACCTGTGCAAGGCAGACCTGGTGTCCAACGCCGTCGTCGAGTTCACGAGCCAGCAGGGCGTGATGGGCGGTTATTACGCGACCGCGATGGGGGAGAACGACGAGGTCGCCCATGCTATTCGCGATCACTATCGTCCCCGTTTTGCCGGTGACGAGCTGCCCGAGGGCACCGCTGGCTGCATCGTGGCCTGCGCCGACAAGCTCGATACCATCGCCGGTATCTTTGCCATCGGCGAGCCCCCGACCGGCTCCTCCGACCCCTACGCGCTGCGTCGTGCCGCTATCGGCATTATCAACATCCTGCGCGACCGTCTGCCGATCGACCCCACGTCGCTCATCGACTTTGCCCTCGAACTCTACAGTGAGCAGGGCATTGAGTTCGACGCCGCCGAGGTCGCCCAGCAGGTTCGTGACTTCTTCCATGGCCGCCTGGTGAGCATGGCCCGCGACGAAAAGATTCCGGCCGATACCGTCGCCGCCGTCTCCGCGGTGCACATCATCGCCCCGTCCGTCTTCTTCGCCCGCTGCGCCGCCCTCGACGAGGCCCGCAAGAACGACGCTGAGACGTTCGACAACCTGGCGACCGCCTATGCCCGCGCCGCGCATATCTCCAAGCCCGAGCTGGGTGCGGAGTATGACCGCAGCCTGATGGGCGAGGTCGAGCTTGCGCTCGCCGACGCCTCCGAGGCTGCTCAGACCGCCGTCGATGCCGCCCTTGCTGCCGAGGACTACCCGGCCGCATTTGCCGCCCTCGCCGCCCTGCGCGCGCCCATCGACCGTTTCTTCGATGAGGTCATGGTCATGGACAAGGACGAGCAGCTTCGCGATAATCGCCTTAAGCTGCTCAACCGCTTCGAGGCCGTTTTCTCCGGCATTGCCAACATCGGTGAGCTTGCCCGCAAAAAGTAAGCCAGCCTGCGCATAAGCGCAAAAGGAGCCCCGCATGGATTGCCCGGTCACCGCTCGTCCCACCGTTATCGTTATCTCCGACTCGCTCGGCGATACCGCTTGTGAGGTGGTGCTTGCGGCGTCCGGGCAATTTGATGAAGGGGCTTTTCGCGTTTTGCGCCTGCCCAAGGTGACCTCCGTGGAGCAGGTCAAGTCATTTGTGGGGCCGCGCGTCGATGCCGACCATCGCGATGTCGCCGTGTTCCATACCATTGTCGATCCGGCGCTTCGCGCCCGCGTGCTCGATTACCTGGGTATGCTGCATATCCGTTCGGTCGACCTGATCGGCCCGACGCTTGCCGTGCTGTCGTCGCTCATCGGTGTGCCGCCCAAGTGCGTTGCGGGCGTGATTCACAAGACCGATGACCGCTATTTCCATCGTATCGAGGCCATGGAGTATTTCGTTGAGCACGATGACGGTCGTGGTTGCGACGATCTGTCGGGTGCCGATATCGTGCTGCTGGGTGTGTCGCGTACATCCAAGACGCCGCTGTCGATGTATTTAGCCTATCAGGGCTACAAGGTCGCCAATGTCCCACTGGCGCATGGCATGGAGCCGCCCAAGTCGATTTACGAGGTTGACCCGATGCACCTGTTCGGCCTGATTTCGACCGTCGACGTTATTTCTGAGATTCGCGATAGCCGCTTGGGCGATGACTACGCCCGTGCCGTTGCCGGCTCCTATGCCGAGCCTGAGAGCGTGCGCAGCGAGCTTGAGGAAGCTCGTGCCCTCATGAAGCGCTTAGGCTGCTTTGTTGTGCGTACCGACGGCAAAGCCATCGAGGAAAGCGCTGCCGAGATCATTGCTCACCTCGAAGAGATTCAAGAGGCAAGAGCCCGCCTTGCCGCCCGCCGCGCTCAACAAAAGTAGCTCACTTGGGACAAGGTTGTTTGGGTAGCTAATTTGGGACGGGGCTCTTTTAGCTAACCAAAGAGAATACTTGGAAATAATGCTGATAAATGGTAAAGCGATTTAGCAAAAACATCGCATCCGACCTGCACTTTCCTTGTAGTGGTATCTTCATAAGGTAGCCACCTTTACCTACCGTTTACCGCCGGTTTTAGCACGTTTACCAAACCGCGCACCCTCTGCTCAAGCCTGTCCAAAACCCGCCGTATAGTTCCCTCACGGCCCGCATCCGGCGGGTCGATTCGTTACCACGGTCGTGCGCGTAAGCGCATGGAAGGGGAAGTATCGTGAGCGATTGCAAGAGGGTTTACCGTTTTGGAACCGACGCCCAGGGCACCTGTGTCACTGAGGGCGACAAATCCATGAACTTCGTGCTTGGCGGCAAAGGCGCAAACCTTGCCGAGATGAGCCGCATCGGTCTGCCGGTTCCCGGTGGCTTTACCATTACCTGCCAGACCTGTGTCGAGTACTCCGGTGCCGGCAACGTCTGGCCCGAAGGCGCACTCGATGAGATCGTTGCCGCCGAGGCGGACCTCGAGGCCCGTTGCGGCAAGAAACTCGGCGATGCCTCCGATCCGCTGCTCGTGTCGGTTCGCTCGGGCGCTCCGTTCTCCATGCCCGGCATGATGGACACGGTCCTCAACCTGGGCCTCAACGACGATTCCGTCCAGGGCCTTATCGCGCAGACGCAGAACCCGCGCTTTGCCTGGGACAGCTACCGTCGCTTTATCCAGATGTTCTCCAACGTCGTCATGGGCGTCGACGCCGACCTATTCGAGAACGCCCTGACCCAGGCCCGCCTGGTCGCCGGCGTTCGTGTCGATTCCGAGCTTTCGGCCGAGGACCTGCAGGAGCTCGTCGAGACCTTTAAGGGCATCTTCTCCGAGAACGTCGAGGCGACCCTGTATCCCGAGCTCGAGGTCGCCGACGGTAAGCCCGTTTTCCCGCACGATCCGGAGCTCCAGCTGCGCCTTGCCATCCAGGCCGTCTTTGGCAGCTGGATGAACGAGCGCGCCTGCATCTACCGCAAGCAGCACGGCATTTCCGACGAGCTCGGCACCGCCGTCAACGTCCAGGCCATGGCCTTTGGCAACAAGGGCGAGACCTCTGCGACCGGCGTCGCCTTTACGCGCAACCCGGCCGACGGCACCAAGGAGTTCTATGGCGACTTTTTGGTGAATGCCCAGGGCGAGGACGTCGTCGCCGGCATCCGCAACACCGAGCCCATCGCCGACCTCAAGACCACCTCGGGCCTCGAGTCCGCAGGCGAGGAGCTCGAGCGCGTGTTCCTGACGCTCGAGGATCATTACCGCGATATGTGCGATATCGAGTTTACCATCGAGCAGGGCAAGCTCTGGATGCTCCAGACCCGCGTGGGCAAGCGCACCGCCACTGCCGCCCTGCGCATTGCTATCGAAATGGTCGAGGAGGGCCTCATCACCCGCGAGGAGGCTGTGAGCCGCATCGATCCCGCGCAGCTCGACCAGCTCCTGCACCCGCAGTTCGACGCCTCCAAGAAGTACGAGGCCCTGGCCAGCGGCCTTAACGCCAGCCCTGGTGCCGCAGTGGGCGAGGTCGTGTTCTCGAGTGATGACGCCGTCGCGCGCGCCAACGAGGGCCACAAGGTCATTCTGGTCCGCTGGGAGACCAACCCCGACGACCTGAAGGGCATGGTCGCCGCCGAGGGCATCCTGACCAGCCACGGTGGCAAGACGAGCCATGCCGCCGTTATCGCCCGCGGCATGGGTACGCCCTGCGTTTGCGGCGTTGAGCGCTTCCACATTGACGCGGCAGAGAAGGTCGTGCGCATCGAGGGCAGCGACCGCGTGCTGCGCGAGGGCGATGTCATCTCCATCGACGGCACCCAGGGTATCGTCGTCGACGGCGCGGTCGACCTGGTCTCTGCAGAGCTCACCGGCGACCTGGACACCATCCTGTCCTGGGCCGATGAGATCCGTTTGGACGAGACCTGCGGCCACGCCAACCACGTGCGCGTCAACGCCGACAACCCCGAGGATGCCGAGCTCGCGCTCGAGTTTGGCGCCGAGGCCATCGGTCTGTGCCGCACCGAGCACATGTTCCTGGGCGATCGCAAGAACATCATCCAGAGCTTTATCCTGTCTGACGATGAGGCCGTGAAGCAGCAGGCCCTGGCCGACTTGCTCAAGGTTCAGACCGAGGACTTCCTGGCGATGTTCAAGACCATGTCCGGTCGCGATGTGGTCGTCCGCCTGCTCGATCCGCCGCTTCATGAGTTCCTGGATAATCCTCGCGAGCTCGAGGTCGCCATCACCAAGAAGGAGGCCGCCGGCGCTCCCGAGGAGGAGCTCACTGCCCTGCGCGCCCGCCTGCGTCGCATTGACGGCATGGTCGAGTCCAACCCCATGCTGGGCTTGCGCGGCGTGCGCCTGTCCGTCGTCTTTGGCGATCTGCCGCTCATGCAGGTTCGCGCCGTCGCCACGGCCGCTGCCCGCCTTATCAAGGAGGGTGTCGACCCGCGCCCCGAGATCATGGTTCCGCTCGTTTCCATCACGGCCGAGCATGTCCAGACCCGCGAGGTTATCGAGTGCGTGATCGCCGAGGTTTCCGCCGAGGAAGGCGTCGAGCTCAATATTCCCGTGGGCACGATGCTCGAGCTGCCGCGTGCCTGCATGGTCGCTGACGAGATCGCCCATCATGCTGACTTCTTCTGCTTTGGCACCAACGACCTCACCCAGACGACCTTTGGCTTCTCGCGCGATGACGCCGAGGCCAAGTTCATCCCGCTGTACATGCATAAAAAGATCCTGAAAGACAACCCCTTCGAGACCATCGACGCGGCGGTGCTGGAGCTCGTGCGCTTGGCCGTCGAGAAGGGCCGCGCCACCAATCCCGACATGCACTTTGGCGTGTGCGGCGAGCACGGCGGCGACCCCAAGTCCATCAAGGGCCTGTTTAACGTGGCCGACGTGGACTACGTGTCCTGCTCGCCCTATCGCGTGCCCCTCGCGCGCCTGGCTGCCGCTCAGGCCAAGCTCGAGGCCAAGCGTTCCGCCTAACGTTTTGGGTTTAGACGCCTAGCGTAGCCCCCTTCATGCCGCCCGTCTCATTCGTGAGACGGGCGGTTATCATGTGCGGGTTTTGTCTTTTTGTCTGCGTGAAAAAATATTCTTGCAGCAGAAACCCGCGCGTGTATACTCGAATACGTTTGTTCAACTACGTGCCGGCCAAGGTGGTACGGCACCTCTAGAAGAGTAAGGAATTGCACATGGATTACATCCGCGCAATCGAGCGTCAGCAGATCCGCGAGGACATTCCTCAGGTTCGCGTCGCCGACAACGTCAAGGTTCACTACCGCATTAAGGAAGGCGACCGCGAGCGCATCCAGGTCTTCCAGGGCGACGTCATCCGCATGGCCGGCGCCGGTGCCCGCGAGACCTTTACCGTCCGCAAGATGTCCTTCGGTGTCGGTGTTGAGCGTACCTTCCCGCTTCACAGCCCCAAGATCGCCAAGCTCGAGGTCGTCCGTCATGGTCGCGTCCGTCGCGCCAAGCTGTACTATCTCCGCGACAAGGTGGGCAAGGCTGCTCGCATCCCCGAGAAGCGCTAAGAAGATCGCAGCGTCTGTCCACTCGTTTGGGCACAAGGGTCACCTTCGGGTGGCCCTTCTTTTTATCTGATTTGCATGCAAGGAGGGCCTGGTATGGCCAACATGACGAGCTCGGTTTCGGCATCGCAGGTTGCCGGAGAGCTGGCGAGCGCAACGTTTGAGGAGATCCCCGCCCTCGTGGAGCATTATCGCGAGGACCCGCGCCAGCAGGTGATCAAGGCTTGTGAACGCGCCCTCAAACGCCATGACAAAGAGCTTGCCGAGCGCGAGCGCGTCAATGACATGTACGAGCTTATGCATGAGCTTGGCGGCGATGGAGTGGTCGTTGGTGTCGACGAGGTGGGTCGCGGATCGGGGGCCGGTCCTTTGACGG
>OGZZ01002470.1_pt1 | contig 11876 bp, 10 predicted proteins | sample 1577021 | NCBI WGS metagenome assembly OGZZ01 (sample SAMEA3541526, study PRJEB24748) | human gut metagenome | biome: human gut; feature: human-associated habitat; material: faeces | place: China | collected 2012
GTCTAATAAGGCTAACCGAATCTGTGTGTCATAAACATAGCTGAGTAGTTACCAATATTATAACCCAGCGGACGGTAGAAAGTATATTTCATGCATCCCAGTGAGTCACAGAGGAACCACATCACGATGAATACCAAGAACAATTCAGCCAATACCCAGCCGTTACTGCTGAAGCGTGCCTTTATCATACGTAAGTTATGTATCGTAAATTTCATATCAAGTACCTCCTTCTATTTATCATTCAAAGAATCTACAATAGTGCGCCGTGCCGCTATCCATGCAGGCAGTGCCGCACTCAACAGATTGATGACCACACAGAAAACAAATGCCAGCAGGAATACCCACGGACTAAACAGCGCCTCCATGTTCAAGCTGAACTCGCCCGACGTACCCACATTCTGATTATTGGTGAACAGCCACATACGCATGGCATATACTGCCAAATAACTGAAAAGCAGTCCCACTACTCCACCCAGTAATGTCAACATCAGATTTTCGTTCAGTATCTGCCGCACAAGCACACTTTTCGTTCCTCCAAAAGCCTTACGTACACCTAATTCGGTAATACGTTGCTGCATGCGGCTGTTACTCAAGCCACACAGATTGAGTGACGGTACCAACAAAATGATAAATAAAGCTACGGCATATTGAAGATAAAGCATTGTCAAGTCTGGCCCTACATTAGCCCATACGTGGTTGACGTGCGCCACGATATTGTCCGGCTGTTCCATGATGTCTATCTGTTTATTACCCAATCCGGCATTAACACGTTCCACCTGCTTGGCAATGCCCTCCCGGATGGCAGGAAAGTCATCAGATGTACGTGCCAATACAGCAATCTGCATGCCTCCCAAATAACTGTGGACTCCGGTAATTTTCAGTTCGTCGGCACTGTACATACCCCACACTTGTGCATATGCATCCTTAGCAGTGACGGAAACATCTTTCACCACTCCCACGATACGTGCAAGTTCCCGGTTCAGCAGGAATTCCTGTCCCACTACATCTGTACTTCCATACAGTTTCCGCGCTACAGACGCACAGACTACTACAGCCTTGCTTTCTCCAGCACGGTCGGCTTCGCTGAAGCCGCGTCCGGCAAGAAACTGCATGCTGAACACTTTCCAGAAGTCGGGATCTGTCCGCATAGCATCCACTTTCACCCGATTGTTACCGTCAGTCAACGAAGCCAACGACAAACCGGCTGGGGAAAATGCCGTACAGTATTCCACTTCGGGCACCGGCTGCACGCATTCTTTCATAAATGCCGCCGAAGGATTACTCCAATTATTATTGCCGTCCTTTTCCTTGTCGTATACGTGCATAGCGGAAAAGTAAAGACACCGACTGCGGTTCACCTCCGGTTCCAAGTCAGCATATTTCGTCTGCCAAGTAATCACAATAGCCATAATCATGGTGATAGCAAAGGCCGTACCCAATATGGAAATCGTACTTAGCAGCGGATTCTGCTTCAAGATTGTAAAAGCTTGTCTTACGGTTTGCATTTCATTAATTGATAGTTGATAATTAATAGTTGACAGTTGCTAAGCAGTAATTATTCCACCTGACGTCCGTCGAAGAAGCGGACGGTACGTGAGGTCTGTTTGGCCTGCTCTTCATTGTGGGTCACCATCACGATGGTACGTCCGTCTTCCTTGTTCAGTTGATGCAACAGTTCCATGACTTCGGCACCCATCTTGGAGTCCAGGTTACCGGTGGGCTCATCGGCGAGGATTATCTCCGGGTTGCCGATAATGGCACGGGCAATGGCTACACGCTGGCACTGACCGCCGGAAAGCTGTGTAGGCATGTGACGCATGCGGTGGCTCAAACCGACCTTCTTCAACACCTCTTCCGCCAAACGACGGCGTTCTTTGGCAGACACCTTTCTATACAGCAAAGGCAGCTCCACATTATCCAGTACATTCAGCGAGTTAATCAGATGGAAAGACTGAAACACAAAACCCAGCTTCTGGTTACGGAAAGCAGCCAGCTCCTTGTCCTTCATGCCGTCCACTTTCGTACCGGCTATTTCGATGGTACCGCTGGTGGGTGCATCCAATAAACCCATAATGTTCAGCAACGTAGATTTTCCGCAACCGGAAGGTCCCATGATACTGAGAAATTCTCCCTTGTTCACTTCGAGGTTTACATTTTCCAATGCCACGGTTTCAATCTCGTTTGTACGATAAATCTTGTTGATGCTAGTTAACTTAATCATAATGGTAAGTATTTAATTGTTATTATTCTGTTCCGTTTCTATTCCGCACAATTTCTGCTTCAAGAGGTCAAAAGTTATGCCAAAACCGTTTATCATTGATTATCTGCTATTTATACATGCAGTAAGGTGTCCGAAAATGAACACTTTGTCCGTTTTCATCTATTCGTCACGCAGGGCTTCCGTAGGTGGAATGCAGCTGATGTTGCGCGCCGGGATATAGATTCCCACCAACACTACCACCAGCAGTATCAGAAAGATGACGAGCGACACGAGCAAATAATGCAAGGTAAAATCCGATACCCAATAGCTCTCTGTACTCTCCACCCAATTCTGTCCTTTGGCCAGCCCTTCTTTCAGTGCATATTGCAAATAAAGCAGAAAACCAGTCAGTGAAGCGACCACGGTCAATACCGTGCCTTCGCCCATCAGCAGGCGGACAATGTCACTGCGTGTAGCTCCGAACGACAGCATCACTCCCACTTCCTCGCGCCTCGTACGTGTCTGCAACCAGAAGGTACCGATGACACCCAGGCAAAGATTCACCAGGAAGAAAGCCGCCATCGCCAAATTACGGCGGTAAATCGGTGTGGAATTGCTGGCTTCGCTCTCCGTTATAATCTGCTCATAGGAACGGACACTACGGGCAAACAGATTACCCCGCCTCATCTCCTTCACCATCCAGGGACGGAAATCGTGCAGAAAACGCTCCATGCTGACACCCTCTTTGAGACGTACCAGGATATGAGCACTTTCAGGGATATAACTTGTATCGATGGTAAGCATCGGCATAAATGCAACGGGGACGGGACGCCACTCGCTATACATCTTCATGGCTCCTATCGTACCGACAACCGGCATGTACAAGGTATCTCCATGGTCTCTGCTTACACAGCGTTTGCCATGCGCGTCTTTGGTATGGAACAACTGTTCGGCAGCATTCTCTGTCAGTACAATGTCATTCGGGGCATAGGCGTAGTCGGACAGCTGTCCGGGTGTCCGCCCCTTACCGGAACGGAAACCATACGTATCGAAAAAGTTCGTATGAGGCAGAAATTGTATCATCATAATAGATAAGGGAATCGTATCCCCTTCGGCAAACAATTGACTATTCGAACTTCCCGAAGAATTGGGATAACAGAATCCCAGCACGGGAGTGGCCGATTCCACACCGTCAAAGTCCTTGACATAACGCACCAAATTATAATAGTTGTCCACCAACGTAGCAGAGTCCTGCGCTTCGGCATCGTATCCCGGTGCCTGGGGCTGCAATGCGCCCAATGAAATGAGGCAAAGCCGCTCCGCATCATAGCCCAACGGGATATTACGATCGTGCGTGACCACAATCACCGGGTCCAATACAACCCAACTGATGATACTCACCAATATCAATTCGGCCAACAACCATCCGTTCTTGCGGCGGCGCGCCCAAAGATTCTTCCATATTAACTTAAACATACCAACCTCCCGTGTCTTATCGTTTTTCATTCAGTGAGTTCACAATCGGTTTCCTCAAGGAATACCACGCCGGTATAAGGGCCGACAACAGATTCAGCACGACGCACAGCGCCAATGCGGCGAGAAAAACCAGCGGAGCAAACAGCATTTCACCCGATACGCGGACCTCCACTCCTTCGGGTACCATATTCGGCCAGCTGTCGAATACCGTAAATATCCACTCGCGTCCCACGTAAAGTGCCAGCCATGCCAGCAGCAAGCCCAATGCTCCGCCCAGTGCGGTCAGCAGCAGGTTTTCCCACATCACTTGTGAAAGCAGTATCTTACGTCCGGCTCCAAACGATTTCCGCACGCCCATCTCTGCCAGACGTCCCTCCATACGGCTCGATATCATGCCGCTCAGATTCAGGGCAGGCACCAACAGCAATACGAGCAGGACAAGCAGAAAGTGGCGCACTGTGGCCCAAAGGTCAAACTCCATACTTGCATAAGTCTTGAAGACACTCAACAGATGGGAGGTGGGCTGCTCCCAGAAATCTACTTTCCATTCATCGGGATGCATAAGATTCTCCTTGCGGCAGATTTCCTTTATCTCAGCCCGCAGAGCATCTCCCTGCTTACTGTCCTGCACCAGAAAGGTAGCACTGAAAGCTCCCAGATAGGGAAGGTCGTACTTGGGAGTGCTGTAATCGGGCGACACCGTATAAGGTATATAAAGCTGTGCATAGGATTTAGAGGTGAGGTAACTGGCACTGCGCACCACCCCACAAACCCGATAGTCGATATAGTTCAGGCTGAACGAGCGTCCTACTACCTCTTCCGTCGTACCGAACAAGCGGCGTGCCAAATCATCGGTAATGACAGCAGTGGAAATGCCACTTGCCAGGTCGGATGCCGTGAATGGACTACCTTCCAGGAATTGGAAAGAATATATCTTGAAAAAAGCAGGGTCTGTCAACTTTACCATAACCGGAAAATCACCGCTGCGGTCGGCAGGCTGTATATAACTGTTTTCCGACAAATCATTATGCAGCTCGGCTGAAACGACAAGAGCATTCTCTACGGGATAGAACCAGTCTTGCAGCGCCTTGTAGGAAACAGCCCATTGCATGGTCCTGGTATTGTTGCCGCTTCCCTGCGTGAATTTTGAATTGCTGAGGTAAAGCGTATTCATGCGGTTTGCCTCTGGATAGACGGGCGCAATCTTCACATAATACACCACCGCCATAATCATTGTCATGGCAATGGCCAGCCCCGTACCCACAATGTAGAGCATGCTGAACAGTTTATTCTGCTTCAACAGCTCCCAGGCTTGTTTCAAGTAAACCTTTATCATTTTAGCTTCAACTTATTCTTGTTCTTATAGTTACTCATATCGCTCACCACCACTTCATCACCCGGTTGCAAGCCACTGACCACTTCTACAAACTCAAAGTTGGAATCGCCCAGCTGCACCTTGCGCTTTACAATTTCCTTGTCGGAATTGCGTACAAAAAGTTCATACTCCCCACGTCCCACATAATAGCTGGCATTGGCTATGCGCATCACGTCTTCCTTCACTGCATTCATCACATAGACGTCGGTTTTCAGACCGGAACGCAGTCGGCGGTTGTTGTCCTCATTCAACTGCACGGTAAAGGAGATGACGCCATTCTTTGAAAGCGGAGTAACACTGCTTACGGAACCTTCCAGCTTTTCGCTGCCAATCTTCACAATGGCCTTGCCGCCGGCAGCCACACGGTCACCGTAAGTATCGGCAATCTCGCCTTCCACCTTGAAGTGACTCAAGTCGGAGATGACGGCAATCTGTGAGCCTTCGGGAACCTGGGCACCAATCTGATTGTTGATATAAGTAAGGATGGCCTTCCGGGGCGAACGCACCTGCGCATCGTCGAGCGTACGTTTGGTTTCGGCCAGTGTCTTTTGGAACATGCTGAAATCCAGTTCCTGCACTTGGTATTCTGCAGCCAGCACTTCCTTCTCGTTGGCATACTGCTGCTGTAATTGCTCGTATTCCAGTTGTGCTACATTGTAGCTCAGTTCGGCTTGGCGCACTTTGTCGGTGGTGCCCGAACCGAGGCTATCAAGGTACTGCTCGTTACGCAGTTCCACCTTCATGCGGTCCAGCTTCATGGCGGAGACTTTGATTTTCATCTGAAGGTCGGTCAGCTTGGTCTGGTTGTCAAGTTTCAGCTGTTTCAGCTTGTAGCTGCGCATCTGCTCTTCATCCAGCATCTTTTTGTAGTCGGTTTCGGCACTCTGTAAGTCCAGTTTCAGGATAGGGGTACCGACATCCACACTATCACCACCTTTTCTGTACACTTCCAAAATGCGGGTATTAATAGGCGAATTTATAATTTCCTCGAATGCAGGAACCACTTTTCCGGAGGCACTGACACTGACTTCAATCGTACCCTTGCCTACTTTGGAGAATACAAGGTCTTTCTCCTTCACTCCCGTACGCATCAATGAAATGAGTACACTGACCACTACGATACCTGCCACGCCGATAGCACCGTAGCGGATGATTTTCTTATTGCGTTCTTTATTACGCACTTCTTTCGGAATTTCTCTATCCATATCTTTAAATTTTATTGTTTGCGAACATAACGCTTAATATATACTAAATCCATGCCAAAATCATAAACCACTGAAAGTAAGCGAAAAGGCAAAAAAGAAGGGTGTCCGTTTTCGGACACCCTGTACATTTTCGGATAGCTTCTTTATCTTAATCTCAAGCGGTCTCCCACCTCGGGCACGTATTCCGCATCCTTACGATTCATCTTATAAAGGTTCTTCAGACGAATACCGTACTTTTGGGAAATGGAGTGCATGGAATCGCCGTCCTTCACAATGTAGACAGTATGGGGTTTGGCAGCTTTCTTGCGCTTTTCTTTCAAGTAGATGATGTCTCCCACCTCCAGTGTATATTCTTTATGGAGGTCGTTGTATTTCACCAGTTTCTTCCAGCTGATGTCAAACTCCTTGCCCAATACCTGGAAGGTGTCTCCGTCGCGTGCCACGACATAAGCTATATCGTTGGCAATGTACACCTGATGCGGATTGGCCAGCCAAGGTTTCTTTTTCAGTTCCTTCTCCCAACTGCGGACATCGTGTTTGCTCATGCCACGGCTGTCGTACTTATACAGTTCATAGTCCTCAATAATGGTTATCAGGCGGTTGGCATACGACGGGTCGGTAGCATAGCCGGCCTTCTTCAAGCCGCGCGCCCAACCCTTATAGTCCGTAATCTTCAGTTTGAAAAGAAAAGCATAACGTGCTCCCCGTTTCAGGAAATCGGAATGGTCTTCATAAGAGTCTTTCGGATTGCGATAAGCGCGGAAACATTCATTGCGGGTATCGTCATCATGCCTCACCGTCCGTCCGCGCCAGTTGCCTCCACACTTGATGCCGAAGTGGTTGTTGCTCTTACGCGCCAGCTCGCTGTATCCGGCACCACTCTCCAACAGCCCTTGGGCCAGCGTGATGCTGGCAGGTATCTTATGACGTTGCATCTGCTCCACGGCAAGGGGAGCATACTGTTTGATATACTCATTGTAGCGGGCATTCCGGCGTTGTGCCTGCACTGTTGTAATGGAAATAAAAAGAAATGCTATGATAGCAGTCAGTCTGAAAATCCGTTTCATGCTTAAAATGTTGAGTTCTGCACAAAAGTCCGTAAAAGAATTGAAATAACCAATCTCTTTTCTATCTTTGTAACATTAATTACAATATAACCCTTTGCCTTATGAAAGAATTAAATATCGAAATCGCCGTCAAGATATACGACTATGAAGAACTGGATGCCGCCGACCGCGAACTGATGGATGCCGCCCGCGAGGCTACCAACCGCAGCTATGCCCCTTACTCCCACTTCTCGGTAGGAGCTGCAGCCAGACTGGCAAACGGTATTGTAGTGACCGGCACCAACCAGGAAAACGCCGCCTATCCTTCCGGGCTGTGTGCAGAACGCACCACCCTATTCTATGCCAACTCCCAACATCCCGACCAGGCAGTAACCACCCTCGCCATTGCTGCACGCAACGAGCACGACGAGTTCCTGGAGTCTCCCATCCCGCCCTGCGGCGCCTGCCGGCAAGTGATGCTCGAAACGGAGAAGCGCTTCAAGCAGCCAATGCGGGTGTTGCTGTATGGCAAAAAGGGAATCTACGAGCTGAAGAATGTGGGAGAATTACTGCCACTCTCGTTCGATGCTTCGGCCATGAAGTAACAGAACCAATAAAGTATTAACATCGTGTCTGCAGGAAGTTAATTTCTTGCAAACACGATATTAACTTCTTGCCGACACGATATTAATATCGCAAAAAGCCTTTGTTATTCAGTGGAAATTATTACCTTTGCGCCCACTAACCAATTAATTCCACCGATGAGAATATCCGACTAAAGACAACACATTTCGGTAAACATCACTATCAACATGCTTTTTCAGACTGAACGCTGAGCATCACCTATATAGATGTTTAGCCAATACTGTGTTTGTCTGTACCCCTCCCCTTCGAGAATTTCAATTTCGGGGAATGCTTGCATCCCCCCTATCATTCTTACTTCTAAAAACACAGTAGAAACTTATGAGCTTTATCATTAAAGACCTTAGCTATATCCATGCAGATAAGGAAATCTTGTTTTCACACCTCCACTTGAGTATCAACTCCGGAGATAAAATAGCCCTGACCGGAAATAACGGTTGCGGCAAGTCTACCCTCATGCGCATTTTGGCAGGAGACTTGTCACCAAGTTCGGGAACGGTGCTACGCCCCGAACATCTGTACTACGTGCCCCAGCACTTCGGACAATACGACCGGCAGACAATAGCACAAGCTTTGGGAATCAGCCACAAGCTATCTGCCCTGCATGCCATCCTAAGCGGTGACGCTACCGAAAAGCACTTCAATACGCTCAATGATGACTGGAACGTGGAAGAACGCGCCCAGACTTCTCTCGACAGCTGGGGACTGGACGGTATCCCACTCTCCCGTCCGATGGAAGGACTTAGCGGCGGCGAAAAGACCCGCATCTTCCTGGCAGGCATGGAGTTGCACAACCCAACAGCCATCCTGCTGGACGAACCGACCAACTATCTGGACGCGGATGGACGGGAACGTCTGTATAACTTGATACGACGGACATCGGCTACCGTGCTCGTCATCAGTCACGACCGCACGCTACTGAATCAGTTGCCTGCCATCTGCGAACTCTCCTCCCAGGGATTGACGTATTACAGCGGAAACTACGACTTCTACAAAAAACAGAAGGCCCTGCAACAGAAAGCCCTTACCCAACAACTGGAAGAGAAGCAGAAAGCCCTGCGCCTTGCACGCAAAGTGGCACGCGAAGTAGAAGAACGGAAGGCCAAACAGAATGTGCGGGGAGAAAAAAACTCCATTAAAAAGGGGATTCCCCGCATCATGATGGGAGCACTGAAAAACAATGCGGAAAACAGCAGCAGCAGACTCAGCAGCATTCATACGGAGAAAACGGAAAAATTGCAGGCAGAAATGTCAGGCATCAAAAGTTCACTGCCACAGACAGACAAACTGAAAACAGACTTCAATGCCTCTCATCTGCATGTGGGGAAAGTTCTGGTCAAGGCAAAGGACGTCAACTTTCATTATCCCAGCCTCGCGGCTTCTCCTATGGAGACAACCCGTCCGGAGGCAGTAAAGGAGCTCTGGTCTTCCTCCCTCACCTTCCAGTTGAGAAGCGGCGACCGCCTCAGCTTGAAAGGAAAAAACGGCAGTGGAAAAACAACCCTGCTGAAACTCATCATGGGCGAACTGCACCCCACCGGCGGAGTGATGGAGCGTGCCGACTTCACCTCCGTCTATCTGGACCAGGAATACTCCCTCGTCCGTAATGAGCGCAGCGTACTCCAACAAGCAGAAGCTTTCAACCACCGCCACCTGCCGGAACATGAAGTGAAAACCATCCTCAACCGTTACCTCTTTCCCCGCGACGTGTGGAACAAGCCGTGCGGCAAACTGAGTGGCGGCGAAAAGATGCGCCTCTCCTTCTGCTGCCTGATGATTGCCGACAATACCCCGGATATGTTCATTCTGGACGAACCCACCAACAATCTGGACATCGAGAGTATAGAAATAATAACGGCAACGATACGCGACTACGCCGGCACCGTAATTGCCATCAGCCACGACCGGGAGTTTCTGAAAGACACCGGCATCGAACGGGAGATACTTTTGGAATGAATCAGTAATTTAGGTAACAACAACCGTAATTTGTATACTGCCATTCTCATAAAACCTGCCTATTTTTGCAGCACGTAATCATTTACTAACTAACGAACAACGAATATGAGCAAAAAAGTATTAATCCTCTCCTCCAGTCCCCGCAGGAATGGAAACTCCGACCTCTTGTGCAATGAATTCATGCGCGGTGCCGCAGAGGCCGGACATCAAGTAGAAAAGATTTTCCTGAAAGACAAGCACATCAACTACTGCACGGGATGCAGCGTATGCAGCATGTACGGCAAACCCTGCCCGCAAAAGGACGATGCCGCCGAAGTGGTGGAAAAGATGATTGCCGCCGACGTCATCGTCATGGCAACCCCCGTCTACTTCTACACCATGAGCGCGCAGATGAAGACACTGATTGACCGTTGTTGCGCACGCTACCTTGAAATAAAGGACAAGGAGTTCTACTTCATCATCGCCGCCGCCGAAGAAAGTGTCCCCATGATGGAGCGTACCATCGATGGTTTCCGTGGCTTCCTCGACTGCCTGGAAGAGCCCAAAGAATGCGGCACCATTTATGGCGTGGGTGCCTGGAAGGTGGGCGAGATAAACGACAAGCCTTCCATGCACGAAGCCTACGAGATGGGAAAAAAGGTATAAAGAACGAATACTAATCGCTATACAATACATTTATGCTACGTACCATCAGACTGACCCTTGCCGTCATCTTCTTCGCACTCATCACGCTGTTGTTCCTCGACTTCACGGGAACACTGCATGCCTGGTTCGGATGGATGGCGAAGATACAATTCCTGCCGGCCGTGCTGGCACTGAACATCGGTGTAGTACTGTTTCTTGCAGTGCTGACCTTGGTATTCGGACGCATCTACTGCTCCGTCATCTGCCCGTTGGGAGTATTCCAGGACATTGTTTCCTGGCTCTCCGCCAAACGGAAGAAAAACCGTTTCCGCTACTCGTCCGCACTGAAATGGCTACGCTACGGTGTGCTGGGAGTATTCGTACTTGCCATTATCGGCGGACTGAACTCTTTTGTCGTGCTGCTGGCCCCTTACAGCTCATACGGGCGCATCGTTTCCAGCCTTTTCTCCCCACTCTACCAGTGGGCAAACAACGGACTGGCCTACCTGGCCGAACGTGCTGACAGCTATGCCTTCTATGAAACGGATGTATGGATGAAGAGTCTCCCTACCCTGCTGATTGCCACGGTCACTCTGGTGGTCCTCATCGTGCTGGCATGGCGAGGTGGACGTACCTATTGCAACACCATCTGTCCGGTAGGTACAGTGCTTGGCTTCCTCTCGAAGTATTCCTTGCTGAAACCGGTGATTGACACAAAGAAGTGCAACAGTTGCGGACTTTGTGCCCGCAACTGCAAGGCATCGTGCATCAACATCAAGGCACACGAAATAGATTACAGTCGTTGCGTGGCATGTATGGACTGTATCAACAAGTGCAGGAAAGGTGCCATCACTTACACACGCCGCAAGCCGGCCTCCGCTGCTGTCTCCCAGGAAACCTCCGTGGCACCGGAGCAGGTAAACGACGCCCGCCGCGCATTTCTCTCTACAACTGCCGTGTTTGCTGCTACGGCAGCCCTCAAGGCGCAGGAGAAGAAAGTGGACGGTGGACTGGCTGTCATCGAGGACAAAAAAATCCCCGAGCGCGCCACTCCCATCACTCCTCCGGGCTCACTGAGCGCCCGCCACTTTGCACAACACTGCACAGCCTGCCAGCTCTGCATATCGGTATGTCCCAACCAAGTGCTCCGTCCTTCTTCGGACTTGACAAAACTGATGCAGCCGGAAATGTCCTACGAACGCGGTTACTGCCGCCCCGAATGCGCCAAGTGTGCGGAGGTGTGTCCTACCGATGCCATCCATCTGACGAGCCTCGCCGAGAAATCGGCCGTCCAAATCGGTCATGCCGTATGGATTAAGGAGAATTGCATCTGCATCACAGACAAGATGGAA
>OGZZ01002471.1_pt1 | contig 11873 bp, 8 predicted proteins | sample 1577021 | NCBI WGS metagenome assembly OGZZ01 (sample SAMEA3541526, study PRJEB24748) | human gut metagenome | biome: human gut; feature: human-associated habitat; material: faeces | place: China | collected 2012
GCACCCTGTTGGCGATGTGTGCGAGATCACCGCTTGGGGCGCAAAGGTGCGCACGCTGGTCATTGCTACCGACGAGGAGCTGATGATCGCCCGCGACACCAAGGAAGTCATCGAGAAGTAAGCTTTTCCCAAAGGGCTTTGCAGGGGCTGCTGCACAGAATGTGCGGCAGCCCCTTTTTGCTTGTGTGAAAAAGTGGTTCAGAAACACCCGCAGGTGTTTCTGAACCGCAAATCATAAATTATCTGCCGCTGCACATAACCTGTGCGGCGCGCCGCTTTTCTATCTTCCGGCGGTGATTTTACCCAAATATATGCTGTCGGTTTGTGCCATGTGTACAAATAAAAGGGCGAACGGTTGTTTTTTGGTTGACAAATCTCAAAAATAACGGTACAATAGGAAAGTCCTCAATCCGAGGGCGTTTATCTATTCAAGCCCCTGGTAAGCTTACTGATCAGCGCGATGGTCCCAAAACCAAAGGTATGGTTACAATCCTTCCGTGGGCAAGAACTAACTAAAGAGGAGATACTACTATGTTTGAAGACAAGACTCTGGTCTGCAAGGACTGCGGTAAGGAATTTGTTTGGACTGCCGGCGAGCAGGAGTTCTACGCTTCTCGCGGCTTTGAGAACCAGCCCCAGCGCTGCAAGCCCTGCCGTGATGCCCGCAAGAACGGCGGCGCACGCAGCAACAGCGGCGAGCGTCAGATGTTCGACGCTGTCTGCGCAGCTTGCGGCAAGGCCTGCAAGGTTCCCTTCCAGCCCCGTGAGGACCGTCCGGTCTACTGCTCCGACTGCTTTGCTCGCATGAAGCAGAACTAAGCGCTGATTTTCATTTAAATCGGTAACAAATCCCCCCGCTGCCAGTCGGCAGCGGGGGGATTTTTGCGTTTCTCTTCAGGTATTCTTACGCTGATTTGCGCCCGAGAGCAGCAGCACCGCGCGGCATAGCCGCAGCTTGAGCAGCAACAGCTTGACCTGGTCGTTCCGGCTCTGCATGGCGTGCAGTGGGGTGCTGCGCACCGCCGTGCGCACCCGGGGCTTTTGCAGGGTACTGCGCAGCCAAGCAGTCTGCTCGGAAAGGGAAAGCGGGCTGCATCCAAGATTCTTGATTCCCATCATCAGGTCGCGGATCGTGCAGTAGCTCGCCTTTGCGCGGTGCATGGGGCTGTCCTGTAAGCCCCACGCGGCAACGGTGTCCCACACTGCATCGCTGAGATAAAAGTTATCCTCCAGACGCTCCGGGTGGTAGCGGTTGGACAGGCTGCCCCGCCGGGCAGCGGTGTAGTGGTACAGCGGCTTTTCCAGCACCACCAGACAGCCGGGATTTTGACGATAAAAGGCTACAAAGAACAGCCCGTCCTCCCCCAGCTGATGGCAGGAGAAACGCAGCCGATGCTGCTCCAGAAACGCCCGGCGGAACAGCTTATTGGTGACCAGATACGAGGACGCCGTCTCGTCGAAATGTTCCTTGAAGGGCGCGCCCCGGTACACGCCGGAGAGGGTGCTGCCGCTGGTCTGCGTGTGCAGCAGCCGGTCATTTTCATCATAGCTGTCCAGATACAGCCCAAACTCCACGCAGTCCGCATCAGCATTCCGGGCGGCATGATACAGCACTTCTGCCGCATCCGGCTCTACCCAGTCGTCCGGGTCCAGAAAGAAAACATATTCACCCCGGGCGGCATCCAGACCCGCGTTGCGGGCAGCGGCTACGCCGCCGTTGGGCTGGTCGATGAAGCGAAAGCGCGCATCCTCGGCAGCAGCCTGTGCACACAGCGCGGCGCTGCCGTCCTTGGAGCCATCGTTGATAAGAATGGCCTCGAAGTCGGTCAAAGTCTGCGCCCGCAGTGAGCGCAGCGCCCGGGGCAGCAGGCGCTCCATATTATAAACAGGCACTATAAACGAGATACAGGGCATTGTTTTCACTCCTTGCCGTCACACTTCCTTCATCAGAATATGGATGCGGTCTCGCATCTCCTGCCGACTGTCCGGCATCCACACCTTGGGTTCCGGGGGCTTTTTGCGCTCCATGGCGTAGGCAAGCGTCACCAGACGCAGCGCCATCGTACTCCAGAAATAAAAGGCGGTATTATCGGTCAGGTAGGTCACCGTCATATAGCCTAGCTCGGACAGATACAGCAACGTGGTCTCTTGGTCTGCATAGCGCTGCCAGAACAGCGGAGTCAGAACATACTGGATGCTGGACCAGAGCAGAAAACCCGGAAAGCCTACCTCTACAAAGACCTTCAGGATGTCGTTGTGGAAGGGGTAAGGCTGGTTGATGAGCCCGTCATTATACCACTGGGCGATGATGGTGTCCACATATTCAAAGCCGTGGCCGAGATAGGTGACGGAAAATTCATAGTAGGGGTTCGCCATGCTCCACAGGTAATCCCGACCCATCATGTCAACGCCAAAACTGTTCAGCAGTCTCGAGATGATGCCGTAGCGCACACAGTAGAGAAATACCAGAAAAAACAGGATGCAGCAGACGCCCACTGCCGGGTAAAACCAGCCGGGGACTTTGCGCTTGCGGAGAAGCAGAGCAATCAGGACGAACAGAACCACCGCCGGGATGGCGATGCGCTTCATGCCGACCAGAAAAAACCAGCAGCAGAGCAGCAGATACAGCCAGCGCTTGCGCTTTTCCTGCCGGGTAGTACGAGGAGCAAAAACGGCGTAGTACAAGATCATCTGCCCGAACACAAAGGTCAGGTCGTGAATCTCCAGCTGCAGCGCATAGCCATCCGCATCACCGAAGGTGATCAGACAGGTAACGAGAGACTGGATGCTGGCTGCAAGACCGTAGCCAGGAATGCTCAGCAGCATGATGGCCGTGTTGGCAATGCAGATGCTGATGGTAAACAGCTCGATGGCTTTTTCCCGGAACAGATAGACCAGCGCCACAGCAGTGAGGATGGCAATACTCTGGAACACGATCTTGGAGCAGCTTCGGATCATGGAAGACACTGCGGCAAAGCTTTCGATCCAGATGACCATCGACCAGAAAAACAGCGCCGCCATCAGGGACATATAAAGCAGGGTAGGCTTCCATAACTCCCGGAGACGCTTTTCGTCCGGGTAAAACAGGGTGTACAGCATTGCCAGCCCGATCACCCCCAGAGAGATGGCTTTGGGAAGGCCGCCCACTGCGCTGTTGATTGGTTTCCACTCTCCCAGCCCGGCACCGGCCAAAAAGACCACGCAACCGATGGTCAGCAGTTTTTGCCACAGCGGGCTGTCCTTATAAAACAAAGAGGCCGGAGTTTTCCGGCTGTAATCCTTTTTGGTCAGGATCTGATCCAGTGTGCGCATGAAAAAGGGTTCTCCTTTTGTAGTGGGTGTTCCCGCAGGTGACTTACGCTTCTCCGCCCAGCTGCAGGTACTGCTGCTGCAAGCGGGCGGCGGCGATGTTGATATCGTAGCCCGCCTGTCGGATCAGTTCTGCACCGGCAGAGCGGTCACAGGGCTGGTGGAGCATCCGCTGCAAGCCTGCTGCCCAGTCTGCATTGCTGGCGGAAAGCGGGATCTGGATGGCATGGGAAGAAAGCAGCACCTCCGCCGGCACTGCGTCCGAAAATACGCACCCCAGCCCGGCGGCTTGCGCCTCGATCCCCACCACCGGCAGACCCTCAAAGCGGGAGGGCATGACGAAGAGATCCATCATCTGGTACCAGTCGGCCACATTGCTTTGCAACCCGGCAAACAGGATATGATCTGTGATACCCAGTTCCTGCGCCTGTGCGCGGACAGCCTGCTCCAGCCTGCCGGTACCAATGAGCACCAGCATCGCCCGGGGCTCCAGCTGCAAAAAGGCGGCAAAGATTTCCAATAGACGCTCGTGGTTCTTGCGGACATCAAAGCGGCCTACATGACCCAGCACCACCCGGTCCTCCAGCACGTAGCGCGCCCGCATTTCGGCGCGGACGGCGGGGGAGAAGCGGAAGGTCTCCGGCTCGATGGCGTTGGGAATGATCTGTCCCCGGCGCTCCCAGTCCGCTTTGCCAAAGTAGTAGATGCCCGCATCCCGGCCGCAGGCCCACAGGTGGGTGGCGGCGCCGGGCAGCAGCTGCTTACAGAACATCTTCAGCGGCCACTTGTAGTCCCGGACGATCCAGATATTATGGGCGTGGGCAATGCGCACTTGCAGCCCGGCCTTCTCCGCACCCTTCAGGGCATAAAGCCCCATCGCCTCGTTGTGGGCGTGCAGGATGCGGATGCGGGGGTCTGCGGCCACGGTCTGCTGCACAAAGCGCAGATACGCCGGGTAGTGCAGCGGGTTTAATCCCGGACTCTGGTAGATGTGCCCGCCCAGACGGCGGATCTCGTCGTCGTAATCGCCGGGCTTTTGCTTGTTGACGATAAAATCAAACTGGACCTTTTCGCGGTCGATATGCCGGTAGTAGTTCATCAGCATGGTCTCGATCCCGCCGCGGTCCATATTGCTGACCGAATGCAGCACTCGTATCATGGGTACTCCTTATATTATAACAACTGAAATCTTCTGCCGTAGCGGCACCACAGCCCAAAGTCCTGCTGCCGCAGTGCCCGGGCACCCCAGCGGGCACGGCGGGGCAGTGCGCCCTCTTGCGGCAGCGCCTTTGCGTACAAAGCACAGCACAGCCGGAAAACAGCCTGCTGCGTTTCCGGCGGCAGGCCGGATACAGTGGCATAGCAGAAAGCCGAAAGCTGCAGCGTCAGGGTGCAGCGGTACAGCGCATCGTGGGGCAAGCCCAGCGCAGCATCCTGCACTGCCAGCTGCTCCATGATCCAGTAGCTCTGCACGGCGGCAGGACGGTGCTGGCTTGTGGCGGTAAGCCCCTTGGGGTTTTTGCGCCACAGATAGACCACCTCGGGCACAGAGGCCACGCTCTTTGCCAGCCGGAATACCAGAAAATGGATGATGGCATCCTCAAAGCAGGTATAGTAAGCCGGAAAGCGCACCTGTGCAAACAGTTCCCGCCGGTACACCTTGCCCCATGGCATCCCGGGCAGCTCGAACCGCTCCGGCGCGGCGGCACCGGTGTAGACTGCCGCCGGGTAGCGCTGCATCGAGCCATGGGTGCCGTCGGTGTACAGGTATTGCCAGCCACCCTGCACCACATCGGCGTCAAGGCGCTGTGCGGCCTCCAGCAGGGTGCGGATGGCACCGGGCAATAACAGATCGTCGCTGCCACGAACATCAGCCAGCGGCCCACGGCGTGGCGCAGTCCCTCGTTGCGGGCGGCGGCGGCGCTGCGGGGCGCACTGCAATTGCACAGCAACACCCCGGGCAGTGCCCGGTAGCGTTCCAGCACGGCGGCTGTGCCGTCGGTGGAATCGCTGTCCACCACGATCAGCTGCACGGTGCAACTGGTCTCCTGCTGCAAAATGCTGTCCAGACAGGGGCCGATGGTAGCTTCGCCGTTGTACACCGGCACAATGACCGAAAGGGTCACCGCCGGGTCCTGCTGCGGCAGCAGCGGGCAGGTCTCTTCTGCTGCAGGTTTCGGGCACAGGGCTGCCAGCGCGGCGCGGTCGGCCTGTGTGCTGTCCGGCAGCGGGGCACCGCCCCGGTGCAGCAGATGGTACAGCCCAAGGTCTGCATGGCCGCAGGCTGCGCCGCACACGGCGGCAGCGCCCGCCAGCAGACGGCTGCGGGTGTGGCAGTGGATCAGCTGGTAAGCGCGTCGGTTCTGGATCATGCTTTACCACGCTCCGTTCCGGCAAGGACAGCGCCGCCCTCTCCTGCGATCAGGGACATCTTTTTCTGTGCGCAGCGCACAAGGTCGCGCACATGGTAGAGCTCCTCCTCCGAGGTGGTGGCCCATGCGGCGGTGAACAGGATGGGGTACTCCGGGTTGAGCTTATTGTACTCGTCCACCTGACTTTGCAGGATGCGGATCATGACCTCTGCCTTCCGGGTGCTGCATTCATCAAAGAAGGCAAGGAACTTGCCCGCGCCGTTGTAGCCCACCGTGCCGTCGGTATCGCCCATCAGCTGCAAAAGACCGGAAAAATCCTTCAGGATGCCGTCACCCACATGGTAGCCGAAGCGGCGGCTCATCTCGGTCAGGTTGTCCAGCTGCAAAGCAAAGCAGGTATAGTCCTCCGGCAGAATGCGGTCGGCCATGCCGGAGATATACACGTTGAGCTTTTCGCGGTTGGGCAGACCGGTCTTTTTGTCCACATACAGCAGATAATCCACCGCATCCGAGATGCGGCCCAGCAGAATTGCGCCGCAGCAGCCGATGACAAAGAACAGCACCAGCGCAAGCATCAGGTACAGCTTGACATTGATGGCGGCAGCCACCTGCACCGAGCTGATCATCTTCAGATAATCCGCGCTGATGTACAGGTTCAGCTCCTTGCTGCTGGTATTGATGATCTCGTAGTAGCTTTTCAGCTGCGCCTCGTAGTCGTTGATCATGCTTTCCATCTTGGCGTGCTGCTCGCCTGTACCGCCAAAATCCACGTTGCGGAAACTTTGCAGGATCTCCTCCTGAAACTGCCGGTCGATCTGGCTGGATGCGACCTGCTGTTCCAGCGATACCAGTTTCAGCACCAGACCGTCGTAGGTGGTCTGTGCCTTATCGCCAGCACCTTCCAGCTCGATGTTATTCAGGATATAGTCCGAGGACACCACCTCGCCCCGGTCAGTAAAGTAGTTTTGCAGCAGATCGGCGTTCTTGTACACATACTGGTCGGTCAGGCTCCACAGACTGTCCCGCTGCTCGGTGGTGATCTGTTCGTTCTGCTTTGCAGTTTCGATGGTGTTGGCCAGATATTCCTGCAGCACCGTGCCGTCCCGCACCTGCGGGCCGTTGAGCACATAGGCGTACAGCGCCGGGATGGTGTATTTTTTGAAGTCGGAATAGATATCGCACAGGTCTGCATAGGTGTAGCCGGTGCGGGAGGAGCGAAAATTCGGGTAGTGCTCCCGCTTGCTCAGCAGATAGTCCTGCATCTCGTTGGTATCGTTTTCCAGAATGCGGATGCACTCGTAGTAATCGTAGCCATTGTCCAGCAGACCGGACGAGGGGTTGAGCGAGAGTTTCTGCTCCACATATTTTTCCGTATAATAGGTGCAGTAGCTCTGGATGATGGCATCCAGCATATTGCGGGCATAACCCGCGCCCTGCTCTCCATCCACCACAAGGCTCACCTTGTAGGTATCCGGGAAATAGGTCACCTCTTCGCCCTTTTGCAGCAGTGCCTCGTTGATGGTCTGCTGATCTTCCGAGATCACCGGGGTCACCGAGATGTTGGAACGGATGGTGCTCAGCCGCCCGGAAGCACCCAGTGCATCCATGGCCTGCGAGATGACGGTGGAGGAGTAGATCTCGTTGACGTCCAGCTCGCTGCCGTCCGGGGTGTAGCCGTCCGAGATGCCGTCGTTGGTATAGCGGATAATGACCGATGCAGTGTACTTCTGCCGACCGTCTGCATACAGGTAGATGGCGGCCGCACCTGCCAGCGACACCAGAAAGATCAGCAGGCTGAAACGCTTCAGATAGCGCAGGATCTCAAACTTTTTCATCTGCGGTGCCTTGCCTTTCTGCGTTTACGTTCGTGGAGCAGCCATGCGCTGCCCAGCATCACGGCAACGGACTCCATCAGGGTCTTTTTCAGGCTCAGGCGCTGCAGGAAGGAGGCCGAGCCGTAGGTAAAGGTAATATAGTTCTGGGATTTGTACTTGATATACGCCTTGTCCAGTACAAACAGCTGCTCCGAGATCTCGTTGATGGCGGTCTCCAGCTTGTTCACCATGGCCTGCGCCTCGGCCAGACGCGGCTGGCCGGCATCCAGCTCCCGGATCTTCTGGATCACATAATTCGTGCTCACGATCTCGGACTGGTAGTCGGTGGCATCGGCCAGAGAAGCGTCTGCCGCCCGCGCCAGCGCATCCATGGCGGTCTTGGTGCGGGACATATAGTACTCGCTTGCTTCATCCACGGTGGGGATCATCATGATGGAGGTCATGGATTTTTCGTAGATGGAAATGCCCTTTTTGTCGGCGTCATAGTAAGCCTGCTGGGTGCGCATGTCAATATCGTCGATCTTGTTCTTGTATTCCAGAATGCTGGTCAGCATGGCCGGGTCGCGGGCAACGCCGCCCTCAATGACAAAGGCCATGGCGTTGGGCAGGTCGTAATCCACCAGATTGTTGATCATTTTGCCCAGTGTGGTAAAGTTGTTGGTGGAAGGGTCGGGGTTTGTATCGTCCGTAAAGCTTTTGTTTTCCCCCAGACGGGCGTTCAGATAGCGGTTCAGCGCAGCGGCGCGCACCTCCAGCTCGTTCAGTCGCAGGTAAGGCTCGCACGCGGTGGTCACTTCCAGCTTTTCCTTGAGGATGCTCTGGTTATCGCAGTAGTTGCTCAGAAAGATCTCCCGGTAGGATTCGCACACGCTCTGCAAAAGATCTGTGGGCTTGCGGTTGCCCAGGTTCAGCTTGCGGGTGTTGATGGAGAGATAGTAGTTGGTGCTGATATACTCGCTGCCGTTGGCGCTGCCGGTGCCGTCCGGGCTCAGGTAAAGGCACTCTGCCAGCTGGGAGGCAGTCAGGCTGTCCTGCAAGCCCACCCGCCGGATGGCGCGCTCCATCACCTCGTCCGACACGATCTCGTAGGCGTTGAAGCGGGTCTTGTTGGGGTTCATGCCAAGCGCCGCCTCGGAGTAATTGAAGGAGATGCTGGCAGTGGCGCTGTCCGCACTTTTGAAATAGTGAACCAGCCCGAACAGACAGCACAAGGTCAGCAGGCAGAGAAACAGGCGGTATTTATTTGTCCAGATATGACGCAGCGCCTGTTTGATTTTTTCTTTGATGTCATCCATGGCATTCTACCCTTTTGCAGCGGCCTGCACGCGCAGCGCAGGTTGCTTAGTCGATGTCAATGACCGAAAGCTCCGGCACATTGTTGATGCGGGGCGCCCGGCTGGAATCGCCCAGTCCCCGGCTTACAATGAGGGTGGCGTTGTTGGCAAGCGTATAGCTGCCTCCGGCATAGTCGGGCAGAAAGCCCTCCTCGGCGGTATAAAGCGGACCGATCTTCGGCAGACGCACGATGCCGCCGTGGGTGTGCCCGGCAAGACCCAGCTCAAAGGAATAATTTTCCAGATGTTCGGGAAAGTAGGTGGGAACGTGTGCCAGACAGATGCGCAGGTCGTAGTCTGTCTGCGGCTCCACGCTGTCCATAAAGGTGCTGGCACCGTAGTTGGAAAAATCCGCCGGGCTGCCCTCCACGCCCAGAATGCTGATGACATTGTCGTGGACGGTATAGCGCGCCTCCTGATTGCGCAGGACGGTCACCCCGGCGGCGGTGAACTTTTCCACCAGTTCCCGGTCGTTGTCCAGAAAATACAGCTCGTCCTCGTGGTTGCCCAGCACTCCGCATACCGGGGCAATCTCGCTCAGCTGACGGAACAGGGAAAGCATATTATCATAGTCGGTGCCTTCGCCGTAGGTCACAAAGTCGCCGCCCAGCAGGATCAGATCCGGGGCAAGGCTGCGGACATCCTGCACCAGCTCACAGTTATCTGCTCCGTATTCCCGCAGATGCAGATCGGTCAGAAAAACGACCCGGCAGCTCTGGGTCAGCTTGCGGGAATGAATCTGATAGAACTCTGCCGTATAGTGGGTGCGGTTATAGCAGATATTCTGCCACAGCGCCCCGCCCAGCAGGGCGAGCAGGGCAACAAGAACCAGCAGCGTCAGCAGCACCTGCTTCCAGAGGGGCGTTGCCCTCTGTGCGCCGCCACTGTGTGTATGTCTGCTGTTTTGCGCTGCGCCTTTTCCGTGTTTTGCTTTGATAAAGGCCACATCCTTTCTGCCGGGGAACGTTGCATAGAGAAGGGCGCAGCACAAGGCCGCAGCCCATCTCTCCAAAAACGGATACAAAAACTGATATATAAATAAATTATAACATATTTAGTAGGAAAAGCAAAGAGTGCATCTCTGCCATGGGCGGATTTCACATTTGGGAGTTCCCATCAAAAAAGGGATGCCGCGCACGCAGCATCCCTTTTGTATATTTGCAGATCAATCGTCGTCGCTGTCCAGCTTGAGCACGGCGGTAAAGGCCTCGCTGGGCAGGGAAACGCTGCCCAGCTGACGCATCTTCTTTTTGCCTTCCTTCTGCTTTTCCAGCAGCTTCTTTTTACGGGAGATATCACCGCCGTAGCACTTGGCCAGCACGTCCTTGCGCATGGCCTTGACCGTCTCGCGGGCAATGATCTTGCCGCCGATGGCTGCCTGCACCGGGATCTCGAACAGGTTGCGCGGGATGTTGTCCCGCAGCTTTTCGCAGATGCGGCGTCCCTTGGCGTAGGCGTTGTCCCGGAACACGATCATGGACAAGGCGTCCACGGGGTCGCCGTTGAGCAAAAAGTCCAGCTTGACCAGATCACTCTCGCGGTACTCCTTGAACTCATAGTCGTAGCTGGCGTAGCCCCGGCTGCGGCTCTTGATGGCGTCAAAGAAGTCGTACACGATCTCGCCCAGCGGCAGCGCGTAGTGCAGGTCCACCCGCACATCGTCCAGATACTTCATATCGATCAGGACGCCGCGCTTGCTCTGGCACAGATCCATCAGGCCGCCCACATAGTCGTTGGGAGTGTACAGGTGCACATCCACAAAGGGCTCCTCCTGCTTGACGATGTTGCTGGGGTCCGGGTAGCTGGAGGGGTTGTCGATCATCTCCACAGTGCCGTCGGTCAGGGTCAGGCGGTAGCGCACGCTGGGGGTGGTGGTGATGATGTCCAGATCGAACTCCCGCTCCAGGCGCTCGGTGATGATCTCCATATGCAGCAGACCCAGGAAACCGCAGCGGAAGCCGAAGCCCAGCGCGGCGCTGGTCTCCAGCTCAAAGGTCAGGGAGGCATCGTTCAGCTGCAATTTTTCCAGCGCGTCCTTCAGGTCGGGGTACTTGGCACCGTCGGCGGGGTAGATGCCGCAGAACACCATGGGCTTGACCTGACGGTAGCCGGGCAGCGCTTCTGCGGTGGGGCGCTCTGCCAGCGTGACAGTATCGCCTACGCGGGTGTCTTGCACCGTCTTGATGCTGGCGGTCAGGTAGCCTACCTCACCGGCCTGCAGCTGGGCGCAGGGGGTCAGGGAGGTGGCACCCATGTGACCCACCTCCACCAGCGTGAACTCTGCGCCGGTGGCCATCATGCGGATGGTGTCGCCGGGCTTCACCGAGCCCTCGAACACGCGGATGTAGACGATGACGCCCTTGTAGCTGTCGTAGATGCTGTCGAAGATCAGCGCCTTTAAGGGGGCATCCGGGTCGCCGGTGGGGGCGGGGATATCACTGACCACACGCTCCAGCACCTGATCGATGTTCAGGCCGGTCTTGGCGGAGACGCGGGGCGCGTCCATGCAGGGCAGGCCGATCACGTCCTCCACCTCCTGCGCCACCTCGTCCGGGTGGGCGCTGGGCAGGTCGATCTTGTTCAGGATGGGCACCAGCTCCAGATCGTGCTCCAGTGCCATATAGGTGTTTGCCAGCGTCTGCGCCTCCACGCCCTGCGTGGCGTCCACCACCAGAATGGCGCCCTCGCAGGCGGCCAGACTGCGGCTGACCTCGTAGGCAAAGTCCACATGACCCGGGGTGTCGATCAGGTTGAACTCGTAGGTCTTGCCGTCCTTTGCAGTATAGTTCATGGTCACGGCACGCGCCTTGATGGTAATGCCGCGCTCGCGCTCGATATCCATGTTGTCCAGGATCTGATCCTCCATGGTGCGCTCGTCCACGCTCTTGGTCAGCTCCAGAATGCGGTCGGACAGGGTGGATTTGCCGTGGTCGATATGTGCAATGATGCAGAAGTTGCGGATGTTGTCTCTTGCCATGTAGTTCCTCCGGGCAGCTTTATGCTTCTAAGATCCAGTCCTCCAC
>OGZZ01002495.1_pt1 | contig 11738 bp, 9 predicted proteins | sample 1577021 | NCBI WGS metagenome assembly OGZZ01 (sample SAMEA3541526, study PRJEB24748) | human gut metagenome | biome: human gut; feature: human-associated habitat; material: faeces | place: China | collected 2012
CCTGCCAGCCCAAGAGGCCGAAGAAGGAATGTTCCAGGAGGACGCCGGCAATCGGTGCGCCGATGATCGTCGAAAGGAGAAGCGATGTCAACATGAGCGACGTGGCCCGGGCCCGTTCAGCTGCCGTGAACCAGCGGGGGAACAAGAGGGAATAGATGACCGGGTAGAGACTGGCTTCCGATGCGCCTAACAGGAAGCGGCACAGGTAGAACTGCCATTCCGTCGTGACGAAGGCCATGCACAGGCTGACGATACCCCATGTAAACATGATGCGGGAAATCCATTTCGATGCCGAGAACTTCGCGGCGAACAGGGAACCGGGGATTTCCAGGAGCAGATAGCCGGCGAAGAAGATGCCGGCGCCGAAACCATATACTTCCGGCGATAACCAGGACAGGGTCTGGGTCATGGTCAGTTTGGCGTAGGAAATATTGACGCGGTCGATGCAGGCTATAATCGAGACGAGAAAGACCGGTAAAATGATGCGAAGATCTCTCCGTTGTTTCAGACTGTCGAAATTGATGTTTTCCATGATGAATTCCTCCTAAAATGTTGTGTAAAATGGGTGAAAAGGTGGTTTTTGTGAGAGGTCAGCGCAGACTGTTCTGCGTTTACTTTCGTGTTTACTGATGCACGCATCAGTCGGTACTCGGTGTGTGCATTCCTCATTTTTGAGGTCAGGTTGATTATACATCCGCGTTCACGAGAACGCAATAGGGAATTTTAAAATTTTCAAAAATATTTTACTACCCGGCGGTGAGGATCAAATTCACCGCCGGACAGCGAGGGATCTGCACCGAAAATGGTGCGAAAGGGAAAGAAAAGGTGTGTATTGTCTTAAAATCAGGCTGCGATGCCGAGGGGAGAGAACAGGATGTAAATGCCGAGTGCCAGAAGCAGGCCGATGATGGATACAATATGGCGGTACTTCCACGGGGTCAGGTCTACTGCGCCTACGTCGTGGATCTCGTACTCCTCAGCCGGATGATACTTGTTCAGATACCACATGATGAGCAGCTCGATCGGGAACAGAACAGCCATTGCGTACAGATAGTGGATCGGGTTGGAAGAGCCGGGATAGCACGGCTTGATGAGCAGGAACGCACCGTAGCATACAACATGGAACACGGTGATTACCTTCGGCATGTACTTCGGGATGCGCTTGAACATAAAGATGCCGAGGATGGTGCACAGTACCGGCAGGGAAACGAACTGGCTCATGGAGTTCAGGAACGTGGTGATGCCGCCGGCGTACATAACGAACGGAGAGATAACAATTGCGATGCAGCCTGCGATGGTGCCGTAGATCTTGCCGACCTTAACACACTTGGTGTCGGAAGCTTTCGGGTTGATGGACGAACGGTACAGGTCCAAGGTGAACATGGTGGATGCGGAGTTCAGTACCGAGTTAAAGGAGGACAGGATCGCGCCGAACATGACAGCGGCGAAGAAGCCCATTACCGGCTTCGGTACGATCTCAGCGATCAGAGCCGGGTAAGCAAAGTCGATAGCGGAGGAACCGGCAGCAGCCAGCTTGTCCTGAATGGACGGCAGGTAGAATGCGATGACGCCCGGGATTACGAGGTACAGAGGGCCAAGGCACTTGAGGAAGCCGCAGAAGATAGCGCCCTTCTGGCCTTCCTTCAGGCTCTTTGCTGCGAGGGAACGCTGTACAAAGGACTGGTTGGTGCACCACCAGTACAGGTTGTTGAAGAACATACCGGTGATGATCAGCGGCCACGGAACTTCCGGTTCCGGTGCATTCCATGCGTTGATGGCGTTCATTTTGGCCGGATCTGCCTCTACCATGTACTTAATGCCGTCCATGATGCCATGGCCGCCGGTTGCAGCGGACAGAGCCGCGAAGCCGAGGAACGGGATCATCAGACCGCCGATGATAAGACCGATGCCGTTGATGGTATCAGAAACCGCAACTGCCTTCAGGCCGCCGAAGATGGCGTAGCAGCCGCCGATGATGCCGATGATGAGGCACAGGATGGCAACAGCCATGAATTTGCTGGTGCCGAGGATGCCGGAGATGTCGAAGATCTGCTCGAAAACGACTGCACCGGAGTACAGGATGACCGGCAGGTTGAGGATGGAGTACATAACAACGATTACCAGCGAGAACATCGTCTTGGTGCCCTTGCCGTAGCGCTCCTCCATCAGGGACGGGATGGTCATGGCGCCCATTTTCAGGTACTTCGGCAGGAAGTAGTACGCCAGGACCAGCAGGGTGAACATCGAGCCGACCTCCCATGCGATCGGGCCCATGTTGGTCTTCCAGCTCTGGCCGTTCAGACCGACGAGCTGTTCAGCGGAAAGGTTGGTCAGCAGCAGAGAACCGGCGATGACTACGCCCGGCAGGCCGCGGCCTGCGAGGAAATAACCCTCAGCGGTGTCGAGCTGCTCGTCGCGGGTCTTCCATGCGGAAATGACGGCAACGAGGACTGTGAACAACAGGAACGAGATTCCTGTCCATGCGAGTGAGGAGAAGAATGTCATTTGTAGTATACCCCCTACATTTTTTCGTCGGGCTTTCCTGCACTGTTGCGTGCAGAGCGAATACGGAAACCGTTTCTGAGCCGCTCTGTATGCAATGATGCAGGAAAACCGCTGGTTTGCGCTCCCCGGATTCGCTTCTTCTCTCGGTTTCGGGAAGCCCATAGCTTTTCTCTCGGCGTTCTCGTGAACGCGTTTGCCTTAAAATAATTCCCCTTGGAAAAATCCGTATCTTCTCTCAGGCTTTTGGATGTTTCAATCGGGGATTTATTTCGTTGTCCATAGATTATCATGTTATTTGAGATATTTCAAGCCTTAAATGTGAGATTCATTTCGATTTAGTAAACAGTACAAAATTAAGATTGCCTTTTTGTATGAATAGCCATTGAATTATTCATATGTGCGTGCAAAGCGTGCAATTTGATAGGCAATTTGCATAAAAACAGAGGGAGCGTATTGGGGCAATTGCCGTGACAGTCAAGAAAAAGCACATTTATAGGAAAAAACACGCGAAAAACAGTTGCAAGTTGCGTGCATTGTGTTATACTATAAACAGAAAAAACGAGTGGGTAATACTCACTATATAGTAAGGAGGAAAAAGCATGGCTGTAACCGCACAGCAGATTGCGGAGCTGGCAGGTGTATCCCGCGGTACGGTAGATCGTGCGCTGCACAATCGAGGGCGTGTAAATCCCGAAGTAGCGGCTAAGATTCACAAAATTGCAGCAGAATTAGGGTATAAACCGAATCTGATCGGACAGGCACTGGTCAAATCTCGCCGGGAGTTCAAGCTGGGTGCGATTCTGCAGTCCACCGAGACGCCGACGATGCAGATCGTGCGTGCAGGCGTGCAGCGCGCCACAGAGGAGCTTGCCGCCTCGGGCGTGGAACTGATCATGCGCGAAAACCGCGGTCTGGATACCGAAATGGTACTTGAACACATTGAAGAGCTGGTTTCACAGGGCGTGCAGGGACTGGCTATCGCGCCGAACAACTCGCCGGAGATTCGCCAGTGCATTGATGAACTGTACGAACAGGGCATTCCGGTCATCACATTCAACTCGGATGCGCCGGGCAGCAGGCGTCTTGCGTTCATCGGTATGGACAACTACCGCGCCGGACAGACCGCCGCAGGCTTGCTTCGGCTGATGCTGCCCGCGGGCGGCAAGGTGCTTCCGCTGGCGGGACACTTGAATAACACCGCACATAATAACCGATTAAACGGCTTTATGGATACGATTAACGGTGAAACAGGAAACGAAATTGAACTGTTAGCGTTTCAGCCGTGTTTCGACCGGGACGACTATGCCCACGAGATTACGCAGCACGCATTGCGTGCAAATCCTGACCTGACCGGCATTTACGTTGCGTCCAACGGACAGGTCGGTGCGTGCGCAGCCGTAGAGGAAGAAGGCCGAAAGGGCAAGGTCAAGGTCGTTGCATTCGACCTCAACCCGATGAATATGGAATTGCTCCAGTCGGACAGCTTGAGTTTCGTGCTCGATCAGAAGGCATTCGAGCAGGGCTACCGGCCGCCGTTCCTGCTGTTTGATTACCTGCAGAACAGAAAAGCACCGGAAAAAGAACTGCTTTATACGGATATTGCAATCAAAACCAAGTTTAACAGCGATAAACCTGTGGGAATGGAATAAGAAAGAACCGCACATTGTGCGGTTCTTTTTAATGGAAAATTGAGAATGGAAAATGAATACGGTGATTTACTCTGAAGTGTGATTTAATGTTGTGCAAACAACCGCAAATCCGCTGGATTTCAGTGCTCCTGTGAATCTTTTCGCTATTTCTGGGGATACAGTCTCCGCCTGATTGAGCACAACGATATCCGCTGAGTGTTCTGCAATAATGCCTTGCGCGGCCAGCTCCGGCGTGACAATACCGCTCATGTGTGCACCGGTGCGTGCACAGAACAGTTCCGGTCGGTGTACGGCTTGTTTGACTGGGTTTCCGAACCCGGATGCGCCCACGACGCACACGGTTTTGCGTGTATTCTCAGGTATGACCGGCTCATGCGAGGCGTGTGCCTTGAGCGGCAGCCGCTTGGAGCCGTCGGCCTCCACAATCACATAGTCAGCGGCGTCCGCGAGCACGGAAAAGGGAAGTGCTGGTGCGGTCAGCTTGCCCTCAGCGGCAGGCGTGCCCATGCAGATCACGCGGTGAAGCGCAAGTGCGCGGCGGACCTGTTCGATGTCATCCGTCACCAACATGGGAATGCCCGCAAACGGCAAAATGTGCGTGGAAGTCGTCAAAATCACCGTTCCGGATAATTCTTCGGCCAGTATACGCAGTAAAGTTGTTTTTCCGCCGCTGCCGATCACGGCGATTATGCCTTTTACAATGTGTAATTGTTCACATATTTTCATAAATCCACCTAATACAATCATGTTTACCGTAGGGCGGGGTGACCTTATCCCGCCGTTGTAAATTATCTGCATGTTGTTATATGCGGCGGGGGAGGTCACCCCGCCCTGCAGCCATGCTTTTATAATAGTATTATATCATGTCTGCCACACAGAAAAAATATTGACTTCACTCGACCGATACGCTATAATCATCGGTAGCAATCGTTATAGTTTGCAAAATACAACGAAGATAAACGGAGGAAAACGCCATGTTAGTCGTGATACGCGGTGCGGGAGACATTGCCACGGGGATTGCCTTGCGGCTGTACCGTGCGGGCATTCGTCTGGTGCTGACAGATCTGCCGCAGCCAACATCGATCCGCCGTACGGTATGCTTTTCGGAAGCGATTCGATTGGGAGAAACAGTCGTTGAGGGCGTGCATGCACGCCGAGCCGATAGCGCAGCCGAAGCGGCAGCACTGACCGAACAGGGCATCATTGCTGTGCTGGCCGATCCGGCGGCAGGCTGTGTGCAGGAACTGCACCCTGATGCCCTGGTGGACGCGATTCTGGCGAAGAAAAACCTCGGTACGCACATCACGGACGCGCCGATCGTCATTGCGGTCGGTCCGGGCTTTACGGCCGGCGTGGACTGTCACGCGGCGGTTGAGACCATGCGCGGGCATACACTCGGACGGGTGCTGTATACGGGTTCGCCGCTGCCGAATACGGGCGTTCCCGGTGTGATCGGTGGCCATGCGGCAGAGCGCGTTCTGCGTGCCCCGGCAGACGGCTTGTTCGAGCCGTGCCATGAAATTGGCGATCTGGTCGAGACGGGAGACACCATCGCGTACGTTGCGGGAAAACCCATGAAAACCACCATCACCGGCTGTCTGCGCGGTCTGCTGCAGGCTGGTGTACCCGTACATGAGGGCATGAAATCTGGTGACGTTGATCCGCGCGGCAAGCGTGAAAACTGCGATACCGCATCCGATAAGGCGCTTGCAGTCGGCGGCGGTGTGCTGGAAGCACTGCTTCACTTTTCCAACGTCTTTCGTTAAGAAATCATACAATAGAGGAGAAAACCCAATGCAAAAGAACTGTTTTGCAAGATTTGCAGCAGCGGCTCTGTCATTGGCAATGCTGGCAGGCTGCGGTGCATCCCAGAGCAGCGACAGCGCAGCTGTGGACACGGGTTCTGCAGATTCCGCAGAGCTGACCGTCTTTGCGGCGGCCTCCATGACCGAGACCCTGAACCAGATTGCAGAGGACTACAAGAGCGTTGACCCGAACGTCACCCTGACGTTCAACTTTGCCTCCTCCGGCGACCTGCTCACCCAGATCAAGGAAGGCGCGGACTGCGACGTGTTCATCTCTGCAGCACCCAAGCAGATGAACGCACTCGACGGCTCTCTCAAGGGCGACACCGACAAGAACCCGGACGGTCTGGATGAGCTGCTGGACGGCACCCGCATCGACCTGCTCGAGAACAAGGTCACGCTGGCCGTACCGGAGGGCAACCCGAAGGGTGTGCAGAGCTTTGATGACCTCGCGGACAAGCTGAAGAGCGGTGACGTGCTGCTTGCTATCGGCAACAGCGACGTTCCGGTCGGCCAGTACACCCAGAAGATCTTCGCGCACTACGGTCTGGACGAGGCTGCGCTGGCTTCCTCCGGCGTGCTGACCTACGGCTCCAACGTAAAGGAAGTTACCACACAGGTAAGCGAAGGCGCGGTGGACTGCGGCATTATCTACGCAACCGACGCATTCTCGGCAGGTCTCGACACGGTTGACGAGGCAACTGCTGATATGTGCGGTCAGGTCATCTATCCGGCAGCCGTGCTCAAGAACAGTACACACGCAGACGAGGCAAAGGCGTTCCTTGACTATCTGACCATCGATGAAGCAGGCAAGGTATTCGAGAGCGTAGGCTTTACCACGTTGGCATAATCTGATACAATAGGAAGGCGAGGGAGCAATCTCTCGCCTTTATTTGCAAAAGGAGACGATTATGGACTGGTATCCATTATATAACTCACTGCGTATCGCGCTTATTTCCACAGCGATCATCTTTTTCGCGGGGATTGCGGCGGCCTATTATGTTGCGCGTCTGCCGCGCGTGCTCAAAGGTGTGTTGGATGTGCTGTTCACGCTGCCGCTCGTGCTGCCGCCTACGGTGGTCGGCTATCTGCTGCTGCGCGTGCTCGGACCGAAAAGAACTGTCGGCGCATGGGCGCTCGCGCATTTTAATCTCAAGCTGACCATGGTCTGGTGGTCGGCGATTTTCGCAACCGCCGTTGTCATTTTCCCGCTCATGTACCGCACGGCGCGCGGTGCGTTCGAGAGCTTTGACGAAACGCTTGCCGACGCAGGCCGCACGCTCGGCCGCTCGAACACCTGGATTTTCTGGCGGGTGCGCATGCCCTGCTGCAGGCAGGGTATCCTTGCGGGAACGGTGCTCGCGTTCGCGCGTGCGCTCGGTGAGTACGGTGCAACATCCATGGTGGCGGGGTACACGCCCGGACGCACAGCGACTATTTCGACGACGGTCTATCAGCTGTGGCGCACGAATGATGACGCGCTGGCGTTCAAGTGGGTCGTGGTCAACCTTGCCATCTCGGCGGTGGTGCTGCTGGCGGTCAATTTGCTCGAAAAGCGGGAGAGAGGAGTGCGTAAGGCATGGCACTGATCGTGGATATCGAGAAAACGCTCGGAGATTTTCACCTGAAAGTGAACTTCACCGCTGAGCGGGAAGTGATGGCGCTGCTCGGCGCCTCCGGCTGCGGCAAGAGCATGACGCTGGGGTGCATCGCGGGCATCGTGAGGCCGGATAAGGGGCATATTGAACTGAACGGGCGCGTGCTGTTCGACAGCGACAAAAAGATCGACCTGCCGCCGCAGAAGCGAAAGGTCGGCTACCTGTTTCAGCAGTACGCGCTGTTTCCACACATGACGGTCGAGCAGAACATCCGCGCAGGCGCGCACGCCCGTCCGAAAGCCGAGCGGGAACAGGCGGTGCGGGAGGTTCTGCACGCGTTCCGTCTGGAGGGATTGGAGAACAACCGTCCGAGTCAGCTTTCCGGCGGACAGCAGCAGCGGTGCGCGCTGGCGCGCATTCTGGTCGGGCAGCCCGAGCTTGTGCTGCTCGATGAGCCGTTTTCCGCGCTGGACGCGTACCTGAAATGGCAGGTGGAACTGGAGCTTTCGGACATCCTGAAAAATCTTTCGTGCGGCACGCTGTTCGTCACGCACAACCGCGATGAGGTCTACCGCCTGTGCGATACGGTGTGCGTGCTGAATAAGGGAAAATCCGACCCGAAGGAGACGGTCAAGGAACTGTTCCGCGCACCGGCAACCATGGGGGCTGCGCTGATCTCCGGCTGCAAGAATGTCTCTGCCGCCGAGGTAAAACAGGATGGAACCCTGTTCTGCAAGGACTGGAACGTAACGCTCAAAACCGCACTGCATGTGCCGAAGAATACCGCTTACGTTGGCGTTCGGGCGCATTACTTTACCACAGAGGGCACGGAGAACGCCATTCCGTGCACGGTCGAGCGCGTAGTCGAGAACCCGTTTTCGACCGTGGTCATGCTGCAGACGACAGGCGCAGGCAGGCTGCGGTGGGAGCTGGATAAGGCGGTCTGGGAGACGCTTTCCGGCACAGAAAAGCTGACGCTGTACGTCCGCCCAGAGGACGTTATGCCGCTGACGGAGTGAGCAAAATGCTGGATAATCAAGGAAGAAACATCCGCTATCTGCGGCTGTCGGTGACCGACCGGTGCAATTTCCGGTGCCGGTACTGTATGCCCGCTGAGGGCGTGTGCAAGCGGGAGCACAGCGAAATGCTGTCGTTTGAGGAACTGAGCGAGATCGTGCGGACGGCAGTTTCGCTCGGTGTCAGCAAGGTGCGCCTGACCGGCGGAGAGCCGCTTGTGCGGCGCGGCATCGTGGACTTGTGCCGCAGTCTGCGTGCCATCAATGGTGTGCGGGAGCTTGCCATGACGACCAACGGCGCACTCCTGCCGCAGTACGCCGCAGAGCTGAAACAAGCGGGGGTTGACCGGCTGAATATCAGTCTGGATACCTTAAATAAGGATAAATTCGCGTCGCTGACGCGCGGCGGCTCGCTCGCGGATACGCTGGCCGGTCTGGACGCGGCGCGGCACGCTGGATTCCGCGGCACAAAGCTGAATGCCGTGCTGCTCGGCGGCGTAAACGAGGATGAGATTCCGGCACTGGCGCAGCTGGCGCAGGACAGAGAATTTGAGGTGCGCTTTATTGAACTCATGCCGATCGGTGAGTGCGCGGACTGGCCGCGTGAGCGGTTTCTCTCTGCGGATGTGGTGCTGCACGCCCTGCCGGAGCTGCAGCGTCTGCCGAATAAAGGCGTTGCGGAATTGTACCGAATGCCCGGCTGGAAGGGGAAAATCGGTCTGATTCGCCCGATGAGCCACCGTTTCTGCGCCGACTGCGACCGCATTCGCGTTACCGCAGACGGCAGGCTGAAACCGTGCCTGCACTCGGCGCAGGAGATTCCGCTGCGCGGTCTGCACGGTGAAAACCTTGAGCGCGCACTGCGCGAGGGTATGTTCGGGAAACCGATCAGCCACCATATGCAATCCGGGCAGCCGAGTGAAAGCCGGAGGGGTATGAGCCAGATCGGAGGATAAATAATTTGAGAATGGAGAATTGAGAATGGAAAATGAAGGTTCGGCACATAGTGCCGCTATTAAATAATCGCGCTTTGCGCGATACCTTAATTCTTAATTATCCATTTTCAATTCTCAATTATTGCAACAGATAAGAAAGGATAATATGGCAAAAGTAAAAGCAGTTTGTATTAGTGAACATAAAGGAACAAAAAAGCACCCGGTGGAGCGTATCACAGTGAAAGAAAACCACGGCATCGTCGGTGACGCGCACGCGGGCAACTGGCACCGCCAGATCAGCCTTTTGGCGCAGGAGAGCGTGGACGAAATGCGCCGAACCGGTCTGACGCTCCGTGCGGGCGACTTTGCAGAGAACATCCTCACCGAAGGGATTGACCTCAAGCATTTACCGGTCGGTACGGTGCTCCGCGTGGGAAAAACGCGTCTGCAGGTGACGCAAATCGGCAAGGAATGCCATAATGACTGCGAAATCCGCCGTCTGACGGGCAAATGCGTCATGCCGACCGACGGTATCTTTGCCATTGTGCTGACGGGCGGCACGATCACCGCCGGTGACGAGATCGAGGAGGAAAAGCCATGAAATGTATCAAAACCGAGGACGCGGTCGGTCATGTTCTGTGCCACGACATGACGCAGATCATCCCGGGCGTGAGCAAGGGGCCGCGCTTCCGCAAGGGCCACATCGTCACCGCAGAGGACATTCCGGTGCTGCTTTCGATGGGTAAGGAGCAGCTTTACGTCTGGGAGCTGCAGCCGGGTTTTCTGCACGAGAATGACGCGGCAGAGCGGCTGTGTGCGCTCTGTCAGAATGCCAACATGCGTAAAAGCGACACAAAAGAGGGCAAAATCGAGCTTTCTGCGGACATTGATGGCGTATTTCTGGTGGATACCGAGCGGCTGAACGCGGTCAACAGCATTGACGAAATCATGATCGCCACCAGACGCGGTAACGGCATCGTTCATCCGGGTGATAAGCTGTGCGGCACGCGCGTGATTCCGCTTATAATCGAGGAGGAGAAGCTGCGGCAGGCTGAGCAGGCGGCAGGCGGCACGCCGATTCTGGAAGTCCGCCCGTTCACGCTGAAAACAGCAGCCGTTGTCACTACCGGCAGCGAGGTCGCAAAGGGTCGTATTCCGGACAGCTTCACGCCGGTTGTAGAACGAAAGCTGGCTGCACTCGGCATCAGAATGACCGAGCACGTTCTGGTCGAGGACGGCATAGAGAACGTTGCGGCGGGCATCGAGCAGATGAAAAACAAGCCGGTCGATATGATTCTGTGCACCGGCGGCATGAGTGTTGACCCGGACGATTCCACGCCGGGTGCGATCAAACAGAGCGGCGCGGATATCGTCACCTACGGCGCGCCGGTGCTCCCGGGCGCCATGTTCCTTCTGGGCTACTACGCGGATGGCCGTCCGGTGATGGGTCTGCCCGGATGCGTCATGTACGCCAAGGCCACCATTTTTGATCTGGTTCTGCCGCGCATTGCGGCGGGCGTGCGGCTGACCAGGCGCAATTTTGTTGCGCTCGGAGAAGGCGGTCTGTGTCTCGGCTGTGAGGTCTGCACCTATCCGCACTGCGGCTTCGGAGGTGTGTGATATGTCGTATTCCGTAGGGGCGAACAGTGTTCGCCCACTGACTGCTAAAGTTATTACAGTCAGCGACCGGTCGTTCCGCGGTGAGCGGGAGGATTTGAGCGGCCCTGCCGTCAAGAATCTGCTCGAGCGGGCAGGCTACGCGGTCGGTGCGGTCGAGGTGCTGCCGGACGAGCAGCCGCGTATCGAGTCCGCGCTCATCCATGCCGCCGACGAGGAGAAGCTCGCACTCATCGTCACCACCGGCGGCACCGGCTTTGCACCGCGCGATGTAACGCCGGAGGCGACCATCAAGGTCTGCGAAAAGCTCGCGCCGGGTATCCCGGAGGCCATGCGGGCAGCGTCCATGCAGATTACGCCGAAGGCGTGTCTATCGCGCGCGGCAGCGGGCATTCGCGGCACGAGCCTGATCATCAATCTGCCGGGCAGTCCCAAGGGCGCGTGCGAAAATCTGCAGGCCGTGCTCGAACCCATTGAGCATGGGATTTATATCCTGCAGGGCGGGAAAGAGTAATGGAGAATTGAAAATGGAGGATGGAGAATGAAATGTCAGATTTCAGTTTCTGCTCCGAATAGAAAACACCCCGAACCTGTGGTTCGGGGTGAGTCTGTC
>OGZZ01002512.1_pt1 | contig 11660 bp, 10 predicted proteins | sample 1577021 | NCBI WGS metagenome assembly OGZZ01 (sample SAMEA3541526, study PRJEB24748) | human gut metagenome | biome: human gut; feature: human-associated habitat; material: faeces | place: China | collected 2012
CCAAAGCGAAGTGTCGAGCCGAAGTGTTGAGCGTCGGCCCTGAATGTTCAATGGCCGTTGTTTTCTGCCCCTCAAGTGGTGGACTTTTCCTCGGAGCTGTTGATTCCCCCACGCGCCCCCTTCCGTTCTCTGTTCTCCCCTTATACTCCTTGTACGAGGAGGTAAGAAGTCATGGACAAGACCACACAGGACAGCTTGGCAAAGAAACCCGTCGACATGAGGGACAGGATTCTCGAGCATCTCGAGGCCCTCACCTCTGCCGTCTCGCTCGACGACCTTGCCCGTCTGTCCACCTCCGACATCGCCGAGACGCTCATCATCTCCAGGAGCCTGGCGAGCCAGTACCTCAACGACCTTGTTCGCGCCGGTCTTGTGGTTAAGGTGGCGGGCAGGCCTGTCCGTTATTTTCATCGCCGCGCGTTCCAGAAGCGTTTTCAGGTAAAGCTCTCTGCAAGCGAGTACGCCTCGCTCGCCGACCTCATCCAGGCGACGGGAATCGCCGATCACCGCGACTTCGCGCGTGCCGTGGGCTTCGACATGAGCCTCAGCTCCGTTGTCGAGCAGTGCAAGGCTGCGGTTCAGTACCCTCCGTTTGGCCTGCCCATCCTCTTGAGCGGCGGCGTGGGTGTCGGTAAGTCTTTCCTTTCTCGCCTTGTGTACGAGTACGGCAAGAACCAGGGCTTGCTGTCCCGCGACTCCTCCTATGTGCGCATCGACTGCGCCGGGGTCCCGGACGCCGCCTCGTTCAACGGGCTTCTTGACGAGTCGATCGCGAAAGCGCGCGGGGGTGTGGTCTTTGTCAACGGCATCGAGGCACTCTCTCCCTCTGCGATGGAGCACTGCCTTGCGACGGCCCTCGGGCTCGATGCCTCCCAGGATGCGCCGCGCGCTCGCCTCGTTCTTTCGACGACGCTTTCCGCCGATGACCTGAAGGTTTCCTCGGCCTACAGCAAAATGCCCATCTGTGCCCGCGTCCCCTCACTCAAGGAGCGGACCCCCGAGGAGCGCGAGGATCTCATCTTGAGCTTCCTGCGCAGCGAGGGGTGCCGAATCGGTTCTGATGTGAAGATCAGCCGCGGCGCATACCGTTGCCTCGTGAACGCGGACTTTTCCGATAACATCGCCGGCTTGCGCGCCTGCGTGACGAACTGCTGTGCCAAAGCGTTCCTCAATCGCGAGGGCGACTACGTCGTCGTTCGCCCGTATCTTCTTCCCAGCGGGCTCCTCTCCTCCGCGCAGATCGATCAACAGCCCGACGATGGCGTTCTGATCGACGCGTCTCTGGATGCCGCCGAGAGCACAGGGCCGGTCGAGCAGGCGCTCGATGCCCTGTGCTCCCTCGATGAGCGATTCTGCGCCGGGGAGCTCTCTGTCTCCGAGCTTGTCTCGCAAGCTGTCTCCGCTGTGCGCGGCGTTGAGGATCACTTGATCTTCGACCACGGCGTCGCCTCCTCGAGGTCGCGCGCCTTCGAGCGCGTCGTGGGCGCGGTCCTTGCCGACGCAGGCTCTTCTTATGGCATCGAGCTTTCGAGGAAGGTCGCTTTTCTACTGGCCCAGGAGATTTGCCTGCAGTTGTGGCCGGGTATCGGCCTGGCTAAGCGAAAGTCTGCCTGTGCGGAGCAAATCTCCCATCTCCTCGGTGCCGTGACCTCCGAATTACCGTTTGCCTCGAGTGTCTCCGATCAGGTCGCCGCAGACGTGGAAGGGGCGCTGGGAATCTCGCTCGATCACTTCACGAAGACGCTTCTGACGCTGTGCGTCGCATCGGAGTCTCGCGATGCGAAGGCCCTTCGGACGCTCTGCGTCATCTTGTCCCACGGCTACTCAACGGCGACGAGCATCGCCGACGCGGCGAACCGTATGCTCGGCATGCATGTGTACGAGGCTGTCGACATGCCCTACGACCAGCAGCTGAAGGACATCGTCGGTCCGCTCCAGCGCCTCGTCGACCGCCATTCCTACTGTACCGGGGTCGTGTTCCTCGTCGACATGGGCTCCTTGGAGGAGGCCTATAAGGCCCTCGAGAACGTTACCGACTCCACTATCGGCGTGGTGAACAACGTCTCTACCGGTCTTGCGCTCGAGATCGGGGTCGGGCTGCTCGGCGGCAAGTCCATCGCCGAGGTTCTTGGCGATGCGACCGCCGCGTGCGTGACGCACTGCAAGGTGATCGAGCGCGTCAACCGTGAGGACGCCATCGTCTTCTGCTCCGAGTCCGGGGTCGACGCCGCGGAGAGGATACGCCAGCTCGTCTCGCAGAGCCTCCCGCGCACCATAGGCGCGCGCCTGCTCACGAGGCCCTTCAAGCAGCTCGTCGCGAACGGGTCGAACGACGCCGTTTTCTCCGAGCACCGCGTCTGCGCCGTCATCGGCACGGGAGACCCCGGGGTCGCCTCCGTCCCCTTCGTCGCCCTCGAGGACATCATGTCGACGGCGTCCGCCTCTAAGGTTGATGCCGTGTTCGGCAGGTGGCTTGACGCTTCCGAGCTCTCTTCTTTCCACGAGAAGCTGCTCTCGAACATGACGCTGCAGAACGTCATCCGCTCCATCACCATCCTCGACCCGGAGCGGCTATTCCATGAGATCGAGAGCGCCGTGCACGAGCTTCAGCGCAGGACAGGCGAGAAGATCGGCAGCAACGCCATCATTGGGCTCTACGTTCACCTCTGCTGTCTCGTCGAGCGCCTTGTTACCAGAAACCCCATTGAGACCTACGTTGGCCAGGACCGCTTCGAGGAGGAACGCGCCGATTTCATCGAGTCCTTCAGGCAGAGCTTCTCGAGCATCTCGACGCGCTATCGCGTAGAGGTTCCCGTAAGCGAGATCGCATATGTCTTCGACTACATAAGCGTGAGCGCCGCCCCGGCGCGAGAAGAGCGCCTCGGCTCCTCGGACCTCCTGCTCGACGAGTGACCTTCCCCGCGCCGCCGCAAGCTGACCGCGCGTCCTCAATAATCCGATAACCCCTTGCCCGGCGCGAATCCGGATAGTGCCGAGGCAGTACCGAACGCAAAACTTCATTTGATAGGAGCAAACATGAGTGTTGTTATGGCACGAATCGACAATCGCCTGCTTCACGGCATCATCGTGACGCAGTGGGCCCCGGTGTCGGGCGCGACCCGAGTCATGGTCATCGACGACAAGGTCGCCGGCGACGAGGTCCTGAAGTCCACCATGAGGATGGCGCGCCCCGCGGGCATGGCCGTTTCGATCATCTCCGAGCAGACCGCGCTCAAGAACTTCGCCGCGGGCAAGTACGACCGCGAGAAGGTCTTCGTCATCGCCAAGGAGCCCGAGACGATGCTTCGCCTGGTCGAGTCGGGCGTCGAGCTCCCGTCGCTGGTCGTCGGCGGCTCGCTCGTCAAGGAGGACGGCATCCAGCTCACCCAGCGCGCCTACGCCTCCGCCGAGAACGTCCAGAGCTACAAGGCGCTCATCGCCCGTGGCGTCAAGGTGACGGCCCAGTTCGTGCCCGCCGACAAGCCCGTCTCCGTCGCAGACCTCATCTAAGGGGGAAATATGGTCAACTTCACTATCCTGCAGGTCGTCCTTTTGACCCTGCTGGCCTTCATCAAGCACGTGGACTACTACGGCATCCCGATGATCTTCGTCAATTACGCCGTTTTCTGGGGCCTCATCACCGGAGTCGTCATGGGCGACTGGAAGACCGGCCTTGTCATCGGCGGCACCATTCAGCTCATGCAGCTCGGCGTCGCGGGCTTCGGCGGCTCCTCCATTCCCGACTACGGCACGATGGCCATCATCGCCACCGCCTACGGCGTGACCCTGGGCTCCGACACGGGCCTCGCCATCGGCCTGCCGGTCGGCATGCTCGGCATCCAGCTCGACGTCGTCGCCAAGATCCTCAACGGCTTTGTCGTCGAGAAGTCCCAGAAGTTCTGCAACGAGGGTAAGTTCAATCAGATGAACGCCATCCTGTGGGTCTGCCCCGCGCTCTTCGGCCTGTGCGCCGCCCTGCCCGTCTTTGTCTCCGTGACGCTCCGCCAGCCCGCCGTCAACTGGCTCCTCGAGGTCATGCCCCAGTGGTTCCTCTCCGGCCTCACCCTCGCCGGCAAGATGCTCCCGGCCGTCGGTATCGCCATGCTGCTCCGCTACATGCCAACCGCCAAGTACTTCCAGTACCTGCTCGCCGGCTTCTTCCTCTCGGCCTTCCTGAACGTGCCCATCATCGGCGCCGCCATCGTCGGCGTTGCCCTCGCGATTGCGTTCTACCAGCGTGCCGAGAGGGACACCGAGCTCGCCGCCCACGCTTCCGCAGACGCCTTCATCGGAGAGGATGAGTAACCATGGAAAACGAGAACATCACCGCCGTCGCCGAGGGCAAGCCCTCCGGCTACAAGGTCACCAAGAAGGACCTGCGCAACGCGAACTGGCGCTGGCTCATGAGCGTGTGCACCTTCAACTACCAGACCCAGCAGGGCGCCTCAGTCGCCTACGCCCTCTCGCCGGTCCTGAGGAAGATCTACACGAACGACGAGGACTATAAGCAAGCGCTCAACAACCACTTCCGCTACTACAACACCCAGCCTTGGCTCGCCGCCATCATCCTTGGCGCCTGCGTGGCCATGGAGGAGCGCGACGGCCTAGCGGCGGCGGACGCCGTCCAAGACCTGAAGATCGGCACCATGGGACCGCTCGCCGGCGTCGGCGACTCCCTGCTCATGACCATGATCCCGACCATCATGGGCTCCATCGCCGCCTACATGGCCATCGAGGGCAACCCCGTGGGAGCCGGCATCTGGTTCGCGCTCATCCTGGCCATCTTCTGGGTCCGCATGCACGCCCTCGAGTTCGGCTACAAGCAGGGCGTGAAGCTCGTCACCGACTTCAGCGAGAAGCTTCCCAACCTCACTGCCGCCGCCTCCGTGCTCGGCCTCACCGTGGTCGGCTGCCTCATCGCCTCGGTCATCGGCGTCACCTGCCCGATTAGCTTCAGCTTCGGCGACGTCGCGATGGAGATTCAGCCGCTGCTCGACAAGATCCTGCCTGCCATGATCCCCGCCGCCATCACGGGAAGCGCGTATTACCTTCTTACCAAGAAGAACGCGAGCATGACGGCCCTCATCCTCGTGGTGATCGTCCTCGCGATGGTCGCCTCCGCCGCCGGCATCCTCGCCTAGCTTCGACCCAAGAGATTGGTGAATCAATGAGAAAGATAGTTGTGGCGAGCCATTCCCTTCTCGCCCAGGGCTTCAAGGACACCCTCGAGTTCCTTACGGGTAAGGGCGACGCCGTCAACGCCGTGTGCGCCTACGTGAACGACAACGGCGAGGGGCTCGACGCGGCGGTCGAGGCGGCTCTTTCGGGCACTGACGAGGTCGTCGTCCTCACCGACGCGTACGGCGGCAGCGTGAACCAGCGCTTTTCCCGCTTCGCCTCCGACCGGATCCACGTGATCGCGGGTGTCAACCTCCCGCTCGCCATGACGGTCGCGCTCGCGCGCCCCGACGAGAAACTCGACTTCGACGCCCTCGTCAACGAGGCGCGCCAGCAGATCATCTACGTGAACGGTGCCAGTTCCGCCGAGTGCGACGACGACGAATAGAGGAGGTCGACGATGAGAGAGTTCCTTAAGGACGTGTGGATGCACGGCGGTGAGGAAAGCCGCGCCATCACCCCCGAGAACATCACGGGCGAGAAGGGCCGCGCCGCCATGTCGGCCAGCCACCTCGGCGTCGGCCGCAAGGGCTCGTGCTGCGTGCCCCTTGAGTCCGGCGAGACCATCACGCTCGCGGACATCGAGGGCCCCGGCATCATCCGCCACATCTGGATGACCGTCCCCGACAAGACCGCCGCCGGCAGCTTCGTCATGCGTGACCTCGTGCTGCGCTTCTACTGGGACGACGAGGAGACCCCCTCGGTCGAGTGCCCTGTCGGCGACTTCTTCTGCAACGGCTTCGGTGAGCGCGCCATCGTCAACTCGATGCCCATCTGCGTGAACCCGACGGGCGGCATGAACTGCTACTTCGAGATGCCCTTCAGGAAGCACGCCAAGGTCACGCTTACGAGCGAGCACCCCGGGTTCATTAAGTACATCTTCTACACGTTCAACTACGCGCTCACCGACGTGCCGGACGACGCCATGTACTTCCACGCCCGCTTTAACCGCGAGCGCAGCACCCGCAGGGGCGTCGACTACACCGTGCTCGACGGCGTGCGCGGCAAGGGCTACTACGTCGGCACCTACATGGCCCTGTGCGCCCTGGAGCGCTATTGGTGGGGCGAGGGCGAGATGAAGTTCTTCCTCGACGGCGACGAGGAGTTCCCCACGGTCACCTCGACGGGAGCCGAGGACTACTTCGGCGGTGCCTGGGCCTTCCTCGACAGGCCGCCCCACGCGCTGCCCGAGGCGCAGTGCTTCAACACGCTGTTCGCCGGCTACCCGTACCGCTCGACGCGCGACGCCACGCGCGACCGCTTCAGCGCGGGCAAGCCGAACCCGAATCCGATGCTCGCGACTAACGACGACGCGCTGCCCAGGCACGGCCTCTACAGGTGGCACCTTCCCGACCCGATCTCGTTCAAGGAGGACCTGCGCGTGACGTTCCAGGACCTCGGCAACGACGACATCAAGCTCTACGAGCGCGAGGACGACATCTCCACCGTCGCCTACTGGTACCAAAGCGAGCCGCACGCCGTGCTCGCCCCGTTTGCCGCAAGGCAGGACCGCGTGCCCAGGTAGGGTCGCCTCGAAACAAGCCAACGTTATGGGCGCCCGCGGTTGACCATGACTGCGGGCGTCCCTTTGTAAGGAGGATCACATGAGCGAAAAGCAAATGAGGCTCGGCGCCCTCGAAGCCGGCGGGACCAAGATGGTCTGTGCCGTGGTGTCCGGCGACGGCGAGGTCCTCGACCGTATGGAGACCCCGACGCTTACGCCCGCCGAGACCGTCCCGCCGATGATCGAGTGGTTCACCGCCCGCGATGTGGACGCGTTGGGCATCGGCGCCTTCGGCCCGACCTGCGTCAACCCCAACGACGAGCGCTACGGCTCCATCCTCCAGACGCCCAAGCTCGCGTGGCGAGGCCATGGTCTTCGCGCCGCGTTCGCCGACGCCCTCGGGATTCCGGTGGCCTACGACACGGACGTGAACGTTGCCTGCCTCGGCGAAGTGGTCTTCGGCTGCTGCAAGGGGCTCGAGGACGCCGTCTACGTGACCATCGGCACCGGCGTGGGCGCGGGCGTCATGTGCGCGGGCAGACTCCTTCACGGCATGCTGCACCCCGAGGCCGGTCACATGCTGGTAAGGACCCGTCCCACCGAGGAGGGACGCTGCGTCTGCCCGAGCCACGCGAGCTGTCTCGAGGGGCTCGCCTCCGGCCCCGCCATCGCCGCGCGCTGGGGAAAGCCCGCGGCCGAGCTCGCGGACAACGATGAGGTGTGGGCGCTCGAGGGGGATTATCTGGGGCAGATGTGCGCGAACCTCGTGCTCATGTACTCGCCTCGCCGCATCGTCCTCGGCGGCGGCGTGATGCACCAGGAGCAGCTCTACGGCATCGTCCGCAAGAAGACCCTCGAATATCTGGGTGGCTACATCCAGACCGCCGAGCTTAAGGACATGGAGAGCTACATCTGCGCCCCGGGCTGCGGCGGCGACCAAGGAATCCTCGGCGCGGCCGAGCTGGCAAGAAGGGCGCTCGCGTAACTTGCGCTCTCTCCGCCATACAACGCGTTAAGAAAAGACGAGCGCTTCTTGCCAATTGAGCGACAAGAAGTGCTCGTCTTTTGCATTTGTTTTTGGGGCAGGACGCCCCGCCTCCGCTAGAGTCCCTGGACCGCCACACCCACGAGGTTTGGACCGGTGTGGACAAGAAGCGCGGGGCTGATGTCGGAGCGGACGACCTCCACCGCGTTGGCCACGCGCTCGCACAGGGCCTGCTCCATGCGGTCGTAGAGGTCGGCGTGGGCCGAGGTGCGGCTCGCGGCAAAGCGCACCTCGGGGTGCTTCTCGACGCTGGCGGCGATGAGCTTGACCTCGGTGCGATGCGGTACTTGCACAGCCATTTCGTGTGCGCGAGGCTGTTGGCTTTCTGGGCCACAGCAATCACCTTACCCCTAGTATGATGACCTGAACAATCCTCATGCTAGGGGGAAGGTTTTTGTCGCGTAGCGGAAATTGGCCTCCACCCGCTGAGCGGGTGGCTTTCTATGCCGCGCGTGCCGCGCGGCACGGACTAAAGTCCATGAATAAAAACGAGGAAGGCCACGTCCGGCCTCCTTCGCAAAGGGTCTCTGATTACTCCCACTCATTGGGGACAGACTTAAATGAGTACTCTTGAAATGCCGGCGCCTGGGGACGTTCTTTTTCTGTCTGCAGTTTGGAACGTTCCTTTTCTGTCGGCAGTTTGGAACGTTCCTTTTCTGTCGGCAGTTTGGGACGGTCCTTAGAGCTGCAGCGCGCCATGAGCGACGAGGCGAAGCGGATCATCCTGTCTTTTGAGTTCTAAGCATAAGCCCCTGTCTCTGAGCAATGACCGGTTCGCATTTGTGCGTATTTGCGTGCGTGGGATTGCGTGAATATGCGTATAGATGCGCCGTTTTCGGGACAAAAATGACCGTTTAGCGGTGAGATACGCAAAAACGCGCATAGACGCGCGTGTTTGTGCGAATATAGAGCTGTCAGAAATGCAAGACGTTCTATGACATAGGAGGCACATATGACAGATTCCAAGCAGGCTCCACTCGACTCTGCGGCAGCCGCAAAGGCAGCGTTCGCTTCGGTCCAGGATAAGCCATTCCCCGATGATATCTTTACGGCTCCCGAGCTTCGTTGGGCTGTGATCGGGTGCGGCGTTATCGCCAACCAGATGGCCCAGTCCCTCGCTCTTGCCGGTCGCAAGCTTGCGGGCGTTGCCAACCGCACGCTGTCCAAGGCTCAGGCTTTTGCCGATCAGTATGGCATCGAGAAGGTCTATGACGCGGTTGAGGATCTCTACGCCGATCCTGACATCGACGCCGTCTACATCACCACCCCGCACAACACCCATATCACCTATCTGCGCGCCGCCCTGGCGGCCGGCAAGCACGTGCTCTGCGAGAAGGCCATTACCCTCAATTCCGCTGAACTCGATGAGGCCCGTGCCATTGCCGCCGAGCACAACGTGGTCCTTATGGACGCTACCACGGTGCTCCACATGCCCTTGTATCAAGAGCTGCGTCGCCGCATGGATGCCGGCGAGTTCGGCCGCATGAACCTCGCTCAGCTCAACTTTGGTAGCTACAAGGAGTACGGCGACCTGACTAACCGTTTCTACAATCGCAACCTTGCCGGCGGTGCCATGCTCGATATTGGTGTGTATGCCCTGTCCGTCATGCGCCTGTTTATGGCGAGCCAGCCCGCCGAGGTCGTGTCTCTAGGCAACACCTGCGAGACTGGAGTCGATGTTGCGGGCGGCATCGTCTGCCGCAATGCCGAGCAGCAGCTGGGCGTCGTGAGCCTTACGCTTCACTCCAAGCAGCCCAAGCGCTCGGTCATCAGCTTTGACAAGTGCTACATCGAGGTCAACGAATATCCGCGTGCCGATCACGCGACCATCGTGTGGACTGCGGACGGCCACCGCGAGGAGGTCCACGCAGGCACTGAGGCTTACGCCCTGTGTTATGAGATGGCCGATCTTGAGAAGGCCGTTGCCGGCGACGACTCCAAGCGCGAGCTTCTGGATTATGCTTCTGATGTTATGGAGCTTATGACCAAACTTCGCGCCGATTGGGGAGTCGTGTACCCCGAGGAGGAGTAAGCGATGCTTGCGGAAGATAGGCTCAACGCAATCGTGTCGATGGTGCAGCAGACGGGCTCGGTTACCGTACCGGAGCTTGCTGAGGCCCTGGGCGTGACGGCGTCTACCATTCGGCGCGACCTGCAGACGCTTGACCGAGCGCACCGCATCGCCAAGGTGCACGGTGGCGCGACAAGCCTTGAGCGCGCGCACGTGACGCGCGACTTAACGATCAGTGAGCGCAGTGATCTCCATAACGACGACAAGGAGCGCATCTGCGCCCGTGCGGCGGCGCTTGTGGAGCCCGATAGTTTCGTGTATATCGATTCGGGTTCCACGACCCTCAAGCTCATCGAGCATCTTCCGCATCTCGAAGGGGTTACCTATGTGACTGATTCCGTGCTCCATGCTCAGCATCTCGCTTTGCGCGGCATGCGTACCGTGGTGCTGGGCGGCGAGCTCAAACCCGAGACCGAGGCGCTCGTTGGCCCCGATGCCTTGGCAACTCTAGAACGTTACAACTTCAACTGCGGCTTTTGGGGCTCCAACGGCATTGCCGCCGAGCAGGGCTTCACGGCGCCCGATATCGAGGAGGCGCAAGTAAAGCGTATCTCGATGCGCCATACGGCCAAGCGCTTCGTAATCTCGGACGCCAGTAAATTTGGCATGGTGGCGCCCGTCAAGTTCGCGGACTTCCGCGATGCAACGATTATTACCGCAGGCGAGGTCCCCGCCAAGTACCGGGCAATGGACAACGTCATCACGGTCTAGCAGCAGGGGACGGGCTAAGGCCAAAACCACCACAAAGGTGCCTGTCCCCATTGTGGTGGTTAGTAACGAAAACCGAGTAGTTTTCTCAATAGAAAAGCGGCAACGTCCATCACGGACGTTGCCGCTTTCGTCGTCTACTGTTTCTGTCTAAGTCTGTAACAACTGGACCGTTAAAAGTGGGATAGGTGTTACAGATTGAGATGCTTCCGAACCGCGCCGTCCCTTTGTCTCAATCTGTAACATCTGGGATCGATTTTGCCGAGTTACTGTTACAGATTGAGGTTTTCCCTTAAGGGGGATTCGAATGTCTCGATCTGTAACAGATAGACCGGAAAATGGGTTCTAACTGTTACAGATCGAGACGTTTTGGGACCGCGGCTGAGCCATTGCGGCAAAACCACCATAAAGGTGCTTGTCCCCTTTGTGGTGGTTTAGGGCTCCCAGGGGCAGGGGGCTTCGATGTGAATGTGCTCGCCGGTTACGGGGTGCGTAAAGGACACGCTGTGGGCGTGGAGCATGAGGCCGCAGGGACGCGGCGTGCCGTAGAGCTCGTCGCCTACCAGGGGATGACGCTCGCTCGCCAGATGCACACGGATTTGGTGCTTGCGGCCGGTGAGCAACTCGACATCGATATACGAGCGCGTGGGCAGGCCTCGACGGCTCTTAAGACGCTTGAGCACCTTCACGCGCGTTTGAGACGGCTTGCCGCTGGCGCCGACGCGCATCTTGCGGCTGTCGTGACGGTCGCGGGCGATGGGCTTGTCGATGAGCTTTTCGTTCCAGTCGATCTTGCCCTCGGCGAGCGCCAGGTAGTGCTTTTCGAACGCGTGGTCGATGATCATCTGGTCAAAGGCGGGCTGCGTCTGCTTGTCGAGTGAGAACAGCACCACGCCGGTGGTGTCACGGTCCAAGCGGTTGAGCGGCTGCATGTCGGTCGCGGCAAAGCCGTCGCCCATCGCCAGCAGCAGGTCGCTGGCGTAGTCGGTGAGCGTGCGCTCGCCGGTGCCGTCGCCGTGGACGATCATGCCGGCGGGCTTGTCGATGGCCATGAGCCAGGCGTCGCAATAGAGGACTTGAGGTTCTTCGTTCACGTGTACTCCCAGATAGACTTCCGGATCTAATCCCTTGTAGCCGGTAATGGTAAATACGTT
>OGZZ01002513.1_pt1 | contig 11659 bp, 13 predicted proteins | sample 1577021 | NCBI WGS metagenome assembly OGZZ01 (sample SAMEA3541526, study PRJEB24748) | human gut metagenome | biome: human gut; feature: human-associated habitat; material: faeces | place: China | collected 2012
AGTCTAATAAGGCTAACCGAATCTGTGTGTCATAAACATAGCTGAGTAGTTACATATTTTTTATTGGAATTAAAAATCTCCTATTTTCTTCTATTTTCTCTTCAAAATAATAGGTCGTTAATAATTCTCCCAGATCACTTCTATATATATCTTTAAAAGCTAATGGTCTTTTACCTTCTTCTCGGGCAAAATCTGTTGCGATAGAATTCTGTTTGATTATTTTAAATAGAGCCTCTAAGTTGAAATCGCATCCGATTGATTCTGCTTGTTGTAACAATTCAGCATTAATGCCACTAAAAACCTCTGACCGTTGTTTAATATAACGGTCTGCAAATTTGTCTATGAATCTATCAAAGACTCGTATGTCAATTTTATCAAAGTGGTTCATTTGAGGCATCTATTTAATATGCAAAGATATGAATTTATTTTGTGATGCCCCAATTTCCGAGAAGGTAATCTCTTTTAAATACTAAATTCTTTATTATTAATAGGGAGGCTAAAAAGTCAGAATGACTCTCTGAGAATTGAATATTTGGAAACCAGGTCGAGATTGACCTCACCGAAAATAAGAAAAAGGGGCTTTACTAATACTTTAGTCAGCCCCTTAATAATTTAATGTATATACAACAATTCAAACTCTTTCTTCCGTCGTCGCTCGATGCTCGGCACCACCTTTCCCTTATAGCATCGGAACGAGATATACTCCTCGTAGATATCCCTGTTGCCGGATTCTAATTTTTGGATCAGCCTGCTTTTCGGTATCTTCCCATACCCGACCAACCGATAATATCCAACATTATAGGCCAACGTTGCGACGAGCAGGGCATCTTTTCCGAAGCGGCTGCACATCTTATGCAGTTTCCTCAAATCGGCTCTCAACAGGGAATCAGCCTGCGCTTCCGTCATATCGGCCGTCAGTTTCTCGTGGGGAAGAATCTTGTGGCCGTACCCCACATAAGGCAGATGGTTTCCGTGCCAGCCTTCCGCTTCCTTGATACAGGCCACCGCCTTGTTGAACAGCCCGGCATCCGGCGGGGAAATCCCGGTCTGGGCAAACAGCTCGGGAACAAAGGAAAAGGCCAAAAGCCAAAGGGCAAACAGTTTGCTTCTCATAAGGCAGTTTTGTCTTAAAGACCGGTTTCCATTGTCAGCGGAGTGAAAGAGGGTTCATCCGGCGAATCGGGCGGGAAGCGAACAGGTGTCGTATCGATCTGCATGGCCGGCAGGTCTTTACTCTTTTCCGTTACTTCGGCCTCCTCTTCCTCTTCATTTTCATTGTTGAAGGAGAAAGAGAGCAATGCCACCTGCCCTGCATTGTCCTCGAAATAGATGTCGATGGTCTGCTGGTCCGTACATCCGGAGGTGTAATAGAGGCGGAACACCTCACGGTCCAACGGGTAACGGTCATTGGGTAGCAGTTTCATGCCGTTATCCAGAAGCAGCGAGCCTTTCCCGTCCGGCTGAAAATAGCGTATGGTGTAGCGTGCATCCTCGAAACGCCCGGCACGCTTCAACTCGCACCTGATTTCCGCCGTCTCGCCCAACACAAGACGAGTGGGCACAGGCATGGTTTCCACGGTGAAAGGGAATGCCTGTTGCACGTCAATCTTATCGTTGCAGGCAGTGGACAGACAAGCCAGCAGGCTTACGAACAGGACGGACCCCAGTCCGCTCCATACTCTTTTTTGATTCAATGTATCCATATTCATTCTTGTTTTTAATTGATGATAAATTTGACGCCCAGGCCGAACTGCGTACTGAACAGTCCCACCTTGCTGCCCCAGAGACAGCGCTCTCTAATGGAGGCGAGTAGCACGATACGGTCGGTAATGTAACTCTCCAATTCCAGCGTGACCGCCCCTCCATAGATGAAGGCGTCCTTTGTCGTGAGCAGTGAGCCGTCGGGCAACTGCTTGTCGCCCCAGTTCACCGTTTCATAACCGGCAAGGGCGGAGCCGCCGATGGAAAGGAAGAAGGTCTTGGACGGATCGGAGAGGAATTTCAGGAAATAGCCGCCCTCCAGCGTGAACTGGGCACGGGGAATCTGCATATCCCGGTATCCGTAGCTCTTCTGAAGATATTCCGCACCGACCACCCAACGGTTCGCGTGCTTGGTATAGGTCGACATCGCGATACCTGTGTAGAAATCCACCGGCTTGCCGAAACCGTCCGTGAAACCTCCCCTCAGTTCTATCCCCCGCATACCGGGCAGACAGCGTTGGGCGTTTGCCTGTCCCCCGAAGAGGACAAGCATTGCCGCAACTATGATAAACATGTACTTTTTCATGGTCATTTCACTTTAAGTTCGTTGATGACCTTTGCCCGGACGATATCCTCGTTCTCCACCGTGAACGACTGGTGGCGTCCGCCGTTTTTCTCATGCAGTTCCACAACCAGCATCTTGTCATCGGGAATCGTGAACTTGTCCAGCGTGAAAACGGTACGTTCGTCCTTCTTTCCGGCCACCACGGTGGCGTAGTTATACGCCCTGAGCGGGAAGATGACCTGCTCCTGGATAGCCGTGCGCTTCATGACCTTCTTGTCGACAATCTTGAACGTGATAAAATCGATATCGAAAGGCACGTGTGAGGTGTTGCAGAGCTGCGTGTGGAAATAGAGCAGCCCGTTGTGGGTGTACAGTCCGCGAAGCAGGTACTGGATGCCGAAAGACTTGCTGCCGATATGCTTGATGTTGCGCTTGTTGTCCTTATGGATGGCCTCCATAATCAGACGCACCAGTTTCGGCGACTCGCTGCCCAAATCCTGCAAATAGATGTCGAGGGCATTGTTCGGACGGTTTACCGTGCTTCCGTCATGGATAAAGTCTTTCATCTCAACGCTCAGAAGCAGCGGTTCTTCTGCGTATTTCACGTTGAAGGTGTAGAAACTCCCGCTTTCGGTAATGACCGAGAAATTGGTTTCCTCCCTGAAATTCCTGACTGTGGCCTTGACACGGATAACATTCTCCGCCCCGTCCGCCTTTCCGGCAATCAGGTGCGGGGAACCGAGGTCCACATAGCGCACCGCCGACGGGAAGATAATGTGTGTGGTCTTGTCATAAGTCACTTCCAGACCATACGGCGGAATCAGCCTGTCAAACGTCAGCTTGCGTGTCAGGCCGTGGTACAAGTCCCCCTCTGTCTCCATCCGGGGATAGGCCTCTTTGGTCAATTTCACGGAATTGTCGGTTGGGCACTCCGTTTTCCCGTTCACTTTGTCCGTTTCCTGTGCGAAAGCACTCATCGTCATGCCCAGCATGAGGGCAAACATTACAATTACTTTGTTCATACGCTTAAAAATTAAATGGTGAATAATCAGTTGTTTTTCTTTTGGCTCAACATCAGAGTATAGCCTGATTTGAGATGTACCTTTTCCTCCCGCAGTTTTTTGGAGACATATTGCGACACCCCTTGAATCGCCCCCTTGCCGAGTTCCGATAACAGTTGGTCCCCCGCAGACTGGTTGGTGATGGAGATGCTCGTACCGAGGTTCTGCCCCAGATTGGCGGCCACCTCTTTCGCCGCGCTGACCTCCGCGGAATTAGGGATGTAGATGCCTTCCTGCCCGTCGGAGTCATAGACCGTCAACTCTACCGGGATAATCAATCCGCCGTATTCCAGCGAGACGATGCCGATGCCGAGCCGGTCGCCCTGGATACGCCCCGTACCAGTTACGAGGGTGTTGCGGGGCAGCAGGGTGTTTCCCGCACGCATCGGTTCCAGCAGGCGGAGCCGCACACTCTGACCGTTGAGTACGGTCTGGTCGCCATGTACGCAGATACGGATGGTGTTCTTCTCCGCAGCACCTCCGGTTCCTACCGGAGTGACGAAACCCCAGTTGCGGGATTCCGATAGTCCGGCGAGAATCCGCTCATCGCTCATGGGTTGCGAGAGGGAGGAAACGACCGGAACGGACACCTGTCCGATAGGTACGATGTCAGCCTTGCCGTCGGCTTTCTCCGGAGCTCTATCCGATGTTTCCCGGGCAGCACTGTTTTCCCCTGAGGTGTATTGGGCGGCGAGCTGGTAGGATTTCTCCAACAGGGCAACCTGCTCCTCGTAGGATGGCTGGATACTATGCTGCTGCACCATCGAATTGCGTAATTCCTCGACTTCCTTGCGCAAGGCCTCCTTTTCCGGGTCTTCTTTCGGCTCCTCGTAGAAATTGCCCAGAGTCCGGTTGATGTCCCGGTAAGCTGAGGTCGAAGATTGAAAAGAGCCGCTGCCACGGTAGGCCGTTCTGCCTGATGCCCGCAACTTACAAGCAGCAATGCGGCTAAAGCCGCCATGGAACTAATGTTTTTCATACATGTGTTTTTTAATAAAATTGTTAATCGTTTTTATTGACTTGTATATAACTTTTGTTTCTTTCGCCATTATTTAAGGTTCTTATTTTTAATTTGCATCGCAATGTTACAGAAAATTTAAATATACAAAAGTCCATAATTGTACAAATACATGGAATTTTGTACAGATTCTCCCCCTCATATACACACAAACGGCTTTTAGCCATAACCCAAAGGGATATATCCAACCGCAAAAGCTTTTTTTACACCTTTCCCATTTCATTGAGAAAAAGCCGTGCCGCACACCGGTTTATCGACCGAAAACAGGAAAGCCTTCTCTATAGACCCAGACAGTTACATGCGTTTTTAATTCATAAAAAGATAAGTTCCGGACTGTTTCTCCCGATATACTTTTCCCATTTTTCCAACCAGAAAAATCATCTCTAAAAAAACGCAAGTGCGTTTAGATTCAAACGCAAGGACGTTTCAAAGCAAACGCAAGGACGTTTGGATTCAAACGCAAGGACGTTTTACCTTAAACGCACTTGCGTTTTTTATCCCTCTTTCCGTACTTCTTGAAGAAATTATTCTACATTTTTTCTGCAAAACGCTTGCATATTCAAAAATAAGTCGTACCTTTGCACCCGTGATTGAGAAACACCTCAACACAAAGTCAGGATGGCCCGTTCGTCTATCGGTTAGGACGCAAGATTTTCATTCTTGAAAGGGGGGTTCGATTCCCCCACGGGCTACAAAAAAAGGTCTGAACAAAAGTTCAGACCTTTTCTTTTTATACTCTATCCAGATTTATCAGAAGATTACACCCAAACGGAAACCGGCATGGTTCTGCCCCTCAATGTCGCAAGTCAATGTCTGCGTCTTGTTCGTAGCATAACTGTAGTAACCGGCTACATGGAATCCCCATTTTTTTCCTGTCGGATAAATTTTCAGACCGATTTCCGGAGAAACGTAGAATCCCCATGATTTGTCGTACACACCTCCGCTACCAAAGTAAGTGGTATTACGGGCAAACATAGCACCTGCCTTCACTCCGATGTAAGGCTTTACATAACGGTTGGTAGAGAGATTATATGCCCCCATCACACCAAACGGTACCTGGAAGGCCGAACGCTGCTGGTCGGTAGTCAATGATTCCGTAGGCGACAACGGCAATGTCTGACGTCCCACATACTTATGATTGGTATGGAAAGAAGCAAAGACTCCAGCTTCCCAACGAGGCGTAAACTGATAGCCCAGCTCAAAGTTCATTCCCCATCCGCTCAACTTATCTGCAAAACCAGTGGAAAAAGGCGCATTCATCTGCCAGTCCACCTTCAAAGTAGTCTTGCTGATATCGAATTGCGAAAATCCTTTTACAGCCACTCCCAGACACATAAAGGCCAGCAGCGCCATCTTTTTCAATATATTTATCTTCATTTCAAATTCCTCCTCTAATTAATTAACCGATTTGATATAAGGTGACTGCTCGAAAGCCTGTACCACCGAATTCTGCAACATCATCTGATTAAACTGTCCGCTGTACTGGAATCCTGATGCGCTGGCATACCACACCACCGGAAGATTTTTCTGTGTGCCGTCCTCATCGGCAGTCAGGTCGACCATCTCCATCACCAAGGTATTGGTATTATAGGAATAGGACACAGGATACGGATAATACCATCCGGACCAGGGGCCCCAGAAACCATAATCCCACCAGCCGCCCCAATAGCCACCGGTAATGACCTGAGTTGTCTGAGCCACATAGGAAAGCTGCAAGCCCACATTGGCTTCTTCCTTCTTTTCCGGATCAAGGATACGGGTGTATCCGCGTGCATCCATTTCTGCGGCAACCTTATTAATAATCGCCTTTGCATTTTCATCCTTCCAGTAGGTAGCCCGATGACCACCTGCCTCTAAAATACTGTCAGGCAAGAAATACGTTTTATAACCACCAAAGTCGGCATCCTTGTCATAATCGGTGTAGACCACCAGATCCGCGTCCAACTGATTCATGTCAGGGTCTTTCTCACAAGCCGACAACCCCAACAACAGACACGCAAAAAACAACATCTTTCTCATAATTCATCTTGTTTTATCAAATTGAACGTCCTTTAAATACTGAGCTCTTGAAAGCCGGAAGTATCACCCCGTTCAGGGTCAGACGATTGGAATTAAAATTCGGAGTAATGGTAACCGTAGCATTATTCGTTCCCTTCGGCATGCTGATGTCCAGACGAGCCGAAATGCCGACACCCATTACATTCATGGATAAATAGAGCGTCCCCCTCTTGTCAGTCCTCATCTCATAAGAAGAGACCTTTCCATTTACCGTTACGCCTCCCAGTCCGTTAGGACCTGCCGCCGGAATATTGAAAGCCACCTGCACCACTGCATCTTCTCCATCTACAGACACAAAGTTGGTATTCGATGTGACGTAAGCCGTCTGCCCATACTTGAACACCACCTGGTCTGCTTCAAGGGTAAACTTCTTTGCATTGATAGCTTCCACTGCTTCTGCATGCTGGATACTGTCTATTTTCTCTTGAAGAGCTTTCTTTTCTTCTTTGGTCAACTCAACTTCTTGAGCCTGAATATGTCCGACCATCAAGGCCAGTGCGCATATCAGAATTGATACCATCTTTTTCATAAATCTATGTCTTTAATTGATTACATACTATAAACAACGAATTCAGCGTTTTGCTGCATAATTCTTGTTTAAAAAAGTATAATGTATTTCCCCCTTTTCAAATAAAATTGTTATCTTTAGAATATATAAAGAAAAAATCTATTCATAACCTTTAAAAAACCGTACCATGACACACATCAGCGAAATAACCTTATTGATTGCCGTCATTGCACTGGCCCTCTGGCCGGTCGTATTGTTCGCCCTGCGCTTCTTGCGCGAGCGTCAGAAACGGTTGGAATACATTGAAAGAATGACAAAAGACGAACAGGACGAAGTCACGACAAAAGACCTTGTCATCAGCGTACTGAAGAAAATAGGCTGCCAGCCTAAGGTGAATGAAGAAAATCACATCACCTTTAAATATCAGGGAGACGATTTCTATATTGCGGCAGAAGAAGAGAACCGATTTATCATGATCTGGAATCCATGGTGGGGCTCCATCAATGCCGACAACGAAGCGCTTCCTTATCTGAAAGAGATTATCAATTTGGCCAATGTAAACTCACTGGTCACTACCGTCTATATGGCGGACGAGGATGAGAAGACCATCGGACTACACTCCCGTTGCCACACGTTCTTCTCTCCCAGAGAAGGAGAGCTGGAAGAACACATGAAAATGCTGCTGGACTATTTCTTTGACATGCACAATGTGATAAAGGACAACATGAACCAGTTAGGCCAGGCAGCCATCAACGAGGAAGAGAAAAAAGAACGCGTAAAAGTAAAAGGTTTTTCCGCCTATAAGGACAACACCATGCCTATTGAGGCGAAGAAAGAGGAAGAGAAGAAAGAGTAGGTTCTTCGTCGTGCTTCCGCATACTGAATTCACAGCCGCAATACTGCTGGTTATAGAAATTATATTCCTTGATAATGGCTATACGACGCTCACTCAAGCCCCCCCTGCGCCAGTTCTGTTCCCACCAGGTTACGTCGGGATAAGCAGCTACAGCCCAATGTCCTGCTTCATTAATCTGCTCCAGGCTTTTCCAGCGAGAGGAAGCTAACGTGGTCGTGATGACTGAGAAACCGTGTTCATGTGCATAACGGGCCGTATCGGCCAGACGCATTTTAAAGCATTTCAGGCAACGCCCTCCGCGCTCCGGTTCGTTTTCAAGTCCGGCCACCGTACAACGCCAGAATGCATGGTCATAATCTGCATCCACAATATCCAAGCCCAACGACTGGGCATAGCGGGTACACTCGTCCTTACGGATATTGTATTCCTCCAACGGATAGATATTCGGATTACAATAATAGATAGTAGGGCGTATGCCATGATTCAACAGACATTCGATAATGGCCGATGAACACGGTGCGCAACAGGTGTGCAACAAGACTTTGTCGGATCCACCCGGTACTTCCAATTCAAATTTCTTCTTTTTCATCCTTTCACTCACCTTTATTCACACGAATCAGACACTCCCTCCGCATAAGAAGCAAACAAGGGTTGCAACAGTTCCGGTATATCTATCCCCTGCTCGCGTATTCCCTTCAGGCAGCTATGCGCTTCTTTTGTCAGAGAGAAATACATTTGCCGCTTGTCTTTCTCGCCCAAGGCACGCACCAACAGATTCCGCTCTTCCACCGCACGAATCACCTTGGAGGCATGCGAAGGAGTCAGCCCCGTACGCTCTACAATCGTGCTGGCCGCTACCCGTTCCTTACCGATGGCACATAACACCATAGCTTCGTTCAGCGACACTCCATGCGACTGCATCAAACGGGATTCAAGTTCAGAGAGAGCTCGAAAGAGCTCTCTCATCACACAGATACATTTTATTTTTTCCATACTTAAATAAACAGATTTACATTGGCTTCCTCAGCACGGTCCATATAGGTCGCTACCCCACCGATGGTGACGTTGTCCAGCAGCTCTTCCTTTTTCACGCCCATTACGTCCATCGACATCTGGCAGGCAATGAATTCTACTCCATTATCAATGGCCTGCTGGCGAAGTGATTCCAACGAATCGATTCCCTTACGGTTCATAATGTAACGCATCATCTTCGTACCCATACCTCCCATGTTCATCTTTGAAAGCTTGAGTTTCCGAGAGCTGGAAGGCAACATCATGCCGAACATTTTTCCAAAAATATCCTTCTGTACCGACGGTTTCCGTTCCTTCTTGATGGCATTCAGTCCCCAGAAGGTAAAGAAGATGGTCACTTTCTTGCCCGTAGCCGCCGCACCGTTAGCCAGCACAAAGGTAGCCAAAGTTTTGTCAAGGTCATCACTGAAAAGGATGAAAGTTTTTCCCTTCTCTCCCACGTCCTGACGGGAAGCCTCTATGGCACAAGGAGTCGCTTTCTCTACCACTACCTTATAGATTCCTCCTTCCGACTTTGAGGAAAGGAAGCGGTTTCCGGTAGTACGGCACCATGCTTCTGCGTCTCTCGGAAATCCGGCATCCGTAGCATGAATTTCCATCTGCTCACCGGCTTTCAGTTCCTCCATCCCTTTTTTCAAACGCAAGATAGGGCCAGGACACTGTATGCCACAGGCATCTACCACATGTACCTTTTTGCAGTCCGAACTTCCTTCAGCCGTTTCACACGAGCAGGCTACGGCACATGTTTCTTCCGGCTGGCAAACCGGAGTAACCGCTGCATTGTAGGTCTTGATACCACCTATCAGGTTACGCACATCCTTATAACCGTTTTCTTTCAGAATGTTAGAGGCCAGATAACCGCGCAAGCCGACTCCGCAGTACAAGAAGACTGGTTTGTCCGATGGAATTTCCTTCATCCGTGAACGCATCTCATCCAAAGGCACGTTCACCGCTCCAGAAATGTGCCCCAGTTCATATTCGTCTTTTGTCCGCACATCCACCAAGGTCACTTTAGTCAAATCGGCCTGCTGCAACTCTCTCCAATAAAGAGGAGTCATCTTGCCGTTCAAGATATTTCCAGCTACATAGCCCGACACCGCTACCGGATCTTTAGCTGAAGAGAAAGGAGGTGCGTAGGCATGTTCCAGTTGCATCAAATCATATACGGTTCCTTTCTGCTTGATGACCAGTGCATATTCGTCAATGCGCTTATCCACTCCATTGTATCCCACAATCTGTGCCCCATACAAACGACCGTCTTCAGGAGAGAAAGTAATCTTGATGTCCATCTGCAAGGAACCGGGATAGTAGCCGGCATGCGAACCTGAGTGAATGGTTGCCGACAGATAAGGCATACCAAAAGCTTTCAGACGCTTGGCGGGAAGTCCCGTAGAAGCCACGGTCAAGTCAAAAACTTTCGCTATGGCTGTTCCGATAGAGCCTTCATATTTCACCCGATTGCCAAATGTCATGTTGTCGGCTACGATACGTGCCTGGCGATTGGCCGGTCCGGCCAGGAAGTTCAACCACGGCTTACCGGTAATCGGATGCGGATATTCAATGGCATCACCTACGGCATACACCGATTCATCGGAAGTCTGCAGGTATTCATTTACATAAATACCCTTCATTTCTCCTAACTTCAATCCGGCTTCTACAGCCAGACGAGTTTCTGCCCGTACACCGATGGAAAGAATAACCAGCTGAGCTTCCGCCTGTAACCCCGACTGAAATTTAACTCTCAGTCCGGAATCGGTCTTTTCAAAGGCTTCCACTGCCTGTTTCAAATACAGTTTGACCCCCTTCTGTTGCAGATGACCGTGCACCAGCGCTGCCATAGAGAAATCGATCGGTCCCATCACCTGATCTGCCATCTCTACTACAGCCACCTCAATACCGGCATGATGAAGGTTCTCGGCCATTTCCAACCCGATAAAACCACCTCCAACAATCACCGCTTTCTTTATTTCATGACTCTGCATATAAGCCTTGATGCGGTCTGTATCTGCCACATTTCTCAGGGTAAAGATTCCTTCATTATCGATTCCCGGCAAAGGAGGACGCACTGGCGATGCCCCCGATGAAAGCAGCAATTTATCGTATGTTTCAGTATATTCTTTTCCGTCCGAAGTACGAACCTTCACTTCTTTACGGGCAGTATCAATTGCCATAACCTCCGAACGTACCCGCACATCGATGCGGAAACGAGTGGAGAATGCTTCCGGAGTCTGTACAAACAAGCGGTCGCGCTCCTGAATTACCCCGCCTATATAATAAGGTAAACCACAATTGGCATAAGAGATATATTCTCCACGCTCAAACAAAATGATTTCAGCCTTTTCCGTGTTTCTTCGAATACGGGCAGCCGAAGTGGCTCCACCTGCTACCCCACCAACAATTACACACTTCATAACTATTTATTTTCTTTGTTATTATTTTCTAATGGAAACTTTTTGCAAAGAAAATAAATAATTACATAAAGAATAAATTTCCAATGGAAAATATTCACCAATTAAGCATTATTAAGGGAAAGCGTCTCTTTCTAAGCTAATTTCTGGTAAGCCAGTCGCGGAGTTCCATTACGCACATAGATAATTCCACAATACACAAAGCCTGTAGAAAGCAACAAATGCTGCATCACCTTGTTGTCTGCATGGGTATCGGCACGCAGGCACGGCCACTGACGGAAACACCATTCCACACACAGTTTTCCTATCCCCTTGCAGGAGCCGTCGGATGCCAGCCGATGAATCACATAATAAGGAGAGTCGTCTCGCCATTCCCCGTTTTCAATGCGTGCATAGGTCGGATCGGGTCCCTGAATGAAACAGAAAGTGGCCACTGCTCTTCCATCCTCCGT
>OGZZ01002518.1_pt1 | contig 11647 bp, 8 predicted proteins | sample 1577021 | NCBI WGS metagenome assembly OGZZ01 (sample SAMEA3541526, study PRJEB24748) | human gut metagenome | biome: human gut; feature: human-associated habitat; material: faeces | place: China | collected 2012
CACACGGAAGATAGTCTGCATATAACTGGAGGCAGCCGTGTTATACGAGCCTGACAGCATAAACACAGCTGTCCAAGCCTTCACACTGACACCCGTTGTCAGTCTGCCACAAGACAAGGTAATGGTACGTGTGGCATCAGGGTCTTTGCCAATGGCTTCTTCTACCGCCACAAGTGCATCCTTGCTTTCTTCATCCTCATCTCCATTGCCTGCAACATTCACAACCTTGAAATGTTGGAATACCGAATGTGTCTGCAACATGGCACTCATCGCCCGTGCCTCCTTCACTCCAGGCAGCATCCACAGGGTATGACGGAATATATTGCGGTATTCCTCATTGGCAAACGGATAGCAACTCTCCCGGTCCTCTTTGGTTATAAGATTCAAGAAAGCACTTACATCCTTGTCATGAACGAAAGTTCCATTGTCATTTACACGGAAGAACTCACGGAAGTTGAATGCCACATCTTCGTCCACGAACTCATTGAGTAATCGTCCGAGGTCATAGGTGTAAATGTTCATGGTTGGCAGTGATGCGTATGGATTCGGGTCGCCAAAGTGCAGCTCATCCCAAGACGCTTTGGCACGCTGTTCCATTACATAGTCCCAAGTATATATCTCATCCTCCTTGAAATCGTCCAACAAATTGAATGGAGTGCCGGAAAGACGCAGAATCTTGGTCTTGTCCTTCGTAAGTTCCTGCATTACAGCCTTACCCAAATCTGTCTGTGTGCCTTCGTGCGCCTCGTCCACGATGATACAGTCCCATGCGGTGGCGAACACTTCATTGTTCTTATCAAAGTTGCCGCCTACAAGTTCAGAACCACGCAAGTCTTGCATGGAAGCAAAGTAAACATATTTGCATTGTCCTTGTTTTGCTCTTGTTTCCAGCGAAGTATGACTATCACCGTTATTCTTTGAGCCGTATGCAAAATCCCGCCTATCATAGAATATCTTGCCAAAGTCCTCAAACCAACCGCTATCAACTACCGGACGGTGGGTGAGAATCAAGGTTCGGCTGAAATCCATATCTTTTACCTCCTGTAATGCGGACAGCGTCTTACCAAATCGCATCTTGGCGTTCCACAGCATCTGGTTTCCTTTCTTGAACTGCTTTTTAGTCTTTTCAATAGCTTCACGCTGTTCCGGTCGGAATACAATAGGACTTTTGTCGTGTGAAACCTCAGCAGAAGATAATGATTCACGCCCCTCTTTTACGGCGATTATTGCCCGTTTAACTGTTTCAAGATCGGTAATAAACCACTCGTTGGCTTTGTTCTCGGTATCAAATATCTTTTTCTTGATACCTGAACGCTCCAGCACGCTATGCACTTCCTTGTCATTGAAAGAACACAAACCATACTTGCTGTTGTATATCGTAAGTTCCGTATATAAGAGGTCGTATGCTATACCTGCCGTTTGCGTATATTGATTGATACGTTTCTTGGCAGACTCGTTGAGAGCCTTGCTGTTGGGAGCAAGACCGAAAACATTGTCATTGTCACAAGTGGCTTCGCCCACTTTCAGACATCCCTTGTGCGCAGCATCGTTGATACGGAACACATATATCAGTTTTAACTTTAGTGAAGATGTGAATTTCATACCGCACTATTTTATTAGGTCTATAAATCGGATTCGTTTTCCCTTTTTGCCTGTTGCCTTGTCGGTAGCATGCCAATCCTTGATTTGGCAATAGACCCCATTGTGCCTGCGGATGTCATCTTTCAGACATCCTTCACATTGGGTGACCACTTCGGTAGTCCCGAACAAGTCGGCTACAACTTCCCTACGTTCTCCGCAACTATTTGGAATGACACCTCTTAATCCGTCCATCTGCCATACGTTCCACGAAATGATGTAAGCGATGTAGTTGATAGATTTCAGTAAAGGGCATTTGCCAAATTTCTGTTGAAAATACTCCACAAAAGAGACAAGCATAGATTCTCGGGCAATGAGTAGATTGTCTCCCTGCCACTCGTAACCGTAGGTACTTTTATAGGCTTCTTGTGCCCACTCAAGCCATTCGCCCGAAGTGGATGTGTTCTCGCTTACCACCCTTAGTTTGCGGTCAAGCAAACCGATACGCTGTTCCAAAGGGATAGTCTCTCCTGTCGTGGTATCATAGCGGCTAATCAGATATGGGGCTTCTCCGCAAGTGATTTCCAGTCGGATATCACGCACATAATCCTTCCAACTTTTGCCCTCCGGGAATATGATACAGCCTTCCGTTGTTTTCCATTTATGATGTCCCTGTTCGTCTGCATATTCGGTATTGAAAACATCCTTTCGTCCGAACCATGCTTCATCAATCAGGTTGTTCTGTGCATTGCATATCCATGATGGAGTGAAGACCTCAGCCATATCACGGGAACGGGTTGATTGGGTATCACGGCTTTTGAGGACACGAGGCATGATGATATGTCCGTTATCTCCTGTTATAAGGTGTGGGAGGATAGGGGAATTGTATTGGTATTCTTTGCCAAGATGTTCATAATCTGAAGTAGCCCAGAAGATATTGCGTTGCATTTCGTCCCTGCTCGTGGTGTGGTCTTTGAGCAAGGTGTTCAGCAATTCTGGTGAAAACTGGAATATGCTATCTTCCAATATATCAACTTCGACAGGCATTTTATATCAAGTTTACGCCCGTCTCTTCTTATGGAAATAAGGGAAAAAGGTTCTTCTCTTGGTAAGCGTTGGACGGATTCGCTAAACATTCATGGTTTCACAGCAAATCCAGTATTCTTTTATTGGCTTTATCTACTACTGTAGTATCCAGCGATGCAAGATAAATCTGTGTAGTGTTCTCAGAATCATGTCCCATTCCCTCGCTTATGACAGAAATGGGCACATTACGGCTCTTGGCGATACTTGCCCACGAGTGCCGACCGACATACATAGTTAATGGTATTGGCAAATCCAACTGCTTTCCAATTTTCTTCAACAGATGGTTCACACGGTGAAGTTCGTTGGCGTATTGCTTCCGATAATCTTCGTCCCGTTTTGTAATGATGGGCAAGAGGTATTCCGTTTCGTTTACTGGATATTTGTCAAGAATCTCTTGCATACACTTTTCCCATCTGATGAACAACTGCTGTCCTGTCTTACGTCTGCGATAGGAAAGAGTACCATTCTGCAAGTCCTTCTTTCTCAGATAAGCCATGTCGATGAACGACATTCCCCTTGTGTAGAAACAGAACAGGAACATATCACGGGCATAATCAAGATTGGGCTTCAATGACAAGTCCAGTCCTTTGATACGTCTGATGTCATTGAGCGACAAGGCTCGTTTCATGGTTTTCTCCACTCCCGTATAAACGGACTTGAACAGATGTCGTTGCTCGGTCAATCCGTCTTCCACCGCACGGTTATAGACGGCTTTTAGAATACGCATATAGAAGGATATAGTATTGGGCGTATTTCCCCTTCCTTTCAAATAAGCCTCGTACTCTGCCAACAAATCCGCATTAAGCTGGTCAAACAAGACATCCTTGCCATTTATAAAACCGTTAAAACTTCTGAGTGCAGCTGTATAAGTCTCTGAGGTGCGTATTTTGCCCAAGCGTTTCAGTCTCGCTATCTGTTGGCTGATGTAAGCGTTGAATGACAATTCTTGCCTGTTTTCATGAAAGCGCATGACTACATCATCCGTTACGAATGTGCCGGATTGAAATAACTTGTGTATGATTTTGTTCAGCCTGTCCTTGTCCCACTTGATGCGTGAACCGATTGAAAGCAGGTAGTTGTTCCTCTCTTGTCCTGTCAATAGATGATGCAAGACAACCGTTTCGGAATGGCTGTCCCATTCCGAAACAAAAAGTTTATACTCGGTGTTTATCTGTCTGACCACACGGTTGTGAATAACCTGATAGTAGAGTGTGCCCTCCTTACCGTTTACGGTAGATGGACGGAACTTGACCTTTACTGATGCCATATCAGTCGGATTTTGATTGCTCCCACTTAGCGTACATCTCCCTTGAAAGTTCCACAATCTCCCTGCTCAACTTCACAAGATCAATGGTACAACTCTCCAGTTTGTAAAGCAACGCCATCGCCTTCTTCTCCGAAAAATGGCAGCGTAGCTCTTTGACTACCTGATTGTAGTTCGTACCAATGGCACGGAACTGGGCGTGAAAGTCCGACAGTTTAGTCGTGTAGTCCACCATCGTCTTGTCCACCTTCAGTACCTTGAACTTCTGCCCGAAGAAGTGTGCCTTGAGAAAGACGGCTTTAGCGTACACCTCTGATTCCTCGTACATCGTGAGAAACTTGTTCCATTCCTCATCATCGAAGCGCACCATCACGCAGTGTGTCTTCGGGTTCAACTTGGGATTTCTCCCGTACTTGCTCTTCTTTTTCATTCTTCTTATTCTTTTAGTTTAATGATTCATTCATAGTCTAATCTCCGATTAAAGAACCCCGAAATTATCCGACTGCGGAGGATAATTCAGCCCACGGCGGTGCAAGGATTTTCAGTCCCATAATTATATTTTTGAATAATTATGTGTTGTTTGAATTTTTATATGAAAATCAATGTTTTAAGCTTCCAAATGTGGCGATTTTATTTTGTTTATTTTTATCTATTTTTGTTTGTTTTTGTATTTTTGTGTCGAAATTGTGTGTTGAAATAATAATTATCCTATCAAATGAACTATTCAAAAGACGGAATAACAGTTGCGCCCATAATAGATACGAGTCATCCGAAAAAGAACGGAAAGTGCCCCGTAAAAATTCGTGTAACCTATCGCCGGGATCGTCGCTATTATCCGACGGGCAAAGACCTTACCTTGGATGAGTGGGAAGGTCTGACTACAACGAAGGTTCGCGCCCTTGTGGCCGTTCGTAAAGATATAGAAAGCAGTTACCAAATTGTTCGTGGGGTTGTTGAGGAATTGGCACGCGACGGTATTTTTTCATTCGATAGCCTCAACAAGCGATTGAAACGTTCGGGGGTTGATACTCTTAACCGTGCATTTGCGGCTAAAATAGCGGAATTAAAAGAGCAGGATCGTATCGGGTCAATGCTGGTTTATAATGTTGTTATACAGGGATTGGAGCGGTTTGCCGGGGATCGTATTGCTCTTGAATCTATAACGGTGGATTGGGTAAGACGTTATGAGCGCTTTCTACTCGGAGAAGGTAAGAGCCGTACAACGATCGGAATACACATGCGCCATTTACGAGCCATATTGAACGATGCTTGTCGATGCGATGCGATTAAACCCGCGCAATACCCGTTCGGCCGAGGGAAATATGAAATACAGGCCGGTGAGGGCCGTAAATTGGCTTTAACGCTGGAGCAGATCGGGCAGATCGCCCGCTATGAGGATGGGAACGAAGCAACGGCCAAATACCGGGATTATTGGCTGTTCCTCTACTTGTGTAACGGGATCAACGTCGCCGATTTCGTGAAATTGCGGTATCGTGATATTGTGGACGGTGAAATCTGTTTCGTGCGTCAAAAGACCGAGCGCACGACTAAGACCCGTAAGGAAATCCGGGTCGCGGTAGTTCCCCAGATGCAAGCTATTATCGACCGCTGGGGTAATACTCCAGCACCGAATAACTTTATTTTCCCAATTCTCGACGGGTCGGAGGATGCGGTGCAGAGCCACGCTAAAACAATAGCCGCTACCGGGTTAATCAATAAACGGATGCGGATGATCGGGGAGCAGCTCGAAATTGGGAACATATCGACCTATACGGCGCGTCATTCGTTCGCTACGGTGTTGAAGCGTGCCGGGGCGAATATCGCCTACATATCGGAAAGCCTCGGCCACCAAGATCTGAAGACGACGGAAAACTACCTTGCCAGCTTCGAGCGAGAGGAACGAGAGAAAAATGCTGCATTACTGACGAATTTTTAATACGATTATTTGCATAATGCGCCGCAGTGCAGTACCTTTGTCATATCGTGTTATTTTAGTTGGAATGATCGGCGGGGCACATCTTATTTCCGTCGGTCATTCCGTTTTTACTGCATTTCTCCTCTTGGATGTGGTGAATAGCAACAACCTCACGCCTAACCGACGCACTATTTCGCCGGACAAAGGGTGTTTCATTTTGGAACAGTGCTTACAGTGACGGAGAGAATGTCCGCCAAATGGACGATGAAACCTGGTGTTAATAGATTTTGCCTTTCCTGTTTCACCTTGCGAACGATGCTATTCTTGCTTTTGTAGTTTATAGGCGTGCACGATGCCTCATACTTTGCCTCAACTCCTTATGCAACACCTTGCAACTTATTCCCTACGTACTGCGCTTTTGCCAAGAGTTATACGGCATCGCGATTGATGAACAGCGAATCATTGAAGTGTTTTTTGTTTTCCCCTATGAAATACGGCAAATTCTTCGCCTTTTCGATTCTTTCGGTGTTGTCCTCGACCCATCGTTTGAAGTTGTCGGGCACATCCTTGACCTCATTCAGCGGTTCCTCCCAAAAATCCCTATCCGTGCCCTCGTTGGCTATAATTGGCACTGCATAGCACTTGCAGTTCGGGTGCCACCCGATGAATTTGAAAGATTTCGGATATTTTCCCTCCATTGCGTCACATATTTCCAGCGGCGCACGCCCTTTTTTGAAGCGCGGATACCAGAACTTTGCCAGCCACTGTACGTGCGATTTTGATGTTTTTACCTCATATCCGACAATAAAATCAAGTTGTTGCCAGCGGATACTGTCGGCTTCACGATAAGCGCTGTTTATTTCGGTGCGAGCCATACGCATAGCATTCTGATAAGATGACCGGTAAACGCCTTGCCCAGGGTGATAAGCCTGCGCCACTTTCGACAGGGTAAGATTGCCGAACGCATTTCGGACACGTCGAAATAGTTTGTCCGGCTCATTCAGATAGACGCGTACATCACGGCTTATATCGGCAGCGCTTCGGCCTTCGCTGATACCTATAGATAAGGATAATTCTATGTGCCGTTCGAACTGCTTGGCGATACTCCAAACTCTTTCGGATAAATTATGCCCGTAAGTTGTTCTACGTTGAAATGCCTCAAGTGCACCGAGATTGTGAAGCATCCATCCTTTTTTCGGATTGTCGAATAGTTGTTTTACCCATGAATCGTTCTTGTCGTTGGCAAAAAACCATTCCGAAGTGATCCCCGCTGTAATTATAGTGGACAACTTATTTCGGAATGAAGATAACGAGGCATCGGCTTGTTTACTACGGCTTTTGTTTGATGAGAAGGCGAACAATCGCCCCGTATTGGGTTGATATTTATATCCCATTCCCAGTCGAATCAATTCATCCGAGGCCACATCATACAAAGCCTCTATCTGTCGTAGATATTCTTCGACATGCGTTTTATGCTGTTGCTCCCATTGGGCGGCTTTCAAATTCAATCCGGGCATCGTTTCGAATTAGAATGTTGGCTCTATAATATTGTTCATAGATGCCTCTGCCTTCGCTTGCTTTATTCGCTCGATTTCAGCGGTAACATCATCGGCCGTTCCCATTAGTTCAACGCCCTTTTCCAGCGACATAACGCCATCCTGCACAGCACGGCCTATAGCCGCCCAACGTGCGGTGACATCTTCATTGAACGGTTCGGCAAATTCGTGTTCTATTTTGAGCGCAGCCAAATCAGGACGCAAATGAATATGGGTTACATTCATCATAATAGCGAGAATAAGATTTTTCTCCCTATCTACGGCTATGTCGTATATCTCTTTATTATTTTCGCGCTTGATATATCCCAGTACCATCGCGCGTTTGATCGCTTCGCCCGACAAAGTTCCCAGCCCAGCCATTTTCTCGGGTGTAAACTCGGGCGTGAAAGTGTCGAACAAGATGGACTGCGCGAGGTCTTCCTTTTCCCGTTGCTGCGTCTCGGAAGAGGTCGGTGGATTGATGTACTCGAATTTTGAATCCGCTCCGGTCATCCGAATCATTTTCCCGGGCTTGTCGGCTCGACCTTTCAAAAAATCTACGACATCGCCCGTTGCTGCGGCGATAGGGTCTGCGAAATAGTTATTTGTGTCGGATATTTTGCTGTCTATATCCTCCTCGCGGTCTATGCGGGGGTTGAGGCCTCCCCACGCTTTATCCTGTCGGTAGTAGATAACATTGATTTTTCCGGTTGGATTGGGAGTTGCAATAACCTCCCAATTAAGAGATCCTCGTTTGCATCGGTAGATCGTATCAGGTGTTTGAATATCGAAATGCTCGATAGTTGATGTCCCCTCTTTAAGGTAGTACCCATACCCGAATGCAATGAGGTTCTCGTATAGGTCGAATAATGGACGTAGGGTGTATCCTTTCGACTTGCAAATTACCACAACTTTTACCTGCGGTTGGAAATTCTCGTCCCGATAGATGTGGTAGAGCTTGGCACATTCAGTTTCTGCTCCCGCAATGCGTTTTGCTTTACGCATGGAAACGTTGAATCGTGTATCTTGCAAAAATTGATTATATGCTTCGAAAGCCTCGTCCGAACCTTCGTTGTTCACCTTCTTCCATCGTATCGGATTCCCGAGCAGAAAGAATAGTTCCACCTCATTGATGTACTTCTGTCGTGCACGAGGCAACTTCTCGGTACGATAAGGCTCCTGGCCTTTCCGCATCTTATCGGCCTTTCGCATAATACGGTGGAGTTCGGGGTTATATTCCTGAATCGCCTGCAAAACCTCCGTATCGCGATTCTGCATAAGTGTTTGAGCCTGTGTAATGTCTTTGTCCTTGATAAGCGTAAGCAGATCACGTTCTGCACCGGTTGCATTCAGATATTTATTGCGTATCGCATTGAGTAGGTTGTCTATAAATCCCATATCCGTACTTTTTACCAAATTCCTAAATCCTCTTTGTCTAAATCTTCTTCATTGTTGAAATACCCCCGCTTTTCGATTACTCCGGTCAGGGCATCTTCGGCGTCGTCATGGCTGTTGAACTCCTGCTGCTTACGGTATGATTTGACATGCGAGGCGAACTCCGGCCATTTGTGCTCCCATCCGGTCGGAAAATAAATAAGGTTTTGCACTTCATTCGATCGCGTGAAAATACGCACCCTTTTGTTGGCGGTCTGCGTAAATGGGTTGACAAGATGAATAATTCTTGCAGGCAATGGGGTTTCATTCCACTTTTTTTGAAAAGGACCAGTTCCATCGGCATGTTCATGATGATACAAAATCACATTTGAGACATCTGTTTTAAAAGGAAGTTTAGTAATATTTTTTTCACCATAAATACAATGAAGATTCGTTTTTCTTACGGACAAATCTTTTTTGATGTCAATAACATAATTCCTTTCCAGCTCTTCCGTAATATATTGTGTCAAAGCATTATCATGCAGTAAGGCACACATAGCTAAATCTTGTAACGCATCACCTTGAATTGCCAGATATTCAGCCATGCATACACTTATATAAGCCACTCTTTTTCCATGCTTGTTTTTGATTTTTACCAACTCTGCTTCTATACAGTCCAAAGCATAGGAACAGGCTCCTGCAAGTCCAACAATATCTATTCTTAGTTCTTCTTTCATGAATATAATCCTTCCATAGCATATGTATGCTTCTGTATTTCATTTGTTGTTTCTCATTCTGATAAGACCATAAAATAAGGCAGCCCCACATAGCAGAGTCTGCCTTACTCTCTTTATTTAACGTTGATGCCACTGGCATATTGCTGCAGAAACTGTTCTTTTCCGCATGGTCTTCCAAAATAATATCCCTGCAGATAATCAACCTTCATTTCTTTCATTTTCAGAAGCCATTCTTTTTCCTCGATGCCTTCTGCGCATATCCTGACGTTAATACAATGTACCATGGGGATGATATTTTTATATAATTCATAATCCCTGTCACTGTTCATCGCCTTGGCAGTAAAATCCCTATCCATTTTCACGTAACTTGGATTCATATCACGAATACAATGAAGATTCGAATATCCTGTTCCAAAATCATCGATCACAAAGGGAATCCCGTTCTTGTCCAGAGTTTTACGGAATTTACAGAACGAAGGTGTCATATCCATAAATCCGCTTTCTGTCATTTCAACACATAAGCATTCCGGCTGTAATGAATATTTTTGAATTGCATCCAGAATATCGCGCTCCACATTGCCTTGCAGGATCTGAACATAGGATACATTTACATTCATCCGGAAGTCAGGAATATATTTCTGCATTTCACAGCACATTGCTGCAGCTTCGTTCAAAATATATCTTCCAGCGGGAATGATCAATCCGGTCTCTTCCAATAATGGGATAAACTCCATCGGTGAAACAAACTCCCGCCCTTCTTCCGTTATCATGGAAAAACGCATCAGTGCCTCTGCTCCAATGATCTGTTCGGACTGACAGTCCACGATCGGCTGGTAGTATACTTCAAAGCCATCATAATCGTTCACAATAGCATTACGAAGTGTTGCTATGATTCTTCCTTTTCGTAAAAGGACCTCATAGTCATCCTGGTCAAAAATATAAAATCCATTTTTCCCCATGCTTTTTGCCTGTTTCAAGGCAAATTCAAACTTTTTGCGGCATTCTTCGGTTCCCTCACAAAATGTTGCTGCATCGATAACACCAATAGAAATAGAAAATATAGCTTCATAATTTTCGGCTACTATGAAATTACGAAGTTTATCTGTAATCTTTTCTTTCAGTGCCACAGCGTCTTCTGCGGAGGAAGCTTCCAGATCCACGATCACATACTGATCCGCTACCAGATGGTAAATTCTCTGCTTGTCTGAAAGGCATTCCTTCATACAGCCGGCTACGCTTCTCAGGATATAATTACCATAATCAGCTCCCCTGGAGCTATTGATCGCTCCAAAATCATCAATTCCTACATGCATAAAAAATCCCTTGGTAATGGGTTCTTTTTGTCCACGCAGGTAAGCAAGGAATTCCGGACCGCCAAGCAGTCCTGTGACATTATCGGCTCTTCTCTTGTTGCCGGTCTCATTCAGACACCCGACCAGATACTCTGCCTTTCCCTGCTGATCAATGATCACGATACCACGGCTGTTAATCCAGACCGGCATACCTTCTTTATCAAGCCACCTGTAATGAAGATTATGTACATTTTCTCTTCCTTCGCATATATCCGCAAGATGCTTTGCAAGCATCCTGCGGTCTTCCTCATATACTACCTTCATAACTTCATTTGCAGCATCTGTCAGAACATTTTTCGACATATTAAACCGTTCCACAGCTGACTGTGAAATCTCAAAGGTATTATTCTGCAGATCAAATATATACAGGTAATCATCCATACAATCTGTAATGATCTCAAATAAGATTTCTCCTGTCTGCTCTCCAAACACTTTAAATATATCATCAATCACAACAAGAACCTTCCTTCCGACAGCTTCACTCTATTCCTGCCATTTTCTAGAATAGCTTAAAGATATTCACGCGGTCATGCATCTTGGCTGCTCCCTCTGCCAGATTAATACTGATCGCGGTATTCTCTTCTGAGGATGCAGCATTGCCCTGTACTACGCCGGACAGCTGTTCAATTCCCTGGCCGATCTGCTCCAAGGACTCTGCCTGGGAGTTGGCTTTCTCCATGGTGTTCTCTGCAAGCTCTGCAAAGGACTCCATATCTGTAATGATCTGATTGAATGCGTCTGCTGTTGTTCTTGTAATCGTATTGCCCTTTTCGATTTCCACTAAGGTCTTATCGATCAGATCTCTT
>OGZZ01002519.1_pt1 | contig 11636 bp, 8 predicted proteins | sample 1577021 | NCBI WGS metagenome assembly OGZZ01 (sample SAMEA3541526, study PRJEB24748) | human gut metagenome | biome: human gut; feature: human-associated habitat; material: faeces | place: China | collected 2012
TAATAATGAAATGTATCGGAATTATCGGAGCAATGGAACAGGAAGTTGCAAAAATTAAGGAAAAAATGCAGGATGTTACGATCACATCCAAGGCTTGTATGGATTTTTATGAAGGAACTCTGGAAGGTAAAAAGGTTGTAGTTGTACGTTCCGGAATCGGCAAGGTAAATGCAGGAATGTGCACACAGATCCTCGCAGATGTATTTGGCGTGGAAGCAGTGATCAACACAGGAATCGCAGGAAGCCTGAATAATGATGTAAACATCGGAGACATTGTTCTTTCCACAGATGTACTGCACCATGACATGGATGCAACCGGATTTGGATATAAGAAAGGACAGATTCCACAGATGGATGAGTTCTCTTTCCCGGCAGATGAAAACCTTCGCAAATTAGCAGCAAAGGTATGTCAGGAAGTAAACCCTGAGATCAGTGTATTTGAAGGCAGAATCTGCTCCGGAGACCAGTTCATTTCAGATAAAGGTGTGAAAGATGCTATTATCTCAGAATTTGGCGGATTTGCCGTAGAGATGGAAGGCGCTGCCATCGGACAGGCTGCTTATTTAAATCATATTCCATTCCTTGTAGTAAGAGCAATCTCCGATAAAGCAGACGGAAGCGCAAATATGGATTATGCTGAATTTGAAATGGCGGCAATCGAGCACAGCGTAAAATTAACTGTAAGAATGATTCAGGAATTATAAAGTTAGATAACAGTTTCCTGCATTTTGCATATACTGAAATAGATAACTGATAAGGATGCAGGATATCCATATGTATTTCGAACAATATTTTCCGTTTTATGCGGCATATTCGAATCCCCTGTTGTATGACGGAGAGCGGATGCAGGAGCAGGAATTCAATCTGATGAAATCTTATTATCCTCAGACTGTACAGCGTATTCAGGAGAAGATAGAAGAGGAATGTGATCTTCTCGACTATGAAGGAAGCCGTCTTTATGATGAGTATCCGGATAAATATATGCTTTATCACTTAAGCTGTAAGATTAAAGAAGATCTTCAGCCAGAGATGGACAGTCAGGCAATAAGGGAAAGTTTTCTGGATGAACTGGTACAGGTAATGCTATATCAGGAAATATCCAGAAGAAGATGCCGCAGACACCGATGCAGGAGATATTTTTAAATTACTGATTATGGAGTGGATAGATTGTTACTGTTCATACACCACTATCTTTATCCGCTTAACAAGAATTGAAATTTGACAGATAGAAAGAATAATGAAAAATTTAAGAGAATATTTAGAAGAACAGATTAATGAAAATCTGATACAGGCAACTTTAAGTGCCAGCAGAAACAAAAATGGCATATCAAAGGTAAAAATACGCCCAATCCAATTAAAAGGGCAGATTTGTTATCAGGCATCTGCTACAGAAGGGACAAAAGTCCTCCACAAAAACTATGAGCGTATGCAGCTGATAGAATATCTGGAATCAGAGCTTGCAGAGAATTTCGGACAGTTTCAGGCGCAGGGAGCAGTGACGGATGGCGTAGTCCTTGTGAGTAAAAAAGGAAAAATGACCATCAAACAGAAGCACCATGCGCCAAAAGAAAAAGTCAAGATTCAGGCACATAACCGGGTAAAACAATACATTCTTAAAGAAGGTGTTCCGGTTCCGTTCCTGATCGATCTGGGAGTTATGAACGGACAGGGAAAGATCGTTCATGCCAGATATGATAAATTCAGACAGATTAACCGTTTCCTGGAATTTATAGAAGATATTCTTCCGAGACTTTCCAGAGAAAGAGAAGTAACGATACTGGATTTCGGATGCGGTAAAAGTTATCTTACTTTTGCAATGTATTATTATCTGAGGGAACTGAAGGGATATGATGTAAATATCATAGGTCTTGATCTGAAAACAGATGTAATTGAGAAATGTAACTCTCTGGCAATCAGATATGGATATGAAAAGTTACATTTCTACCATGGCGATATTGCAGACTACGAAGGAGTATCCTCGGTGGATATGGTAGTAACACTTCATGCCTGTGATACCGCGACTGATTATGCGCTTGCGAAAGCAGTAGAATGGGGAGCAGAAGTAATTTTATCTGTGCCATGCTGTCAGCATGAGGTCAATAAGCAGATCAGAAATGAAATGCTGGAACCGGTTCTGCGCTACGGAATTCTGAAAGAAAGAATGTCTGCGCTGATCACGGATGCAGTACGTGCCAACCTGTTAGAGAGCAAAGGTTACGAAACACAGATTCTGGAGTTTATTGATATGGAACATACTCCGAAGAATCTTCTGATCAGGGCAGTTAAAACCGGAAAAAGATCAGACGCAGGCAAAACACAGGAGATGTTTGCTGCTTTAAATATTCATCCTACACTTGACCTGCTTTTGAATGAAAAAACACAGGAAGGAAGTGTGCGATGATAAGAATACTGAAAAAAACAGGTATTCTCCTTTTTGTATTTTTGTTGGGGGTAATTGGAACTGCATTGCTTCTTAACAGCGAATCCACAGACAACAGATCAGATTTTAATGATGCTACATTTCCAGAAGTTATGATAGACATGGACGGCACGCTGATGAACCGTATGTATGGCTATGCACAGCCAATGCAGACGGATTTTACCAGAGACAGCGTGACTCCGCTGGATACATCAAAAAAACTGACTTTTAAGGTAAATCCGTATAATTCTGAGGTGAAGAGCTTTTCCTATGAGATCCGCACATCCGACGGAAGTAAAGTTCTTGAAAATAAAAAAATCAAGAATCTCCAGAAAGAGGATTCCTATTTATCAGTAGATGTGGAAATCAACAGTGATCTGAGAATGAATCAGGAATATTCCATGCAGATTGCTCTGGAGTTGAATGAAAGTACTGCATATTATTACACACGCGTTGTCTCAAGATCACAGGTGCATGCATCAGAATATGCAGCTTTTGTCAAATATTTTTATGAAGCGAGTCTGGACAAGGAGGCAGCAGATGCTCTGGGCAGTTACCTGGAACCGGCGTCAACAGGAGCATCGACCAATTATTCCGGAATTAATATCAATTCCTCTCTCAGCGAAGTCAGCTGGGGAACGTTAGCTCCTCAGTTGTATCAGGAAGGAATTCCTGTCATTAAAGATATCAATGAGACGACTGCCAGTATTTCAGTGGAATATCAGATTACATCGCAGAATTCTGATGGGGATACAGAACTATATGACGTAAAAGAGTTCTATAGAATGAGATATCTGGATACCAGAATTTATCTGCTGGATTTTCAACGCAGTGCAAATCAGGTATTTGACGGGAAACTTCCTGTTTACTCAGATGATGGAATCATCCTGGGAGTCCGTGATAAAAACGTGGAATATATGATGAATGACAGCGCTACGGTGCTGGCATTTGTCCAGGAGGGGGATCTTTGGTCTTATTCACCTGGAAATGGAAAAGTAAATCAGGTTTTCAGTTTCAGAAAAACTGAAGACGGAGATTTTCGTGATTCCAGAATCCAGCATGATATTAAAATTGTCAGGGTGACAGATGCCGGAGATATTGACTTCGTACTTTATGGATATATGAACAGAGGAAGTCATGAAGGATACGAAGGAATTGGCGTTTACCATTATAATCCAGACAAAAATGTTGCAGAGGAAAGAGCCTTTATCCCTGTTTCAGAATCATTTGAATTCCTGAAAAAGGATCTTGAGAAATTATCTTATGTAAATGAAGAGAATGAGCTGTTTCTCCTTCTGGCAAAAAGTCTCTATAAAATCAATATAGAGGATAATTCCAGCGAAGTTCTTGAAGAGGGGATAAAGAATGCGAATTTTGTTTCTTCTGATAATAATGACCATGCGGCCTGGCTGGTTTCAGAAGGTGATGAGAAGGGAAATATCAAAGAAATTAATTTTGATACCGGCGAAACGAGACTGATCGAGCATGAAAAAGGCAAGAGACTTCGGGCAGTTGGTTTTATGAATGAAGACCTGATCTATGGAATCCTGAACAAGTCTGATATTCTGACAGATGAAGACGGGCATAAATCAGAAGGAATCAGCATTTTACGTATAGAAGATTTTGATGGCAATGTGAAGAAGGAATATCAGAAAGACGGATTATACATTACGGATATTTCTGTTGGAAGTACACTGATCGAGTTCGAACTTTCCGCAAAATCGGGAGATACCTCCTATGTTGCCCAGAAAAAGGACAACATTATGAATAATAAGAAAGCAACGGAAAACACAGTGAAAATTGAGCTGGTTTCAGCATCAAGAACCGGCGTCCGTGTAAAACTGGCATTGAACGGAACTGCTCAGACAGATTCTCCGCTTACTATGTATGCAAAAGTAAGCAGTACAAATCAAAAAGACATTGTACTGGATACGCAGATTCCGCAGGAGTTCACATATTATGTCTATGGACAGGGTGGGCTGGACAGTATCTATACAGATCCTGCAAAAGCCATATTACAGGCAGATGCTTTGGGCGGTGTTGTTCTTAACCGTGCCCAGCAGTATATATGGGAACGCGGAAATAAGAAGACAAAAACACAGATGGATACTGCGGAACTTCCGGAAGCTATTCTTGCAGGAACTATGGATATAAAAACGTTGAAAAAGAGCGTTAAAAAGACCGGAACGGTCATCGACCTTACTGGCTGCAGTCTGGACAGTGTTTTGTATGAAGTAAGTGCCCAGCGCCCGGTGATCGCTAAAACAGGTTCTGATACCAGTGTGGTGATTGTAGGATATGATGAATATAATACGTATTTGTATGATCCGGTTAAAAAGGAGACATATCCATATGGAATGAATGATAGCACAGACTTATTCCAGAAAGCCGGAAATGTGTTTATCACATATGTGGAGTCAGTTAGTTATTAGACTGAACAGCCTTCTGGCAGGATTGCACTGCGGCAGAGAGAAATTATGTCGCTAAAGCGATTCCTGCGGGCGGAGAATCCTGCTAGCAGGATTCTTTCCGGATATAAGATAGCGAAAAGAGTATAATTAAGAACATGGGCAGATTGTTGTTAGAGAATTTAACAGCAACCTGCCCATTATTATTTTAAAAAATTGTGAAAATGCTTCTTTACATTTATCCATTATTTGAGTATCCTAAAAAGGAATAACAGTGGCAGAAAGAAAATGTTATTACGTTACTGCAAACCAAGCGGACAGTAACAACGAAACGGAGGAAATGTACCAATGCTATATGCAAACATTAAGAAATTAGTACAATACGGAGTAGAAACAGGACTGACACCGGCCTGTGAGAAGAATTACACAACAAATCTTCTGCTGGATGTTTTTAAAGAAGATGAATATGTAGAGCCTGAAGAGGAATACACAGACATCAACCTGGAAGTAGTATTAAATGCACTTCTGGATGAAGCGGTAAAGAGAAACCTTATTGAAGACAGCATCGTTTACAGAGATCTTTTTGATACAAAGCTTATGAATTGTCTGATGCCTCGTCCGGCACAGGTACAGAAGGAATTCTGGAGCAGATATGAGAAAGATCCGCAGGAGGCAACCGATTACTTCTATAAACTCAGCCAGGACAGTAATTACATTCGCCGTTATCGTGTAGAGAAAGACCAGAAATGGACAGTAGACAGTGATTATGGTAAGATTGATATTACCATTAATCTTTCCAAACCGGAGAAGGATCCAAAGGCGATCGCAGCAGCCAAGCTTGTAAAATCCAGCAGCTACCCGAAATGCCTGCTTTGCCCGGAGAATGAAGGATATGCAGGAAGAGTAAATCATCCTGCCAGAGAGAACCACAGAATTATCCCGATTACTGTAAATGACAGCCCATGGGGATTCCAGTATTCTCCATATGTATATTACAATGAACATTGTATTGTTTTCAACAGCCAGCATATTCCAATGAAGATCGAGAAGAATACATTTATCAAGCTTTTTGATTTTGTAAAACTTTTCCCACATTACTTCCTTGGTTCTAATGCAGACCTGCCGATCGTTGGCGGTTCCATTTTAAGTCACGATCATTTCCAGGGTGGACATTACACATTTGCAATGGCTAAAGCGCCGATCGAGAAGCATGTGACGATCCCAGGATACGAAGATGTAGAAGCAGGAATTGTTAAATGGCCATTATCCGTCTTAAGAATCCGTCACAAAGATGAGAAGAGACTGGTAGAGCTTGCAACACATGTTCTGGAAGTATGGAGAGACTATACAGATGAGAGTGCATTCATCTTTGCTGAAACTGACGGAGAACCACATAATACGATCACACCGATCGCCCGCCGCTCAGGAGACATGTTTGAGCTGGATCTTACTCTGAGAAATAATATCACTACAGAGGAACATCCTCTCGGTGTATATCATCCGCATGCAGAGTATCATCATATTAAGAAGGAAAATATTGGTCTGATCGAAGTAATGGGACTTGCTGTTCTTCCGGCAAGACTGAAAGAAGAACTGGAGCTTCTGGCAGAATATATTCTGGAAGGAAAAGATATCTCTTCAAATGAGAAGATTGAGAAACACGCAGCATGGGTTGCAGAATTTCTTCCAAAATATGACAACCTTGATAAAGACAACATTCAGGATGTTCTCAGAAAAGAAGTCGGCAATGTATTTGTTCATGTACTGGAAGATGCCGGCGTATATAAATGCACTGCAGATGGCAGAGCTGCATTTATGAGATTTATTGATACATTATAATCTTATGTAACTATTCAGCAGTTTACAGGTTAAACAATACCGGACACCGAACAGTTACAGTTTTACCAACATAAGAAAACGAAAAATGTTACTGTATGCACAGTAACCAAAAGATTACATAATCAGGACATAAATTTGTTATTATTTGTATAGTGATCCGTAATTTATTTAAGGTTATGTGATGGGAGCAGCTGAAGAAATTTGGGCGAAAAGCGATATTTTGTTTTTGAATGTTTGGGAATGAATAAAGAACGTCCCGCACATTTAATGGCGGGACGTTTTTGTAAAATGGAGGTAATTATGTATAGAAAAAGACACAGAAGAGGAAGGCGCCTGGCTAGTGTGATTCTTGCAGCGTTAATGGTAACGACTGCAATTCCGGCGCAGGCAGCAGAGTTTGGTGCTCCGGAGAATTTAGAGGATATTTTCAGTTCAGGAGAAGAGGATTCTGTCACAGGGACCGATGATGGAACAGCAACAGCGGCTTCATCACCGGAAACAGGAACACAGGATACGACATCTCCAATATCGGAAGGAACGGTTACCCCGACAGTGACACCTTCAGCAGATGATACTCCAACAGTAACACCTTCGGCAGATAATACCCCAACAGTAACACCGTTGCCGAGTGAAACGCCAATCCCGTCAGTTACACCGGCTTTATCAGTTACGCCGACTCCGGCTCCAACACCAACTATTAATCCGGAGAAAGAAGTGATGCTTCGTTTTATAGACGGAGAGGGAAATGAGTGTGAACAGCTCAGAACAGTGCTGGAGTGGAATGAGTCTCTGATTCTGCCAAATGTGCCGGATTCACAGGCACCGGATCTGTGGAAACTTGAGAAAGATGAGAAGCTTAATGATGCGATCACACTTAAAGGCGGTGATCTTCTCACTCTGAAGAAAGGCGAGAGCTGGAATATATTCATTCAGAATGGAATTTTAAATTTCTATATGCCAAAGAAATGCACGATTTCTCTTTATAATAATTCAGGAACAGGTGTATTTCCAAATGGTATTCTTCAAGTATACGAAACAAATACGGCTATACTTCCGGATATGCCATATAGCAAATATATCAATTATGGCTGGACCGACACAAAAGGCAGCAGTGAAGTGAAATATGACCTGAATTCAGAGTATACGGTACTTGAGGATACAAACTTCTATATCGTACGCCGTACAGCGCTGCAAGTGACCATCGACACGCGCATCAAGGCTACCGTTACCGCTACGATGTACGACATGAGCCGGGTGAATGCCAACGGCTATTTCGATGCCATGGATGCCGATGCGCGCTATGAGCTTCGCAAGCAGCTCAACGCCCAGCGTACGGAAGACTACCGCAAGGGTACGTATGCGCTGGCCGGTGGGGTGGTAGACCCGCTTCCCGACGATGCTCCCCAGTTTGTGAAAGACTATTACGGATATTACAAGACACCGCGCGGCTATCACAAGCGTTCGCTGAACTCCAACAACGGGTGGAACAAGACTTCCTCCTTGTCGTTCATGAACATGCCCATCCTGTCGTATAGCGACGAGATACGTAGTGCCGTGCTCATGATTCACGGAGAGAAAGCCCATTCGCGCTATTTCAGTGAAGATGCCCTCAAGAAGCTGAAGGGCGACAACAAGGAGTTGCTGATTATTCCGGGAGCCAATCACGTCGACCTGTACGACCAGTTGGATGTGATTCCTTTTGACAAGATTACGCACTTCTTCCAGACGTATCTGAAGTGATGCGTATTGTATAGAGACGGGAAAGCCCGGTTGCCGAAACAATCAGCAGCCGGGCTTTTTGTGCGTGCGAGGGCATTTTTCAGCCTATGCAACTGGTGATACCCAGTGTGGTACCGATGGCGGTCAGGATGGTGACCAGTGTCTGAATGACGATTTTCCAGATGTTCTTCTTGTCGTTTTCCATACGTGTGATAGTGTTGTGTGAATAAAAAAGTGAAACTTACATCAGGCTGATTATTCCGTTTTTCCTGTAGAATATTCAGTCAATTCTTGTAGGCGGCAACGTTTGCGTAACTCAGCGTTACTCCATGTTTTGGTGTTGCGTACATTCAAGTGTACGTCTTTTACATAATTAGTGGGGTTGTAAACATCGCGTGTAGGAGCACCTTCTCCCGAAATGCCTAACGAAAACAGTCCTAAATCTCCCAGACGGACTGACTTTCCATCGAGTACCAGCTCTTGTAAACAAGAGAGCATATCAATGAGTACTCCGTGAATCACTCCGCGTGAGTAGGGAGAATTGTGTTCTGACATGTGGGTTACGAAATCCTCAAAATCAATTGTACGGTCTTGTACGGCACGGGCGTACCATCTTGTTTCAGGAGTTTCAGGGTCATTGATGGGGTACTTTAATTCCACGAGCCGATACTTTAAAATTCCAGTTGTCATAATCTTTTGTGTTTGTATGATGGTTTAATGATTTATTTAACTGACACAAAGATACCTCCTGCTACCGTGATTCTCAAAAACGAGAAAGCATCAAGGTGTGAAAATCAGTTAATGAAATATCCTTTTTTATAGAATACCGTTTTACGGAACGGTAAACCTGCTTTTTTGCTTGTGAAAACTATATTTTGCATGTGCAGGTAATATTTGCTGACTCTCCCTTTTTTGTCACGTCTAAAAAAGAAGCCAGTCTTTTTGAGGTTATTATGATGAACGTGACAATGTGACAAATGACAATCACAAAATGACAAAACGAGAAAATCAGTTTCAATTTTATATTATATATATATAATATAAGTATATATATGTCTCTATATATCCTTTGTCATTTGTCACAATTGTCACATTATTATCAGAGAAGACATCGAGAAACATTATGGCTTCATTATAAAAAACTTTTGAGCATTTGTAGCAATATGTTTTTATTTATGGAAAATATTTATCTTTGTGGAAAGATAAAAACTCATGAGGTATTCATGAGAGATATAAAAAACGATAATAAATATATAGCGCAATGGCAACGAAAAATGTAAGAAGCATTGAAGAACAAGTGGAGGACTGGTGTAAGGCGCAGTTACGTAGTATTAAATATTATACAAAAACCGAAAGTATCAATTCTGAAATTGAAGAGGCCTTGCGCAAGGCTCCCAGTAAAAGTGGAGGTGAAGGAGCAAACTATCCGGATATAAAATGCTTTTTGGAAACTTCCGATATGCGTCGCATTCCTGTAATGATTGAAGTAAAAGGGAGAAAGGGAGATCTTATAAAGTGCGATAAGAATGGAGATATTTGTAACCTGAATAAAGATAAAGAACCTCATTATGGTAATATTGCTAAGTATGCCGTCAATGGAGCCGTTCATTATGCCCATGCCATTTTGAACAATACGGAATCATATAAAGAAGTTGTGGCCATAGGCGTGAATGGATATGATACTTCCATAGGTCGGATTTATGAAATGGGAGTGTACTATGTATCAAAAGAAAATTTATTTGTTCCGAAGAAAGTTGGTGAATATACAGATCTTTCTTTTCTTTTACCAGAATACGTAAATGGATTTATCAAAGATATTGATAAACTTTTTCTTACTGATTCTGAGATTGAATTAAAGAAAATAGAACTGGAGGATGATATTGAACGTCGACTTAAAGTGATTAACCAGAAAATGCACGATGAAGATTACGGACAAAAAATAGATGTAGGTCAACGTGTTCAGTTAATTACAGGTTTGGTAATGGCTGGTTTAGGTGTGCCAGGAAAAGTCAGTCCTTTGAGTGTAAGTGATTTGCGTGGTGACCAAGGAGAAAAGAATAATGATGGGCAGGTTATTATGAATAAAATTTCCGACTATCTTAGTGAAAAGCAACTCCCTCGTCAAAAGATAGAAATGATTGAAGAGGTTTTACGCGTCGTTTTTATTCATTCTAAGTTACAAGAACCAAAAGATGGCGAAAGTGCTCTTCATACAATTTATGCAGATGTACGGCAGAATATCATTCCGTTTTTGACGGGAGAACTTCATAATATAGACTTTACAGGTCGTTTGTTTAATGTTCTAAATGAATGGGTGGATGTACCTGATGGTGCAAAAAATGATGTTGTACTTACACCTCGCTATATTACAGAACTTATGGCTCGATTATGTGGAGTCAATATGGACAGCTATGTGTGGGATTTTGCTACTGGTTCGGCAGGTTTCCTTATTTCGTCTATGCATCAAATGATAGCAGATGCCAAACAAAAAATTAGTAGTCCTGAAGAACTAAACCGTAAGATTACACATATCAAAATGTATCAGCTTTTGGGTATAGAGAAACTTGCTGATATTTATATGTTGGCTGTACTCAACATGATTCTGATGAAGGACGGAAGTTCGAACATTATTCATGGAGACTCTTTGACAGAGTTTGAAGGGAACTATGAACAAGGTGAATACAATGGAAAACCCTTTCCTGCAAATGTATTTTTATTGAATCCTCCATATTCAAAATCGGGAAAAGGCTTTGTTTTTGTGCACCGTGCATTAAGTATGATGCATCATGGTGGTATGGCAGCCGTGTTGATTATGGAGAATGCAGGAAGCGGGAATGGCTTGCCTTACACGCGTGAAATTCTAAAAAACAATACATTGGTGGCTTCTATCCACATGAGTGATATTTTTTGTGGAAAAGCCAGTGTGCAAACGGCTATTTATGTATTTAAGGTTGGAGCCCCTCATGATATACATCAGGTTGTGAAGTTTATAGATTTTTCCAATGATGGGTATACGCGTCAGAACCGAAAAAAATCAAGTCAAAGTGTAAACTTACGTAATACAGACCATGCGACGGAACGTTATGATGAAGTTGTGCGTCTAATACGTTACGGACGTGGAGCACACGATGAAAATCTACAATACTATCAGGATTGCTATGTGGAAGATTATATCACGAAGTGATTTAAACTTATGTATATCAATTAAAATGTTGTCAAACAGCGTACAAATAGAATTATTCATTATATTA
>OGZZ01002528.1_pt1 | contig 11606 bp, 8 predicted proteins | sample 1577021 | NCBI WGS metagenome assembly OGZZ01 (sample SAMEA3541526, study PRJEB24748) | human gut metagenome | biome: human gut; feature: human-associated habitat; material: faeces | place: China | collected 2012
GAATCAAAAAATCCTTGCCGGACATCTCTGCCTGACAAGGATCTTTTTTTGATACTTTTTATTACTTCTTCTTTAAGAGGACATTTATTTGATTTATTCTCGAGAAACTTCTTACGCTTCTCTTTCCATTCCCATTCCTTCTGCAAGCTTCTTGCTGAAAGCGAGTACGACTGCACCAAGGATAGCTACAACCGCACCGATTCCGATGAAGAACGGTACTTCGTTTCCTTCTTTATAGAAGTTAACGAGGATCATGTTAAGAGCAGCTCCTACTGACTGAGACATTGACCATACTGTCATCATCTGTGTTACAAAGGCTTTTGGTGCTGCTACTGCTGTAATGGAGTAACCGATCGGGCATGTAAATCCTTCAGCAACCATCAGTACTGCATAGAACAACACGATCCACCATGCATTTACTTTTGCATCGCCTGGGTAGATGACATAAAGGAGTGCAATGATCATTGCGCCAAGTCCCCATAAAATCGTTCCGAATCCCATCTTTGTTGTTCCGAACGGCTGTTTCTTGCCAAGTTTTGTCCAAAGCATAGTAAGAATACTACCGAAGCAAACGGCAAAAATTGCCGGGATTGTCTGGAAGGAAGCTGCCGGAATTTCTACTCCGAAGATCACACGGTTTACTTTTTCTTCATAGAAGATAGCAAGGATTGAAATTGTCTGTGTCCAGATCAAAAGTGTAACGGCGTTACAAATAAATGGCGGATGGTTGCTGAGAAGCAGTGGAAGGAAATTGTGGAACTCGCCTTTGAGCAGCTGCCTGAAATTATACAAGAGTAGGTGCAGACGGTTTCCACCGTTATATGGAGAGGATATAAGAATACCGGATATCCGGAGATTCCGTATCCCATGAGTGTATGACATTGTTCATAAATAAGAGTGGTACCGCGTAAGATGATAATATCTTTCGTCTCTTGCAGATAAGTCTGTGGAGATGGAAGATTTTTTTATGTCTTTTTACAGTCAATCCCCACAGTACAAACATAATATTTACATAACGGAGGAAGAAAAAATGATGAATCCAAGCAAATATCAGAGACAGTATTTTATGCCGCCTGTTAAATGCATGAAATGGGCAGAAAAAGAATATGTGGACAAAGCACCTGTCTGGTGTTCTGTAGACCTTCGTGACGGTAATCAGGCACTGGTGATTCCGATGAGTCTGGAACAGAAAATTGAATTCTTTAAACTTCTTGTAAAAATCGGTTTCAAAGAAATTGAAGTAGGTTTCCCGGCTGCTTCTGAAACAGAATATGAATTTCTGCGTACCCTGATCGAGCAGAATCTGATCCCACAGGATGTAACTATTCAGGTTCTGACTCAGGCCAGAGAGCATATCATCCGCAAAACTTTTGAAGCTGTCAAAGGCGCACCGAAGGCAATTGTACATGTGTACAATTCCACCTCTGTAGCTCAGAGAGAACAGGTATTTAAGAAATCCAAAGAAGAAATCTTAAAGATTGCAGTGGATGGTGCCGCATTATTAAAGAAACTGGCTGATGAAACAGAAGGAAATTTCCAGTTTGAGTACAGCCCTGAAAGCTTTACAGGCACAGAACCGGAATACGCTCTGGAAGTATGCAATGCAGTTCTTGATGTATGGCAGCCTACAGCAGATAACAAATGCATCATCAATCTGCCTGTAACTGTACAGCATTCCATGCCGCATGTATATGCAAGCCAGGTAGAATATATGTGTGAAAATCTGAAATACCGCGAGAATGTAATCGTATCTCTCCATCCGCACAATGACAGAGGATGCGGTGTTGCAGATTCTGAAATGGGATTACTTGCAGGTGCAGACAGAATCGAGGGTACTCTGTTCGGAAACGGTGAGCGTACCGGAAATGTAGATATTGTTACACTTGGTATGAATATGTATTCTCAGGGTGTAGATCCAAAACTTGACTTCTCTGATATGCCGCATATCTGTGAAATATATGAAGAATGTACCGGAATGAAAGTAGGCGAAAGAAGTCCGTACAGTGGTGCACTTGTATTTGCCGCATTTTCCGGCTCTCATCAGGATGCAATTGCCAAGGGTATGCACTGGAGAGATGACAAGGATCCGGATCACTGGAATGTTCCGTATCTTCCAATCGATCCGACAGATGTGGGAAGAAATTATGACGCAGATGTTATCCGCATCAACAGCCAGTCCGGTAAAGGTGGCGTGGGATATATCCTTGAGACCAAATTCGGTCTTAACCTTCCTCCGAAAATGCGTGAGGCAATGGGATATGCCACAAAAGCTGTTTCAGACCACAAACATAAAGAGCTTCATCCTGACGAAATTTTCAATCTGTTTAAACAGACCTTTGAGAATATCACAGAACCGTACAGCATCAATGAAGTACATTTCCAGCAGAAAGATGGTGGTATTGTAACAAAAGTTACCTCTACTTTCCGCGGAAAGACAATCACTACAGAGGCATCCGGTAACGGACGTCTTGATGCAGTCAGCAATGCACTGAAGAAGGCATATGAGCTGAAATATTCCCTGGAAACATATCAGGAACATGCGCTGGAGCGCAGTTCAAGTTCCAAAGCTATTGCTTATGTCGGTATCAAAAAGCCGGATGGAACCCTTGCCTGGGGTGCAGGCGTAGACGCGGATATCATTCGCGCATCTATTGATGCACTTGTAACAGCGATCAATAACCGTTAGATTGTTCCGACACGCCCGATTCTTTCCTGCTGTTTTTTGACTTCTGCAGGTCAGGCTAATATCCGCTTGGCAGGGGATAATATAGTTTACATAAAATATCAAAAATCAGATACCGGTCAGATTGTCCCGAGGACTTCCTGACCGGTATTTTTTTGTATTTATAAAAATACAAGAAAGTCTTAATGTACGCGATAAAGTACAATAAAGAAGCAAACTCCGATGAAAAGCTATCAGAATTGTATTTAATTAAAATCATAAGGGAAATTAATTGACATAACACTCATGTTTACGTATACTGACAGCGTGGACAGAAAAGTGTCCTAAATAAGTACAATTTACATTTTATTATCTCACTCCAGACTAGTGAGAGATGCGCGGAAATATTTTAGAGAAAGAGGTAAAAGAATGAAAAATTTCGAACAGTGGAATGGCTTTAAGGGCAACCGTTGGAAAGAAAAAATCGATGTACGTAACTTTATTGGAATGAACTATACACCATATGACGGTGATGCTTCTTTCCTGGAAGGACCTACAGAAGCTACAAACAAACTGTGGGGCAAGCTCCAGGCACTTCAGAAAGAAGAACGTGCCAAAGGCGGAGTTCTTGATATGGAGACAGAGGTAGTTACATCTCTGACAGCATATGGTCCCGGATATATTGATGAAGAAACAAAAGACCTTGAAAAAGTTGTTGGTCTTCAGACAGATAAACCTCTGAAACGTGCTTTCATGCCATACGGCGGTATCAAAATGGCAGAGCAGGCTTGTGAAACTTACGGATATAAAGTAAGTGACAAGATTAAAGATGTTTTCCACAACTATGAATTTAAAACTCACAACCAGGGTGTATTTGATATCTACACACCTGAGATGAAAGTAGCACGTCACAACAAGATCCTTACAGGTCTTCCGGATACTTACGGACGTGGACGTATCGTTGGCGACTACAGACGTGTGGCTCTGTACGGAATCGACGCTCTGATCGAAGGAAAACAGAAAGACTTCGCAGCATGCGACCGTCAGGGTATGAGACGTTATGATTTCCAGCTTCGTGAGGAGATCGCAGACCAGATCCGCGCTCTGAAGAAGATGAAAGAAATGGCTCAGATCTATGGCTTTGATATTTCCCAGCCGGCCAAGAACGCAAAAGAAGCATTCCAGTGGCTGTACTTTGGATATCTTGCAGCGATCAAAACTCAGAACGGAGCTGCAATGAGTGTTGGACGTATCTCCACATTCCTTGATATCTATATTGAGAGAGACCTTGAGAACGGAACTCTTACAGAGAAAGAAGCTCAGGAGCTTGTTGACCACATGGTAATGAAATTCCGTATGGTTAAGTTCGCAAGAATCCCATCTTACAACCAGTTGTTCTCAGGAGACCCGACATGGGCTACACTTGAGGTTGGTGGACTTGGACAGGACGGACGTTCTATGGTAACAAAGACTGACTACCGTTTCCTCCACACACTGAACAACATGGGACCTTCACCAGAGCCGAACCTGACAGTTCTTTATTCTTCAAGACTGCCGGAGAACTTCAAGAAGTTCGCTTCTCTGATTTCTGTAACAACAAGTTCTATCCAGTATGAGAACGATGATGTTATGCGTCCGGTATGGGGCGATGACTACAGCATCTGCTGCTGTGTATCTGCTACAGAGACAGGTAAAGAGATGCAGTTCTTCGGAGCTCGTGCAAACCTTGCTAAGTGTCTTCTTTACGCTATCAACGGTGGTGTTGATGAAAAGACTAAAGTACAGGTAGGACCGGCTTACCAGCCAATTACTTCTGAGTACCTTGATTACGATGAAGTACTTGCTAAATATGATGAAATGATGGAGTGGCTGTCCAAGCTGTATGTTGATACACTGAACATGATCCACTACATGCATGATAAATACTACTATGAGGCAGCTCAGATGTCCCTGATCGACACAGACGTTAAACGTTCTTTCGCAACAGGTATCGCTGGATTCTCACACGTAGTAGACTCCTTAAGCGCTATTAAATACGCTAAGGTTAAAGTTGTTCGTGACGAAGATGGACTTGCTACAGACTTCGAGATCGAAGGAGACTTCCCGAAATATGGTAACGATGATGACCGTGCAGACGAGATCGCTGTATGGCTGCTGAAGAAATTCATGCACAAACTGAACAAGTGCCACACATACAGACATTCTGTACCGACAACATCTATCCTTACAATTACATCTAACGTTGTATATGGTAAGGCTACAGGATCTCTTCCGGATGGAAGAAAGGGTGGAGAACCACTGTCACCAGGAGCTAACCCGTCTTACGGTGCAGAGAAGAGCGGACTTCTTGCTTCTCTTAACTCTGTTGCTAAGCTTCCTTACGAGCTTGCACTTGACGGAATTTCTAATACACAGACAATCAACCCAGGTGCACTTGGACATTCTGATGAAGAGCGTAAAGAGAACCTCGCTCACGTACTTGACGGATACTTCGATCAGGGAGCACATCATCTGAATGTTAACGTATTTGGCGTTGACAAACTGAAAGATGCTATGGAGCACCCAGAGAAACCTGAGTACGCTAACTTCACAATCCGTGTATCAGGATACGCTGTTAAGTTTATCGACCTTACTCGTGAGCAGCAGCTTGACGTTATCGCAAGAACTTGCCACGATCATATGTAATACAGCCAAGCTATGCGAAATCAGACAGTAAAAGACTCGTGCAAGCTTGCTTGCTAAGAGACTTTTGACTGGCTGGTTTCATAGGGCGCAGCCCCACAGCGAGAAGAAGCGAAGCGGAATCGAGCTGTGAGCATGGCGATGCTCTGGAATTCAGGGCTTTAGCCTATGCATATTACATCAGGACGCAGTCATTTTACCATGCTGCGTCCTTTTTTAAAAATAAAATGTAACTGTTCAGAGCCAAGCAAAATTTCATAAAACAGCTATAAAATGCGTAGCATTTTGGAGGTTGGCTCTGAACAGTTACAATAAAATTTAGGAGGAGAAGAACATGTCAGAAGTAAAAGGATATATTCACTCAACAGAAAGCTTCGGTTCCGTTGACGGACCTGGCGTACGCTTTATTATTTTTGTAAGCGGATGTCCAATGCGCTGTCAGTTCTGCCACAACCCGGATACATGGAAGATGCAGGATGGCGAACTGAAGACAACAGACGAACTGCTTAAAACAGCACTTCGCTATAAAAGCTACTGGAAAGACAAAGGTGGTATCACAGTCAGCGGCGGAGAACCTTTGATGCAGATGGATTTTCTGATTGACCTTTTCAAGAAGGCGAAAGAACAGGGGGTTCATACCAATATTGATACAAGTGGAGCTGTATTTACAAGGGAAGAACCATTCTTTGGCAAATTGCAGGAGCTGCTGAAATACACAGATATGCTGATGCTTGATATTAAGCATATTGATGACGAGCAGCATAAGATTCTCACAGGACAGAGCAACAAGAATATTCTTGAGTTTGCACGTTATCTGTCTGATATCAAGAAACCAATCTGGATCCGTCACGTACTCGTTCCGGAGCGCAGTGACAAGGATGAGTACCTGGAGAGACTTCATGATTTCATCGAGACACTGGATAATGTAGAGCGTGTTGAAGTTCTTCCATATCATACACTTGGTGCATACAAGTGGAAAGAACTGGGATATGATTACAAGTTAGAGGAAATCGATCCTCCGACACAGGAGAGAATTGAGAATGCAAACCGTATTCTTGAGACAGCGAAATATTTAAAATAAGATAAAAAAAGAACTCTGTTATGAGATGTATGAATCAATACACTCGTAACAGGGTTCTTCTTTTGTAAATACTTTACTTAAAATTTTCTCAGAAAGAAGAAGGTCACGACACACACGATTGCCTCGGTAACAGGAAGGCAGAGCCAGATACCTGTCATTCCAAAAAGTGCGGCAAGCAGGAACGCAATCGGCAGAATCAGTACAAGTCCACGCAGGATGGAAATGATGAATCCTGGTACCGGCTGGTCGGAAGCGCTTAAATAAGTGGCTGACACCATATTGATGCCTGAAAAGAACAGGCTTACAAAGTAAATGCGCATGCCTTCTGCTGCCATTGAAGTAAGCAGCGGATTCTTGTCTTTATTAAATAAGTCAGCAATCGGAACAGCAAAGACAAACACAACCAGATAGGCGATGAAAGCCATAAGTAATGCAGTGCTTAATGCATAGCGTCTTACCTGGTGGCGTACAGGAACTCCATTTTTACCAGGGTGGCTGCTGACAATCGGCTGGATGCCCTGCCCGATTCCGGTAAAGATTGCCACAAGTACGAGTGCGATATTAGCAAGGATACTGTATGCCGCAAGTCCGGTCGTTCCGCTGAATTTCAGAGTCAGCATGTTAAAGACAAGAATTACGATGCCGGAAGATAATTCAGCGACAAGAGAAGAAACTCCAAGCCGGCAGATATCTATAGCAGTTTTCAGATGTATCTTTGTTTTTACCAGATGAAACTGATTCTTCTTTTTCCAGAAATGCATGGACAGAATACTCATTCCAACCAGTGGAGCGGTTGCAGTGGCCAGTGCAGCTCCGGTCATGCCAAGCTGCATAGGATAGATGAAAATGTAATCCAGCACAATATTTGTCAGACTTCCAACAAGCATTGCAGTCATTGAAAGCCGCGGTTCTCCATCATTTCTGACAAAACAATTCAACAGATTGTTGCATAAAAACAGAGGAGAAAACATGAGCAGGATGCTGATATATGGAATTGCATGCGGCAATGTAGTTCTGTCGGCTCCAAGTAAGACACAAAGAGGTCTTGCAAAAAGCAGTCCGATGCTGAAAAAGAACAGCATAGCTACAAATGCAAGCTGAAGTGCCTGGGTGAAGATCGTGCGGTGAATCTCACTGTCAGCTCTGCCGGAGGAAAGCGAGTATCGCGCAGCAGCACCCATACCGATCATCAGCCCCGTTCCGTTTAACAAGCTGAAAGCAGGAAGAACCAGATTAAGTGCAGCAATCGCATCCGAGCCGATTCCCCGGGCAACAAAAAACGTATCGGCAAGGATATAACAAGAATATCCGATCATGCCGAGTACATTTGCTGAGACATATTTAACAAAGAGTGGAAATACATGTTCCCGGGCAGTTGAAGTAACTGAGTTGGATGACATAATTACAAATTCCTTTCTGTATTTTCATAATGCGTATAATACCATAGAATTTTGAGAAAATCAAATCTTTCTTTCTTATGAAAATAGAGGTAAAATAAAAATGTTATGTCTACGGTATTTACAATCCCCGAAAAGGTGGTTTACTCATTATAACATAGAACGAAGAAAGGAAACATATATGAATAAAAAAGAAGTACTTGAGATCCGTAAGCAGTTCTCACCGAAAAACTGTGCGATTACGAAAATCTGTGGCTGCTATGTGGATTATGAGAAGAATAAAAAGATGGAGTCAAAAGACGCATTTCTCGCACTTCCGGAGGAAGAAGCATTTAAGTATTTTGATATTTTTAAGAAGACACTTTCCGGAAGTATTGGAAAGAATATGCTGAATATGGAGTTTCCACTGGATGCAGAGATGCCGGGCGGAACGCAGGAATTTCTGTTGAAGCTTCGTGACAGCCGTCTCGAAGACGATATGCTTTTGGAAGAATTCTATGACAAAGTGATTGCAACGTATGAGTATGCGGAGAATTATTACATTATTTTGATCCATGCAGCATACGATGTTCCTGGAAGAACATCCGATGATCTTGAGATGGATGATGCTTCAGATGAAGTATATCAGCATATACTGATGAGCATCTGTCCGGTCAGTCTGTCAAAGGCAGGGCTTAGCTATAACGCGGAAGAGAACTGTATTCAGGACAGAATCCGTGACTGGATCGTTGATAAGCCGGACAAAGGATTCCTCTTCCCGGCATTCAACGACAGAAGTACTGATCTTCACAGTGTGCTTTATTACACGAAGAAATCAGAAGATCTTCAGCCGGAGATGATCGATCAGCTTCTTGGTGCGAAGATGCCGATGTCTGCGGACACACAGAAAGAGACATTCCAGATGATTATTGAAGATACATTGGGAGAAGATGGTGATTACGAGACTGTCCGCAACATTCACGAGACATTGAATGATATGATTGAAGAACATAAAGAAGAACCGGATCCGCTGACATTGGATAAAACGGATGTGAAGAAGATTTTCGAGCAGAGCGGTGTGTCGAATGAGAAGATGGAGAACTTTGAGAAGAACTTCGAAGAAAATGCAGGCGAGAAAGCAACGCTTCTGGCAAATAATATCGCAGAGACAAGAAAGTTTAATATCGAGACACCGGATGTTGTGATCAAGGTGAATCCAGACCGGATGGATCTTGTAGAGACAAGAATGATCGACGGAAGACAGTGCCTTGTGATTCCTGTGGATGACCACATTGAGGTCAATGGGATCAATGTCAGAACGATGAAGGTAAAAGGCGTTGCTGGACCGAAAGCAGGTGGTTCTGGTGAAGCTGTGGAAAATGCAGAGGATGATGTTGTTCCGTTTGATGAAGATTAATTGACGGGGAATGAAATAGAGAAAACGTACAAAGAGGATTCCTGCCTGAAAATATTTCCTTTTCTTTAAAATGAAATATTTTCAGGAGGGAATCCTCTTTACAGTCTTCTTTGAATAAAAACAGGTAGAAGAATAGTAACATTAGATGATTGTATACTGCATCAGTTCATAGTGCAGTTTACAACCTTCTACAATCTCAGCCGGGAGCAGTGCTCTGGCTACGAGTTTTAGCTCTTCATCCGGAAGATCAACTCTTCTTAAGTGTGCATAATCTCCATCAATCTGTTCTACGATATAATCACATACTAACATTTTAAAATCTCCTTTTTTCCAGCATTTCTTCAATCTTTGCCTGCATCTCTTCTACAGTGTGTTTTCTTGTGCGTGCACATTCCTGCGCCTGACAGCCGCAGATGATACATTTGCGGTAGGAAAGGCGGGAAAGTTTCTGTCCGTCTGTGTCAATCACATCTATATCAAAGAGACGCCCAATCGGATGTGTTTCTTCAATCTCAGTTGTGAGATTTTTGATTTTTTCTGCCGGACAGTCGATTGCAAGCAATAATTCATCTCCGGTTTTTTCGTGAATTTCAATTGAGTTTTTAATATCTGCCTCAGCTTGTTCCAGCTTTAGAAGCAGCGTATTCTTTCCACTGTCAAAGGCGGTGCGGATCTGTTCATTTGTCTTCACGGGTCCTGGGATGTTTATACAGAATGAAATGACCGGACAGTGGTATTGTTCAATGAATGTATCCTGGATTTGTGCACGCCGCTCACGACATTGCAGCATATCTGTTAATACAACCTGTTCTCCTTGCATAAGGAAACCTCCTTGTCATTTTCTCGCGTTTTGTTTAAGGGTGAATTACACGGTTTCAGCAATTCTACGCAGTTTATATTTTACATAGTAGTTGATTCTTAATGATGTACAACATGTTCAGCAGCTTTGATCTTTGCAATCACAGGAGCTGCGTCTTTGCTCTGAAAATAGTGAAGTGTTGTTTCAGGAACAAGTGTCTTCAACAACTCTATATTATCATTTTTTAGCGCAGTTCGTAAAGTCGATGCGCTGATTACAGCTCCGTTAGCTTCTTCTCGCGGAACAATCGTACATGAAATTTCATTTTCGGGAAGTTTTCTAGCCATAATCTTGTTGTAGATTCCAGTCACCTGGCTGTTTGGCTCTTCACCTACATAGCGGCAGTTGATTCCAAGTGTCTGCGCGATTCTGACAAAAATCGTCAGGTCAAGGTTCGCATGACTTTCCATAACGGCACCGGCATCTTTCTGAAAATAGCTTGGGAAAGTTGCATTGCTGATAATGTAAGGACCGCTCTCATGGTAAATGATGTTGTCAAGGTGAGCGGTTCCTTCCAGAACTAATTGCTTTCGCACAGAGAATGGAACAAGACTCTGATCTTCACTGACGATAAATAAATGAAGAATATCACTTTCAGCAGCCGCTTTTTCCACCAGATATTGATGACCCAAAGTAAATGGATTCGCATTCATGACAAGTGCTGCAATGCGAAGGTTCTTTTGTGCCTTAGAGGATGCTTCAGAAAGAATCTGTGTATTGTCAGAGGTGAACCTTTTCATAACTTCTGACTGGTCACTTTCTTTCTTTAAACGTTCCAGATAAGCGGAAAATCCGGTTTTTCTGTTTTCCATAAATACAATCTGACCGTCAATCCGGGCAATCTCATAAAAACCGAGATCACCAAAAAACTTGGCAGAATTGCATTTTGTATAGAGGAAAAGATGTGTATTCCCACGCTCAAACTGTACGCTGATCAAGTGAGTTACAATCTGATTCATCAGTCCTTCTCCCTGATGTGCGCTGCTGACTGCCATACAGCGGAGTGTGTTGCCAAAACAGCTTCCGGTAGCAATGATGTTCATCTTATCATCATACATACCGCAGGTGTAGTCAAGATTTGCATCCCGGCGGATACCTTCTGCAAGGAGCAATTCGTTTATCTGCTTGTTTGCCAGAATGTCAGATGGGCAGATCTGAGAGATTATATAATCAGACATAAAATCCTCCTGATAAATATCATAGGTCTGCCATTTGAATTTGACAGAAAAAGTGTTTCAATTACAAAGACATTCTATCATGAATTACAAAAAAGTAAAGAATAAGAATGATTCCGAATGATTAATGACAGAATCATTCTTATGATAGTTAGTGCTGATATAAAAAGGGAACTTTTTTCCTGAAAATATCAAGCAGCAGGTGTGGTAGCATATGTACAACATCTTAATCAATTACATGAACCACTTATCGTGTATTTGCTTAGGCTGTTGTGTTTACAAGTCTACAAATACGATTGATAGGTAATTGCGAAACAAGTTCGCAATCCTGATTAAAAATGCGGTAAGAATCCT
>OGZZ01002536.1_pt1 | contig 11576 bp, 10 predicted proteins | sample 1577021 | NCBI WGS metagenome assembly OGZZ01 (sample SAMEA3541526, study PRJEB24748) | human gut metagenome | biome: human gut; feature: human-associated habitat; material: faeces | place: China | collected 2012
TTCCTACCGATCTGCTAATGATCGGAAAATTAATTCTTACTTATTGAAACGTTCTTTCAATTTAGCCAACATATCCTGAGTCATGGAATCCAGATCATATTCCGGTTTCCAGCCCCATTCCTCACGGGCACACGTGTCATCCAAAGAGTTAGGCCATGATTCTGCGATAGCCTGACGTAACGGATCCACATCATATTCCATCTGGAAGTCAGGAACATACTTTTTGATGTTGTTGTAGATAATTTCAGGATCAAAGCTCATGGATGCAATGTTGAAAGAATTACGATGAACGAACTTCGTCGAATCGGCTTCCATAATTTCAATAGCTGCACGCAGACCGTCCGGCATATACATCATATCCATGAATGTACCCTGCTTGATCGGACATACAAACTTCTCACCTTTGGCAGCCGAATAATAGATATCAACTGCGTAGTCGGTCGTACCACCACCCGGAGGTGTCACATAGGAGATAAGTCCCGGAAAACGTACGGAACGGGTGTCGACGCCGAAACGGATGTTGTAGTAGTCACTCAACAACTCGCCTGAAACTTTCGTAACACCGTACATAGTACGCGGGTTACGGATCGTATCCTGCGGAGTCTTGTCTTTCGGCGTGTTATTGCCAAACACACCGATTGAACTCGGAGTGAATACAGCACAATGCATTTCACGTGCAACTTCCAATACGTTAAACAAACCGCCCATACCGATTTTCCAGGCAAGCTGCGGTTTTGCTTCTGCAACGGCTGACAGCAGTGCAGCCAAGTTATAAATCGTATCTACCTTATATTTGGACACAGTCTCAGCAATCTGCTGTTCGTTTGTAATGTCGACAATTGCAGAAGGTCCTGATTCCAGCAGTTCGCCTTTAGGCTCCTGTCCGGGGATGTAACCTGCTACAATGTTTCCACCGTAGATACCTCTCAACTTCATGGTTAACTCTGATCCAATCTGACCGGTAGAACCAATTACTAATACATTCTTCATTGCGTTTGATGTTCTTTTAAGTTTTTTCGATGGCAAAGGTATAGAGAATAAAAACATTCCGGTATGAATTTCTTGTATTTTTTAGCCTATATATTCAAAAAAAATATGACCTTTGCCGCATCGGCAGACAAATCAGAGACAAAGAAAAAAATGGTTTCAAGAATAATATTTTGCCACTTGTCTGCGATAATAGAGATATAATTGTCAACTTAATTAAAAATACTAACAAAAAACAAAGTTATGTACGGTAAACTGAAAGATTTCCTTACTCAGGAATTGGCAAACATCAAAGCTGCCGGATTGTATAAGAACGAGCGTATCATCACCACTCCTCAAAGAGCCGACATCAAAGTAAACGCAGGAAGCGACGTTTTGAACTTCTGCGCAAACAACTATCTGGGCCTGTCTGACAACCAACGTCTGATCAAGGCTGCCAAAGAAGCTATGGACACACACGGATACGGCATGTCATCCGTACGTTTCATCTGTGGGACACAGGATCTGCACAAACAACTGGAAGCCGCTATCTCCGACTATTTCAAAACCGAAGATACGATCCTGTACGCTGCATGTTTCGATGCCAACGGCGGTCTGTTCGAACCGTTGTTCACTGAAGAAGATGCGATCATCTCCGATGCTTTAAACCATGCCTCCATTATTGACGGCGTACGTCTTTGCAAGGCAAAACGCTACCGTTATGCCAATGCAGACATGGCCGACCTGGAACGTTGCCTGCAGGAAGCACAGGCTCAACGTTTCCGCATCATCGTCACCGACGGTGTATTCTCAATGGACGGAAACGTTGCTCCGATGGACAAAATCTGTGACCTGGCCGAAAAATACGATGCCCTGGTGATGGTAGACGAATCTCACTCAGCCGGTGTGGTTGGTGCAACCGGTCATGGAGTAAGCGAACAGTACAACACTTACGGACGTGTAGACATCTACACCGGTACTCTGGGCAAAGCTTTTGGCGGTGCTTTGGGCGGATTCACAACCGGCCGCAAAGAGATCATCGACCTGCTTCGCCAGCGCAGCCGTCCGTACCTGTTCTCCAACTCACTCGCTCCGGGCATTATCGGTGCCAGCCTCGAAGTATTCAAGATGCTGAAAGAAAGCAACGAAATCCATGACAAACTGGTAGACAACGTAAACTACTTCCGCGACAAGATGACTGCAGCCGGATTCGATATCAAGCCGACTCAGAGTGCTATCTGTGCCGTGATGCTTTACGATGCCAAACTGTCACAGATCTATGCAGCCCGCATGCAGGAAGAAGGTATCTACGTAACAGGCTTCTACTATCCGGTAGTTCCGAAAGACCAGGCACGTATCCGTGTACAGATTTCAGCCGGTCACGAAAAAGAACACCTCGATAAATGTATCGCTGCATTCATCAAAGTAGGTAAAGAATTAGGTGTACTGAAGTAAACCAATCTCCCACTTCCATTGTTATTGTATATAAAAAAATACGATAACAATGGAAGAACTTACACTCACGACACCCGCGCTGCTATTTTCAGCCGTTTCACTTATTCTTTTGGCATACACCAACCGCTTTCTCTCGTATGCCCAATTGGTCCGAATTCTTCGTGACCGCTATATGGAAGATCCTTCCGACATCAATGTTGCCCAAATTGAGAATCTGCGCAAACGCCTCAACCTGACCCGTATGATGCAGGTATTCGGCATTGCCAGTCTATTCTTCTGCGTAGTCACCATGTTTCTTATCTACATCGGATTGTTCCTGCTCTCAATCTATATCTTCGGGTTGGCATTGCTACTGCTGATCGCTTCTTTGGGGGTTTCCCTCCGCGAGATACAGATATCCACCCGTGCCCTGGACATCTACCTGAGTACGATGGAAGGCAAGCTGAAGCATTAACAGCCCATGTTCAGGATTCATACCACCCATACACAGAAAGTTCCGTCCTCTCCCCATCGGGATCGGGCGGAACTTTTACAAACAAAACAAACAAGGGGAAGTGTCTGTCACAGATGCCTCCACACTGTAGAATTTATGATTACTCTAAAACGATGTTGAATGTATAGTTATTGTTTCGGCGGAGGGAATAATCATGGATGTCACTTCTGCCCAAGTCAATGGCTTTTGTATATTCGGCCCCTCCTTTCTTTGCTTTGATTTGGAGCCGGGTGCGTTCACCGGAGTCGGTTCCCTCAGTCACATTCTCAGCCATATAATAGTAGCGGTAAAGGGGGGCTGTCCCCAATACTTTGTCGGCACCGATGACAACCTCTTCCGTATAATTCCCGCCTCCTTCCGGTGACAGATATACATCCGAAGGGAACAAATAGCCTTTGGTCTGCGCATTCTGCAACTGGATCCTCACGTTGCTGAATATCCCTGCCGTCTTGGCCGAAACAGCTATATTGAGCCTGCATACCAGACGTCCCAATACTACATTCACAGCTGTGGTGCCGGCAGCAATCTCGCCTTCGTAATAACCGAAGAGACACACATTCCGGTCCGTATTCCGTTCTTTCAGCCATCCCATATCCACCACCAGACTCTTGAAACCACTCAAGTTATCAGGCCACGCGGCAATCTCTCCATCCGCCAGATTGCCCACCACACAAACCGTACCGCGCCCGGTCCTCAACGCAATTCCTTCAAGCGTGGTGTTGAGCACCGGTGTGGGCAGCACTTTATGTTCGCTGCCTGTCAGGATACCTTCACGGTCAAACTGCAGAATCCACAAATTACTAATCAGGTTTTCATAATCAGGTGCCATCGGCTGCTCCGCACGGGTTGTCGCATCATCATCGGTGAAAGAAGCGGCAGTAAGTCCCATCGACACTTTCACTATTCCCTCCTCCTGATCCATCTGTTCATGGGATGTGCAGGCACTCAGCGCAAACAGGCAAATACTAAAAACGATATATCCGAATCTTTTCATGGGATCATTATTATTCATTACTCTAATCTGTTTATTTCACCACAGGTTACACGGATTTTCACAGGACTTTTAATCTTAAAGACCACCGGGATTAATCATTAATCGGTGATGATCGGTATAATCGGTGGTGAATTCTTATTTATCCATTACTACATTCTCCGTCCACGAACGGTTTTGCCAGGTCAGCACAGTGACGCCATTACTGATCTTCACCGTAGCCGTATAGTTGTACGAATGCCCTGCTGTCAGATACAAACCGGTGAGCAACATCTGATACTGAGTGGGGTTACCGTTCACCTTCAGGTTCAGCAACACACTGATAGAGTGAGAGCGTGCGTCTGTGGGCAATACGCCGGTATGCGCCACCAGGCTGTTATCGGCATTTCGGGTGGCCTGTGTGATACGTACCGATGCACTCTGATCCCCCACTTTCACAGGCAGCACATCTCCATTTACCCAGTCGAAGCTGGTCGTATTGTCCAGTGGCTGCTGAATACCGCTGATTTCGATTCCTTCGGCAAGCATCTCCAAGGTGTGCACCCCTTCACCCGCCCTGACAGTAAACTGCATCCGCGCTGTCTGGTTGATGATGGGGGGCAGATACAGTGTCTGGACATTGTTCAATGTACCCCCTTCATCAATTTTCGTAATGGTCACTGCCGTCATGGCTGTTTGCGTATACCGGTCGTCGGTCGCAAGCAGGTATTCTCCGTTACCGATATTGACAAATCCCTTTGAGTTTAAGGCCTTGGCAGGTGACAGGATTCTGAAGTAATAAGTACCCGCCTTCATATAAAGAGGAGTGCTGCTTGAAGATATTACCGCTCCGTTGTCGTCTACCTCACAGGGATAGAGCAGACTGCTGCCTGACGTACCGGCGTTACGTACAAGATAAGCTTTGGAATACTCCTCCAATAGATTCTTGGCATCATCATATACCACCAGGCGTATCGTACTCCCGTCTTCCAGCAGAAAAATCGGTCTATCTTTCAACGTTTCGCCATCCGGTGTCGCCCCACGGGTCTGGGCCGAAGGAGAAATTGAAGGATAATATCCACCGGCAACGGGATCAATCCGTATCCGATCCTCCGTATCTTCTTCGGGAGAGCCAGCGGCACATGCCGTACAAAGCAGAGCCATGATTACATACGAGCAACTTTTATAAACGATCATTCTTTTCATACATCATACTATTTTATTGTGAAGTGACATCCCGCACACAACGAATGGAAACACCCGCAGCCCTTCCCATCTGATATAGCGCAAAATAGCGATGGCCGGTATTACCTATATATTTAAACGAAGCGCCATACATAGAAGCACCGGTAGGGGTCGATGTCGCATATACTACCTCAGCACCGGCATTATACAGTGCCGCTTGATCAGGATAAATATAACCGGAAATAGGAAGATTGATAAAATCACTGGGATGCTCCCAATCATAATCCGTATGACAGGTATTTATATTCAGATCATCATCCTTACCACACGGAAACCTCGCTATTGTGACATAAGCACGATATCGCGTTCCATTAGCATCCGTTACAGACTGATTGTCCCCAACCATATTCAAAGCCCACATCAGGCGGTAAGCTTGTGGAGTTCCCTGGTACTTAATGGCATAAATAATCCCATACGTACCCGTATTCGCATTTACCCGCTTACAGACATAAACTGTTTTAGCTCCTGTTTCCGGATCATTCTGAGAGGTTTCTTTCCAAGCCGTCCCGCTATGGCCGTTTATAAATGTCAAGTCGCCATATTTTTCTCCTATAGGCATAATCCCATCAAAATCTTTTTTAGTAGGTACACGCCAGCCCGTCGGACAGGGATCATTCTTTGTAGTCGCCCAATAAGTAGAGCTGATAGCAGCAGTATTATCCCAATCCCCACCGATCATAACGTAATTAAATGTCTTACTGGCATCTCCCGGATTAAGCGCTAAGGACGCCACCGCAGGCCGACTGACGGGAGCGTCGTTTTCATGTCCCACTACCTGTGGGTAAGGTCTTGCCCCTCCGTTTTGGTCAACACAACTTCTAGGTCTCAGATACTTCTTTCCGTCACTTCCCGTATACTCTACTGTTTTAGGCAAATAATACGGAATACTTCTTCCTAATTGATATACATATCCTCTGGCCCCTTCCCATCCTTCGGCCGTTGTCATATCCGCACTGGTAGCTCCGAGATTCCGGTCCATCCACATGACACCGTTAAAAGTCAGGGGCTGCCCCATATACTGCGAATCGTCATTATGTTCGATCCAATCATACCGGCGGGGGATGATGGTAATAATCTGTACGTCGCTATTAGTAATCGTAATGGTAAGCGTATACTCGTAATTGGGCAGGAAGCGGAAAGGTTCCGTCACAGTCTTACCGTTTTCATCCTTCCGGACCTCTCCATCATCTCCGACAACCGGGACACGAATTTCATACGTATCCGTGCGGTCCGCACTGTTCGTCCCTTTCGTAGCTACTTTTATTTTAAGTCCCTCCGTGGTCCCGGAGAGAGTCGGGAATATCAGACATTCGGCAGCCGCACCGCCCGCCTGCCCATTCGTAGTTACAGGCAACACACTTTCCGTCACCGTTTGAGAGAACCCGCTACTGAGCAGCGTACGGTCACTTTTCCCTCCCGTATGGCTATATTCTCCGGTCGAGAGCAAGAGGCTGCCTTCACTGTAATCACTGACTGAGATCCCCTTCAGTTCGATACCCGCCAACACATCGACACCCGCCGAACCATTCTCCGTTTTTTGCTTCACCACCTCAAACTTCAGCTTAGCCAACGTATGCTTGAATGGTAAGGTAATCACTCCCGAATTGATGCCCGATTGCTTCGTCAGTACGGCACGACGCAAGTCGGGCAACACTCCCCCGACATCGGCATGGATGCCGCAGGCCGGTACGCCATCTACTTCGGAGCCGCATACGGGCAAGATCGTATTGCCGTATGTCAGCGCATAAAAGTCAAGGGTTCTGCCTTCAAAACGGTCCTCGTCGGCACCGGCACTCAGGTAGTCTATCTGATGGGTGCCGTCCGCAGCCACAGCCTCCGTGCCTTCCTGTCCATTCATTGTAGGAAGTTTCTTGTCCCATGCACCTCCCACAAGTCCGTACAGCCGGTATTTAGTGCCACCCGTAAAATGACTCACCGACACATCTCCCGCACGGGTGATGACCTGTTCTTCACTCGAGGAGAGTGTGAAACTGTCACCACCCTGCACGGGCATATGTTCCTCTTCGGGAGTGCAGCCGGTAATCAGCGCAGCAGTCACGGCTGCGGTTGAAAGAAAGAATCGTTTTATCGTTTTCATATATTCAGCTCTTTTTATTAAATTCACCATTCATCTATGGGCCCGGAGTCGGTTCCGGCACCACCACAGGGACAGTCATTTTTCCTCCGTCCTCCCACTCCTTCTCTTCGCCTTCCAGCGTGAAAGAGTCGATATCAAATTTGAGGGTCGTTTCATACGATTCTCCGCCTTTCAGCTGAGTTGCCGGACTTCCAAACTGATCCATAAAGTTCAGGTTGCCATCCAAGATAGGAAAATTTGCGTTTCGCGCTCCGGTCGTAAAGTTTATATCCTTAGCCACATCCGCCGTCAACGTAAGCCCCGGTGTACCACCTGTTCCAGTGAGATCGGTCAGCAAATCAGCCGGGCTGCAAGGTGACAGATAAAACACGGCGACCTGCGTATCCTCCGTACTCAATATCTGTCCGGAATGATTGATAACCAAATCGGCGGCAGCCGGAGCCGCCAGATATTGTTTTGTCCCTGTATCCCATTTCACCCCTCCGCACACCAATCTTGCAGGCACGGTCAACTTAAGGTTCTTGACATACAGCTTACCGACCGTGTTGTCCGTACGCCTCGCCTTGAGCACGATACGTACGGCAGCGTGTGCAAACTCCAATGCCCGTCCGAAAGGCTGCTTCCTGCTACCCGTAACCCCATTCGGAGTCACCAGTACATCGGTCAGCCCTGCTCTCGAAGGCAACGAATAGGTAGTATGACTGTCCGCCGTAGTCATCGCAGAAGGACAAAGCCCCATCACCACCACCCGGGAGTTATCAGCCGGATAATCCGTTTCCGTATTATAGGGTGCATCGGCGTAATCACCGATCCCCCCTGCCGGAGTGGAGGTTTTATAAGGAGAGCCCAATGTCCCCGTACTGAAATCCGTCTCTTTCCAGAACAGCAGTAACGGAGTGCTTTCGCTGCCTGCCACCCCATCCGTACGGGTGAGGGCTACCTCCATGGGTATCTCCTGTTCGTACTCTCCTTCTCCGGATACACACGAGGCAGACAGCAGACACAGGCAAAGCAGCAGGCATGCCCGGCAGAATCTACTCTTTTTTTCTTCTTTATTCATAGTTGTATACTTTCTTTCTCAGCTTTCACCACAGAGTAACACAGAGTTCCACAGAGATGATTTTCTCTTCATATCTCATAAACAAGAGATTAAGACTCCGTAAGACTCTGTGTTACTCTGTGGTGAATCGTATTTATTTTCCTTTCTACGTCGGCCTTACTATAATTTGATTACCGGAACTCGTCACCCAGTCCGTTACTTTCATCGTGGCACGCATCGGTTGCGGCAATGCGGCCGAAGGCAGGCTGAACCGGGTAATACGCAACAGATAATAACGGTTGCGCAAGATGCCGGAATCCGCACTGAAAGCGATTGTGCCGTCAGTAGCACTTGTGCCGTCTATATAAGTGTAATAATAGCCGATCCCGCCTTCGTAAGCGGTAAAATCAGTACGTTTCAGGGTACCCGCACCGATGGCGGCCTTCATGCCCGCATAGCTGTAATAGTCGCTCCCGTTGGTAAAGTAAGTGCCTGCCGCATGTGCTTCCGCATCGGCAGGTGTCGTCGTTGCGGGCAAGCAAGTAGCGGCATCGGCGGGAGATGTCAGGGTTTGCGTGGTTCCGGCCCCGGTAATAATCTGTTTGGGGACAAACTTCGCCGCTACCAGCAGATGGGTAGTCACCAGGCGGGGAATTTCCGCCTGAGTCGAATTAAGTGTTCCTGTCAGATCCAGTCCGCCCGCAAGAGAAGCGGTGGAAGTCGCAGTCGTGTTCTCCGGACAATACAGCCCACCGGTATAAGCACCGCTTTCCGGAGGAGTGGCTTTCGTCGCATTGAATTTGACCTCTTCATACGCTTCCGGAGCGATCCCTTCCGCCCATACACTGCCCAAAGTACGGTAAACGAATTGCTGTTCAGCCACATCGGGTGCCGATACATAATTGCCGCCATCATCTTTAACCACATACGGATCTACTTCATGATTAGGATCTTTCCCATCCGGGGGCGCATTCAGATACACCTTCCGGTTGACTGTGTTGAGGGCATACCGCACATCCGACAAATGTATCCAGCCCGGATCGGCTGACGGACGAGCCGCATTACCGGACATCCGTACGTACGCTCCTCCGTCGTCTGTATAGGTATCGCACACCAACAGTACTTTGGCCACCACCCGTTCCAGTGTGATAGGCGATGCCGTGAGATCCACGTTCACATCGGTGCCCGCACTGACCGTTACGGAAGTCCCGGCTTTTCCGGTCATGGCGATCCCCTCCGTCCCGCGGGCAAACTGCCGGATCACCTCGTCATACCCCGCCCCGGTGGCGGTATACAATCCCTTGCCTTCTGCCTGCCCGCAGATGGCATGCACCTGACCGGGCAACAGATTGGCCCCCACATAGACCTTCTTCTCTCCGGGAGTGGTCGGTATGCGCGCCTGATACACGTCCGCCGCGCTACTGGTCGTGCCATACACCACTTCGTACTGCACATCATTCCAATCCTCCTTTCCACTCCCGTCGACCGACACCAGAAAAACGGCAACAGAAGAGATCTTCTCCTCCACCGTCGCATCCGCCTGTACCGCCGCCCGGGTAGTCTCCCCCACTACCCGTACCGAGAGCCGGACACACGCCGTCACCCGGTCCGCCCCTGCCGGAGGGGCAGGCATGCCGGCATCATCGGAGCATCCGCATGCCCACAGGCAGAGCAGAAACCGAAAGAATATGATCCATATGCTGCCTTTACAGTTGTGCATCGTTCAGTCTGATAATCCATCCGTTAATGTTCAGCGCCTCCAGCTTTCCCATCGGGGTAAGGTAGAAAATCACGTTGAACCGATCTTCGTAATCAAGGTAATCCTGGTCGCTGAGCTCCACACCGTTGCTCTCTTCAAACAGGGGGCGCGTCATCAGCAGATAACGCGTCAGGTCGACATCCACTACTTTCTGCCCCGAAGTGCGGTCCGTCACCACCAGACGGGCCTCCTGATCCGCCAGTAAGCGCAGTGTGTTCAAGCGGGCACGCGCCAGGCTGACTTCTCCCGTACGGGTGGCGGCCGGTTCCGTTTCGGAAGCGGACTCGGTATGATAGGCGGCATAAGTCACCCGGTCGCCCGTCATCACTTCGTTGTCAGCATTCATCCGGCCGTTATCCGCCAACAGCGTAAAGTCGTAATCATCGGCGTCCAGCCCCTGCCCCGACGTATCGTGCAAGGTAATGACGAACCGGTTGCTGTCCTTCAACATCGGCACACTGACCGATGTCAGTTCCGAAGGCTGTATCCGGCTCAACCGGAGATGACCGTACCACAAGTGCCCCAATTCGTCATCCTGACGTCCGTCTCCGTCACGTTCCAACCGGAGGGTCAGCTCGTCACGGGTCGAACTGCCCGGTGTGAGTTGCGGCATCCGGTAATGCCGGTTGTCCCCTCCCGCCCAGAACACCAGTTCGTAAACGTCTCCGTCTTTATATTCCAGCGGCAGGGTAATGATATAATCGTTTTCAGTCAGCGATTGCCTGTTCTCTGTGTGCAGGCAGACAAACTGTCCCTGTGCGTCGAACACGTAAAGGGACAGTGTGTCGATCTCGTCGGTGATGACGCCTGTCCCGCTGTCGGGCTGTATCTGTGCATGCAATGCAGGCTGAAGACGAATACGGAAACCACTGGGACAGTCGCTACGGTCGTCCCCGGTCCACGAGCAGGCAGATAAGCCCGCCAACAACGAAAGCCACAAGAACGGCAGAAACCAACTGCCGGAATGGGAAAAACAGAAAGTCTGAAACTTATCGGACATGGTTGGGAAAATTTTATGATTGAACGGGTATTTCACCACAGAGTAACACAGAGTTCCACAGAGATCTTTTTCTCTTAAGATATCCTGATAAGCGAGAACTTAAAACTCTGTGAGACTCAGTGTTACTCCGTGGTGAAAACCCATCTCAAAGCAATTACTTTTTTAGAGAAAACAGTGGGTTAACGGCCCAATACGGCACTATTCGCACGCACTACCCAAGGTTTGATACTTAACTTCACATTCAGCAATACGGTAGTCGGATCATCGGTTTCGGTATCGGTAATGATATCTTCGGTTACACCGTCTTTGCCGACACCTTGAATACCGGTAACGGTTACTTGATAGACATTGTTGCGGACAATGCCGAACTCCATCACATCTTCTGCTGTATCTGCCGAGGGGAGATGTTTGATCCAATACGGATAATAACAAATGAACTTGCCATCGGTATTTCCTTTCTTGAAACACTGGACGTCGTTCTTTTTCAGGTCGGTAACCCAATAGATGGCGGTTTGGGGCTGCTTGAGCATCATCTTACTGACCGTCCAGAT
>OGZZ01002550.1_pt1 | contig 11525 bp, 8 predicted proteins | sample 1577021 | NCBI WGS metagenome assembly OGZZ01 (sample SAMEA3541526, study PRJEB24748) | human gut metagenome | biome: human gut; feature: human-associated habitat; material: faeces | place: China | collected 2012
TTTTGTTACTGTTCACTGGTAATATCCCGCGAGGTGTTTTTTGTGAGCGAAGGTCACCTACAGAACCTGCCACCGGCAGCTTCTTACGGATGCCTGGCAACAGAAAACCCGAGACATACCGCGCGAATTTATGCGATTAGCATAAATTCTGTGCATCGCGAAGCGTGTTGCTGTGAACGGAGTGAACAGTAACATCATCAATCCATATGGTTCTTTTTTTCGCATCATATTTTCTTGTAAAACAGACAGTATCGCGGTATAATATGGGTATATAATTTTAGCAGGCTAATCACTTGTTATGCTTGATAAAGGAGGCCGAAAATGAGTAAAAACAAGCACAAATTTCTTACATTTGCTGCTCTGATGACCGGCGCAACTGTTGCTGTTCATTTCATTAACCACACGATTGCTACTGCTGCACAATTAAAACAGATGCTCCACATTTCTAATGACAATTACTTTGAATGGCGCTTTGGGAACATTTATTATACCAAAAAGGGAACTGGGTCACCGATTCTTTTGATTCATGACACTTTACCTGGAGCTTCCGGGTATGAATGGAGCAAAATTGAAGACGAACTGGCAATTGACCATACCGTATATACTGTTGATTTGTTAGGATGCGGACGTTCGGACAAATCCAGCATTACCTATACAAATTTTGTTTATGTTCAGATGATCAGTGATTTTATCAAAAAAATAATTGGTCAGAAAACAGATGTGATTGCAAGTGGTTTTTCAGGCTCTTTTGTTACTATGGCCTGTCACAATGAGAAAGAACTTTTTAACAAAATCATGCTGGTAAATCCGCCCAGCCTGACTCAATTAAAACAGATGCCAAACAGAAAGGACCGCCTGTTAAAAGCAGCTCTGGAAATTCCGATTTTCGGAACTCTGGTTTATCATATGATCGTATCACGTGATAATATAAATAATCTTTTTATCGAGAAGATGTATTATAATCCATTCCATGTGGATAATCAAATGGCAGATGCTTATTATGAAGCAGCTCATAAAGGTGGATATTATACCAGATTTTTGTACTCCAGTCTTGCAGCTAAGTATATAAATATAAATATCTGTCATGCACTTAAGGCACTGGATAACAGTATTTATATTGTTGAAGGTGAAACAGAGCCAAACGGAAAGGCTGTCACTGATGATTATTGTGCCTCCAACCCGGCTATTGAAGTTTCTGTTCTCAAAGAAACAAAACATCTTCCACATGTTGAAGCACCTGAAGCGTTTCTTGAACAGGTTAAAATCTTCTTTTAAGCCTTATATTTAAGCCAGAATGAGTCGACGAGTTGATTTTGAGACAATTTTGAAGGATAAATTTTTTTATTTCAAGTCGGAAGAGGGCGACGTTGCGGTGACTACAGCAACCGAATTCGGACAAAATATACCGCAAAATGGGGCGTGCAGATTGTGGGAATGATTTTTCAAACACGCTCTAATACAACAAAAAATGAGGCAGGCATATGTAAGAAATTCTATATGCCTGCCTCACTCTTTTATAGATTCGTTTATTCTTTTACTCTTCTGTACTGTCCGTTTCCTGAGAATCTGTATTCTCCTCTTCGGATGTATCAGAATCGTTTGTTATGCCGGCTGTTTCAGATGTACTGTCATCGGACTCTTCTATGCTCTCACCTGGCATATCTGTTGAATCTGATTTAGTATCATCTGTTGTTGCTTCGTCTGAATCTGTCTTATCTGAACTGTCTTCTTCTGTTCCGACAACTGATTCAAATGCTGTGAACAGTTCTTTTACATTCATCTTATTTACGAGATATACTTTATTATCCACCACTGCCGCATAATAGTTTGTATCGTAGCTATAGTATGCAACTTCCTGTGTATCACCGTCTTCTTCTGTAAATATAGCTGTCAGTTCTGCATCACCGTCAGGTTCATATTTATCTGTCAGACGTTTCTGAGCCGTCATGTTGATCAGTTTATTGTAGAATGTTGTAAATGTTGTTTCATCCAGATCAGAACCATTCAGTTTATAGGTAACTGTTTCTGTATCGTTTCCATCATCATCTGTGGATGTTTCACGTGAAACATTTACTTTATAATCACTGCCCTGATAATTTACTTTGAGGCTTCCGAGGCTGTTTAAAGATACATAACTTACTGTCATATCCCAGAAGTCTTCTTCTGATTTATCAGTTAGCGCGGACAGAGTATCCGTTGACATCGTATAGACTTCATTGCTGTCATTTACCATGACATATCTGCTGCTGTCATCTGTTTCATTTCCAACAAGAATTGTAAGCTGCTTATCTGCCATCTTAGTTTCTTCTTCCGAAGAATCCTCATTGTCTGATGCACTGTCTGAGTTTTCTGATGTTTCATCTTCTGCTTCTTCACCGTCAGTATCTTCAGCCTCAGATGTTTCATCCGTAGTTTCACTTACACTTTCGTCTGATTCTGTATCCTGTTCAGCATCGTCACTGTTTTCTTCCACAGATGAAGCATCTTCATCTGCCGTCTCACCGGAAGCTGTCGTATCATCTTGTGTGTCTTCATCAGTGTCATCATCAGCAACTTCTTCCTGATAATCTACTGTGATTGTTGCATATGGTTTATCCAGACCATATTTGCTCTTGTCGTCACATTTATAATCTGCAAGTGAACTATATGCCATGCTTCCGAATGAGGATACCAGAGAACTTACGGTAGCTGAGTCTGCTTTTTCTTCATCCTCGCTGCCTTTTACTGACCAGGTACTTGTATCTTCGTCTTTTGATAATTCATAGGAATTATCGCCGTCTACAGAAATTTTTGTAATGGTATCTGTATTGGAAATTGCAGGGAAATCTTCCATCTGCGCATAATCATTCAATGATTTGGCAAACGGCTCTACGCAGGAAGAATCTATCAGGTATACTGTCTTCTCATCATCATCTTTTCTTACATAATACTGACTGGTGGAGGAATTTTCATCTCCCACATACAGTGTAGTTGTTATGTCATCGCCATCTTCCTCATCAGATTTTGTTACAATCTTAATCGTGTTTGACGGAGAGTCCAGACCATATTCTGAAAGATCATCTACGTCCTCCAGAACTCTGTCTGAATCGACAGATGCAATAGCAGATGCTGCACTGTCCAGAGTAGTCTGATTTACCGGAAAATCTGTTTCGTCTTTCTTTACCCAGCTGTCATCATCTTTTTCAAATGTTGTCTCTGTATCATCAACCATAAAATCCAGAGATTTAATGTTATCTGTTGATGCAGTAAATACAGTTGTGCTTTCTTCAGAATCTTCTTCGGATTCTTTCTGCTCCTGATGGGCTACGTAGGTTTTTACACCTGCGTAAGCCCCGCAGCAGACACCAAGAACTACAACTGCAAGAACCATTTTTACAGTTTTATTCTTCATTTAAGCTTTTCTCCTCTTCATCCAGACTGCAAACCCTACAACAAGGAAGAATCCAGGAATCAGACCGATGGTGCAGATCTTCCAGAATGCAGCATCATAGTCTGTAAGTGTCAGATACGATACAGACAGGCTCTTGGATGGTATAGATACGGTTGCACTGTCTTCTGTGTCTGTCATCCACTTCAGGGATTCGATGATCAGCTTCTCATTTCCGCCGGATACCATCTGATTTACCTGTGATTCCATCAGATTGGAAGTTGAATAGTATACGATCTGCGTTTCTTTGTCATCATCCAGAGTCTCTGTGATGCTTACTCCCAGATCAAATGGGCCAGCTTCGTCTCCGTCTTCTTTCTCCAGAGTATCACTGTTCAGATCTGTCTTGGAATATGCCTGGTCTGATGTGGTGAGGATACTGTTGATCGTTACGGTATCTCTTACATCATCCATTTTTTTGATTCCCTGTGCATATGGTACAAGTACATAATATCCTCCGGAAACAGTCTCAGAGCTTGCATCTGTGCTGTTTATAGTCGGAACCAGATAATATGGCATCTGCATTGCATAATGCTGATTATCACCTTCAAATACGATTCCAGCTTCTCTCTGAACACCATAGTTTTCCAGAACTGCATCAAAGTTTGGCAGGTCTTCTGTTGTATAATCAGAGAAAATCATCGCCTTTCCGCCATTTTCAAGATAATCAATAATAGCAGTCTTTTCATCTTCTGAAATATCTGTGGATGGAGAATCAATGAACAGGCAGTCTGCATCATCCGGAACACTTCCCTCTGTAAGAAGATTCAGAGACTGAATATCCATGTTTGCCTTCTCGATGTCTTCTTTGATAGTAGAATCCATCTCCTTCTCACCATGTCCCTCGAGTGTATAAAGGATCGGGAGATCTTCGGATGTTACATATCCGATCGCACTTGTGATCTGACCTTCACCGTCGAAACCGGTAGTCTGAGAGCTGTAGGTCTGATAATCAATTGTGCTCTCATAGATATTGTTGTAATCAATGACTTTATTTCTGTCGCCGCATACAACGATCAGACTGTTTGCAGAAAGATCATCACTTGTATATTCCGTTACAAATTTAGGATTTACTACAGGATCCTTCTGCTCTACTTTAATATGCTTGGATTCATCTTCATATTTCTTAAGCAGATTGGTAATATTCTCATCTTCAGAACCGCTCTGTGCAATCTGGTAAATTGTTACGTCCTTGTCCAGATCTTTCAGCATTGCTTTTGTATCATCACCAATACTGTAGAGTTTCTGGCTGCTGATATCAATTTCTGAATATTTGGACGGAATCGCATTTACGATCATGTTGAGCACTACAACTACTGCAATAAATATCACTGACATAACCATTGTGTAAGAGCCGTTTTTGATATGCTTCTTACTGATGGTGCCAATCAGTTTCTTTTTGTCAAATTTTTTATGGTTATTATTTTTCATCTTTTCTTTCAGTTTCATTTTCTTTCACCTCCCCACTAATTCCAGCGTCTCTTCAAAATAGACTGTGTTGTAAGGAACAGGCATACTGCAATCACAGAAAGAAAATATACAATTCCTTTTATATCAAAGATGTTACTTGTAAAATTATCAAAGTGTCCGCTCAGATTAAACACATCCAGGACTTTCTGAATACCGCCCTCAAAAATACTGGATTTTACTACATAAATAATAATCAGTGCCACTTCTCCGATCACACCGATCACTGCTGAGATCAGAATATTCTTGATCATGGTATAGATAATGATGGCTGCTGCCAGGATCAATAACCCAAATGTCACGCATGTCGACATAGATGTCTGAGAGAAGAAGGAAGAAATACCATTCATCATGTAAAATGCAAATAAGAAAACAAATGTGAGTACCGCTGCAATTACCTGGCTCTCAGTTAATGCTGACATAAATACACCGATTGCAATATTTGCACATCCCAGGAGAAAGAATCCCAGGACTGCTGTATATGCAGATGCAAACTCTACTGTGCCAAACCTGGACATAATCAGCGGATAAGTACACATAACTGCCATCGGAACAGCAAATACAGTTACCAGTGCAAGATATTTACCTATTACAATACCGCTCACAGAAACCGGTGCTGTCAGAAGCAGCTGATCTGTTTTCTGTTTTCTTTCCTCTGCAAGTACACGCATAGTCAAAATCGGTACTCCGATCAGGAATGCAAAGGTAATTGCACTTAAGGTGTATTCAAATTTCGGATATGCTGCTGAAAGCTGATATGCTGAAAAATAAATACCTGTCAGTACAAGAATGAAAAAGATAAATAAATATCCTACCATGGATGTCAGGTAACTTTTCAGCTCTCTTTTATATATAGCTGTCATGGTTATTTCTCTCCCCCTTTATCATTATTCTGTTCTTCCGGTATTTCTGCTGATGTCTGTTTTACGTTTGTCTCGTTTGATTTACCGGCATCAGTATCTTTATCTTCAGGTGTATTTGGGACTTCGTCTGCAGATATTGGTTTATCGGATGCAGTAAGTTCAAGGAAGATTTCCTCCAGTGATACTTTCCTGGACTTCATCTCATAGATTGGGCTGTTAATCTCCGACATTTTGTAGAATACTTTTTCCCGAATGTCATTCTGCTCCTCTGTTGAAACTTTCACACTCCAGAGATTCTGTTTCTCATCTTTTTCCATTGTTACGCTGTTGACTCCCTCGATTCCCTCGAGAGCCTGCCTGATCTGTGTTTTTTCACCTTTAATAAGCATCTCCAGAGTATTGGATCCCTCTGCAAGTTTTCCAAGATTCTCAGGAGTATCGCTTGCTACCAGTTTTCCATGAGAAATGATCAGCACGTAATCGCATACCGCGCTTACTTCAGAAAGTATATGCGAGCTGAGAATAACGGTATGTTTCTTTTTTAATTCTTTAATTAAGGTTCGGATTTCAATAATCTGTTTAGGGTCAAGACCTACTGTCGGCTCATCCAGGATGATCACCTCCGGATACCCCATAATCGCCTCAGCAAGACCAACTCTCTGTCTGTAACCTTTTGACAGGTTCTTTATCAGACGGTTTCTCATGTCTGAAATCTTTACCATATCCATGACTTCTTCGATCATGTTTGCTTTTTTATCTTTTGGGATTTTCTTGAGATCTGCCACAAATTTCATGTATTCCAGGACAGTCATATCAAAATAGACCGGCGGCTGTTCAGGCAGATAACCGATACATTTCTTTGCCGCTTCCGGTTCTTCGAGGATATCGTGTCCGTCAATTTTGACGGTTCCTTCGGTGGATGCGATGTATCCGGTTATCATATTCATTGTAGTGGATTTTCCTGCACCGTTTGGTCCCAGAAATCCATAGATTTTGCCTTTCTCTATTTTAAAGGAAAGGTGGTCAACTGCCGTATGGTTACCATATCGTTTGACCAGATTGTTTACTTCAATCAATGTGTTCTCCTCCTCTTAATTTTTGCCAAAATAAAATATAGAAAATGTCCCCAGGTGAAACAGAGAATGGGGGAACCCGAGGACATCTCTATAAAAATAGTTTATGATGAAGTTGTGATGAAATTAGGATAAAAGTGTGATTATTCTGTGATGTTTGTTTGAAAAAAATAGCTGTCCCGAAATCTCGGCATTTTTTGCCAGAAGATTTCATGAGACAACTATACATAGATTTATTATGACAATGGTTCTTTTAATGGTGTTCCTGCTTTACGCGGATACTTTCCAGGTGTAGATTTTTTCTTATTTATAATGACAAGGGATCGGTCAATCTCGGAGTCCGGCAATTTAAAGTATGTGATGTCTTTCACCTGACCACCGAGGATATTGATTGCTTTCTCTGCTTCTTCTGCCTCTTCCTGTACAGTTCCTGATTTATAGGAAATGAAAGTTCCTCCTGTCTTTACATAAGGAAGACAATATTCTGACAGAGTTGCAAGGTTTGATACTGCCCTGGATACACAGAGATCATATTTCTCACGATACTCTTTATTTTTTGCATACTCTTCTGCTCTTCCATGAATCGCCTTAATCCCTTCTAATCCAAGAAGCTCAAAACTTTCCTCAAGGAAGTTTACCCTCTTTTTCAGAGAATCCAGCAGACATGCCTCCAGATGTGGAAAAGCAATTTTCAAAGGCACACCTGGAAATCCGGCACCTGTACCGATGTCCATAATTGTTTTTACTTTTGTCATATCAATGGCTTTTACACAGGCAAGACTGTCAAGAAAGTGCTTTGTAAGTACTTCCTCAAACTCAGTAATACCTGTCAGATTCATAACCTTATTTTTTTCTACCAGAAATTCATAAAACTGGATAAACTGATTTTTCTGCTTCTGGCTCAGCTCTATACCCAGTTCTCTGCATCCATTTTCCAATGTCGTCAGATTATACGGCATGTATTATTCTCCTTTTTCTACCTTTATTTATTATTTTTGTATATTTTACAGGGTTGTTTTATGTGCTTTTATGATTTTATCTGTTATTTATAGTCCGTTATTTTACTCTTTTATGTACTATTTTAATATTTTTTGCCAATTTCTTGTTTTTATAAGCACATTAAAGCGTATTATATTAATTATTTCGTACTGGAAAGATACACCAGTAAAACTGATATATCAGCAGGAGAAACTCCTGAAATTCGGGAAGCCTGTCCGATTGAAATCGGTCTGTATGCTTCCAGTTTCTGACGTGCTTCGATTCTCAGGCTTCCAACTTTCTCATAATCAAGATCTGTCGGGATTTTCTTTGCTTCCAGTTTCTTAAACTGTTCTACCTGTTTTAACTGTCTGCGGATATATCCATCATACTTGATGTTAATGTCAACCTGTTCCTGTACATCCCATGGCAGCTCCGGACGTTCTTTATCAAGTGGTTTGATTGCTTCATAAGAAAGTTCCGGACGGCGGATCAGTTCTGCCAGAGTGGTTCCGGATTTCAGCGGTGTGCTGTTATAGCTTTCCAGAAGGGTCTGAACCTCTTTGTTTGCTCCGATATTTGTATGTTCTACTCTGCTGATCTCTGTTTTTATCTGTTCTTCTTTCGTAAGGATTTTCTGATAATCCTCTTCACTGATGAGCCCTGCCTGATATCCCTTTTTACGAAGTCTCAGATCCGCATTATCCTGTCGGAGAAGTAATCTGTACTCCGCTCTGCTGGTCATCATTCTGTATGGCTCATGGTTTTCTTTTGTTACCAGATCATCAATAAGAACACCAATATAAGCCTCAGAACGGTCAAGAATCAGCTGTTCCTGACCTTTAACTTCCAGAGCAGCATTAATTCCTGCGATCAGTCCCTGCGCCGCTGCTTCTTCATACCCTGAGCTTCCGTTAAACTGACCGCCGCTGAACAGTCCTTTGATTTTCTTAAATTCCAGTGTAGGATATAACTGACGTGGATTAATACAGTCATATTCGATGGCATATGCATTTTTTACGATTTTTGCATGTTCCAGTCCCGGTACGGAATGATACATTTCTTCCTGCACATCTTCCGGCAGAGAACTGGACATTCCACCAATATACATCTCATTTGTATAGAGACCTTCCGGCTCAATAAATACCTGATGACGGTTCTTATCTGCAAAACGGACTACTTTATCTTCAATTGACGGGCAATAACGCGGACCGGTTCCTTCGATCATACCGGAATACAACGGAGAACGGTCAAGGTTTGCACGAATGATCTCATGAGTTTTCTCATTTGTATATGTCAGCCAGCAGGATTTCTGCTCTATCTGAACATCTTCCGGATTAGTTGAGAATGAAAATGGTACAACTCTCTCATCTCCAAACTGTTCCTCCATTTTGCTGTAGTCAATTGTATTTCCGGCAATACGGGCAGGTGTTCCTGTTTTAAAACGGAACATTTCAATTCCCAGCTCTTTCAGAGAATCAGTCAGATAGTTGGCTGCCTGCAGTCCGTTTGGTCCTGTATAATTACTTACATCACCGTAAATACATCTTGCTTTTAAATAAGTTCCTGTACAGAGGACCACTGCTTTACAGTTATAAGTTGCACCGGAATATGTTTTTACCCCTGTAATCTTTCCGTCCTCGACCAGAAGTTTTGTTACTTCTCCCTGTTTAATAGTCAGATTAGGTGTATTTTCAAGCGTTTTTCTCATTTCATTGCTGTATGCCTGTTTGTCAGCCTGCGCACGTAAGGAGTGCACTGCAGGTCCTTTGGAACAGTTAAGCATTTTGGACTGGATAAAGGTCTTGTCAATATTTTTTCCCATTTCACCGCCCAGGGCATCAAGCTCTCTTACCAGATGGCCTTTGGAACTGCCACCTACGTTCGGGTTACATGGCATTAATGCGATACTGTCTACACTTACAGTAAACATCACTGTATTCAGGCCCAGGCGTGCGCCCGCAAGTGCTGCTTCACATCCGGCATGACCGGCACCGACTACAACAATATCATAATCTTCTACTAACGTTCTCATTTTGTCTCCTTTTATTTTACAACTGCTCATCCTATTCTTTCAAAAATCGCCGAAGGCGATTTTTTGATTTTTATTTACCCATGCAAAACTTGCTGAATATCTCATTTACCAGATCTTCACCAACAGACTCTCCGAGGATTTTACCCAGATTTTCATATGCATTCATAAGATCTATAGAAAAGAAATCTTCCGGCATTCCCATTTCGATACTGTTTCTGACCAGATCAAGGCTTCTGTCAGCCTCTTCCAATGCTGCTTTATGACGGGCATTTGTAATATATACCTCATCATTAAAGGAAATCTCTCCTCCAAAAAACATATCTTTAATCTGTTCTTCCAGTTCTGTAATGCCTTTTTCTTCTTTTGCAGAAATCGGAATTACAGGATGTCCTGTTTTTTCTTTCAGGATTTCCGGCTGGATTTCCGGCTGAAGATCAGTTTTATTATACAGGATAATCGCCTTTTTTCCAGTAAGCATTTCCATGATTTCTTCATCATTTTCGTCAAGCGGAACAGAAGAATCCACTACATAAAGAATCAGATCTGCTTTCTGTGCCATTTCTCTGGCTCTGTCTACCCCTATTTTTTCCACAATATCCTTTGTTTCCCGGATTCCGGCTGTATCAATAATCTTCAGAGATATTCCATGAAGTGTGATATATTCCTCCAGAATGTCTCTGGTCGTTCCTGCAATATCTGTCACAATAGCCCTGTTTTCTCCGATCAGAAGATTTAACAGTGAGGATTTTCCGGCATTTGGTTTTCCAAGGATAACTGTCTGGATTCCCTCCTGGATCATCTTTCCGTCAGAAGAAGTTTTCAACAGGCGCTTCACTTCTTTCTGTTCATTATCCACAACTTCCAGAAGTTCCTGGGGATATCCATCCAGACTGATATGTTCCGGATCATCCAGCGCCGATTCGATATATGCAATATGGTACAGGATACTGCTCCGGATCTCTTTAATAGATGTTAAGACAGAACCTTTCAGCTGGCTTAACGAGCTTTTCAGTGCATACTCATTCTTCGCCTGGATCACATCGATGACCGCCTCCGCCTGAGACAGATCGATCCTTCCGTTTAAGAAAGCTCGCTTGGTAAATTCTCCCGGTTCCGCAGGTCTTGCCCCTGCATGTATCACCGCTTCAAGAACCTTTTTCATCGCCAGGACACCGCCATGACAATCAATCTCCACGGTGTCTTCTCCGGTGTAACTTCTCGGCCCCTTCATGATCATCACCAGGACTTCATCGATCATTGTATCGTTGTCATAGATAAATCCATAATGAATCGTATGGCTTTCGGCTTCTTTTATCTGCTTTTTTCCGCCCTTTGAGCGGTATACTTTGCTGATGATCTCCATGCTATCGTCACCGCTGATACGGATAATACCGATTCCTGAAGCACTCATCGCTGTGGCAATTGCCGCAATCGTATCTCCTGTCATCTCTGTCCTACTCCTTTCAGAGCATTATATTCTTCTTAAAGCAGGAAAAGATGCTACTCACACCCCGTGAAATAACATCTTTTCCATTCAACAACTTATTTACCTTTATAAACAACTACTACATGACGGTAAGGTTCATTGCCCTCACTGTATGTTTCCACGTACTTGTTTCCCTGCAGTGCAGAATGGATGATTCTTCTCTCATAAGGATTCATTGGTTCTAACACTACCGGCT
>OGZZ01002551.1_pt1 | contig 11525 bp, 7 predicted proteins | sample 1577021 | NCBI WGS metagenome assembly OGZZ01 (sample SAMEA3541526, study PRJEB24748) | human gut metagenome | biome: human gut; feature: human-associated habitat; material: faeces | place: China | collected 2012
CCAAGGTAAAAGAAATATTTGTCAACATCCTGAGCAATGCCATAAAATATACTCCGGCCGGTGGTTCTGTTATGGTAGATGTAGATGAATTATCTTGTGATGAGTCTGGATACATGATAGTGAGGATCAGAATCAGCGATACCGGAATCGGTATGAGTCAGGATTATCAGACAAAGATTTTTGAAGCATTCACACGTGAGCAGAACACCACAAAGAGCAAAATCGCAGGAACCGGACTTGGGATGTCAATCGTCAAGAAATATGTTGATCTGTTGGGAGGAACAATAAATGTAGAGAGTGAACTTGGAAAAGGCAGCACCTTTACAGTTACATTAAAGCATAGGATAGCAGATGAAAACTATTATGTAAATGAGCATATGGAAGAACCTGGAACAGGAAGTGAAATCCTTGAAGGCAGGAATATCCTTTTGGCGGAGGATAATGATCTGAATGCAGAGATTGCAGAGGCAATCCTTGAGCGCGCCGGTATTAAGATAGAACGTGTGGAGGATGGTATCCAGTGTGTGAACAGAATCATGGAAACGCCGGCAGGCACATATGATATGATTCTTATGGATATTCAGATGCCGGTGATGGATGGATATGACGCTACAGCCAGGATACGCAGAATGAAAGATGAGGAGAAAGCTTCCATACCCATTATAGCAATGACAGCAAACGCCTTTGCAGAGGACAGACAAAAGGCGATATCGACCGGAATGAATGATCATGTGGCAAAACCAATTGATATGAAGGTACTTTTACCGGTGATGGCAAAATATATCAGATAGAATAAATCCGCCGATATGATTACACAAGTTGATCGTATCAGCGGATTTTTTGTCAAAATCTGTGGACTTATATAGTATTAAAAACTATATAAACTGGTTTCTCTTGACAAGAATAAATATTGTGATATACTTTGAATATCAAAATATTTAAAATACAAACAAAATAACAGGAGAAGAATCACAATGAAGAATTTCAAAATAGGAGATAAAATCACAAGAGTTCCATTGATCCAGGGGGGAATGGGAGTTGGGATCAGTCTTGGCAGACTTGCAGGTTCTGTTGCGAAAGCAGGAGGAGTTGGTATTATTTCCACTGCACAGATTGGTTACAGGGAAGAAGACTTCGACAGAAATCCGGCAGCAGCCAACGAACGCGCCATTGCCGGTGAAATGAAAAAAGCCCGTGAGATTTCAGGAGATGGAATTATAGGATACAATATTATGGTTGCACTGAAAGAATATGCATCTCACGTAAAGGCTGCAGTAAAAGCCGGTGCAGACATCATTATCTCCGGTGCGGGGCTTCCCACAGAGCTTCCGGAACTGGTAAAAGGAAGTCTGACAAAGATTGCCCCTATCGTATCTACAGACAAATCCGCAAAAGTAATCCTGAAATACTGGGACAGAAAATACAAAAGAACTGCAGATCTGGTAGTGATCGAAGGTCCTCAGGCAGGCGGACACCTTGGCTTTCATAAAGAAGAACTGGAGAAATATACTGAAGAATCCTACAGTGAAGAAATAAAGAAAATCATCGCAACAGTAAAAAGCTACGCAGAGAAATATGAGACAGAAATCCCAGTGATCGTAGCCGGTGGTATCTATAACAGAGAGGATGTCCAAAAAGTGGATAATCTGGGTGCTGACGGCATTCAGGTAGCTACCCGTTTTATTACAACGGAAGAATGTGATGCAGACATCCGCTATAAAGAAGCTCATTTAAAAGCAAAAGAATCCGACATTGCCATTGTAAAAAGCCCGGTAGGAATGCCAGGTCGTGCCATTATGAACAAATTCATGACCCGTGTCATGAACGGAGAACAGATTCCACACAGTCCCTGTCATGGATGTCTTGTAAAATGCAGCCCCAAAGAAATACCTTACTGTATTACTGACGGACTGATCAATGCAGTAAAAGGGAATGTAGATGAGGGACTTCTCTTCTGTGGTGCAAAAGCATGGAAAGCAGAGCATTTACAGACAGTACAGGAAGTGATTAATGACTTGTTTTAATCAATCAAGCAGCGAAGCGGATTGTGAATATCCGTTTGACTATAGAAATGCATAATTTAAGGGGTGAACGTTTTGTAATGTTCACCCCTTATTATGGATTTGTACAGTATTTAATTCTGAATTTCTGCCAGTGCCTTTTTAAACTGAAATGTAAATAAAACAGAGGTAAAGATCACAGCAGTAATATCTGCAATGGGTTCTGCCATATATACGCCTGTTGTTGAATCAGATATCATATGAGGCATAATATAGATCAGCGGGATCAGCAGTACAAACTTACGGACAACAGCAACAATAATAGAGTTTACTGCCTTTCCAAGGGAGGTAAAGGTCATCTGACAGGCAATCTGGATACCGAAGAGGAACAGACCACCCAGATAGATTTTCAGCATTGGTGCAGTAAATTCGATAAGACTTGTATCTGCCGTAAAAATGCTTACAAATACTCTGGGAACAAGCTGTACAGCAGCCCAGAGGAGTACAGAATATGACAGACAGGTGATCAGAAGCAAACGAAAAGTTTTCTTTACTCTGTCTGCATTTTTGGCACCGTAATTATAACTGGAAATTGGCTGTGCTCCCTGCGCAATTCCCTGAAGAGGAAGCATGGCAAACTGCATAACACTGGTCAGGATGGTCATGGCTCCCACCGCAATATCACCGCCGTACCGAAGCAGGGATGAATTAAAGCAGACAGTTACAATACTTTCACTTGACTGCATGATAAAAGCAGCAAGTCCCAGTGCGATACAGGGAAGAACAACTTTTGCCTCCAGATGGAGATGCTTTTTCCTGAGGTGAAGCTGTGTCTTTTTGCCGCAGAGGAATAAAACTACCCAGAGTGTGGAAATTGCCTGTGAGATAACAGTTGCCAGTGCAGCACCGCGTACCCCCATATGAAAAACAAAGATAAATACAGGGTCTAAAACAATATTGCAGACAGCACCGATCAGGACGGAAACCATGGAAAATGTGGTAAATCCCTGTGCAGTGATGAATGCATTCATACCAAGGGTTAATTGTACGAACAAGGTACCGAAAGCGTAAATATGCATATAATCTGTTGCATAACTGATGGTGTTTTCACTGGCGCCAAAAGCCAGTAATAAATCTCTGCCCCAGATCAGTAAAATGGCAGTGAGGATAACAGAGATAATAATCTGAAGAATAAAACAGTTGCCTAATATATTCTCAGCAGATTTATTATCCTGTTTTCCCATGTAAATAGAAGCCCTTGGTGCGCCGCCGGAACTGACCAGTGCCGCAAATGCGGAGACGATCATGATGATGGGCATACAGACTCCCACACCGGTAAGTGCCAGGCTGCCTTCCCCCGGGATGTGGCCGATGTAAATACGGTCTACAATGTTATAAAGCATGTTGATGAGCTGGGCGATCACTGTTGGAATGGATAGCTTTAAAAGAAGCTTTCCAACAGGTTCTGTGCCCAGAAAATTTTTGTTATCCTGCATGGATGATAACCTCTTTCTTAAAAATATTTTTGAATGAATAATATTTAATGATACGATATAAAGAAAGGAAAGTCAACTCAGGATAGAGAATTTTGGCTACGTTACTGTGAACGGAGTGAACAGTAATAGTTCCGGGACATCTGGCAGATACAGATACCCGGAACTTTTTGGATTAAGATGCGTTATTTTAGAGGATTACTATAAATCAGGCAGCGAAGCGTATAGTTTTATCTGCCTGATATGTCAGAAAATGTCCGGATGAGATCAGATTGTAATTACATACGCCCTGTTTCCTCTATAATAGGGACGTCCGTCTACACCGCTGAGGTCATAACTCATACGGTAATATCTTTCGATATGTCCTGTGCCTTTTGCCCAGTTCGGATCGCAGACTTCTCCTTTGATCTCAGCCCATCCATGACCGCCTGATGAGATAACCTTGGCTTCAAATCCGACTGCGTTAGCCAGGTAAGCAAATGCAGATGCAAAAGCGAAACAGTCGCCATGCCCCCGGTAGAACATATCCTCCGCATAGCTGACATCCCAGTTTGAGTAATAGTAACGGAAATCGTAGTCATTGCCGGTGCCACCGTATCCGTAGCTGACTGCCTTCAGATAACATCTCCATAATTTCTCTGGTTTGGACATATTTCTTTTGGTCACACGACGCATGACCTGGTTAGCTGTGACCATAAGGTTCAGTTTTCTTTTTTCTTCACTGTTATAGCGTGCTTCTCCACTTTTGGTAAGATAAATACCATTTACACGCCGGGAAGTTACCATGGAGGCATAACAGCCGTTGCGGATCTGGAAGAAATAATAATCTCCCTTGATCTTCTGCCAGCCGTTTTGCTGGATTCCCTTTTCATTAAAATAATATTTCTTTCCGCGGATCGTGACAAGTCCCTTTACAGTATGTCCGTTTTCATCATAATAGTAGATATTTCCACTGGGCTTGCGGTTGAACTTGTCGCGGTATTTCGATGCTGCAAAAACTGAAGCTGAAAAGAAAAGGGAGCAGCAGATAGCAATAAAAATTGCAGAGATTGAAAATACTTTTAGCTTTTTCATAAGATACCTCCGTTGTCTGAGTGATTAAGCAGACCATTTCGCCCGCCTGTATGAAACAGGTTTTTGACGCGCTTGTTTCTGATAAAACAGATTATTTCAGAAGAATTACCTGTCTCAATTATAAGATATAAACTATTATATAAGACAATTTGGCTTCGTGCAATAATAAATAAAATAACGGCTGCTATTTGCTGTGTATCCGGTAACGAATAAAAATTATTCACGAAAATCCCAAGGTGAGGGCTGTTGCGCGGATACAGTTTGTGGTGTATAATTAAACGCAATAGGCTTTGTGACGTTACTGGTACATCATTTTCAAAATAACTATGTATTGGTCATAAAGCGAACAGCAGCTTAGTAATTTAAGCAAGGATATAAGGTGAACAATTTTGAAAAAGACGATAGAAGAACTATTAAGTGGAAATTTCAGACATGAACATCCGCAGCTCCTTTTTTCGCAGGACAAAATAGAAGTGACTCTGAAAGCAGGTGATGTGTACAAAGGGGAACTGTATTTCGGAACAGAGGATAATCAGAAAATACGTGGATATATTACATCTTCCAACAGGCGCGTGGTACCGGGAACCGAGAAATTTTCGGGAACTACGGTGAGACTGCAGTATGGAATTGACGGTGCGGGGATGCACCCGGGTGAGAGACATGAGGGATGGCTTTGTTTCACCACAGACATTGGAGAATATAAGCTGCCATTTCTTATTCAGACAGAGAAAGCAGAACTGAAAAGTGCAGCCGGAGATGTGCCGGATATGGATACCTTTGTGAATATTGCAAAGGACGATTTTAAAGAAGCATATCGTGTTTTTACAGACCGCAGATTTGAACTTCTGTTAAGAAATGCCGGACAGAAAGAGAAAGCTCTTTATAAGGGACTCTCAAAACAGCCTGTGACATTTCAGCATGTAGAAGAGTTTCTGATCGGAACGGGAAAAAAGGATCCTGTAAAAATTGAACTGAAGGCAGATCAGAACAGCTTTTATGATATCAGTGAATCTGTCCGCGAAACTTTTGCAGTCCAGAGGAGCGGATGGGGACATCTCAGGCTGGAGGTAGAGGCGAAAGGCGATTTTCTGGAAGTTTCCAGGCATGTGGTCACAGATGAGGATTTTATAGGAAGCTATTATCAGGTGGAATATGTAATCCGTAAAGAAAAGCTGAAAAAAGGACGTCAGTTTGGTGAGATCACTGTGAAGAGTCCTTATCAGCAGCTGACTTATCAGATCACTGCATCCATGGAATCGAAAGTGCAGCTCAAAACAGAGATTCATGTGAAACGGCATAAGCTGGAACTGTTACGTGACCTTGCAGAATACTCCTGCAAAAGAATGGACAGTAAGACATGGATCGGCAGCAGCAGATTTGTCCTTAATCAGTTAAGGGAAGAAGGCTGTGATTATCCGGAATATCAGATGTATGAAGCATACATTCTTCATATGGAAGAAAAGGATGAGCAGGCAAGAGAAATTCTGAAGAAATTTAAACATCAGAACTTTGTCAGAGAGAATCTGGAACTGGCAGGTGCTTACCTTTATCTCTGCGTTCTTACAGGATTGCACAAAGACAGAGAACAGGCGATAAGACGTCTGTACAATTTCTTTCTGCAGAAGGAAGACAGTTTCCTGTTGTTCAAACTCTGGATGGAGATGAATCCGGAGGATAAGGGTTCCCCTTCAAGGCTGGTATTTATGATGGAGGAACTTTTTGAGAAAGGCTGCAGGAGTCCGTTTCTGTATCTGGAAGCATGGAATTATATCAGCAGTGATACAACACTTCTTCACAGAATGAGCAGTTTCTGGACACAGGTATTTTTATTTGCGGGAGAGAAAGGTCTTCTGACAGAAGAGCTGGTGATGAGATTTGCCTATCTTACAGGGTATGAGAGAGAATTTTGTACCAGTATGTACAGAGCACTGGCAATGGGATACGATGCTTTTGAATCCGATGATACGCTGGAAGCAATCTGCAGATATATCATGCTTGGAAATCCGAGAAAACCGGAATATTTCAGATGGTTTTCCCTGGCAGTGGAGAAAGGGATCCGTCTGACAAGGATATATGAATATTATGTGGAAACAATGGATACATCTTATCAGAGAGAACTTCCAAAGCCCCTTCTGATGTATTTTACCTATAATAATACTTCTCTTGCAGATGATAAAAAGGCATTTATTTATGCAAGTATTGTGGGAAACAGAGGACGTCAGCCACAGACATATGCGGATTACAGGGATCATATGAAGATTTTTGCCATGCGCAAGGCGAAAGAAGGACGGATGAATGAGAATTATGCGGTCCTTTATCAGGAATTTTTAAGCAATCCCAAAACAGAAGGACAGGCAAAACTGCTCGTGCAGAAGCTGTTTACACACAGACTGTACTGTGATGATAAGAAGATACGCTATGTGATCGTGCGCCATGAACAGCTCAGGGAAGAAGAAATTTACCCATGTATCCAGGGCGTAGCTTATCCAAGAATTTATACAGATGATGCGGTGATCCTGTTTCAGGATGGGAAGCAGAGAAGATATGTATCAACAGTAGATTATAATATCAAGAAATTATTCGATGAGCGTGAACTGACAGATAAGGTTCTTGGTTTTCATATTGAAGAGCCGGGACTGGTACTTCACTGCAGTGAGCATACAGAACTGAAACCGGAGAATCTTCAGGCATTCCAGAGGATCCCGGAGTCAGAGGAATTTTCAGATGAATATCAGAAATGTATCAGAGAGAAGCTGCTTTCTTATTATTCCGAACACACCAGAGCAGAAGAAGCAGATAATTATCTGAGACAGATGGATTATAAGAAATATGCGGCTGTAGACAGAACAGCTCTTCTGGAAGTACTGATCTCCAGAGGAATGTATCAGCAGGCAATGTCCATTGTTTCCCAATTCGGATATGAAGGAATCCGCATAGAGAGCCAGCTGAAGCTGACCAGCAGAATGCTGACAAGATGTGAGATGGAGGAGGATGACGAATTGCTTGCCCTTGCATCGGATGTATACAGACGCGGAAAATATGATGAAGTGATCCTGAAGTATCTTATGGAATACAGATTTGGTCCTGTAGATGAACTGATATCTGTATGGAAAAGTGCGCAGGGCTTTGAGATGGATACTTATGAACTGGAAGAGAAGCTTCTTGGCCTTCTGATGTTTACTTCTGATTACAGGAAAGAGGGAGAGAAGATCCTGGAGGATTATGTTCATCACAGCGGAAAGGAACGTATTACAGGAGCATATCTTACGCAGACTGCATATGGTGCATTTGTAAAAGAATATCCGATGAGTGTTTTTGTAAGAAGTCTGCTGGAGCGGGCTTATGATGAGAAATGGCCGGTTGATTTTGTATGCAGTCTTGCTCTTCTGGAAGCGTATTCCAAAGAAAAAAAACTGGAGAAAAAACAGCTTTGCAATGCAGAGGAGATTCTTCAGAAATGTGTGAAACAGGGAATGTACTTTGCGTTCTTCGGGAAACTTCCGGTATCTGTCTTAAGTCCTTATCAGTTGGATGATAAAACCTTTGTGGAATACCATGCAGATCCGTCTGCAAAGGTGACACTCTATTATGCACTGGATGCAGGCCTCGGAAATCAGGTGAAATATCAGACAGAGCCTTTGCGTGATTTATATGAAGGTATTTTTGCAAAATCATTTACATTGTTCTACGGGGAGACATTGCGGTATTATTTTGAATCAGTAACAGGAGAGCGGGTAAATCGGACACAGGAGAGGGTACTTACAATGAATAAGATTGAGGGTACACCTGTAAGCAAATATCATATGATCAATCAGATGCTCTCTGCACGCAGACTGGATAAAAAGAAAGAAGTGTTTTCACAGGTGAAGAAGTATCTTCGCCAGGAACAGTATGTGAAGAAGATGTTTGTGATCGAGAAAGAAGAGCAGGAACAGATTGTCCTGAAACCGGGAGGAACAAATGAACGAAATTCGTGATTTGATCGTGGGAATTGATTTTGGCAAAGAGTATTCTCAGATATGTTATTATGACAGAAAAGGAGACGAGGCACGTTCTCTTTCTATGAAAGCGGGTGGAAATCAGTATGAGGCTCCCTGTATTCTGTGCTGGAGACCGGAGCAGAAAGACTATTGCGTAGGACTGGAAGCAGATTACTTTGTCCGGGAAAAGGGCGGAGTCATGATCGATGATGTCTATGGAATCTGTGAAAAAAGTGATTCTGTGCTGGTGGAAGGACAGGAACTTGCACCATGGGAGATCCTGGCTCAGTTTCTGCAGGGAATGCTTAAATTTCTGGGAGTGGCAGAACTGGTCAAAAATACTAAATGTGTGGCGGTGACACTGCCCGGGCTGACGGAAATTCAGGTTGAAAATTTCCAGAAAGCATTTGAGATAATTGGATTTCCACATGAGAAATATATGCTGCTGGATTATGGGGAAAGCTTCTATTATTATGTGCTCTCACAGAAAAGAGAAACCTGGAACCGCAGTGTGGGATGGTATGCCTTTACACCGGAGAACGTGTCTTTTCGCAAGATGACAATGAACGGTGCAACAAAGCCTGTCACTGTAAAACTGGAAGAAGCTGTGGAGACAGAACTTCCTGCTGAGGGACAGGAGAGAGATTCAGAATTCGGTAAGTTTGTCCAGAAAACACTTGGCAGAGATCTGTTTTCCAGCATTCAGATCACAGGAGATGGATTTTCACAGGACTGGGCAGAGCAGTCTGTAAGGTTACTCTGTTATCAGAAAAGAAAGGTTTTCTATGGAAATAATCTTTTTGCAAAGGGTGCCTGCGCTGCAGGAAAAGAGAAAACAGAGAACAAGGCATTAAAGGGATATCGCTTTTTAAGCGATTCTCTGGTTATGGCTGATGTGGGGATGGAAATGAGAGTGATGGGTTCTCCTACCTATTATCCGCTGATCGAGGCAGGAAATAACTGGTATGACAGTAAGGCATCCTGTGAATTTATTCTTGATGATACAGAGGAGCTTGTGTTTATTGTAAGCACGTACCACAGACCGGAGAAAAGAAGGGTAGGAATGATGTTGCCCGGTATTCCGCTACGTCCGGACAAGACTACCAGATTACGGCTGGAATTACAGTATGTCTCATCTGCAGAATGTAAAGTGACGGTTACAGATCTGGGATTCGGAGAAATGTTCCCTTCCAGTGGGAAAACCTGGACAGAGACAGTAGAATGGTAAAGGAGATGGAGCAATGAGCGGATATATTTTATGTCAGACAAAAAAAGCACAGCGTCCTTATTTTATAGAGAATATCAGTATGAATATTTATTCTATAGAAGAACTCTGTTATTATCTGTACCACAATCTTTACCTTGCTGATCATACTGTTTTTAATGAAGAATTATGCAACTGGCTCAGAGATGAGCTTGAACTTGTGCATCTGGCTGCAAAGCTGAAACAGAATCTGGAGAGAAATGTAAGTGTGGAAGAGATGATCTATCCTGTTTTCAAGGAGATCAATTACCTTACCTATGAGGAGATGAAAGGCTTTAACAGCAGGATTGTGACTTATGGAAAAGAAAAAGCGGCAGTCCGTCAGAAGAGAAAGGGAGATGCACTGACAGAAAACGGAATGTATGTGAACGCCATCCGGGTATACCAGAAACTTCTGGAAAGAGAGGATCTGTCTGAGCAGAGAAAAGGCTTCGCAGCTTCAGTGCGCTATAATCTTGGCTGTGCATACAGTTATCTTTTTCAGATGGAAAAAGCACAGGAATGTTTTCTGGAAGCATACAGAGAAGCACATTCAAAAGATGCCTTAAAAGCTTATATCATAGCATACAGCAGTGTTCATGATAAGACAGATTATGATAAGGTTATGGAAGAACTTGAAGTAGATGAAGAACTGAAGAAAGATATAAAAGAAGAAATCAGGCAGTCTCTGAAAGCTTTTGAGTCTGTACCGGAAGAGATAACAGATGAAAAAAATCTGGATGCCCTTCTGGAGAGACTTATGAAAGATTATCACAGAAGTACAGGTTCATAACTTACGCTTGACAGAGGCAAAGGTGTGTGATAGGATTAACACATACTTTCACATGGTAGAGTGGCTGTGTGATAAATAACAAAACAGATAAAGAGGAGATATTTATCATGAAAAAGAGATCTTTAGCAGTACTCATGGCAGGAGTTATGGCAGCTTCTATGATGACAGGGGTTGTTTCTGTATATGCAGATGCTGACAGTAAGACATTAACTGTAGGATTTGATGCACAGTATCCTCCTTTCGGATATAAAGACGATAATGGAGAGTATGTTGGTTTTGACCTTGACCTTGCACAGGAAGTATGCGACAATCTCGGATGGGAACTTGTAAAGAAACCGATCAACTGGGATTCCAAGGATATGGAACTGAATTCCGGTTCTATTGACTGTATCTGGAACGGATTTACCATTAACGGACGTGAGGATGACTATACATGGTCAGATCCATATCTGAACAATGAGCAGGTGATGGTTGTTGCAGCCGATTCAGGGATTGAGAAGTTGGATTGGCTGTTTCGCTTTCCAGATACGCACCGTTAATCCATGTGAAATTTTGATATCCTATAACACTTGAATACAGCACCTTTAAATTTTCAATATTGTCCTGTGGCAGATACTTAGGATCTACTGTTTTACCCTGAATCTTTGTTCCTGCAGGTACTACATCCATGGCAATATGATTTTTCCAATGTGCCACATTGTCAGGACCAACCAGATATGCCCTACCTATTACTTTTATATTTGGACATGCCTGATTAATAAATTCAGTATGATATCTTGACACATCTCCCAGTGCATAGACAGACTCTCTCATACATCTCATTCCAATAAGAAAAACTGCAAAAAACATAAAACCACCAATCATCATCTTAAAATGCCTTTGGATTTTGCTCATACACATCTCCTTTCTCTACTTTAGTTTTGTGTTCCATTCACTAATGTC
>OGZZ01002555.1_pt1 | contig 11518 bp, 9 predicted proteins | sample 1577021 | NCBI WGS metagenome assembly OGZZ01 (sample SAMEA3541526, study PRJEB24748) | human gut metagenome | biome: human gut; feature: human-associated habitat; material: faeces | place: China | collected 2012
GGAAAAATGAATTAAAAAACGCCGCCTTTAAGGTGACGTTTTTTAATTCAAACTCGGAAAAGTTTTACAAAAAGGGCATTTAACCTATCACCTATCACCCGAGGAAGGAGGAAAATCTGTGTCGTCCGCTTCAGGGAGGATGCTTTTCATCTCGTCTGTCGTGCGTTCGACAACCAGCCAGATATTGCCATGTCTTGTCCGTGTGCAGGTATACCCCAGTTCTTTCAGTGCTATGCCGACCTGCACCGCGTTCAGCCGGATACTACCGCCGAAGCGGGTGACGATCTGGCTGGCGGTGACGTAAGTCCCCTTTTCGTAATCGACGGGGTGGCGGTAGTACATCAGGATCAGTTCGCGTGCGGGGTTGGGCGTTTCGAAACGGCGGTTCGCGAGGTTCAGCTCCTCGATCTCGTGGTCCCTGTACCAGTAGCGGAAATCGTTGTCGAGCAGGTGTTTCGCCTGTGCGTACAGCCCTTCGTAGTCGATATGGGCGGTCCAGGGGTTGTCGATCGCCGTGACCTCGAACGGCAGCCAGCGGCGGTTGCCGGTGTCGTCGGTGAGGAACTGGAGGTTGTTGCCCGTCGCGCAGAACGAGGCTACGTGGGGCAGGTGTACCTTGTTGCGCCCGTAGGCGGGACGTTCGTTGACGTAGAGCGTGGTGGTCATGGCCTTGAGCTGGTTCAGTTCACTGCGCTGCATGGAGTCGATCTCCTCGAAATTGACGAGCAAGTTCTCCGTCATGGTGAAGAGGTCGTCCTTCGTGAGCCGTTGCGAGTTGGTCTTGGAGGCGTAGTAGCGTCTGAGGACGGGTGGCAGGAGATTCTGGAAGAACGACGTCTTGAAGCATCCCTGTCGCCCGATCAGGACGAGGATGACGTGATTCACCACCTTCGGATCGAGCGCGGCGGCGACCATCCCGACGAACCAGCGGCGGAAACAGAGGTCGAAACGATCGGTGTCGCTGTCGGCGGGGTGCACCATTGCAGCCAGGTTGCCGATATGGTCCGTCACGCCATCCCACGGTCCCGCCTTTTCGAGAAACTCCTCCAACGGGTGGTAGCGGGGCGCGAAGTCGGAGAGCAGGAGCGTGCGCAGGTGGAAGAGGTCGGCCTCCAACCCGTCGCGGCGCATGGAGCACCAAAGGGAGTTCTCGACCGTGTCGGTCATGGGAGCCCAGCCGTCGGGTGCGGGGATGCCGTTGGTGACGGGGCGGTGTTCGAGCTGGTGTGTCAGTTGGTTCATCCGCAGTTGCATGGAGCCGCCGATGAAGCGCTCCATCTCTTCGACGGTGGCCTTGCGCTGCCGCCCGTTCCCGTTGTGAGGGGAGACATCGGAGAGCTTCATTGTGGCGTGCTCGGCAGTCAGGGCGTAGCAGCTCTTGGCTGTGGAGCGGACGGAGGCCGTGTCATAGTCGGCGAACAGCTCGACGGCCCACGCCTCGGCTTCGGCCTCCGGCACGCCGAAACGGTTCATCAGGTAGAGGCACCGGCTGATGTAGTCGTTGTGGCTGCCGGCTGCGTAGTGTACCCCCTCTTCTTCCACAAGCCGGCGTACGGTGTTTTCGGCGCGTGCGGCCGATGTCTTCCGCCCTCTGTGTTTCTTTCCTGCGGCGATGTCCTGTTTTTGTCCGACCTTGGCGCCGGGCAGGGAGGCAAACTTCATCCGTTCGGCGTCGGGACGGTAGAGCGCGTTGGGGTCGTGGCAGATCACGGACATGCGCGTGGCGTTCTTGCACTGCCGGTCGATGGCGATGCCGGTGAGCCGGGCGTAGTAGGCGTTTACCGTCTGCCAGGCTGCAGGGAAGTTCTCTTCCGTCACTTCGCCTTCCATCCATGCGATGACACGTATGCCGCGTCCGGACAAGGTCTTGTAGGCAAGGAACGAGTGCGGGTCGGCCCTTACCCGTTCGAGGGTCTCGTCGAAGATCTCTTCGGGGATGCCGTCGATGTCCACCATGATGGAGCCCGGATAGCCTTTGATGTGCTTCGAGGAACGTCCTCCCTCCAGGTGGACGGAAGGGACGAAGGCGGGTTGGTTCTGCTTGATCTGGCTTTGCTGCCGTTTCGACGTTTCGGCGTCTTGTCCTTCGCCGGCTGCAAGCGCGCGGAACAGGGCGGTGGCGGCGGCATGGCGCTCGCCGGTCAGTTCTTGCATGATTTCTTCCCATGTGCAGGGAGAGGGGGTGGTTGCGCGGAGCGAGAGGAAGCGCGAGGGGCGGAATGTGTTTTCCATGTAAAATGTTTTATTAAATTTGTTCAATGTTCAGATGTGCCGTTCGGGGGGCGAAGCGTCCGAAGCATCCTCTGAAACTTTTGACAAGTTTACGCATTTATCCATTCATGTTGTCCCCGCCATGCCGGGCTCATTATGAATGAATATTAATATTTATATTAATAATTAAATATTTATAACATGAAAACGACATTTATGTTCCCTCTGTTGGGGCTTTTCGTCGAAAAGCAGATGAGACGTTTCCGGATAACCGTACGTCTTTACAAAAGCGAACTCTCTGCCGGCAGCCGCAGCTACGGTGCGATTAAAAAAGGGGCGACCTCCGTCTGAGCTATTACGCCCGCCTCGTCGCTCTCCTTTACGATCTCGCCGGCGAAGAAGAGTTCCGCCGCCTGGCACATGAGGCGGTGGAGCTGTACATACGGGAGAGGGAAAAGGGGAAAAAAGCTTGATGATAAGATATAGGGCAAACATTCGGGCAGCCAGGAGAAATTTCGGTGGAGGAGCTTGGCTGTCATGTGGACGAAAGTAATCCGGTAGCTGTGATTGTCGAATAAAATCTTCTTGTTTTATAGCGAAGTCATAGAGATGATTTTGTTTTTATATTATCTTTGTGGTCGCAAACAGTCTAATGTAAATGCTTATCAATAATTTAATTATAATAGTATGAAAAACTATCTTGTATTTTCTATGGCAGCCTTGTTGGTCGGAGCTTCTTGCAACACAAAGCAGAAGAAGGCGGCCGAAGGCTTTACCGGCGCACCGGGAGAAGTGAAGTTGGTCACGCTCGATCCCGGACATTTCCATGCCGCATTAGTGCAGAAAGTGTCTTATCCGCAAGTTTCTAAAGATGTTTATGTGTACGCACCCACCGGTTTCGACGTGGACGAGCACTTGAAACGTATACAGGGATTCAACACACGTGCGGAGAATCCGACGGCTTGGAATGAAATCGTTTATACGGGAGATGATTACCTGGAAAAAATGTTGGCCGAGAAGAAGGGGAACGTGATGATCCAGGCAGGAAACAACGGCAAGAAGACCGAATATATCAAGAAGACGCTTGAGGCCGGCATCAATGTGCTTTCCGACAAGCCGATGGCGATCAACAGCCAGAGCTTTAAATTGCTGGAAGAATGTTTTGCTATCGCTAAACAGAAAAACATCATGCTGTATGACATCATGACCGAACGGAATGAGATCACTACGATGTTGCAGCGCGAGCTTTCTACTATCCCGGCTGTTTATGGCGAGCAGTTGAAGGGTTCTCCCGAAGAACCGGCTATCGTGAAAGAGAGTGTGCACCATCTGTTTAAGCTGGTCGACAACAAGCCGTTGACGCGTCCGGTATGGTATCTGGATGTAAACCAGCAGGGCGAAGGTATTGTGGATGTGACGACTCACCTGGTCGACCTGGTGCAGTGGGAAGCCTTCCCGGATCAGATCATCGACTATAAGAAAGATATCGAACTGATAGATGCTAACCGCTGGACTACCTCTATCAGCCCGGAAGAGTTCAAACAGGTGACAGGGACGGATGCTTATCCCGATTTCTTGAAGAAAGATGTCGAAAACGATACATTGAAAGTCTATTGCAACGGTGATATCGTTTATAAGATCAAAGGTGTGACAGCCAAGGTTTCGGTGATCTGGAATTATACCTTCCCCAAAGGTGGCGGTGATACCCACTTCTCCGTCATGAAGGGTAGCAAGGCCGACCTGGTCATCCGCCAGGGCAAGGAACAGAACTATCAGCCTGAACTGTTTGTCGAAGCAGTGAAAGGTGTGGATCTGGCCGCTTACGAAAAGGACCTGACCGCTTCTATGGAAAAGGTTTCAGCCGAATATCCTGGTGTGGCATTGAATAAGGTGGGCGATGGCGTATGGCAAGTCGAAATCCCCGCAAAATACCGTGTAGGCCATGAAGCTCATTTCGGTCAAGTGACGGAACATTTCCTTGACTATCTGAAAGACGGCAAACTGCCGGATTGGGAAGTACCTAATATGCTGGCTAAGTATTACACGACGACCTCGGCGCTGGATATGGCGAAAGCGAAGAAATGATATCGGTTTTGAGCCGGAAAAAGAAGGCGGTATGTCAAAGACTGTCTTGTTCCTGTGCTTGATGCGGGGGATAAGTACATTTTGACATACCGCCTTTTTATGGCAGAGAGTTTGTTTCTGTTCCGCCTCTTAAAAGCTGAACTTGATCAACACTCCTTTGTGGTCCGTCGGCCAAATGTCTGCCGGAGTTGAGAAAGTATCTTGGCTGTCCTCTTCGACACGTTGGCTGCGGATAATGGAGGACTTGGGACCGACGATGACGGCGTCTTCCACTTCCCAACCGGTTGCCGGTATATAATAGATAAAATCGATGCGGTCGCGTTCATCCGCTTCCGGCGCCCAGGTCAACCGTTCGACTGGCATCGCCGGATTGTCCGAAGGGAAGGTAAAGCCGGGATGGGTGATCGGATTCGGATATTTGACGCGATAGGCGTCGCGGAAGCCGGCTTCGTATAATAATTTGGAGCAGACCCAATCGACTACCGCCCCGTTGTGATCCCAAAGCCCTTTCGTCTCTTCCGTCCAATCCAAGTGGGAAGGTTCGTTGAAGTCACCGCCCAAGATTACGAAATCGGCATCTGACTTTGTGGCGTCTTCTATCACGAGCCGAATGGATTCGTCACGCAAAGATTCGTTATTGGCTTTTTCGATTTCAGCCTTGTCCGTTACCGGAGTTTCCAGTTTTTTCCATGTCACACCGCTGTATCCGCGTGGCAGGTAACAGGCGTAATGCGTATAATCCAAATGCCCTGTATAGGCTACTACCTGTTTGCCGTTCACATCCAAACGGGTCCTTAATACCCGGTCTTTATGCGGAATGTTTTCCGTTTGTTCCAGTATGGGGTATTTGGACAGCAGTGCGACATCCAGCGAACTGCCTTGTCCATAATAGATTTTCCCTCTTTCGCGCAAAGCGTCCAGCATGCGGGGTACGAACAACGCGTCTTCCTTGTTGCTGGCTTCGCTGAACATCACGATATCCGGATCTATCCGGGCCACTTCATCCGCAACGGCCTCGAAGCCGTTTTTGACGACTGTTCCTTCCATCCAGATGTTCAAGTGCAATACACTCAACTCTTGTTTTTCTTTCGTGCAGCTGCCGCAGACCAGTATGAGCAGCCATAGCCAAATATAAAAACGTCTCATTGATATTTTCTTTCATTAAAAAAAGTCCCCGAACTTTTATGAGATCCGGGGACTTTTATGTTATTTGATTTCTTTCTCTTCCATCATGTCCAGTTCGTTCTTGTCGGAGTCGATGAATTTATACTCCAAGAAGCCCAGACTTTGATTCGGGATCACTTTAATACCCATCGAGTATTTCAGTTTCCATTTCCAACTGAGCGGGAATCTTCCGCTCTTGATAAATGCTGCAACATAAGGATGTACGTGCAGGGCGAATTTCTTCACGTTGTGTTTGTTGACCAAGCAGTCGATCTTTCCTTCCAGGCTGTCGGTAAACAGGATAGAGGGTTTGATGGTGCCTGTGCCGAAACAGGTCGGACAGGCTTCGGATGTATCGACATCCATTGCCGGACGGACACGCTGGCGGGTGATCTGCATCAGGCCGAATTTGCTCAGTGGCAGAATATTATGTTTTGCCCGGTCATTAGCCATCGCTTTCGTCATATGTTCGAACAGTTTCTGCCGGTTGGCAGCTTCGGCCATATCGATAAAGTCGACTACGATAATACCACCCATATCGCGCAAGCGTAATTGACGGGCAATTTCGTCTGCTGCTGCCGTGTTCACGTCGATAGCCGTTTTTTCCTGGGCATCGCTGCCTTTGGAGCGGTTCCCGCTGTTTACGTCGATAACGTGCATGGCTTCCGTGTGTTCGATAATCAAATAGGCTCCACTTTTGTACGTGACGGTGCGTCCGAATAGGGACTTGATCTGTTTGGTGATTGCAAAGTTGTCGAAGATGGGGAGTTCGCCGGTATACCGTTGCACGATCTCTTCCCGTCCGGGAGCAATCAGGCTGACATAATCGCGGATGTTGTGATAGATGTCCGCATCGTTCACATAAATGTTCTGAAAAGAGGGGTTGAAAATGTCACGCAACAAAGCCACTGCTCTTGCCGTCTCTTCGTAGATGAGTGCAGGAGCTTTTACTTTGGTGATCTTAGGAATGTTCTCTTCCCAACGTTTCAGTAATGTCTTCAATTCATGATCGAGTTCGGCAACGCGCTTCCCTTCCGAAGAGGTGCGTACGATTACGCTGAAGTTCTTCGGCTTGATACTTTGGATGAGTTGGCGTAGACGGGCACGCTCTTCGCTCGATTTGATTTTTGTGGAAACCGATACTTTATCGGCAAACGGTATCAGCACGATGTATCTTCCGGCAAAAGAAAGCTCGGAAGTCAGCCTGGGACCTTTTGTTGAAATCGGCTCTTTGGCGATCTGCACCAGCACTTCCTGTCCGACTTTGAGCACGTTGCTGATGCTTCCGTCTTTTTCGATTTCGGGAAGCAACTGCATTTTAGAGATAGTGGGGATTTTTTTATCTCCTTTTTGTTCTCCTAATGCTTGTTTGAGGAATTTCTGCTGGGTGTTGAAATTAGGACCTAAGTCCAGATAGTGAAGAAATGCATCCTTTTTATAACCTACATCAATGAAAGCAGCGTTCAAACCCGGCATCAGTTTCTTAACCTTGCCCAGATATATATCGCCGACGGCAAAAGAGACGTTACGGGCTTCCTTTTGGAGCTCGACAAGGTTCTTATCCTCCAGTACGGCTATAGATACCTCTTTGGGTTGTACATCAACTACTAATTCACTAATCACTATAAAAAGAGGTGTTTAAAATGTGAGACCTTATTAAATACGCAAAGAACAAACTTAAAAGGTCTCTTATTAAGTTTGTTCTTCAGAGTTACTCAAATAGACTTATTTCTTCTTATGTCTATTCTTCTTTAGTCTCTTTTTGCGCTTGTGCGTAGACATTTTATGTCTTTTTCTTTTCTTTCCGCTAGGCATTGTTTTAAAATTTTAAATTAAACTATAATAACTAAATTACTTTACTTCGTTCAAGAAAGTCTTAGCCGGCTTGAATGACGGAATGTTATGTTCCGGGATGATGATCGTAGTATTTTTTGAAATATTACGAGCAGTCTTCTGGGCTCTCTTTTTAATCACGAAACTTCCAAAACCTCTCAGGTATACGTTTTCGCCCTGAGACAATGAACTTTTTACGATATCCATAAAAGATTCTACGCTGTTCAACACTGTCTGTTTGTCAATGCCAGTGCTTTTTGAAATTTCGCTAACAATATCTGCTTTAGTCATGTCTATAAATTAATTAAATAATTGATTTGGACCTATTAATTTTTTGGAATGCAAATATATAGCTTTTTATTTAAGTGGAAAAAGAATTGTCAGCCAAATTTTAAGAAAAAAGTTTCCTTACAATTCGTTAGAACTGTGTATGTTTGCAGTAATCAATTAGTTGCAAGTTTTGAAGAGGCAAAAAAGAACCGTATGTCGCAGATAGAAAACGAATTAGAAACCAGCCGTTTGTTGCGTGACTGGTATCGGATACATAAAAGGGAGCTGCCCTGGAGGGAGTCTTCCGACCCTTATATCATCTGGATATCCGAGATAATCCTTCAACAAACACGGGTGGCGCAAGGGATGGACTATTTTCTCCGTTTTACCGAACGGTTCCCGGATGTGGCTTCGCTGGCTTCGGCGGAGGAAGACGAGGTGTTGAAATATTGGCAGGGGCTTGGTTATTATAGTCGCGCCCGTAACCTGCATGCCGCGGCAAAAGATATTATGGAACGTTTCGGTGGGATATTTCCTGAACGCTATGAGGATGTGATCTCTTTGAAAGGGATAGGAGAATATACGGCGGCGGCCATCGTTTCCTTTGTATGGAACCAGCCGTATCCAGTCGTGGACGGGAATGTCTTCCGAGTGCTTTCGCGCCTGTTTGCGGTAGATACTCCGATCGATACGCCCAGAGGGAAAAAAGCCTTTACGGAACTGGCAGGCTTGGTGATGGACCCCCGGTATGCCGGGCAACACAACCAGGCTATAATGGAATTGGGCGCCTTGCAATGCGTGCCGCAAAATCCGGATTGCGAAGCTTGTCCGTTGAAAGGGCACTGCGCTGCTTATGGGGCGGGCGATGTGCAGACCTATCCGGTGAAACAGAAAAAGACCAGGACGCGTGACCGGTATTTTCATTATTTATACATTATATATAAAGGAAAAACCTGGCTGTCCCGCCGGAAAGGGAAAGACATTTGGGAAGGACTCTACGAGTTTCCGCTTATCGAAACGGACAAGGCGATGGATTTTGCAGAGTTGCAGACGACGGATGCTTTTCGTCGGCTGTTTGCAGGAGCGGGCCGGCTGAATGTTTCGGCTGATTTGCAGGGGGTGAAACATGTCCTGTCCCATCAGATATTGTATACGGCTTTCTACCGGATAGAGATAGAGCGGGAGGGCGATGCCCTGAAGTCTTACCTTCCTGTGGCGACGGACGATGTGGAGAAATATGCGGTTCCTCGCCTGATACATATTTATTTGGAGAAATTAGAAGGAAACTTGTCAGAATGACTGAATTTGTGTTTCTTTGTAGACTAATAAAAGAATAGAGCTATGTCATTGAATAAAGTTATATTGATCGGTAACGTCGGACGCGATCCAGAAGTACGTTACTTCGATAGTGGCGCTGCTGTTGCCAACTTCCCGCTTGCAACTTCCGAGAGGGGTTATACGTTGGCCAATGGTACGGTTGTTCCGGAACGTACGGAATGGCACAATGTGGTCGTTCGCCGTGATTTGGTTTCCTTCGTTGAAAAATGGGTGAAGAAAGGTTCCGGACTCTATGTGGAAGGCAAGATCCGTACGCGTAGTTACGACGACCAGTCCGGCGTGAAGCGGTATGTGACGGAAATCCATGCCGACCGTGTCGAATTTTACAGCACAGGTTCCGGTACGGGAAATCGCGACAATGCTTCCGGTACAGGAATGACGGCGGCACAGCCTCAGACCTCCCAGCCGTCCACCGGATACCAGCAGGCGACGGGCTACCAGCAACCCGCATCCGGACAACCGGACACATCTTTAGATTCCAACAGTGCGGACGACCTTCCGTTCTGATATTGTTTAACTAATACTGTTCCCCTTGGACTCAGACTATTATTTATCGGGCTTATTCGACCAGGTTACTATACAGGCGCTCACAGCAGGCCCTGTAATAGCGTTAAGCCTTGCAATTCTTCTGCTGTTGGTTTCCGGCTTCGTGTCGGCTTCCGAAGTGGCATTTTTCTCGTTAACCCCGGGTGATATCAACGACATCCGGGAAGAGAATGCACCTTCAGACCCATTAATCCAGCGTTTGCTGGACCGTTCCGAGTACCTGCTCGCCGCTATCCTGATAGCCAACAACTTTGTGAATGTGGCTGTCGTCATGCTTTGTACCTACGGTATCAACGCGATCGTCAATTTCTCATCCGCCCCGATGTTGGGCTTTATTCTGGAGACGATCGTCCTGACCTTTCTCCTTTTGTTGTTCGGCGAGATCATGCCGAAGATTTACGCACAGAAAAACTCGCTGCGGTTCGTGCGCAGTTCGGCCCCTGTACTGAATGTCGTGGAGCGTGTCTGCCGGCCGCTTTCGAACATATTGGTCACGTCGACCAGCGTCATCAACAAGGCGTTAGTCAAGAAGAAGTACGATCTTTCGGTCGACGAGCTTTCCAAAGCATTGGAACTCACTTCCACCGAAATGCCGGAAGAGAAAGAGATGCTTTCGGAGATCATCAAGTTCTACAACAAGACTGCCGACGAGATCATGACGCCCCGCCTGGATATGGAGGATATCGACATCAAGACGAGTTTCCGCACCGTGGTCGATTTCATCATCCGATCCGGTTATTCCCGTATTCCGGTTTATGCCGATTCGGAGGATAACATCAAGGGAATCCTGTATATCAAAGACCTTTTGCCGTATGTGGAGAAGCCTGACACGTTCCGTTGGCAGAGTTTGATCCGTCCGGCCTATTTCGTGCCTGAGACGAAGAAGATCGACGATCTCCTGGAGGAATTCCGTACCAGCAAGATCCATATGGCGATCGTGGTGGACGAGTTTGGCGGAACTTCCGGTATTGTGACGATGGAGGATATCCTGGAAGAGATTGTCGGAGAGATTTCCGATGAATACGACGAAGATGAAAAGCAGTTCATCCGCCTGGCGGACGGCAGTCTTATTTTTGAAGCCAAGATATTGCTGACCGACTTTTTCCGTGTGATCGATGCCGATCCTACCGAATTCGGCAAACTGACGGAAGAGGTCGAAACTCTTGCCGGCCTTCTGTTGGAGATCAAAGGAGACTTCCCTCGCCGCCGCGAGATCATCGAATATGACGACTATCGTTTCCAGGTTCTGGAGATCGATAACCGCCGTATCCTGAAAGTCAAGTTCAACCGCATTTCGGACCAAGGAAAGGAGCGGCAAGAGGAGTAATGCGTATGTCGACCGGTATAGTGTGTGGGGGGCTGTTGGCCTTGTGTGTTTCCTGTACGGAATATACACCGAAGCCGCGCGGCTATTTCCGTATCGAACCGCCTGCCCCTTCCTACCAGGCACTTCCGGTAAGGGATTTACCTTATACTTTCCGGCTTTCCAGATGGGCAGAGGTGGAGTTGCCTCCGGTCGGGAATCCGGCAGGGTGGATCAATCTCTCTTATCCGCAGTTGAACGTGAAGCTCTATTGCAGCTATTTCCCTATCACTCCGGCTACGCTGGGCAGGGCGGAGGAGGAGTGTCGCGCGTTGGTTGTCCGGCAATCGAAATATCCGGAACGGATCAAGATGCAGGCGTACAGCAATCCGGAGGCTTCGGTTTATGGTTCGCTTTTCATGCTGGATGGCGAATCCGCTTCACCGTTGCAATTTATGTTGACCGACAGTGTCTCGCACTTTTTCCGGGGAGCTTTGTATTATGATTGTATCCCGAATGCAGATTCGCTGGCTCCCGTCACCCGATATCTGAAACAGGATATCGTAGAACTGATCCAATCTTTTGAGTGGAAGAAATAATGCCTCTCCTGATGAAACATACCGGTCCGTTGTGGGGAATCTGGAAGATCGAGGAGTCTTCCGAAGTGCTTCTGTCCCTTTTGCGGAACAGGGAAGAATATCTTCCGCAGCTGGCTTTCTTGGGAGATTCCGGTGACGTAACGGATAATATCTTGCCCTTGGATAACAG
>OGZZ01002559.1_pt1 | contig 11505 bp, 13 predicted proteins | sample 1577021 | NCBI WGS metagenome assembly OGZZ01 (sample SAMEA3541526, study PRJEB24748) | human gut metagenome | biome: human gut; feature: human-associated habitat; material: faeces | place: China | collected 2012
CAACAATCTGGCGTGGTTTTCGATAGTTTTTCGACAGCCTCAAAAGCCATTCCCGCAGGAATGGCTTTCGTCTGTTAAAACAAATGTGCAACGCCAATTACACCCTGAGAACCGAGCAGCATAATGAAGCCTGCAACAATTACGCCGCACAGAATCGAAGTCAGCGCCTTGGTTTTCGGCATTTTGAGCAGCGTTGCGATCAATGCACCCGACCATGCTCCGGTGCCCGGCAGCGGGATCGCCACAAAAAGGAACAGACCCAGCCGTTCATACCGGGTGACCTGACCGGTCTTTCCGAGCAGCTTTTCACGGTACTTGGTGGCAAAGCCGGAAAGCGGGCCGAGCGAGCACACCCAGTCCAGCAGCTTTTCTCCGAAGAACAGTAAAAACGGGATCGGGATCATATTGCCGATCACAGCCAGCGGAATCAGCTCGATCGCCGGCACGCCTGCGACCGCGCCCAGCGGGACCGCACCGCGCAATTCTACCAGCGGAACCATGGAGATGAGCACAACCGCCAGTTCACGGCCTGCGCCCATCAGCCAGTTAAATAACGATGAAAACACGATTTTTTCCTCCTGACAAGTGTTCTATGGAAAACAGCGAATACTCACACAGATATACTTGTTAATAATACCCTATTCCGCATGCAAACGCAAGCGCTGCAATCGTAAAATCTGTGTAAAATAATTTGACGCACCCCTTGCGAACGGTTATACTGAATATATAAAGGAGGGGATCTCCATGCCGCGAGGACAAAAAGACGCTGCCTTTTACGACAGCGCAGCTCTGCTTGTGCTTTCTCTGCTTGAGGAGGCGGACAAGACCGGTTTTCAGCTGCTGCATGAGGTGGAATGCCGCTCAGACTGCGCGTTTGCCATCCGCGAAAGCCGCCTGTATCCCCTGCTGCACGGACTTGAGGCACGCGGCGATGTCCGCTCCTGTGAACGGCAGACCGAGGACGGCACGCACCGTTTTTACCGGCTGACCCGTCAGGGCGTGAAAACGCTCACCTGCTGCCGGGAACAGTGGAAAACCTGCCGCAAGCCAATCGGAGGTGGCGCCTGTGTCACCAAATAAGCTGATTGTGCCGTACCTGCACCGCGTGTGCCGTCATCTCCTGTGGCCGCCTTACCGTGCCCGCGTTCGGCGGGAGCTGAACGACCATATTCTCAGCCGCGCGGAGGAGCTGCGCTGCCGCGGCAGTCTCACGCAGGAGCAGGCTGTGCGTCAGGTGCTGCGCGCACTCGGTGACCCGGATATACTGGGAAAGGCTCTGCGGCAGGCACGTCTGCCGCTTGCACGGGTAGTGTACAATGTGATTTCCGCCACTGTGTGGATCGCTATTCTGCTCTGTGCGTTATATCTGACAATTTACCTGCTGTAAGCAGCACAAAAGCGTTCTGTATGAGATCTACAGAACGCTTTCTTTAGGCAATACCGCATAGCGGTGTTGCCTTTATTTTCTTGCGCTGTGCAGCAGCCACAGCTTGCCGAGAGTCTGCACCAAGCACGCCACAAGGATGACGCCAAACGCCATCGCGCCCGCCTCCTCGATGAACAGCGTACCGTATCGAGCAAAGCCTGCCGTGTCGCCCTGCACGAGCGCAAGCGTCGTGTAATACAGGTCGCCGCCCGGAATCAGCGGCACCAGCATAGGCACGAGCAGCGTGATGACAGGCGCTTTGAGCAACCGCGCGAGCACCTCGGCCAGTGCGGCCGTTGCCAGTGTAGAGACAAAAAACGCGGTCACGCGGTTATCATACCACTGCATCGCCAGCAGGTATACACCCCAGTTTACCGCAGCACCCAGCATAATCGTGATCAGGCGGCTGCCGGAAATATGAAACAGCAGTCCGAAGCCGAGCGCACCGATCATCGCCATGACAATCTGCAGAAGGATTTCACCCGTCATACGGCACCGCCCCCAGTCTGCATGAGCACAAGCGCGCAGCCTGCCGCGATGGCAAGCGCTCGCAAAACCGCTTCAAATGCACTGAGCAGTCCGGTGATGGTGTCGCCCACGAAAATATCGCGCATGGAGTTGACGAACGGAATGCCTGGAATCAGCAGCATGATGTTGCCGATAATGATATAATCCAGATTCTGTCCCATGCCGGTTTTTACCGTGAGAGCCGCTGCCGCGCACATCGCCGCCGAGCTGACCATGGTCAGCACCAGCGGCTGCAGCGAAATCCGATCACCGAGCACGCCGATGACATACAGCAGCACGCTGCACAGCATGGCGGCTATGCCGTCTCTCCAGGTGCCGCCGAAGAACACAGCGAACGAGCCTGACGTGATCAGATACGCCAGCGGCAGCCGGCAGCGCAGCTTATCCGGTGCGGTGCGGATGGCTTCCAGACGTGCGTGTAATTCCTCCGGCGGGATAGGATTCACACATACCTCGCGCGACAGCTCGTTGACCGCCTCAATGCAGCGCATATCGGTTCCGCGCCGCAGGATGCGGCGTGTCTGCGTAATCACCTGACCGTCTGCCGTCCGTACCGTTACTGCCATGCTGGCCGTGATGGTCAGCACATCCGCTCGTACAAAACCGTAGGCGCGTGCCAGACGGCGCATGGTGTCCTCTACGCGAGCTGCCTCAGCACCCGAGGTCAGCAGCAGCTCTCCCGCATCCAGCACAGCGGAAAGTGTCTGCTCCGGTCGATCCATCAAACCACGCTCCTCTCATTACAGCAGCGGCGCGAACAGACGCAGCACGCTTGCCATGATCGACCGAATCCACGGCACACGGCGCAGCCATTCGTCATCAATCCGGCGGCTGACATTGATTGTCTCCATAATGTCCTGCTTAACGGCGGCAACGACCGAGCTGTTGTAGAAGCAGGTCGCACACTCAAAGTGCAGGAAGAACGAGCGGAAATCCATGTTGATCGTACCGACCACCGCCGTATCATCGTCGGACACGATGGTTTTCGCGTGCAGAAAGCCCGGTCGGTACTCATAAATCTTCACACCCGCTCGGTGCAGCTGCTGATAGTACGAACGTGTGATCATGTACACCAGCTTTTTATCCGGGATGCCCGGCGTCAGGATGCGCACGTCCACGCCGGACTGCGCCGCAATGGTCAGCGCCGTAATCATCTCGTTGTCCAATACAAGATACGGCGTGGTGATATAGACGTACTTTCGCGCGTTATGGATGATCTGCAGGTAGGTGGATTCACCGATATTGATATCGTCGAGCGGTGAATCCGCAAACGGCTGCACATAGCCGTCTGCCGGCAGCTTGGCGGTCGGCAGATAGTTTTCGAGCGGCGGCATATCCTCGCCGGTGACATACTCCCACATCTGCAGAAACAGAGCGGTCATATTGGCTGTTCCCTCACCCCGCAGCATGATGCCGGTGTCCTTCCAGTAGCCGAAACGCACCTTTTTGTTGATATACTCATCCGCCAGATTGATACCGCCCATATAACCGACATTGCCGTCAATGATCATCATCTTGCGATGGTTGCGGTAGTTGAGATAGGTGTTCAGCGTCGGGATAAAGCGGTTAAAGCGCACCGCGTGAATGCCGAGGCTCATCAGATAGCGGTCGTAGTCTTTCGGCAGCGTGCAGATCGAACCAACGTCGTCGTACAGCACGCGCACATCCAGTCCGGCGGCCGCCTTCTCCCGCAGGATATCAAGGATCGTATCCCACATTATGCCTTCTTCGATGATGAAATACTCCAGAAAGATGAACTTCTGTGCGTGGCGCAGCTCCTCGCACATGGAGTCGAACATTTCCTCGCCGACACGGAAATATTTCGTCTCCGTGTTGGTCCACACCGGCATACCGTCCAGCGTCTCGATGTAACGGGCGCGTGCTGCATGACGCGGATGCTGCTCGATCAGCTCCTTTGTAGCAGGTGTACGCATATAGTCGGTGAAATCCGGCGGTTTCGGCTCGTACTGATGCTGGGTACGCGCCCGATTGAGCGGCGTATTGCCCCAGAACAGATAAAACAAGCCGCCGAACAGCGGCAGCAGCACAATAACCAGCATCCATGTGATCTTGTACATCGGGTTGTCGTACTTACGCACCAGCCAGATGACAATGATAACGCTCAGCACAGTCAGTGCCGGTGTCAGCCAGTGATATTCCGTACTTGCCCAGCTTACGCCGAACATAACGATTGCAAGCTGAATCAGCAGCAGGAATCCGCCGACAACGCGTCGGTCGCCAAGCAGCTTGCCTACTTTTCTGCGCATCATAATCGCTCCCTTCCCTGCACAACGCAGTCCTTCCATAGACTATAATCATATCGCACAAGGTATAAAAAGTCAACGCATCTGCGTTGCTCTCCGGTTAAATATGTGCTACACTAAAAGTAACATTTTTGTAAACCACCGTTAATCATACAGGAGGATCATCCATGCCCCATATTTCCGTGCCCGCCGCCGAACTGAACACGCGGCTCGACCGTCTGCGCTGTGCCATGACCGAGAAGGACCCTGCGTGGTCCATGCTTCTGCTCGACAACACGCTCGACATGTACTACTTCACCGGCACCATGCAGGATGGCGCACTTGTCGTGACACCCGATCAGGCTACGCTGTTCGTCCGCCGCTCGTTTGATGTTGCAAAGGACGAATCCGCCTTTGCAGACATCCGTCCGATGGGCAGCTTCCGCGGCATCAAGGAGGTCTATCCGGATATTCCGGAGACCGTCTACGTTGCCGCAAAGACCATGACGCTGCAAAAGCTCTCCATGCTGAACAAGCATCTGCCGTTTGCACCCAAGCCGATGGACGGCGTGCTCAGCGCGCTGCGCTCGGTCAAGAGCGCGTATGAGCTTGACTGTATGCGCGAATCCGGCAGACTGCACCGCTATGTCATCGAGGGACTTGCTCCGGCGTTCCTGCGCGAAGGCGTCAGCGAAGCACGCCTGTGCAGCGAGATCTGCACCGCCATCGTGGACCGCGGCGGCATGGGTATCTCGCGCTACAATCAGCCGGCAGCTGAGGACGTGCTCGGCATTGCCAGCTTCAGCGAAAACAGCCTGTGTCCCACCGCGCTGGACAGTCCCTCCGGCTGTATCGGCACCTCGACCGCAATGAAGTCCATCGGCTCGTCCGAGCGCAAGCTGCACGAAGGCGACACCGTCCTGCTGGACATTCCGTGCGGCTTGCGCGGCTACCATACCGATAAGAGCATCACGTTCTACTACGGCGAGCTGGACAAGCATCCGCAGAGCGGCGTGATCCGTGCGGCACGCGAGCAGTGCATTGCACTGGAGAACGAAACCGCATCTCTCCTGCGTGCCGGTGCTGTTCCGGCTGAGATTTACGAGAAGATCCTCTCTCTCGTCGATCCTTCGTTCCGCGAAGGCTTTATGAACGGCTGCAAGTTTCTCGGCCACTCCATCGGTCTGACAATGGACGAAACACCGGTTCTCGCCAAAGGCTTCTCGGCTCCGCTCGAGTCCGGCATGACGCTTGCCGTTGAGCCGAAGATCGCGATTCCGGGTGTCGGCCTCATCGGCTGCGAAAACACCTATGAGATCACCGCAGACGGTCCTGCGCAGTCGCTCACCGGCGCATGCGACACGCTGTTCGAGGTACTCAATCAGTAATCTATACAAAAATATCCGCTCTCTGTTTGTACAAAGAGCGGATGTTCTCTTTTCACTCCTCTTTTGCATCCGGCATAGAATGGCGCAAAGGAGGTTTTTGCTTATGAATCAATCGACGACTCTCGCCGTCGTCGGCGGTGATGTACGTCAGGCGTATTTAGCCGAGCTGCTGCACGAAGCAGGCCACACCGTGCGCACGTTTGCACTCGAGCGCCGCCCCGCCGCAGGCTGCACGGCTGTCAGTGACCTGCAGGCGTGCCTTGACGATGCACGCGCGGTCATTCTGCCTATGCCGGTGCAGATGGGGGACGGCAGCCTGAACGCGCCGCTTGCCAATGCACAGCACACCATTGGCGATGTACTCGATGCCATTCCCGCCGGAACACTGACGCTGGCCGGTGCCGTGCCTTTTTCCGTACACGCCCGCGCGGTGCAGAACGGACTGACACTCATCGACTACTTATCCCGCGAGGAACTGGCGATCCGCAACGCGGTACCTGCCGCATTTGCAAAAAGCACAGGCTGTCCGGTTACAGGCGGCAGGCTTCCTGCCGGAGATACTCCACGAGAGCCGCACAGAATTCGCGGTTGCTCGGCGGCTCCTTATCCTGTGCACGCGCTTCACCGAAATACCTGGCAAGCACGGCTTTATCACACTTATCCCATGCGCGGTGAACGGCGTAGCGCATGTTGCGCTCCACATTACTGCCTTCGCTGTTCAGCTGCTGCGCGACACTGTGGTAAATGATCTTGGTGATGCTGGCACCGTCGGTCTCCCGATACAGGCACACGGTCAGCAATGCACACTGATAGCCGATCGTCTGCTCGCGCATACCCAGCTCGCGCAGGATCTGGGCCAGCCGCTGCTCCACCGTGTCTCCCCGACTGGTACAGGTGACCGCCAGCTTGATGCGCTCATACAGTGCATCCGCGCAGATTGGCTTACGCAGCAGCACGTTAATGTGCAGCAGGCTGCACTCCACATAGGTCTGACCGCCGATGAACGAGCTGAGCAGGATAATGCTCGTATCCCACATCTTATTCTGTCTCATCCATGACGCAACGGCAAAGCCGTCTGCATACGGCAGGTCGGTATCCAGCACGACCATATCCGGCGTTTTTTGTCGAATCATTTCCCACGCCTTCGTGCCGTTCGACGTACAGCCGACAAGCTCCAGCTCATTGCTCGCCTGCATAAGCCGTTTTGTCTGTTTCAGCAGAGACTCGTCCGCACACGCCAGTAAAATACGCATTTTGCCTTGTTTGATCTTCATTTACTGCTTTCCCCCGGCTTTCTCTATCTTATGCCGATTTATGGATTACATCTTATTTTTACATATTCAGCGCGTCCGCGCAAGCGGATATCCCTGCTTTTTCCCGCATATTTATCGACAATTTTCGACAAGACCGCGTTTTTTCTGTCGAATGTCCGGTTTTCTCCCAACCGGACAGGTGCTCTGCGCTTCTTGGTGAAACCGCATAATCTCTCTATCAAAACCGCATTTTGGTGCTTTTACACTTGCATAAACGATAAAAATACGCTATACTATCGTTTGTGCCGTTCGGCACTTTGCTTCCGGATATGGAATGACAGTTCGAAACCATCCTGTCGTAAAACAAAACTAGGGACAACGAAACAGAAAAACTTTACGTTTCTCAATCAACGTTGTTGTGTGCATTATTTGGAGGTGAACGAAATATGGTAAAAGAAAACATGAGCAAGGTTCAAAAACTGACCGTTTCTGCTATGGTGATGGCACTTTACGTTGTTGTGCTGTACTTTACGCAGAGCTTCTCTTTCGGTGCGTACCAGATCCGCATTGCAACGGCTCTGTATGCGCTCGCTTACCTGTTTCCGTTCCTGGTTTTGCCGCTTGGTTTCGCTAATTTCATTGCCAACTTTCTGTTCGGCGGACTCGGTCTGCTGGACTGGTTCGGAGGCTGCTTCGTCGGTATCATCGTTACCGCGATCATCGTGCTCATCCGCCGCAAGGGCTGGAGCCGCTGGCTGATGATCCTCCCGATCATCCTTGTGCCGGGTCTCGGCGTTTCGACGTACCTTTCTTATCTGCTGCATGTGCCTTACAGTGCGCTTGCACTCAGTCTCTGTATCGGCCAGACTGTTCCGGCTATCTGCGGCGCAGTACTGGTAAATGTGCTTCAGCGTGCACTCTATCCGCAGAAGATCAAGGCAGACTGATTGAATTTAAAGGAGAAATGAAACCTATGACCGGAAGAAATAAAGAAGAACTGAACGGCGTCACGCTGCTCGGCAGCCAGAAGAACAAGTATCCCTCGGACTACGCGCCCGAAATGCTGGAGACTTTCCCGAACAAGCATCCGGACAATGACTATTTTGTCAAGTTCAACTGCCCGGAGTTCACCAGCCTGTGCCCGATGACCGGCCAGCCGGACTTTGCTACTATCTATATCTCTTATGTGCCCGGCGAGCGCATGGTAGAGAGCAAGTCGCTCAAGCTGTATCTGTTCAGCTTCCGCAACCACGGCGATTTCCATGAGGACTGCGTAAACATCATTATGAAGGACCTCATCCGCCTGATGGACCCGAAGTACATTGAGGTCTGGGGTAAATTCACGCCGCGCGGCGGCATCTCGATCGACCCGTACTGCAACTACGGCAAGCCCGGCACCCGCTGGGAGGAGGTTGCATTCGAGCGTCTCACCCACCACGATCTGTACCCGGAGAAGGTGGACAACCGATGAGCGAAAAGGCAATGGTCCTGTGCAGCGGCGGCGTGGACAGCACAACCTGTCTTGCGCTTGCCATCGAGAAGCACGGCAAGGAGAATGTGTGCGCGCTGTCCATTTACTACGGTCAGAAGCACGTTAAGGAGATCCAGGCTGCAAAGGCGGTTCTCGAATACTACGGCATCGAGGGCACGTCTCTCGACCTGACGCCGGTGTTCGCGTACAGCGACTGCTCGCTGCTTTCCCACTCGACCGAGGACATCCCCGAGGAATCCTACGCCGAGCAGCTGGCACAGCGCGGCGGCAAGCCGGTTACGACCTATGTGCCGTTCCGCAACGGTCTGTTCCTGTCGGCAGCGGCCAGCGTTGCGCTGTCCAAGAACTGCAGCGTGATTTACTACGGTGCGCATCACGACGATGCCGCCGGCAATGCCTATCCCGACTGCAGTGAGGATTTCGTAAATGCAATGAACCACTCCATTGTACTCGGCTCAGGCGGTGATGTCCGCATCGAGGCTCCGTTCGTGCGTTGGAACAAGGCGCAGATCGTTGCCGAAGGTCTGCGGCTGCAGGTTCCCTATCAGCTGACGTGGAGCTGCTACGAAGGCGGCGACAAGCCGTGCGGCAAGTGCGGCACCTGTCTGGACCGCATCCGCGCGTTTGAGGCGAACGGTGTGACCGACCCTGCAATGAAGTAAAACAAAAGACTGCTGTTTCATCGGAGACAGCAGTCTTTTTCTGTCCATCTTGACTTTTTCCTATAAGAATGCTATGATTATAGCCGTTAACCTTATTTTGAGGAGTCCATGCTATGATTTATCTCGATTATGCCGCCCATGCACCCGCCGATCCGGCAGTGCTCGAGCGATTCTGCGATATGGAACGCCGGTTCCCAGCCAACCCGAACTCGGTACACGCGGCTGGCAAAGCCGCCCGTGAGGAAATGGCGCGTGTCACCGAGCAGATCGCGGCGCTGACCGGCGCGTCCCCTGCCGAGGTCATCTTTACCTCGGGTGCGACCGAGGCGAACAACCTCGCCATCAAGGGCATCGCACAGGCGTCACGGCATATCGGCAAGCATATCATCTCCACACCGCTCGAGCATTCCTCGGTCAGCGGCAGCCTGACCGCCCTGCAGGAACGCGGCTGGGAGATCGATCTGCTCTCCATCGGTCGGGACGGCACGGTGGACCCGGAGGAAGTGCGCGAGCTTCTGCGTCCGGATACCGTTCTCGTTGCCATCTGCGCGGTGGACAGCGAGCTCGGCACCATTCAGCCGGTAAACGAAATCGCAGCGCTGCTGGCTGACCACCCGAACTGCAGTCTGCACGTTGACGCAACGCAGGCCATCGGGCGCATCCCGGTGGACTTCGCCGGTATCGACACGCTGAGCTTTGCGCCGCACAAGTTCGGCGGCATCTGCGGCAGCGGCGTGCTGCTTAAGCGCAGCCGTATGCCGCTCGAGCCGCAAATGAACGGCGGTGCCAGCACAACGCTGTACCGCAGCGGCACGCCTGCACTCGGTCTGGCGGCTTCATCTGCGCTGGCACTGCAGCTGGCATGCGATGAGCGTGAGAGCCGCTGTGCGGTCGTTCAGCGCCACAGCGAACGGCTTCGGAAGGCACTTGCGGCGTATCCCGCGGTGCATATCAACAGCCCGGAGCACGCCGTGCCGCATATCCTCAATCTGAGCGTGAAGAATGTGAAAGGCACCGTATTTCAGCGCGCGCTATCCGAAAAAGGCGTGTGCGTATCGGTCAAATCCGCCTGCTCGGCGGACGGACTTCCCTCCCGGGCGGTGTTCGCCGTCAGCCGTGATCGCAGAAATGCACTGTCCTCATGGCGCATCAGCCTGAGCCACCTTACCACGGACGCGGAAATCGACGAATTCCTGTCCGTTTTCGACGCGTGCTATCACGAGTTAGTCAAGTAATACAGGGAGCATCATTATGAAACGAGATTTACAGCCGCACGAGCTGATCGAGCGCAGTATCATCAAAAAATTCCGCAAGACCATCTGGAATCCGTTTACACTGGCGGTTCGACAGTATCAGCTGATCCAGCCGGGCGACAAGATTGCCGTGTGCATCTCCGGCGGCAAGGATTCCATGCTGATGGCCAAGTTGATGCAGCTGCTCCAGCGGTACAGCGAGGTGCCGTTCGAGGTGGTGTTCCTCGTCATGGACCCCGGCTACAACGAGATCAACCGCAATAAAATTGAGAGCAACGCCGTACTGCTGCATATCCCGATCACCGTGTTCGAGACTGACGTTTTTGCGGTTGCCAACAACAGCGAGAAGAATCCGTGCTACCTGTGTGCGCGGATGCGCCGCGGCTATCTGTACAGCAAGGCGCAGGAGCTTGGCTGCAACAAGATCGCGCTCGGCCACCACTTCAACGACGTCATCGAGACGACGGTCATGAGCATGTTCTACGGCTCTCAGATGCAGGCCATGCTGCCCAAGCTGCACAGCACGAATTTCGCGGGCATGGAGCTGATCCGTCCGCTCTACTGCATCCACGAGGAAGACATTCTCGCGTGGAAGCAGTATAATGACCTCGAATTTATCCAGTGTGCCTGCCGCTTTACCGAAAACTGCACCATGTGCAACAATGGCGGCGGCGGCTCCAAGCGTCAGGAGGTCAAGCTCCTGCTGCGCCGTCTGCGCCGCGACAATCCCAATATCGAGCGCAGCATTTTCAACAGCATTCACTCGGTCAATCTGGATATGATGCCCGGCTACAAGACCGGCGGTGTACTCCATTCGTTCCTCGAGAATTACGATGGTCACGCGAAAGAAAACAGGTAAAAGCCCTCTGCGATACCCCGAAGAAGACCGCTGTTGAACGCGATGATCTTTACCTTGCAGCCAGGCGATTCAGCATATCATATTTTACTTTGTGAAAAAAACGAGCAGGACAGAGACATTCTGATTTGTCCCTGTCCTGCGGCAGAATTGATGATTTTTTAATCTATTTACAGATTTTCCACACAAATGATCTCAATCAGCACGCACAGTATCACGAACACTTGATAACTCTGCTGGACTGATCTCCTGCGTGATGAAGTACAGACGGGTCAAACCGTCGGTTCTGTGCTGGTTTTAGCGGAGCCGAGAGGAGTTGAACTCGCCTAAAATTATTTTTTCTCGTTGATTTTGGAACATTTGGACGGTTTTCGTGCGAAATGGGGAGTCCAGAATACACGCAG